>Ga0182030_10018708_pt1 | contig 13264 bp, 10 predicted proteins | sample 812S3MmetaG_FD_121299 | JGI IMG/M metagenome (GOLD analysis project Ga0182030, IMG submission 121299) | Permafrost microbial communities from Stordalen Mire, Sweden - 812S3M metaG (Illumina Assembly) | ecosystem: Environmental > Terrestrial > Soil > Wetlands > Permafrost | place: Sweden... | reverse complement strand
GTGGGGGAGGCGGGGGCGGCGGCTCTGTGGGCAACGGCGTCTTCAACGGCGCTGCCAGCGTCGGCAGCAGCTTTTTGATCGGCGGCATGGGCAGCGGCATGGGCGGCGGTTTCGGCGGCGGCGGTGGCGGAGTGGGCGGCGGGGGTGGCGGCGAGGTGGTCGTTCGCCTCATCAACAACAGCTTCTTAGGCGGCGGGGGTGGCGGCGGCGGTTCCGTCATCGACTCATCCGCAACGATGTTTATGACCGAAGTTTCCGGCGTCGCAAGCCCCGACGATTCCCCCAATGGTGAGATTATTATTACCGAAATCTCCGATGTCCCCGAACCCGCCACTATGGCCTTGGTCGGTTTAGGTGGGTTATGCGTGGGACTGTTCCGCCGTTGGCGGAAGTAAGCCATTGGTTCTTCATCACCCCTACTCGGGGAAACTGGAGCGGGGGTTTTGCTTTTTTGCCACTCCGAGGCTGTTCATCAATTTTTCGGGTGGATTCGTGATAATTCAAGCGGGCGCTTAATACTCCAAAGCCCTGAGAATCAAGGCCGGAAGGAGGACTCCTAAAAAATAGTATTGTCAATTTCCATTCTGGATTGTCAGCCTCATTCGAATCTCGAATTCGGGGGGGGTGCATTACGATAATCAGAAAAATATAAATCGCATAAAAGTTTATAACTTACTTGCTGATAACCTGTTACGCGTATATCGCACATAAAATATCGTAAAATTTCACGATTTTTTTCCTTGTCCAAACCCTTCCGATCGGAAAGAAACTGGAGGTGGAAAAGTCCTCCACCTTGCTTCCTCGGTTTTCCAAGATTTCAAAAACCATCGGACGCCCGTCCCAGTTCCGGGAGCAGTCAAAAGAAAAATTGAGTCCAGCGTGCCGGAGCGGATAAACTGTCCTCATGTTGCAGACTGTGGAGAGCCGGGAAAGAGCGGACGTCGTCTCTTCTTTCCGCGACCAGTATTTAAAGGCTTTTCGGTTCATGGTGCTCTCTCGAGTGCTGGATGAAAAGATGGCCAGCCTTTACCGGGGCGGAAAAATCCATGGCGGCGTGTTTCTGGGACGGGGCCAGGAGGCCTTGAGTGTTTCCGTGGGGTTGGCGTTGCGCAAAGGCGACATCTTTGCGCCGCTCATTCGCGACGGCGCGGGACGGCTGGCCTTTGGCGAGCCGGTGCTCGATGCTGTCCGCACCTACTTCGGTTCGGCGGCCGGTCCCATGCGCGGTCGCGAAGGCAACGTCCATCGCGGACGTCCCCGCGAAGGATTGTTTTGCATGATCAGCCATTTGGGCGCGATGATTTCAGTGGTCAACGGCGCATTGCTGGCGCGCCGTTTCAAGAAAATGGAGGGCGCAGTGGGCGCCACTTGCATCGGCGATGGCGGCACTTCGACCGGCGCCTTTCACGAGGCCATTAACCAGGCCGCCGTCGAAAAACTGCCGTTGGTTCTTGTCGTGGCTAATAATCAGTACGCTTATTCAACGCCCAATTCCCGTCAATTCGCCTGCCGCGATCTGGCCGACAAAGCCATCGGCTACGGCGTGACCGCCCATAAAGTGGACGGCACGGATTTGGAAAGTTGCCTCCATACCTTGGAAGACGCAACCCTGCGGGCGCGTCAGGGCGGCGGACCGCAATTGGTCGTCGCCCAGTTATTGCGTCTCTGCGGGCACGGCGAACACGACGATGCCCAATATATTTCCTCCCAATTCAAACAGTCGCATTTTGGGCGCGATTGCATGAAGGTGGCCGAAGACCATTTGCTAAATCAGGGCTGGGCCGACGCGGCTCTGCTCCGAAATATTCGTGACGCCGCCGCCCTGGAAGTTGAGCAGGCCGTGGCCCAAGCCCAACGCGAGCCCGGCCCGGATGTGGCCGGGGAAAATTGGTGTGCCCTCGCCTCGCGCCATTTAAGTGAACGCTTCGAAACGCCCGACACCGCCGCCTGATCATGAGCATCACCTACCTCGAAGCCATTCGTGAAGCCCAAGCAAAAGCGCTGGCCGACGATCCCCGAGTTTTTATCTACGGGCAGGATATCGGTGCTTTCGGCGGCGCTTTCAAGGCGACCAAAAATCTGTCGGTCGAATTTCCCGGGCGCGTCATGGACGCCCCGATTAGTGAAGATGCCATCGTAGGCGCGGCCATTGGCGCAGCCATCGAAGGTCTCCGCCCCATTGTCGAAATGCAGTTTGCCGATTTTTCCACTCCGGGCCTGAATCAGATTATCAATCACGCCGCCACGCTTCACTGGCGAACGAATGTCCCGTGCCCAATCACAATCCGCCTGCCTTCGGGCGGAACTTCCGGCAGCGGCCCTTTCCACAGTCAGAGCATGGAGGCGATTTACGCGCATTATCCAGGCTTGATCGTGATGACACCCGCCACGGTGGAGGACGCTTACAGTATGTTGCTGGAGGCGGTGGCCATCGATGATCCGGTCATCTTTTGCGAACACAAACTTTTGTATTACCATCTCAAAGCCAACGGCCTTCCGACCGAAGCGATGCCGGTGGGCAAGGCGCACATTCATCGACCGGGTCGGGACCTGACTATCGTTGCGTACAGCGCCATGCTGCACGAGGCTCTGGCTGCCGCGGAAGAAATGGCGGGCGAGGGTGTCGAAATTGAAGTGGTCGATTTGCGCACCATCAAGCCCCTGGACACCGATACCGTCGTTGCCTCGGTCGCGCGCACAGGCCGTTTGCTCTGCGTCGGCGAAGCGTGGCCCTGGGGCGGGGTCACGGCGGAAGTCATCGCGCGGGTCGCCACGGAAGGTTTCGATTTGCTGGATGCTCCGCCGCAACGCCTGAACGCGAAAGACACGCCCATTCCCTATCATCCCAATTTATGGTCGGTGCATCGACCCACCGCTCGCAGCATCGTGGCGGCGGCGCGCAATCTCTTGCGAATGTAAACATGAACCAAATTCCCATCATCATGCCGCAATTGGGCGAGTCCATCGCCGAAGCGACCATCATCAACTTTCTGATCAAGCCGGGCGATGCCGTCACGCCGGATCAGGACATCATCGAAGTGGAAACGAACAAGGCGACTATGAACGTTTCTTCCCCCGGCCGCGGCATCGTGCAGAAGATTACAGCGAAATTAAACGAGAGTTATCCTGTCGGCGCCGTGCTCGGGTACGTGGAAGTCTCCGTCGAGGAAGCCCACCGTCTCGGTCTGGACCAGCCCGCGCCCGCTGAAGTTCAAGCTCCCGCCAATGGCGACTGCGTCAAAACAGCGGACACCGAGCGCAAACGCAAAGTTGAGCCCACAGTTCGGGGCTTGCCCGTTCCCGCTCATGCCTACGGTGCCAGTTATATGTCTCCTCGTATGAAGGCGCGTATGAACGAGTTGGGCTTGCACGCGGCGGACTTGGCCGGCCTGGCCGGCAGCGGCGCAGCGGGACGCGTCACCATCCAGGACTTCGAAAAATTTTTAACCAACCTTGAAAAACACAAACTGACCAAGGCCTCAACCATGCGCGTGGCGGTGGCGGATGCCATGCGTCGAAGCTGGACCCGTCCGCTGGCCACTGTGGCGTTGCCCTGTTCCTTCGAAGCCATGCTGGCGCATCGAAAGAGCAGCGTGCAAAAAAGCGGGCCGGCTCTTTACGCTTTGCGCGCCCTTGCCATGGCTCTCGCCGAAAACAGCGCAGTCGCCGGACGGCTCATCGGCAACAAAATTGTTCACCCGCCGTCCATCGACCTGGGTTTCGCCGTGGAGGCGGAGGAAGGGGTGTTAGTGCCTGTCCTGCGCAAAGCCGACGTTCGCCCTTTAAGTGAATTGGTTGTACGCTACAACGAATTGGTTGAATTGGCGCGGCAACGCCGATTGCCCACTGACGCCACCGGCGGCTCAATCGCCACAGTCACGAATTTTGGCACCTTCGGCCTGACGTGGGCCACGCCCATCCCGTTGCCGGAACAGACCCTCGTGCTCGGTTTGGGCGCAGGCAAAAAGGTCCCCTGTTGGAACGAGGAAAGGGCGCAATTTGTTCCTGTCATCGAAGCGAATCTTACTCTCAGCTTTGATCATCGCGTATTGGATGGCGGCGCGGCTGGCCGGTTGCTCTCCAGAGTTGCCGCGCTCTTGCAATCGCCGGAAAAGTTGTAGCCAGAACCGCCTTGTGACGAGTTTATGAAATTCGGCGCCCATATGTCGGTCAGCGGCGGTGTTTACAAGGCGCTGGAGCGCGGAGCGTCCGTTGGCTGCGAGATCGTCCAAATTTTTGTCAAAAATAATATGCAATGGCTGGGCCGCCCGCATCCACCCGCCGACGTGGCCCAATTCAAGCAGGACGCCGGACGTTTTGCCGCCACTTTTGGCCACACCGGTTATCTGATCAATCTGGGCGCGCCCGCGTCCGAGAACCGCACCAAATCCCTGCAGTCGCTCATTCAGGAAATCACCTTTGCCAACGCGCTTGGCCTCCCCTTTCTCGTCCTGCATCCAGGCGCTCACTTGGGCGCGGGCGAAACCGAGGGCCTTTGCCGGATTGTGGCCGGATTGGACGAAGTGTTGCGCGCTACGAAGGACGCAAAAGTTCGCATCGCCCTTGAAAATACGGCAGGGCAGGGCAGTTGCCTCGGAAATCAATTCGAGCATCTGGCCGCCATTTACGAGGGCGTGGAAAATCCCAAACGCCTTGGACTTTGTATTGACACGTGTCACCTCTTTGCCGCCGGTTATGACATTCGAACCGGCAAAGGTTGGGACAAAACCATGCGGCAGCTCGATACATTGATCGGACGAAAAGAGATTCTCGCCTTCCATCTTAACGACTCAAAAACCGATCTTGATTCGCGAGTGGACCGCCACGAGCACATCGGCAAAGGCAAAATCGGCTTGGAAGGATTTCGGCACATTGTCAACGACCCGCATTTCAAGAACACTCCGGGCTGCCTTGAAACTTACAAATCCGAAGATCTGCACGAAGACGCCGCGAATCTCGCCGTGCTCCGCTCATTGGTCAAATAGCAGAACCCTCCTTCAAAACGGTTCGTCCGGGTGATCGCGCAGATATTGGGTCAACCCGGGCAACGGAAAAGAGAGGGCCTTTTGGATTTTAGAACAATCCATTGACGTATCCGGCGGACGCGGTGCGCCCTGATATTCTCGCAAAGAACACGTTCTAATCCTTGGCTTCAACTCCGGATGCCGCGCCGCCGCCAATTCTCCAATGGTGGCGCGGGAAAGGCGTTCGCTTCCCGCCAAATGATACAGCCCGGCCCGCGCCTGCCCGGCCAGTTCCCACACCGCGCGGGCCGTCACCGACGCAGGGAGCGGACAGCGAAATTCATCCACGAACAAATCCAACGTCCGCTCTGCTTTCCACGCAGTCTGAAATTGCTCGTTGTAAGCCGCGCCATTGGGCGAAACACCACTGTTCAATGACGTGCGGACGACCGTGTGCCGCGGATTTGTCAAAACGATTTGTTCAGCTTGAACTTTGGTTTCGCCATAAACACTCAAGGGATTAACGGCATCAGTCTCGATATAATCCCCTTTGCGCCCGTCGAAAGCCAGGTCGGTGGAGAAAAATATAAACCCAACTTCCGCCGCCAGGCCGGCCAGTTGCGCCGTGGCTTCGACGTTGATTTTTTTGGCAAGTGCGGGATTGGTCTGGCAGGCGAGACTTTTGGACATCGCCGCGCAGTGAATGATCAACGCGGGCTGTTCAGCGCGAAACCGTTTTTCGACTGCGGCAAAATCCGTCAAGTTCAGCATGGGTCGGGTAAGCGGGATAATGTCAAATTGGCCCGCCTCGGCAGTCTTCGCCTCAGCCAGATAATGTCCAATCAAGCCGCCTGCGCCAGTGATCCAAGCTCGCTTTGAAGTTTTTTCCATTTCCATCGCACCGCCGAAATTATCCAAAAGTGAAGCGAAAAACCAGCGCTCTTCGATCTCTTAAGGAACACTGTTTTTCGCCTTAACGGCGGAAATGCCTTTCGACGAGGCGCGTTGGAGGCGCAGAGGTGTCGTTTCACTGGGGGCCAGCCTCCTCCAACATCGCTGGTTTCCATTTTTGCAGCGTATTTGAAAGGTGGCTGTTTGCAGTCATTTCCCAGAACGAAATCTTTTTTTCGCGCAAACCGAGAGTGACTGCCGTCCAGGCCTGTCCCCAGCCTGCTTCCAGGGACCACGCTCCCCATCCGATGTCGGCGGAGCTGGCCCAATATTCCCAGCGACGATCGTCAAAGGCGCGAAACCACCAGCCGTTCAGCCAGGGGATTTTTTCCGCGTGGATTTGAATCCGGCAAAGGAATTCAGCCAGTCTATCCTCGGCCTTCTTCAAGTTGGGATCGCCAGTCGCCGCCACCGCTTCATGCAATCCCAACAAGGCAAAGCCCGTGGTGTAAAGCTGATCACTGACCGGATCCCCGTTTTCCTGGAGGAGCGGTGTTTCCCCGGTGCCATATTCTTCGTTGGATTGTGGCGCTTGAAAGAAACCGCGAACGTGTCCCAACCGTTCGCGAATCGCGCCGGTAGGCTGTTGGTCATGCAACAAATCGTCCGCAACTTTTTTCAACCAGCCGCGGTGCTCGGGAGTATCTTCCACTCGCACCAGCCACGACAGGCAAAGAAGCATTCGCGCGCGCTCCAGGTTGTTCTGCCAGCGCCATTGCGCCGGATAGACTTTCATCGTCATGGCGATGGCGTTCGTGGTTTTGTCAAGAAAAGGTCGAAAACCCGTTTGCTGAAAAGCCCACAAATCACAGGCCCACAGATAGGATTCAAAATGCGGCGCGTAACTGACCGTTTCCGCGTCCCGATAGTATTGCCAGCCGTTCTTCTCCAGTTCAGGGATGTCAATGCGGTCGCCACGAAAGCCGAGTTTGCCGGTGGTGCGAAAATTCGCCAGCAACGCCTTCGCCAGCGGTTCATCCCATCGGTCTGTCTTCAAACTCGCCTCCACCAGCATCGTGCCCAGCATATCGCTGGCATTATCATCGCCGTAATTGGCCACCAGCCACAACGGCGAGACGTCCCCCCATCCGACCAATCCAAAGGCCGGATTTTTTGGATCGGCCCGAGGCCCCTTGCACATCCCGGAATTAAAATAGATGAAATCCAGAAGATTCCTGGCGATTTGCCGGCTGTGCTTCTGCCCGTTCAAAAGACCATCAAGCGCAAAGACCATGGCCGATTCTGCATTGCAATCGCCCCGCAACGGCAGCCGCTGCATTTGTTGGCCGCCTTGGAAAATTTCCGAAGCATACCCCTCCAAAATGCCAAGCGACCCGTCGCCCGGCTGGCTCCCTTCCGGTCGCACGGTCGTTTCCTGCCCGGCGGAGAGGGCGCGGACAACTTCATGCTGGCGCGAGGGCGAAACCAGCAGACTTGAATCCGTCAGCCATCGCGCTGCGGCCTTAAAAGCGCGGCGTTCATAATGACGCGGTAACTTTTCATCCCGGGCAAAAGCCGGAACCACCCTCGGTGTCCAATCCAGCCGGTGAGGCGCGTGATCCGGATCCAACTGATCAAGGATGAATTGCCAAATAGTCCGCCAATCTCCGGCGGGACAGTAGCGGTTGCTGATAAAACAACTCAATTTTGTCGTGGCCACCCAAAGCCTCCGTTCGGGGACTTCGAACAAAACCGGGTAAGTTATTTTCGGCAGACCGTAAATCGCAGTGTCGAAGCCCGCCACCCGGGCGATGACCAGTAACGGGTGGGGCGCGCTCATGGGAATATAATGGCAATCCTGCAGCGCCAAAATCTTGTTCTTCGGCAGGGCCGCGCCAAAATCATCCGAGGCCACCACCGCGCGTTCCCAAGTGGTTGTGTTTGCAGTGCCGCCTGTCAGGCCGGGAAGCGACTGCGGATATTCTATATAAATCCGCAAATTCTTCCGGGCCGCCATGCCATAAATTTCCGGTGATACGGCCGTCGTTTTCTCCGGGTATCCATCAGCGAGAATCAAAACCGCGCCACCAGGCGACGCGGCTTCAATGGCTTTTAAGGGGGTATCGTTCCGGGCGTGGCGTTGCCCGCATTTCTTTAACACCGCATCCAAATCGTTTCCGTCAGCGCAACAAAGGCTCAGCGCTGCCTCCTGCCCGCCAGCCGCATTCGCAACAATGCAAAAGCCCACCGCGGTGGATATGAACCAGCGGGCAAACCTCCCGCCCGGGACGTGTCCGCCGAAATTTGTCGTGGAATTAAAGGGATTCATGGCTTCATTTGTGTCATACAAATTAAGAACCTTCCGCGCCTTGAAGCAATTTCTTAATTCATCCGCCGCCCCGACTTGTGCCGTGCTTTTACAAATCGCCGCGCTGTTTTCCTCTTTTTTAGGTAGCTAATCCTGATCTTAATCTTAATCTTATCCCCCAGCGATAAAGAAACAGGAACAAGAATGCTCAATTATATCTGGCTTGGATTGATGGTCGCAGCCGTCCTTATTGGCGGCTGGAACAATCATCTCGACGACGTCATCAAGGGCGCGTTTGACATGGCCAGGGCCGCGGTGATGGACTTTGCATTGCCTCTCTCGGCCATCATGACGGTTTGGCTGGGTGTGATGCGCCTGGCGGATAAATCTGGTTTGGTTTTCCTGCTGGCCCGCGCTCTGCGGCCCGTTCTCCGGTTGCTTTTTCCCGAGGTTCCGCCCGACCACCCGGCCATGGGCTCGATGGTCATGAATATCGCGGCCAACATGCTCGGCTTGGGCAATGCGGCCACTCCGCTGGGCTTGCGGGCCATGAACGAATTGCAAAAGCTCAATCCCATCCCCGGCACTGCAACCAACGCCATGTGTACCTTCTTGACGGTCAACACCGCTTCCATTCAGCTTATTCCGGCGACTGCGGTCGGCATCCTTGCCGTGGCCGGCGGCCATAATCCGACCGCGATTGTCGGGACGGCGCTTCTCGCGACCATCATTTCCCAATTCGTGGGGCTGACCGCTGTCAAGACTCTGGAAAAGCTGCCCATGTTTCGCGCCACCCGCGGCATCAGCGCCGAAGCGGAAAAAACCGCTCCGGGCACTCCGCCTCCCGCTGCCACGGAATCAGGCCCTCCGCCGGCGCCCGTGGCTTATTGGGGCTGGGGGTTGTTGGCGCTGTTTCTGGCGTTCTTCGCTTATTTATTTGTGCGGCGGGTGTGGCCGGCGGAAATGCCCCCGCACAGCCCCGGGCTTTTCACGCGCATAATCCAGGCGATTTCGCTTTTGGCCATCCCATTTTTCCTTTCGTTTTTTCCTCTTTACGCAGCCTTGCGCCGCATCAAGGTTTATGAAGAATTTGTCGAGGGAGCGAAGGAAGGGTTTGGCGTCGCCATAAGAATCATCCCGTACCTCGTCGCCATTCTCACCGCGGTCGGAATGTTTCGCGGCGCTTATGGCATCGAGTTGATCGCGGGCGTCTTGAAGCCGCTTCTTGATCTGGTCCGGTTTCCGCCCGAACTGTTGTCGCTGGCCATCATGCGGCCTTTGAGCGGGACCGGCAGCATTGCGCTGGTGTCAGACATCGTTAAAACCTACGGCCCCAATCATCTTTACAGCATGATGGCAGGAACCATCCTCGGCAGCACCGAAACCACATTCTATGTCATCGCGGTTTACTTTGGCTCGGTCGGAATACGCCGCACGCGTCACGCAGTGCCCGCAGGGCTGATCGCTGATTTTGCGGGTATCGTGGCCTCGGTGACGATTTGCCGGATCGTTTTTGGCGGCCCATGAAAAAGAGCGAACTTGTCCGCGGATTGAATTTAAGTGCGACCACCTCGCTGGTGGTGGGCACGATTATTGGGACAGGCATCTTTCTCAAATCGGCCAAAATGGCCCAGGCGGTGGGCACGCCGTCGCTGGTCTTGCTGGCCTGGGTCGCGGCGGGGCTTCTCTCGCTGGCCGGCGCGCTCAGTTATGCGGAATTGGGAGCCATGCTGCCTGCGGCGGGTGGTGAATACGTCTATCTGCGGGCCGCGTATGGAGACTTGCCGGCTTTTCTTTTTGGCTGGATGCGCCTGATGGTTGGTTCAACGGGCTCCATCGCCAGCTACGCCGCGGGCTTCGCGATTTTTCTCGCGGCCCTTGTTCCACTGAATGCGGTCTGGGCGCAAAGATCGTTCGAGTTTCTTGGACAAAAAGTAATGTGGTCATTCGGGGCGCAACAAATTGTGGCGATTGCGGTGATTGTTTTCCTTTCCGCGATCAATTGCTTGCGCGTGGCGTTCGGCGGACGCGTGCAATTCGTCTTTACAGTGGCCAAGGTGCTCGCCATTGCCGCCATCGTGGCCGGCGCATTTTTCTTCGCGCCCTCGGCCACATGGGAACATCTGCGCACTCCTGTGGACGCGCGTTCGTGGAGCGGCTTGTCTGCCTTTGGCGCGGCCATGCTGGCGGCGCTGTGGGCCTACGATGGCTGGAACAATCTGCCCATGGCCGCCGGCGAAGTGAAAGATCCGGGGCGAAATATTCCGCGCGGACTGATCCTGGGCATGTTCATCGTGCTGGCCGTTTATCTGCTGGTCAATCTGGCCTATTGTTACGCGCTGCCCATTGCCGAAATCGCCTCCTCCAGTTCGCCCTCGCATCGCACCGCGCTGCCCGTTGCCGCCAAAGTCGCCCAGACGTTCCTGCCGCATTTCGGCGTCGGCCTTATGGCCATCGCGGGCGTGTTGTCCACCGTCGGCGCCTTGAACGGCTCAATTCTGACCAGCGCCCGCATCCCTTTTGCCATGGCTCGCGACGGATTGTTTTTCAGTCGCTTTGCTGATTTGCATGCCACGACAGCGGTGCCGGTCGCGTCCATTATTTTTCAGGCGGTGTGGGGCTGTCTTTTGGTGTTGTCGGCCACCTTCGACCAATTGACCGACTGCGTCATTTTCGCCGGCATGATTTTTTACGCGGCCACGACGGCTGGCGTCTTCATTTTGCGCCGGAAAATGCCGGGCGCGCCGCGTCCCTACAAAACCCTCGGCTATCCGTTCGTGCCGTTGGCATTTATCGTGGTAGCCCTTTGGATTGTGTTTAATACGCTTCGGACCAGCACGGTGGAATCCGTCGCCGGATTGGTATTGATTGCGTTGGGGTTGCCCGTGTTTTTCTGGCAAAAAAGAGCCCGGTTCAATCCAACTAAAAAATCGTGAAAATTTACGATTTCCTTCCGCTTCTTGTCCTCCTTCTGTCCCTGTCCGTGGTCCGAGCGGAAGACCCGCGCTTCGAATATCGCGAGGGCGGAATTGTGCGTGGGCGGCGCGACGAAAAAAAGCTCGCGCTTGAATTCACCGCTCATGAATTTACCGAGGGCGGAACAACTGTTCTCGATCAACTGGCCGCGCGGCACATCAAAGCCTCGTTTTTTTTGACAGGGGGGTGCTTGCGCAATCCAACCAATCAGGCCCTGGTCCGGCGAATCCTGGCCGACGGACATTTTCTGGGGCCGCACTCCGATTCGCATCCGTTGCTCTGTCCGTGGAGTGGTCCAAAGAAAACCCTGGTGACAAAGGAATTCTTTATTGGCGAGATGGAAAGCAATTTGGAGGCCATTGAAAAATTTGGAATCAAGCGAACGGCCGTTCAGTTTTTCATCCCGCCCTATGAATGGTATAACGGCGAGATCGCGCGGTGGGCGGGTGAGATGGGTTTGCACCTGATCAATTTTACGCCGGGAACCCGTTCCACGGCCGATTACACCGGGGACAGCGCATCAAACTTTGTTAGTTCAAAGGCGATTATGGCCAGCATCGTGGCGCGGGAAAAGCAAAGTGGCCTCAATGGTTATTTGCTGCTGCTGCATTTGGGCTCCGGTCCGCGGCGCACAGATAAAATGACCGATCACGCCGGCGAATTGATCGATTATTTGCAAGGCCGTGGCTACCGATTCGTCCGCGTGGATGAATTGTTATCAGAAAAGCCGCGCCAATGAACCGGGCAGATCATCCGGCATTGGCCAGCTTTTGCGCGGATATTTGCAACATGCGTTCGATGGGAAGCCTGGCGCGTTGCAGGATGTCGGCGCTTAATTCCACCTTCGGACTCAGGTTGGCCATGCAATCGTAAAGCTTTTCCAGCGTATTCATCTTCATGAATTTGCACTCGTTGCAGCGGCAATTCTCCACCGGCACGGGAATAAACCGCTTGCCCGGACACTCTTTGCGCAAGCGATGAATCATGCCCGCTTCCGTGGCGATCAAAATGGCCTGGGCCGGGGTGCGCCGGCAAAAGGAAACCATTTGTTCCGTCGAACAAATTTCGTCAGCCAAGAGACGCACGCCCCTGGTGCATTCCGGATGGGCCACCAGCGGGGCGTCGGGGAATTCGCGGCGAATGCGCATGACGCCCGCGTGGGTGAACTCGACGTGCGCGTAGCAACTGCCGGCCCACAAAGTCATTTTCCGTCCCGTCTGCTCCATGACCCAGGCGCCGAGATTCTCGTCCGGAACAAAGAGAAGGTCGCGGTCTTTGGGCGCGGCGTTGACAATTTTGACCGCGTTGCCGCTGGTGCAAATGACGTCGCTCAGCGCCTTCACCTCCGCGCTGCAATTGATGTAAGTGACCGTGTAAAAATTGGGATTGGTCGCCTGCAAAGCCTTCAATTTCGGCGCGGGACAGCTTTCTTCCAGGGAACAGCCGGCATCTTTGTCAGGTAGAATAACGGTTTTGGCGGGATTAAGGATTTTGGCCGTTTCCGCCATGAAATGCACCCCGCAGAACACGATTACCTCCGCTTTGGTTTGGGCGGCCTGTTGCGAAAGCCCCAGGGAATCGCCCACGAAATCCGCCACATCCTGGATTTCCGGCACCTGGTAATTATGGGCCAGGATCACGGCGTTCAGCGAGCGTTTGACCTTGAGAATATCGCGCGACAAGGCATCCAGCCGTTGCGGCGGCAGTGGAATGCGCGTGACAAATTCCGCCTGGCCGCCTGCCTGAACTTCACTCAGATCATTCATCATCGCAGTGTACTTCCACCGCGGAAAATGTCGAACGACGAAATCGAGTTGCCACGAAGAGCACTTCTTCCCATTCTTCTGACTCTCTGACTCGTTGTCGTCGAAATGCCTGACGGGCCTTCCGCATTGTGCGTTGCTTAAAATCCCCCGCGTTTTATCATCTGGGTCACTGGCATGGCAGATACCGCAAAAAGGGAGATGATCGAGCGCGAAATCCGCTACGCTCACCGTCCGGCCCGGGGGTATCGCTGCGCTCAACCCCCGACCCGGGGGTATCGCTGCGCTCAACCCCCGACCCGGGGGTATCGCTGCGCTCAACCCCCGACCCGGGGGTATCGCTGCGCTCAATCCCCGACCCG
>Ga0182030_10018707_pt1 | contig 13264 bp, 10 predicted proteins | sample 812S3MmetaG_FD_121299 | JGI IMG/M metagenome (GOLD analysis project Ga0182030, IMG submission 121299) | Permafrost microbial communities from Stordalen Mire, Sweden - 812S3M metaG (Illumina Assembly) | ecosystem: Environmental > Terrestrial > Soil > Wetlands > Permafrost | place: Sweden... | reverse complement strand
TGTTGTCGATATGGCGCTCGGTGACCAGGCCCTCCAGGTGATAGAACTTGCGCAGCGGAATGGCCAGCGTGAGCACCATGGCAAAGCCCGAATAAATGGCGCCCGCCACAAAGTAGGGCGGGAAGATGGTGGTATGCCAGCCCGGCAAGACCGCCACCGCGAAGTCGAAGCTGATGACCGTGTGCACCGAGAGCACCAGCGGCGTGGCCAGTCCGGCCAGCAGCAGCGAGGCCGTCTCGTAACGCATCCAGTGCCGCACCGAGCCGCGCCAGCCCAAAGCAGCCCAGCCATACACATACTGCGCAATCGGACTGTGCGCCCGGTCGCGCAGGGTGCCGAAGTCGGGAACCATGCCGATGTACCAGAAGACCACCGAGATGGTGGCGTAGGTCGACACCGCGAACACATCCCAGAGCAACGGCGAGCGGAACTGCGGCCACACGTTCATCGAGTTCGGATAGGGCAGCAGCCAGTAGCCCAGCCACGGACGCCCCACGTGGATCAGCGGAAACATGCCGGCGCAGACCACCGCAAAGATCGTCATGGCCTCGGCAAAGCGGTTGATCGAGTTGCGCCAGCCCTGCTTGAACAGAAGCAGGATCGCGGAGATCAGGGTGCCGGCGTGGCCAATGCCGATCCACCACACAAAGTTGATGATCGCAAAGCCCCAGGCCACCGGCTGCGTCACCGCCCAGATGCCGGTGCCGATCAGAAACAGCCAGGTAATGGCCGCCAGCAGCACGGTTGCGCCCGCGCCGCCTATGCTGAACAGCGCAAACCAGCCCAGCGGCGTATCCGGCGTCAGTACTATGCCCGCAATCTTCTGCGTGACCGACTTGAAGGTCTGCCCCTGGGCAAGCACCCGGAATTCGCCGGTTGCCGGGTCGATACCCGCCTCGCGGATCGGGTCCTTTGGATTTGTCGGCTTCAGGTCCGTTGTCGCCATCGCCCCTCTTAACCCTTCACCGGCGCGTGTTCCACCGGTCCATCTTCAAGTTCCTGGTTCATGTTCAACACCGCGGCCACATAGGTCGTCCGCGGCCGCGTATTCTGGTCGGCCAGCACCTGGTAGCTGCGCTCGTCTGCGCGCAGCTTGGCCACTCGGCTGCCTTTGTCGTTGATGTTGCCGAAGGTGATGGCCGAGGCCGGGCAGGCCTGCTGGCAGGCAGTCTGAATCTCGCCGTCGGCAATGGCCCGGTTGTCCTTGTCCGACTCGATCTTGGCCGCCGAAATCCGCTGCACGCAGTAGCTGCACTTCTCCATCACGCCGCGCGTACGCACCGAAACGTCGGGGTTGCGCGAAAGCTTCAGGCTCTCCGTCTCATAGTCGGAGTAGAGCAGGAAGTTGAACCGCCGCACCTTGTAGGGGCAGTTGTTGGAGCAGTAGCGGGTGCCCACGCAGCGGTTGTAAACCATCGTGTTCAAGCCTTCCGGCGTGTGCACCGTGGCGCCCACCGGGCACACCTGCTCGCAGGGTGCGTTCTCGCAGTGCTGGCAGGCCATGGGCTGGAAGTGGGCCCGCGGGGCGCTCAGATCGCCCTCGAAGTACGTGTCGATGCGCAGCCACTGCAGGTTGCGCCCGATCCTCACCTGCTGCTTGCCCACTACGGCGATGTTGTTCTCCGCATAACAGCTCACGATGCAGGCGTTGCAGCCCGTGCAGCTGTTCATGTCAATGGACATGCCCCAGGCGTTGCCCTTCGAGTAATCCCAGTTGGGAAACAGCGTGGTGTCCAACTCCGTCTTCGGCCGGCTCTCGCCTTCGTTGGCAAATCCCGGATCGGCCTTGTACTGGTCCAGCGTGGCGTAGCGGATGATGCCGCGCTCGTTGATCGCCTCGTCGGCCTCGAGCGAGTTGTTTCCTGTTCCTTCGCCGCCAAACCGCGCCGAGCGGTGATCCTGGAAGTGGCTCTTGGTAATCGCCAGGCCCCAGATGCCTTCCACCTTGGCAATCGAGCCGGACGCGTAGAACGGCGCGTCGCTGCTGCGGATCAGGTACGCATTGAATCCCGCGCCCGAGCCCACCCGGCCCGCGGCCTCGCGGCCATAGCCCAGATGCACGGTCACCGAGTAGTCCGGATGCCCGGGCGCCACGATCACCGGCGCCTTGACCTTTCGTCCACCCACAGTCAGCTCGATGATGTTGTCTTCTTCCAGTCCCAGCCTGGTGAGCGTCGCACCGGAAACCAGCGCCGCATTGTCCCAGCTCAGGTTGGTCACCGGCTTGGGCAGCTCCTGCAGCCAACCAACATTCGACCAGCGCCCGTCGTAGATATTCGAATCGGGCCGGAAGACGATCTCGATCGAGTCTTTCGAGGAAGGCGTGGGAACCTTGCCCAACGTTGCAACTGCGCGCCCTCCACCAGAAGCAAATGCGGTGCCATCGATCCACCCCTGATGCAGCGCCTTGCGCCAACCCGTCTCGAAATCCCCTTTGATCGTGGACTTCCAGGTCTCGCGCACCGCTTCATACGGGCTCAGGCCGGGCTCGTTGAGCAGCGCCTGGAATACATGGTGCGCCGTCCGCCCGCCATAGAGCGGATCGATCAGCGGCTGCACAATCGAAACCGTTCCATCGTAGGAGCGCGCGTCCGACCAGGATTCCAGCGCGTGCGCCGCCGGAATATGCCAGTGCGCAATCAAGCCCGTCTCATCCACATGCGAGCCCAGGTGCGCAACAATCTTTGCCTTGTCGAAGGCCGCGGCAAACTCAAGATCGGCAGGCGCGGCGTAGATGGGATTCAGGTTCAGAATCACCAGCCAATCCACCTTGCCCGCGTTCAAATCCGCAACCAGCGCCTTCAAGTCGCCAATCTGGTCGCTGGGCAGCGGATTCACCGGCTCAGCGGCCGTGATCACCGTCTTGCCCGCATTGCCCAGCGCAACGTTGATCGCCGCGGCCAGCGCGGACACCGACGCATCCTGATAGAGCCCGGGAATGACTGCGCTCTTGCCCGCATTGGCCTTCAGGTCCTTGGCCAGAGCGGCGAGAAACTTTTGCTGCCCATCCGTCCACGCATAGGCCGGAGCCGAAACGCCCGCTGCGCCAACCGCAGCAGCCAGCGCCGCCGCAAAGGCCGGAATCTCGCTCGCCCTGAGGCCCAGCCGGTGCTCGGCCTTGAGCCCCGTCGTCGTCGGCGTGGACTCGACCGAATACAGCCGGTTCAGCTTCTCCGGGTCCTTGCGCCGCTTGGCGTAGTCGGCCACCAGCTTGTGGAACCCCGGATACGACGCGCCCGACAAGAAGTCTGCGTCCAGCGAAACAATCACGTCGGCATCGGCCAGGTTGTACTGGACGCTCGAGCCGCCCGCGAGGGCCGTGCCGGCGATAGCCGGGTCGTACTGCACCAGCTTGGCCTTCGGATAGGCCTTCTGCAACTCGCCCCACTGCCGCGCCAGCGTGGGCGAGGTAATGGTCGAGCTCAGGAAGGAAATGCCGGTGCCGTCCTTGCTGGCCACAGCCTGCTCGCGCAGCGCCTCGGCAAACTCCGCCCACTCCCGGCTTTCGCCCCGATAGAGCGTATGCTGCGAGCGGTCCGGATCGTAGAGATCGAGCAGCGTGCCCTGCGTAAACGGGTCGGACGAGCCCTGGTTGTACGGGTGCTCCGGATTGCCATCCACCTTGATGGGCCGGAACTGGTCGCTCTTCACCAGAAGCGGCACCGCGCCGGTCACAAACGGGTGCGCCGAAGCAAAGTACATCGGCTTGCCCAGAATCAGATCTTCCGGCGCCTTCACATACGGATAAATCGGCTCGTCAGGCTGCTTGGTGCATCCGGCCAGCCCGGCCAAAGCCATGGACGCGCCCATCAGCTTCATGAACCCGCGCCTGGAGACCGGGTCGACCCACTCCTGCGCCGAGGCCGGAAACTCCCGCTCGACCGCCGCCTGGAACTCCGCCGTCCCGGCCAGCTCATCCACCGACCGCCAGTATTGCTTGCCCTTCACGCCCTTCAGCTGCGCGCGCACCTGCACCAGAGTCATCGGCGCGTCCTGGATCGCAGCGTCCGTGGTTGCAGTCGAGGGTACAGGCTTCAGCGTGAAGGGTACGGGCTTTAGCCCGTACATCGATTCGCCACCACCGTCGCGGGCTTTAGCCCCTGAGGTACGCTCTTCGTGGATTCGGCTCAAGCTACCACCATCTTCCGCAGTCCCTGCGCCCGTCGAATTCGTGATTTCATCCATCCGTTCTTTGTTCATCGGTGGCAGACCTCGCAGCTGGTCAGCTCTCTTGGGGTGCGAATCTTGTAGTGGCTCAGCAGGAAGTGGCCGAGCTCATCCTGGCTGGTGAACTTTTCGTATGCCGGTGCAGCCGGAACAGCACCCGCCGTCCCATCGCTGGCCAGGCCGCCCGGGCTGCTCACCGGAAGCTCGAGCGAGGCCACTTCAGGCCCGGCGCCAGCCGGATCCTTGGTCGTGCAGCTCACGCTCTGCGCCGTCGGCGCCGCCGTCTTGCCGTCGTTCACCGAGCACCACACCGGCCTGTCCTCGGCCGGAGCCTCCCAGGCCATGTTGTAGACTTCGCTCGTCGGCCGCAGATTCTTGGCCGGATTGCGATGGCAGTTCAGGCACCACTCCATCTGCAGCGTGTTCTGCTCATACATCAGCGGCATCTGGTCCACGCGTCCGTGGCAGCTGGCGCAGCCCAGGCCCTTGTTCACGTGAATCTCGTGGCTGAAATAAACAAAGTCCGGCAGGTCGTGCACCTTGGTCCAAACCAACGACTGTCCCGTCGCCCAGCTCGTCCGCACCGGCTCCAGCAGCTGCGCATTCGTCCAGATCTGCGCGTGGCAGTTGATACAGGTCTTGGTCGGCGGAATCCCCGCGTAGCTCGACTTCTCCACCGTCACATGACAGTACTGACACTGCAATCCGAGCCCCTGCACGTGGTGCTTGTGGCTGAACGGCACCGGCTGGTCCGGGCGCTGGCCCTGCCGCGTCACCCAGGGCGAGCGCTGCAACTCATTCAGAGTGACCCCCAGGGCGATCACGATCAGCCCCGTCAACACCAGGCTCGCGCGAGCCAGAGCGTTGGAGCTGCGATCAAATATCTGCGCCATGAATTGAATCCCTGCTTGATTTTTTGTTTTGGTTGCGCCAATGTGCTGGCGGTCACACAGGTTGTGTACAAAAATTGTTCTTGAGCAAGACTCACCCAGGAGGTGGAGAACCCCGAAAAATCAATATAGCAGCCGCAGCAGGTCCCGCGGGGAGATTGCGGTGCAAAAAAATAAAAAATCCCGCTTCGGAGCCGTTTTGTAATGTGCTGAAAAGAAAACCGGTTGTGACAGTCGCGCGGGCAGAGAACGCCCCCCCCCGCGCCCCTGGCCGCCTGCGTACCAGAGACTGGGATATGTCCACCAAAATAACATGCGGGTAGATTCGCCTGCGCGATTCCCCGCCCGGATTCCTGCCCGAGAGAGAGCGCCGCGGCTTACCCCTACCAGAAAGCCGTCGCCAGGGCCGCGGATTCAATCAGCGTGCCGTTGGCCCCCATCGCGTTCCAACTAGCCTTTCTTGCCTGCTCCCGGGCTGGTCTCGGCAAAAGACTCGTCCGGCGATGTCGCCGGCCAGCCCACGATGACCAGAAATACATCCAGTACAAACAGCGCGATAGCGATGTCGTTGAACAGCGTCGCTTCCCTCAAATCCGGCCACCGCTGATTCGCCGCCCAGAACAAAAAGGCTACCGCCAGCAGGATGGCTTTCAGAAACTCCCTGGCCGGCGGCCGGTGCGCGACCTGGTACACGATATAGGCCACCGCGATCATGGCCAGCGGAAAGGCCGCGATCCAGTCGTGGCTTCCGGCGGGAAACAACCGGGGAAAAGTGTCCCAGACCAACAAGACTCCAACGCCTGCCAGCGTGACAACCCCAAGCAGCACGGGGAGAAACCGATGGGACCGATCCAGACGAAGATACATAGCCCCCATTATCGACTGCCGCGAGAAAGGAAAGCATAAGGACGCCTAAGTCCACAGGCAATCGCGTTTGAAAGCATGCGGCAGCGGCTCCGCGTGGCCTGGCCGTCACAAGCAGATGCTTTAGAATTCATAGGACGTTCAGTTCCTTCTGCGAAAACAACCTGTTTTGCCGTGCGGACTCACGGGTATCGGTCCGGTGGGCCGACCTCCATGCAGCCGGACTGGCCATCGCTCGAAGCCGTTCTACCCGCCTTGGCCCCGCCGGCGGCCGAAGCGTTCAGAAGAGGAAACACCATGAAATATGCCGGATTGCTGGTCTTGCCAGCCGGTTTCTTTCTCGCCCTCGCAGCCCTGGTGCTTTTCCCCGCCTCCAATCCAGGGGCGCGCGCCGGCTTCGTGCTCTGCGGCCTGACCGTTGAAGCCCTCGGCCTGGTGGTCTCTGTCCGCGGCCACCTCGAAGCACAGGGCCCGAAAGCCAACGGAGAGGATCGCCCATGACTCCAGCTCTGTCGCCTGCCCTGCCTCCTGTCATGACCGAGGCCAGCTTCGTCCTGGTCCTGGTTCTGCTACTCGTCGCCCCGCTGGCCCTGGCCGGCGTGGCGCTCATCAATACCGGCCTGGGCCGCTCCCGCTCGGCTGCGCAGTCGCTCTTGGGCAGCCTGGCTATCGTTGCCGTCGCGGCCATCGTCTTTGCCCTCGTGGGAGCCACCTTTGCCGGCACCACGGGCGACACAGGCCACACCCTTCACCTGGCCGGCAAGGCCTGGAACTGGCTCGGCACCGGCCCATTCTTCCTCGCCGGCCTCGACAAAGCCCCAGCTCCCGCCCAGCTCGGCCTGCTCTTTGAACTCCTGGCCGTAGCCCTGGCCGCGCTCATTCCCTGGGGATCGGGCGCCGACCGCCTGCGCCTCACCGCCGGCTGCGCGGTTGCCGCCGTGCTGGCCGCCCTGGTCTTCCCGCTCTTCGCTCACTGGACCTGGGCAGGCGGCTGGCTTTCCCAGCTGGGCGTCAATTTCTCTCTCGGCGCGGGCTTCCTTGACCCCGCCGGCGCGGCCACCATCCATCTCCTCGGAGCTTTGAGCGCTCTGGCCGTGGTCTGGATCGCCGGCCCCCGCAAGGGCAAGTTCCCCCAAGGCGGCTTTGCCACCGCCATGCCCGGCCACAACGCCATCTACATCCTCTTCGGCTGCCTGCTGACGCTAGCCGGATGGCTGGCCTTCAACGTGGCCGGCGCCGTGCTCTGGCTGCATGCACCGCTTTCCGCGCTGCCCCAGACCGCGGTGAACACCCTGCTCTCCGCCTCCGGCGCCGTCGCCGCCACCTTCGCCGTCACCCGCATCCGCTTCGGCAAGCCCGACGCCAGCCTCTGCGCCAACGGCTGGCTCTCCGGCCTGGTCGCTTCAAGCGCGGCGGCAGCCATCGTAACGCCCCTCGAGAGCCTGCTCATCGGACTCATCGCCGGCGTCCTCACCCCGCTGCTGGTCGAGGTCCTCGAGCTCGCCGCCTCCATCGACGACCCCTCCGGAGCCATCGCCGTGCATGGAGCCGGCGGCCTCTGGGGGCTCATCGCCGCCGGCGCGCTGGCTCCGCGGCCGGGTCAGTTTCTTGCCCAGCTGGTCGGCATCGCCGCGCTGCTCGGCCTGGGCCTACCGGTCGTCTATCTGCTCTTCTGGCTGGTCAACCGCTGGCTGCCGCTGCGCGTCGACTCCGACGGCGAGCGCATCGGCATGGACCTGCACGAGCTAGGCGGCGGCGCCTACCCCGAGTTCGTCATCCACCGCGACGACTCCTACCGCTGACACGTCCGTCATCCCAAGCTGAAGGCTCGGTATACCGGTGCGTCCTCACGCGCACATACAGAAGGGACGCCAAAAGTCCTGCCTGTGATAAGATCATCCGGTGCGTAAGAGAAAGCCGCCAGTTCGAACCACGAAGCTGGAGGAGCATCGTCTGAAGGGGAAGAGAAAAGGCGCGCTGCTCAAGGAACAAATCTGGTTTGAAGACGGCAAGGTGGTCGCCTACAGCCTCGCCTATATCAACCTGAGGCGATGCCGGGCGGACAACGGCCGTGTGCTCGGCTTTGACAACAGCCACGACTATCACCATCGTCACTTCATGGGCCACGTCGAAGCTGTGGAATTCACAACCTATGAAGATCTAGCCGAGGGGTTTATTGCTGAACTACACGAGCTTTGGAGGATTGAAGATGAAGAACAGTAAGGTCAGCATCGCATCCAGCAGCACGGAAGAGTTCTTCAAACGCGTCCGAAGCCACGCTGGAAAGCTCGATCGCGGCGAAGCAATCGCTGCGCAAATCTCGATTACCTTTGCAGATCCATTGGAGATGCTGAATGTGCTGACGTCGGAACGGGTCCGTCTGCTGCGCCGCGCCAAGGCCGGCGCTGTTCCCATCGCCGAGCTTGCCTCGGGACTGAATCGCGACGTTCGCGCGGTGAGCCGCGATGTGCTTCGACTTGAGAAGGCGGGCCTTCTGCGCACCAGTTATCGCGCCAATCCCGGCCACGGCCGCTGCAAGATCGTCGAGCCCGTCGCCCGCCATTACAGTCTGACTGCCAGCTTGTAGCTTCATTCGAGTCCCGAATGGCTTTCATCCCTCTTGCGGGTAGCCAGGTCTGAAGCTTCAAACCCGGGAAACCTCCAACTCTCACCGCCGCGCCAGCATCACCATCAGCACAAAAATCGCAATCGGCACCAGCGCCAGCGCTGCATAGAGCAGCATCCGCCGCGCCCCCGGCAGCTTCATACCGCGCAGAATCGGCCCGCGCTCGCTCCCGTCATCCACGCCCACCTGCTCCTGGTGCTCCAGTTCCCAGGCCATCTCGCTGGCCGTCTGGTAACGGCGGCGCGGGTCGCGCTCCAGCGCGCGATTCAAAATCTCGTTCAGCTCCGGCGAAATCTCCGCCCGCCGTTTGCGTGCCGGCTCCGGATCGTGCAGCAGCCGCTCGTTCATCACCGCCAGCGGGTTCGAGCCCGTATACGGCGGCTCGCCGGTCAGCATCTCGTAGAGCATGATGCCCAGCGAGTAGATATCGCTGCGCTGATCGCCGCGCTGGCCCTTCACCTGCTCCGGTGAAATGTAGTCCGGCGTGCCCAGTGTGGGCGACATCTCCACAAACGTGATGCGCCGCGCGTCTTCCTTCATGGCGATGCCGAAGTCGATCAGCTTGATCCGGTCCTCGGCGTCCACCATGATGTTTTCCGGCTTCAGGTCGCGATGCACCACGCCGTGCTTGTGCATGGTGTCCAGCGCATCGCAGATCTGCAGCGCAAAATTCGTCGCCCGCTCGATGGGCAGCCGCCGCTCCTCGTTCAAAATGGCCCTGAGCAGCCGTCCGTCCACCCATTCAATGACCATGTAGAGCCGGCTGCGGTCCTCGCCGTCATAGGTCCTCACCACCCCTGGGTGGTCGAGCTCCTGGCCAATCTCCTGCTCGCGGCGGAACCGCTCGACGAGCACCGGATCGGCCTCCATCTCCGCGTGTGGAACCTTGATGGCCACCGCCCGGCCGTCGCGCAGATCGGTCGCCCGGAACAGCGTGGCCATGCCGCCGCGAGCCACGGCTCGATCCAGGCGGTAGTGGTCCAGCATGTCTCCGGCTTCAAGCGTGGTCATCAGGATGCACTGCATAACACTCTAAATTCTTTCACCCAAACCGTAAGAAAACCCTCAGGATTCTCGAAGGGAAACATGATAATCCGGCGCAACCTGTGTACCAGTCTTGTTCCCGCATGGCGACGCCTCGCCCGCGTCTCGCGGAGTATCTCAAAGGCTTCTATCAAAAAATGACCTGTCATCGTGAGCGACCGTAGTCCGCCGCGGCGGACGAAGGGAGTCGAAGGACCTGCGGTTGCTTTTCGGCAGCTCACGCACGAGCCAAAGTACCGAACGTACCCATCTCAAGAAAGCGCCCGCAGCCCCTTGCGCAGCGCCTCAGGATCGCCGCCCGGAATCATCCGCTCCACCTCTTTGTGCGTCTGCTCCCACACCGGCAGCGCCCGCGCCAGCAGCTTTTCTCCCTTGCGCGTGAGCTTCAGAATGCGGCTCCGCCCATCGGCCGGGTCCTGCGCGATCTTGACCAGCCCCCGCCGCTCCAGCGGCTTCAGCGCCGCGGTCAGCGTGGTCCGGTCCATGGCCAAGAGCGCAGCCACCGGCCCCATCGGCGGCGGCTCCGGCCGGTTCAGAGCCATCAGCAGCGAGAACTGCCCGTTGCTCAGCTCAAACGGCCGCAGCGCCTCGTCAAAACGCCGCGCCAGCGCCCGCGCCGCCCGCTGCACATGCAGGCACAGGCAGCAGTCCCGCACCATCAGCGTGGTCTGGTACGGCAGCACTTTTTCTCTTGACACACAGCAACAATAGTTGATATCAACATATTCGTCAACGGAAGTGTTCCCCACAGTTCCTCTCCCGCTTTTCGAGCGTGCATCTCAGGCTGCCGCCTGTCTGGAGGCCGGATTTGTCCTTCCTTCGCGATCTCAAGATTGCCCTGCGTTCCTTGTCGCGTGTGCCCGCCCTGTGGCTCGCCGTCGCCCTCACCCTGGCTCTCGGCATCGGCGCCAATGCCGCCATCTTCAGCGTGGTGCGCGCCGTGCTGCTGCGTCCCCTGGCCAACCGCGACGAAGACCGCCTGCTCTACATCCGCCAGAGCGCGCCCGGCCTCGGCGAGCCCAACACCACCTTCTCCGTGCCCGAAATCAAGGACCTCGGCGCCAGCCTCAAGACCATCCAGGAACTCGGCACCTTCTCTGAGATCGACTTCACCATCGTCGGCCTGGGCACACCGCGGGAAATTCCCGCCGGCGTGGTCGATGGGAATTATTTTCAGGTGATGGGCCTGCGTCCGGTGCTGGGCCGTCTGCTCTCGGCCGCTGACGACGGCCCCAACGCCACCGGCGCCGCAGTGCTCACCTACAAGTTCTGGCGCGAGTCCATGCACTCCGACCCGCACGTGCTGGGCAAGACGGTGCGCCTCGAAAGCATCATGGGCGCGCGCTCCGCGGTCATCGTCGGCGTCCTTGAGCCGTCCATTCCCTATCCCGTTGCGACGGAGATCATCTCCAACGTCGTCACCAGCCCGCACCATCTTTCCGCCACCATGGTCACAGGCCGCGAGCACCGCATGACCGAGGTCTTCGCCCGCCTGGCTCCCGGGGCCACGCTCGATGCAGCCCGCGCCGAGCTCGACACCGCCTACTCCTCCATGGTCGCCGCGCATCCTGAGACCTACAAACCCGAGGACCACTACCGCATCGACGTCACCCGCATGCACGACCAGATCAACGCCCGCGCCAACACCGTCCTCTGGGTGCTCTTCGCGGCGTCGGGCCTGCTTTTCGTCATCGCCAGTTCCAACGTCGCCAACCTCGTCCTCGCCCGCACCGTCCGCCGCGAGCCGGAGCTCGCCGTGCGCGCCGCCCTGGGCGCCAGCCGCGCCATACTGCGCCGGTCGCTGCTGGCCGAGAGCCTGATCCTCTGCGGCAGCGGCGCGCTCCTGGCTGTAGCTCTCGCTGTGCCCATGGTGCAGGTGCTCGGCCATTATGCCGCCCGCTTCTCCGTCCGCGCCAACGGCCTCACCCTCGACTTCAGCCTGGTCTGGTTCGGCATCGCGCTCGCCCTGATCGCCGCGGTCTTCCTCGCCTTCATTCCCCGCCTGCCTTCCATGGAATCGCTGCGCACCGCCGGCCTGGCCACTGGCGGAACCCGCGTCACCGGCTCCAGCAGCCGCCGCCTGCGCGCCTTCGCCATCCTCCAGATCACCGCGTCTTTCCTGCTGCTGGCCGGCTCCGCCGTGCTCATGCGCACGCTCTATGAACTGGAAAGCACGCGGCCGCCCTTCGATACCACCCACGTGCTCGCCGTCAACCTCCCCGTCCTCACCTACGGCAAAACCCCCGAGCAGGTGCAGGATTTCTACCGCGAGGTCGTCCGCCGCGTCAGCACTCTACCCGGCGTCCAGCAGGTCTCCACCGGCTTCAGCGTTCCCTGGCGCGACGAGCAGGGCCTCAACATCAGCTTCGCCTTCGCCGTCCAGGGCGCCAAACGCGAAAACGGCATGGGTGACTGGCATGCCAAGTTCCGCTCCGTCTCGCCCGGCTTCTTCGGCACTCTCGGCATGCCCCTCGTCGAAGGCCGCGACTTCCGCCCCGGCGACAAGGACGGCTCCGAGCGCGTGGTCATCGTCAGCCAGAGTGTGGCCAAATCCCTCTTTCCCGGCCAGGACCCCCTCAACCGCGAACTCAGCTGGACCGACGGCGTAATGAAATTCATCGGCATCAGTTACGAGCCCCGCCGCATCGTCGGCGTGGTCCCTGACTTCGACGACGAAAACATCCTCCCCTCGCCCGGCATGATGGTCTATCAGCCGGCCGACCAGGAGGGATGGCAGGGCCGGCTCTTCGTCCGCTCCAAACAGGATCCCTACGCACTGGTCCCCGGCATCGCCCAGACCATCCACCAGATGTCCGCCGACCAGCCCGTCGAGCGAGCCAGCACGCTTGAAGACATTCGCGCCGAAGTGCTCACCCCCGACCGCCTCAACGCCATCGTCTTTGGCGGCTTCGCTGCCGTCGCGCTGCTCATCTCCGTCGTCGGCGTGGCCGGCGTGCTGGCCTTCTCCGTCAGCGGGCGCACCCGCGAGTTCGGCATCCGCATGGCCCTCGGCGCGCGGCCCAGCAACATCCTCACCGGCGTTCTTCTCGATGGCCTGGCCATCGCCGCCATCGGCGTCGGCGCCGGCGTGGTGCTCGGCTTCGGCCTCACCCGCGTCCTGGCCCGATCCATCGTCGAGGTCCAGCAGCCCGGCGCGCTGGCCACCGCCGCCGCGGCCCTGGTCATTCTCACCGCCGCGGTCGTCGCCTCGGCCATCCCCGCCGCCCGCGCCGCCAGGGTGAACGCCGTCGAAGCCCTGCGCGCCGAATAGCGCCCCCGGCCGGAGAGCCCATAGACCTATGCCGCCAGCTGACTTGCTAACTTGCTAATTCCGCGAAGCGGAAGCCAACCTGCTGAACAAATTCCGAGAAACCCCCTCCGCTCCCAATCGGCCCACTCAGCCGCACAATTCCGTTGCCGAAACCCGCACGGCAGATAGAATTGAATCTGAACCCCTCCATGCCCCGATCTCTGCATCTTCAGGCCGCCTTGCTTCTGTTCGCTGTGCCGCTGGCGCACGCCTCGGTGTCTGCGCCCGGCAACGCCGGAGCCACCGCACCGCGCCAGCACCACGACCGGGTCGAGCCACCCCAGGAGACCGGCTTCCTCAACCGCCACATCGAGCTGCACGGCACAACCTATCGCTTTGTCATCTATCTCCCTGAAGACTGGC
>Ga0182030_10018706_pt1 | contig 13265 bp, 9 predicted proteins | sample 812S3MmetaG_FD_121299 | JGI IMG/M metagenome (GOLD analysis project Ga0182030, IMG submission 121299) | Permafrost microbial communities from Stordalen Mire, Sweden - 812S3M metaG (Illumina Assembly) | ecosystem: Environmental > Terrestrial > Soil > Wetlands > Permafrost | place: Sweden... | reverse complement strand
GATTGGCGCGGCCGCATGGCGGCGTGGGAGGGCGCGCTCCCGGCGCAACCCGCATGGCAAGCCCTCCAGCTCACCACGGACGATATTTCCACTGGCGGTGAGCGTGAACTGCCCATGAAAGACGGCTCCATGCTCGCGCTGGGGTATGCGCCCACCAAGCACACCGTGAAGTTCACGGCGAAGACCGACCTGGCGCGGATTACGGCCGTTCGGCTGGAGCTGTTGATGGATCCCAACCTGCCGGCCGGCGGTCCGGGACGCTCGATTAAGGGGACTGGCGCGCTCACGGAGTTCCGCGTGGAGGCAGCGTCGCCAGCGGCACCGGAGACTTTCACAAAGGTCAAGATCGCCACCGCGACCGCCGATTTCAATCCGCCTGAGACGGTCCTCGAGAAGAAGTTCGACGACAAGAGCGGCAATCGCCGCGTCACCGGACCGATTCAGTTCGCCATCGACGGGCGCGACGATACTGCGTGGGGCATCGACGCCGGTCCGGGATTGCGCAATCAGCCGCGCAAGGCCGTGTTCGATTTCGAAAAGCCCCTTGAGAGCAGCGGCGCCGTGCTCAATTTCTACCTGGCGCAGAACCACGGCGGCGCGAATTCCGACGACAACGAGAGCAACAATTTGGGGCGCATCCGATTGTCAATAACCGATGCGCCGGGCGCCACGGCCGATCCACTGCCTGAGGCTGTCCGCGAAATTCTGAAGACGCCTCGCGGGCAGCGCACCGCCGCGCAGCAGCTGACCATCTTCAGCTACTGGCGTACCACCGTCCCGCAATGGAGTGCGGAGAACGATGCCATCGCACAGTTATGGCGCGAGCATCCGGAAGGGTCGCGGCAACTTGTGCTCGCCGAGCGCACCGAAGATTCGCGCGTCACCCACATCCTGAAACGCGGCGATTTCCTGCAGCCGGATCGCGCCGTCACCCCGGGCGTGCCGTCGTTCCTCAACCCTTTACCTGACGGGCCGCCCAACCGGCTGACCTTCGCCCGCTGGCTGGTAGACCGGCAGTCGCCCACCACGGCGCGGTCCATCGTGAACCGCGTGTGGCAGGCGTACTTCGGCACCGGCATCGTGGCGACCGTGGAGAATCTCGGGACGCAGGCCGAGACGCCCTCTAATCGGGAGCTGCTCGATTGGTTGGCCGTGGAGTTCATGGATTCCGGCTGGAGCTTGAAGAAGCTGCAGCGCCTGATCGCGACATCGGCGGCGTATCGCCAATCGTCGAACGTCACGCCGGAGTTGCTGGCCAAAGACCCCGACAATCGCCTGATCGCGCGCGGCCCGCGTTACCGCGTGGATGCCGAAGTGGTGCGCGACATCGCCCTCGCCGCTAGCGGCTTGCTCACCGATAAGATCGGCGGGCCAAGTGTGTACCCGCCCGCGCCCGCGCTGCTCTTCCAACCGCCGGCCAGCTACTCGCCCAAGAGTTGGAATCTGGAGACCGGCCCCGACCGGTACCGCCGCGCGCTTTACACATTCCGCTTCCGCACCGTGCCTTACCCCGTGCTGCAGGCGTTCGACGCTACCAACGGTGAGATGGCGTGCGTGCGGCGCTCGCGGTCGAACACTCCGCTGCAAGCGCTCACCACGCTGAATGAGCCGCTGTTTGTGGAATCCGCGCAGGCGTTGGCGGGGCGCGCGCTGAAGGAAGGCGGGTCCACGGATCGCGACCGGGTGGCATACGCATTCCGGCTCTGCACGGCGCGCGTGCCGTCGCCTGCCGAGGAAGACGTGCTGCTCGAATTGCTCGCCAAGGAAGATCGCAGGCTGGCCGATGGCTGGCTGAGCGCCATCGATCTCGCCGGGCTGAAGACGGGCGCGAGCGCTACGCCGGGCGATACCACGCCGCGCCGTCTCGCCGCGTGGACGGTGGTGGCGCGCGTGATTCTGAACCTCGACGAGACCATCACCAAGGAGTAACTATGAGTTGCCAGGATCACCTTTACCGCGGCATGCATCCGCGCGACGTGTCGCGCCGCTGGTTCTTCCAGCAGTGCGGCGTGGGTGTCGGCGCGGCGGCGTTGATGCACCTGATGGCTGAGTCAGGCGTGGCGGCGGACGATCCGCTGGCGCCGAAGCCGCCGCAATTCGCGCCTAAGGCGAAGCACGTCATCTTCCTCTTCATGGCAGGCGCGCCGAGCCACCTGGAGCTCTTCGACTACAAACCGCAGCTGGCGAAATTCGACGGCACGCTGCCGCCGCCGGAACTGCTCAAAGGCTATCGCGCCGCGTTCATCAATCCGAATTCGAAACTGCTCGGCCCCAAGTTTCAATTTCGCCGCTATGGGAAGTCAGGCACCGAAATGTCGGAGCTGCTGCCGTTCCTCGGCGAGGTCGTGGACGACGTGGCCATTGTGAAATCGATGGTCACCGACGCCTTCAATCACGCGCCTGGCCAGTTGTTGATGAACACCGGCACGATGCAGTTCGGCCGCCCGAGCATGGGCGCATGGACGTTGTACGGTCTGGGGTCGGACACGCGCGATCTCCCCGGCTTCGTGGTCTTCAGTTCGGGTGCCAAAGGTCCCAGCGGCGGCGATAGTTGTTGGGGCAGCGGCTTCCTCCCGACGGTCTACCAGGGAGTGGAGTTTCGCAGCGGCGGCGACCCGGTGCTGTACCTGTCGAACCCCACCGGCGTCGATCGCCAACTACAGCGCGACTCGCTCGACGCGCTGAAGCAGCTAAACCAGATGCGCCTGGATGTCACCGGCGATCCCGAAGTAGCTACGCGTATCAACTCCTTCGAGATGGCGTTCCGCATGCAGGCCGTCGCGCCCGACCTGATGGACATCGCCAAGGAGTCGAAGGAAACGCTCGATCTGTACGGCGCGGAGCCGGGCAAGGCGTCCTTCGCGAACAACTGTCTGCTGGCGCGCCGGCTGGTGGAAAAGGGCGTGCGTTTCGTGCAGCTCTATCACGAGGCATGGGACCAACATGGGAACCTGGTGAAGGACCTGCAGAAGAACTGCCTGGCCACGGATCGCGCCGCCGCCGCGCTCATCAAGGATCTCAAGCGCCGCGGATTGCTCGACGAAACGGTCGTCATTTGGGGCGGAGAATTCGGCCGCACCCCCATGTCGCAGGGTGGCACCGACGGCCGCGATCATCATCCCAACGCGTTCACCATGTGGATGGCGGGCGGCGGCATCAAGGCTGGCGCACGCATCGGCGAGACTGACGAGTTGGGCTTCCAGGTGGCGCGCGATAAGGTCCACGTGCACGATCTGCATGCCACGATGCTCAAGTTGTTGGGCTTTGACCACACACGCCTGACGTATAAATATCAAGGTCGGAATTTCAGGCTGACGGATGTCGCAGGGCAAGTGGTGGATCAGTTGATTGCGTAGTTTCTGCGCGGTCATGGCCGGCCCGTTGGCAGTATGCGAAATCGGCGGCGTCCTTCTATGCGGTACGTCTCGAAGTCTGCATGATCGACCGTGAAGACAGTCGACAACTCCTCGCGATTAGCGAGATGCACAAGGGTCGCATCCGCAAAATCCATAGGCCGATCTGCGTAGCGGGACATCAGCGTTTGTATTTGCGATAGTTCGGAGTTCTCGATCGACGATAGCGTGACGGTGCCGGAACGAACAAATCGCCAGGCCGCCTCTTTCTGATGACGACTTTCACCTACCAAATGAAACAGTTCGGTCAACACCGCTTCGGATGTCATCAGCGGTAGCCGGAGCTGATCGAAAGCCTGCACGCAAAGTCGATGCCAAAGGTCTTTTCTATCCAGCAGGGCTAATATAGCGCCCGTATCGATCAGAGCGTTAGCGGCCATGGCGCCGCCGCAGACGCTCGCGAACGGCCTGACGCACGTTCTCCGAGCGGTGAGGATCGTCGCCTGCAATTGTCCCGATGCACTGCGATGCAGCCTTGCGCAGACGAATCTGCTCCGCCTCGCTGTTAAGTTCGGCGCCACCTTTGTTTAACCAATCGCGTGCGGCCAGATCGAGGACCGCGGCAAACGATATCTTCCGCCGGCGAGCTTCGCGCTCCAAGCCGGTCTTGAGATCCGGCGAAACGCGCCAGCTGTAGACTTCGCTCTTCATGCACTACATTGTAGTGCAAGCGGAGCCCATTCGCTACAGCCCGCGTAGCGCGACGTTCGGATCGATCCGCGCCGCTCGTATTGCCGGGAGGCACGCCGCTATCAGCCCGACGATGGCGAGAAATGCGGCTGCGCTTGAGAAGATCAGCGGATCGGTGGCGCTCACGTGTACCAGCAGTCCCGCCGCCACGCGCGTGAGCGCGCCAGCTACCCCCACGCCGACCAGTATGCCGGCGAGCACGATGCCCATCGCTTGCCGGACAACCAGGGTGAGCACGTCTCCCGGCTTCGCTCCCAGCGCCATCCTGATGGCAATCTCCTGCGTGCGTTGCGTGATGGTATACGCCATCACGCAGTAGAGCCCGACAGCCGCCAGACCCAGTGCGAGCGCGCCCAGAATGCCGAGCAGCGAAGCCGCAATCTTCTGCGCGAATAGAGAGGCGGTAATGTACTCGGTAAGTGGAGTAGCGTCAAAGACGCCCACGTTGGGGTCCATCTGTCGGACTTCTCGCCGCATCGCTGCCAATGCGCTGTTCGCATCCCCGCTAGCGCGCGCGTAAAATGCGATTCCCAGGTCTTCCCGGTACACCTGACGAAACGGTACAAAGATGAGGGCGCGCTGATCTTCGTTGGGAGTGTGGAACTTGGTGTCTTTGACGAGCCCCACAATGGTAAACCACTTTCCCCAACCACGGACCTTGCGGCCGATCGGGTTCGCGGAGCCATAGAAGCGCTTCACGAACCGCTCGTTTACGATCATGACCGGCTGCGATTTCAAATCGTCCAGCTCGTTGAAATCGCGCCCCGTCAGCAGCGGAATCCGCATCACGTCGAAGTATCCCGGCGCGGCGACGGTGCGGTAGATCTTCATATTCTCGCTGGGGTCGGGAACGTAACCCTCGACGTTGAGGTCTTCCCATGCGCCATCGGCGAACCCGAGCGGGATGTAATCGGCATAGCTGACGGCGGCGATTCCGGGCTGCGATTCCAGGTGCTGGCGCAGCCGCGCGCAAAACTCGATGCGATCGGGAACCTTATAACCAGCGGTAGAAAGGTACAGGTGAGAAACCAACACGCCGCGTGCGTCGAATCCTGGATTGATCTGCTGCGCGAGTTGGAAGCTGCGCGCGAACAGGCCCGCGCCGATGACCGCGACCAGCGCCATAGCGACTTCCGAGACCACCAGCAGACTGCGAATACTCTGCGACCGCGCGCCCGGCGATCCGCCGCGCCCGCCCTCTTTGAGCGCGCCATTGAGATCGAGCCGTATGATTTGCAGAGCGGGCGCCAGTCCGGACACCACGCTGGCGGCGACGCACAGCAGAATGGTGAAGACCAGGACCTCACTGTTCATCTGTATGTCCAGCGCGACTGGAAATCCACTTTGCGGGACAAGATAGCCGATCGATTGGCTCATCCACATGGCCAGCGGCGCTCCGGCGATGGCCGCCAGGGCAGCGAGAATGAGGTTCTCGACGAAGAGCTGGCGGGCAATCCGCAGTCGTCCGCCTCCTAACGCGAGCCTCAGCCCGAATTCCTTCTGGCGCGACGCGGCCCGCGCGAGCAGCAGATTGGCGACGTTGGCGCAAACGATCAGCAGGACCACGCCACAGACTGCCATCAGAATCCGTAGTGGCCCTGCCAGCGTGCTCTGCGCGCCGAAATGGCCTTCCGAGAGCGGCAGGATCGCTCCGCCGATGCCCCTGTTGGTATCGGGGTTATCCGTCGCCAATTTTTGGGAGATGGCAGTTGCTTCAGCCCGTGCCTGGGCGGCGCTAACCCCGGGTTTCAGCCGGGCGACACCGAACAACTCGCGCGATTTTCGATCGCGCAGCATCCACTCGGGCATCGCGTTCAGCTGTGGCGACATCACGACAGGCGCCCATAGTTCGAACGACAGTCCCGACATGGAACCGCGAAAGCTGGCGGGCACGACGCCGACAATTGTCAGTTGTTGACGGTTCACACGAATGGTGCGGCCGAGAACGCCGGGGTCCCGCTGGAAGCGCCGGTTCCACAAGCTTTCGCCGATCACCGCAACGGGATAGCCTCCCGGCGTGTCGCCGAATTCTCCGGGCGAAAAGGTGCGGCCCAGAATCGGCTTCACGCCCAGCACCGCGAAATAGTTGCCGGAGACCAGTTCGCCCCAGACGCGCTCGGCATGCTCTTCTTCACCGACGCTCAATGCGTTCGGGGTGGCCATGGCCAGGCCCGATAGCAGAGTCAGGTGGTCGCGATAGTCACGGTAGTCCGGGTATGAGGTGGGGATGAACTCGCCGTTGGGCGTGGTGGATTCGAAGGACACCAGCCGGCCGCTATCGGCTACGCCCGGCAGCGGCCGCAGCAGCACACTCTCGATCCAACTGAAGACCGCGGTATTGGCGGCGATGCCGACAGCCAGAGTGAGGACGGCGACCAGCGTGAAGCCAGGACTTCGGCGCAACATCCGAAAACCATAACGAAAATCCTGGAACAGGTTGGTCACACGGCCTCCTTTGACTCGTAGCTGAATGGCAATCGCAATGCCACGTCGATACCGCTGATAGGACTGGAGCTGCTCGAGGCGAGGTGTCCGGCTTTGGGACACGGCACTGCTGGAACCGAACACTTAGGCTGTCAGGAGATGACCGCTCCCTTTGGTCGCGGCTCGGAAGCGTTCGGTGTCGATGCTGAGCCGCGACCAGAGGAAGCGGTTTCCGCGGTACTGTTATTTCTTGACGAGTCCTTACTTCAGTTCCACCAGCTTGCCGTCTTGAAAGGTAAACACATAATCCATCCGTGCCAACTCCTCGAGCGTCAGCGGACCGTGACGCGCTACGTGGATGTCGAGAGTGCGATCGCGGAACCAAAGCTCCGCCACGAAAAGCATGTCCCAGCTGTGGAATGGGTCGTCCAAGAATGCGATCTTGCTGCCTCGCCGCGCGTGTGGATTGACCGCGCGGAACTGCTGGATGACGTCCCAGCTTTCCTGTCCAAGCGCCGCCATTACGGGCGCGGCGTGCGTCCGTTTATATTCGCGATTCTGGCGCGCCCAGAGAAAGATACCGGCGGCAAACAGCAGCGCGATGACTCCGCTGTGTCCGAGCCTTCGGCCCCACGGCTCGCGCTCCAACACGCGTGCCACTGCCTCCACGAGATCGACAAAGATTACCGCGCCGAAGATCGCCCAGCCGACCATCGGGATGTACAAGCATGCCTGACTCTTGCCCACCAGGAATTCGATGGGTAGCGGCGTGAGTAACAGGAACCACCACAAGAAACGCAGCACGGGACGATCGCGGCGCCACGCCAGGTAAGCCAGGACAGCCCAGAGCAGCAGGATGCCGCCCCATCCGGATCCCCAACCGAAGAGCAGATCGCCCAACGAAAGGCGCTGGAAATCGCGCACGCGACGCAGTGCGAAGACCGGATGGTACGCTTCGGCGTTCACCAGCGCGTCAGGGCCGAAGACCTTGCCGAAGACGTCGACTGCAGTGAGCGCGGCGGAGAGCAGCACCATGCGTGTAGGTCCGCGGCGGTGGTAGATCCACTCGTAGGTCAGCAGCACGAGCGGCAACGTGACGGCCATCTCTTTGGAGTTCAGAGCGCAGAGATTGAGCGCCAGAAACAGCACGATCTGGTGCGCGGCGCCCGACTCGCGAGTTCGCAGGTAATAGAGGAACGCCGCCAGGTAGAAGAAGCAACACAGCGCGTCGTAGACGAACGCCGCGTTGTAGTAAAGATTGTGCAGGCCGGCATGATAGGCCACCACCAGCGCGGCCAGCCACGCCGCCAATTCGCCGGCGCCCAATCGCCACGCCAACCGGTACAAGAAATACACGTTGACCAGCAGGATGGCGAGCAGCGCCGCCTGGTACGGCACAGGATTGAGTCCCGCGAATGTCAGGATCGGCACGTAGAACAAGCCGCCCATGGGGCGATAGTCGCCGTGCCAGATCGTAAACTGCGAGACGGCCAAAGCAAACGGCCCACCACGATAGTAGTGGGCCATATTGCCGATATCGTCCACGGCGAAGTGGACGCGCAATCCGTCGTGCGTGAAGTACAGAAACCAGGCCAGCAGGAAAGCCGCGAAAGCGAGCCTGCGCCAGCGGTCCATCGCACCTAGATCGTGTCGCTGGGCTTGCGGGTCTTACGGGGGCGCGGTGAACTGGAGCGCTTCTTCTGCCCCTCTTGCGAAGCTGTCTTACGCGGCGCGCGCGGACGGCGCTGCGGCTTGGGCGGAAGCTCGGGCAGGGGAATCTCGCCGGTTGCGGTGGGCTGTCCCGGAACCAGCGGCTGCGGCTCGTCCTCTTCTTCTTCGATCTCCTCCACCGTCGGCTCGGGCGCCGGCGGAGCGGCGGGCGGATGGAATTCCGCGCCCAGGTAGACGGTGAGGCCCTTCTCTTCGTCGGCCTGGATGCGCACCAACCCCTTGTCCTGCGCGTAGTTCAGCAGTTCCCCGAACTCCTGGAAGCCGAACTGGCGCAAGTCGAAATTGGGATGATCCTGGTGGACGTAGTCGGCCAATTCCTCGGCTGGCGCGCCGTTGTCGAGCTCCATGCGGTGAACTTCCAGCACATCGCGCAGCAGCGGGATGGCCTCTTCGGGTTTGGCGCCGGGCTTTTCCGGAGCCGCGCCGCCGCCCTTCATGCGGATCATGTAGCGGCCTTCGCCGCCGGTGACTTCCACATAATCGGCCTTCTGCAGCTTCTCCACGAAATCGGTGAACGAACTGGCGCCGTACGCCTTTTCGTTGAACGTGGAGTCCAGTTGCAGCATGGTGGATTTCAGCAGGCCGAGCTGCGGACGCACCTCGCGCCGTTCGAGAACGCCGAGCGCCCGTTCCACCAGAGGCATGGATTGCGCCAGGTCGAGCGCCACTCGTTTCTGCGGCGGCCGCTGCTGTTGTTGCTGCGGTTGCTGCTGCGGGGGGGCCGCCGGCGGCGGGGGCGTGAGCAGCGAATGTTGCAGAGGGGGCTGTGATTGCGGCTGTGGTTGCGGCTGTGCCTGCTGCTGCGCTGGGGGTGCCTGATGCTGCTGATGGCCGCCGCGCGGGCGGTCATCGATGATCGCCTCGTAAGCCACGAATTCGTGGCAGTTCTTCTGCAAAATCGTGCTGGTAAAAGCGCGCCCGCCCACCACGAAAATGCGCTTGTCATACTGCTTCAATTTGTTTACCAGCGCGATGAAGTCACTGTCCCCACTGACAATCGCGTAGGCGTTGATGTGGTCGTGCGTGAAGGCCATTTCCAGCGCATCCAGCGCCAGATTGATGTCGGCGCCGTTCTTGTCGCCGCGCGGCGAAGGATCGCGCTGTACCATTTGCACAGCGTGCTCCGACAGAGCGCGCGTGGCCGATTCCTGCCTTCCCCAGTTCGCATACGCGAACTTGGTGACGATTTCGCCTCGTTCTTTCAGCGCGTCCAACACGGCCGCGACGTCAAATTCGCGGTGCAGGGTGGACTTCACGCCGATTTCGATGTTGTCAAAATCGATGAACACGGCGATCTTGAGTTTTTGTTCCATTTTGAAATCCTTACGTTCGGCACTGGGTGCGCCGGACCGTCTGGTCCGCCGCGCCGGAAACGTCACTCGCTCATCTTCGGACTCGTCGTCCGCCGGTTGTCGAATTACGTTTCGCCTCATGCGTAGTTTATCCTAATTTGACTGGCCGCATGAGGCTTTCTCACGTGGTCCGCCGTAAACGGGCCGCCAGCGCGGCGCCGCGTTCGAATTCCTGTTGAAGCTGCCGGGTTCGAAGATTTTCTCGTATGTGCTCCAGTTTCTGAATGTAATCCCCCAGTGCGCGGTCGATGTGGTCGGCATTGGTGGCCAATATGTCCCGCCAAAGATCGTAAGAACTGGCGGCGAGGCGCGTCATATCGGCCAGTCCCGAGCCGGAAACTTCCAGGTGGGGGACGTCGGCAACCAACGATGCCAGTCCCGTGGAAGCCAGTTGCGGCAGGTGCGACGTGCGCGATACCGCGCGGTCATGCTCGTCGGAATCGAGCGTCTTCACCACCGCGCCGATGCGTTCCAGCCAGCCGCGGAAGTCGCGCGCCGCGGGGGTTTCGAGCTCCGCCGGCTCGTCCGGCGTCAAAACCCAGGTGCGTCCCTGGTAAAGGCCAGGTTCGGCCGATATCGCCCCGCGCGTCTCCTTGCCGGCCATCGGATGGCCGCCCAAGAACTGGCACCGGCGTAAAGTCTGGCGCGCCAGATCGACGATTTCGCATTTGGTACTGCCCGCGTCCGTGACCAGCGCCTCGGGCCGCACCAGCGGATCGAGATGGCGAATGGTATCGAGGATCCGGCCGATCGTCGAAGAGAGAAATACCAGATCGGCCTGCCCCACAGCGTCGGCGAGCGGGGCCGTCCGGTCGATCGCGCCCGCCTGGAGGGCGCTCTCCGCGGCCCGCGGCGAGCTTACTCCCAGAATTTCGCCGTCGAAGCCGGCGCGCCGCAACGCCAGCCCGAAGGAGGCGCCGATCAAGCCGGTCCCGACGATGGCGACGGTCTTCAGATGGTCCGCTCCATTTTCAAATGCTCCGCTCCATTTTCAAATGCTCCGCTCCACGGCCGGCGCGATGAGTCGCAGCTGGCGCATCATTTCCAGAAACTGCTCCGGCCGCAGCGATTGCGCGCCGTCGCTGAAGGCGCGGTCCGGGTCGGGGTGCACTTCCACCAGCAGACCGTCGGCGCCGGCGGCGACCGCGGCGCGGGCCATCGGCATCACCTTATCGCGGCGTCCCGTGGCCTGCGAAGGGTCGGCCACAATCGGCAGGTGCGACAACTTTTTCACCACCGGGATGGCGGAGATGTCCATAGTGTTGCGCGTGTAGGTCTCAAAAGTCCGGATGCCGCGCTCGCAGAGGATCACATCGTAGTTTCCACCTGCCATGATGTACTCCGCCGAAAGCAGCAGCTCTTCGATGGTAGCGGAAATCCCACGCTTCAGCAGAATCGGCTTGCGCTGCTTCCCCAATTCGCGGAGCAGCGTGAAGTTCTGCATGTTGCGCGCGCCCACCTGCAGGATGTCCGCGTACTGCAGCAGGAGCGGAATCTGCGTCTGGTCCATCACCTCGCTGGCTACCAGCAAGCTGTTGCGGTCGGCCGCCTCGCGCAACATTTTGAGTCCCTCTTCGCCGAGTCCCTGAAACCCGTAGGGCGAACTGGGTGGCTTGAAAGCGCCGCCGCGGATCACGTGTGCGCCGCCGGATGCCACGATTTCGGCTGAGCGTTCGATTTGCTCGCGGCTCTCCACGCTGCCCGGACCGGCCATCACCACTACGCGCGGTCCGCCGATATCGACATCCCGAATCTTCACCACCGTGCCGCCGGGCCTGAAGCTCCGGCTGGCCAGCTTATATGGCGAGCTGATGCGGTGCGCTTCCTTCACACCATCCATCAGTGCGAAGACGTCGAGGTCGAAATCTTCCTTGCCGCCGACGCCGCCGAGCACGGTGTGCACCACGCCGGTGGAGCGGTGGACATCGAAACCCAGCTCCGTGAGACGCTCGATCACGTTATCGATCTGCTCTTCCGTGGCGCCCTGCTGCATCACGACTAACATCTATTTCTCTCCCCCGGCTTCCATGCGGACGCGCTGGATCTTGCGCATTTCATCGATGATGCGCTCGAAGATGCGGCGCAGGGCATCCGGGCTCATCGGGCCTTGGTTACTCCCGGTGACGTTGGCGAACACCTGTTCTTCACGCTTCGGCTCATAGATGGGCAGCTGGCTCGCTCGCTTCACGCGCCCGATCTCTTCCACCACCTGGGTACGTTCGTTCAACAGCGCTACGATGCGCCGGTCCACATCGTCGATGAGCACCCGGCACTCCTCCAGCCTGGCGCGCGCTTCGTCATGCGTCATGCGCGCACTCCGAATCCGTGCTTCAATTCGCGGACAAACGACTCGAGCTGGATTTCGAGCGACGCGTTCGCCGCATTGCGCTCGATCAGCCGCACGATGGCGCTGCCCACCACCACTGCTTCCACCTGCTCGCCGAGTTGCGCCACATGCTCAGGCTTCGAGATGCCGAACCCCACGGCGAGCGGCAGATCGCTGACCGCGCGCACGGCCGCCACCAGCGGCGCCACGGCATTCGACAGCGACTCGCGCTCGCCCGTCACACCGGTGCGCGAAACCAGATAAATGAACCCCGTGGAGTATTGCGCTATCAGCTTGAGGCGACGCTCCGTGCTGGTGGGCGCGGCCAGGAATACGGTGTCGAGCCCTTGGCGATGCATGGCGCCGACGTACTCGCCGGCTTCCTCCACCGACGCGTCGGTGAGCAGGCAGCCATCGATGCCGGCCACCGCGGCGTCCTTCGCCAGCCGCTCGAGCCCGTAGCGGACCACGGGATTCAGATAGGTGAACAGAAGCAGCGGAACTTCCGACGTCCGCCGGATTTCGGCTGCGACTTCCAGGACGCGCGCGAGCGTGGTGCCGGCCTTCAACGCACGTTCGCCGGCGGCTTGAATCACGGGGCCGTCGGCGATGGGGTCGGAGAATGGCACGCCGAGTTCGATGAGATCCGCGCCCCCGCGCACCAGCGCTTCCACCAGTGCCGGTGTGCGCTCGGGTGACGGATCGCCCACAGTGAGATAGGCGATCAGGCCTTTGCGGTTGGCTTTCTTGAGGTCCTCGAACAGGCGGCCGATGCGTGTGATTTTGGTGCCGGTCATTGCGGGTCGAGTTCCTTGAAATTCTCGCGGTAAATATCGATGTCCTTGTCGCCGCGTCCCGACACATTCACCACGAAGATCGCTCCTGGCGCCGATGGCGCGCGCCGCACCGCCTCGGCCACCGCGTGCGACGACTCGAGCGCCGGGATGATGCCTTCGGTCCGCGACAACAGGCGCGCCGCCGCCAGCGCTTCGGTATCGGACGCCGCGGTGTATTCCGCGCGGCTCTGATCGTGCAGCCAGGCGTGCTCCGGCCCGATCATGGCGTAATCGAGTCCCGCCGAGACGGAATGCGTCAGCGCGATCTGGCCATCGGCATCCTGCAGCACCACGCTGTAGGCGCCTTGCAGCACTCCCGGAGCGCCGCCGCGATAGCGCGCCGCATGCTCGCCAATGCCCTCGCCGCGTCCGCCGGCCTCAATGCCCACGAGCCGCACCGCGGAGTCGCCCAGGAACGCGTGGAAAATGCCGATAGCGTTCGAGCCGCCGCCCACGCACGCGAAGATAGTGTCCGGTAGGCGTCCTTCGGCTT
>Ga0182030_10018704_pt1 | contig 13266 bp, 11 predicted proteins | sample 812S3MmetaG_FD_121299 | JGI IMG/M metagenome (GOLD analysis project Ga0182030, IMG submission 121299) | Permafrost microbial communities from Stordalen Mire, Sweden - 812S3M metaG (Illumina Assembly) | ecosystem: Environmental > Terrestrial > Soil > Wetlands > Permafrost | place: Sweden... | reverse complement strand
CCAGGCGACCGGCACTCTGCCCTTCGACGTGCAAAAGCTCAACGTGGATTTCTGCACCGGCGGCGTCCTGAAGTGGCTGTGCGGCGGCCCCGGCACGGCGTATCTCTACGTGCGGCCCGACCTGGCGAAGACGCTGGAGCCCACCTTCACGGGCTGGTTCGGCCACGAAAATCCCTTCGGCTTCGAGATCGGCGCCACCCGCTATACGCCCAACGTCTATCGCTTCACTCAGGGCACGTCCAATATCCCGGCGCTGAAAGTCGCGCAGCCAGGGCTGAAGATCATCCGCGAAGTGGGCGTGGAGAACATCCGCCAGAAATCAAAATGCCAGACCGCTCTGCTGATGGACCTGGCCTCGCAGCACGGCTGGCGCACCAACACGCCCGGTAATCCTGAACGCCGCGCCGGTACCGTCTCCATCGACATGCCCAACGCGCAGCAGGTCTGCGCCGAACTGCTCAAGCGCGACATCCTGGTGGACTATCGTCCCAAGTCCGGGGTCCGCTTCTCGCCGCACTTCTACAACACGGATGAGGAGATCACCAGCGCCATCGCTGCGGTGGAAGAAATCCTGAGCGAGATGAAGGTGGGAGCGTAGGCGAGGTTATTGTTCTGCGTTCCTTTTCGATCCCTCGTGCGACTGTGGGAATAGCGCGACCCTGATTCATCCAAACTTAAACGCTTCTAACCCACATTTGCCCATCACATGCTCCCGAATATCCCGGACTGTTCCGCGGGGAGCGACGGCATGTCCCATGCAAAATTCTTTCCGGTCCGTGGAATCCTGGCCCTCATCCTGTGCGGCGTTCCGCCCGTTGCTTTATTGGCGCAAGCGGGTCGCGGCCCCACCATCGTCCGCCGCGATCTGCACCACGATGTTTCGCCGCCCCTGAGCGACATGATCCGCAACGCCCATCCGGTCGCCCACGGCAAGCTGGAAGCCGAGCCCCGGCGCAGCATTCCTCTTCCGCCGGGCCTGCGGCTGCTGGACGAAGATCCGGTGCGCCAGTTCACCACCACAGGATTCTCGCCCCAAGTCGGCCTGAATTTTGAAGGCATTGGCGACGGACAGTATGGCTTCACGGTCGAGTACATTCCGGCGGACACCAACGGCGCGGTAGGAGCTACGCAATACGTGCAGTGGGTAAACACCTACTTCGCCATCTTCGACAAGAAGATGGGCTCGTTGCTGGCCGGCCCGACGCCGGGAAATACCCTGTGGCTGGGATTTGGCGGAGGCTGCGAGGCCGACAACGATGGTGATCCCATCGTTCTCTACGACAAGCTGGCCGCCCGCTGGGTCATGAGCCAGATGTCCGTTTCCACGCCGCCGTACCTGCAATGCGTTGCCGTCTCGGTCAATTCGGACGCGACCGGCTCCTGGTATCGCTATTCCTTCGAGTACGACTATTTCGACGACTATCCCAAGATGGGCGCCTGGCCCGATGCCTACTACGAGACGCTCAACATGTTCGACGGCAACACCTTCATGGGCGCAGACGCCTGTGCCTACAACCGCGCCGCCATGTTGACCGGGCAGACCGCCACGCAAGTCTGCTTTCAGCAGGAACCCTTTGTCGGCAGCCTGCTTCCGGCGGATGTCGATGGCGTTACTCCGCCGCCGTCAGGCTCGCCCAACTACATGCTGAACTACGGCGCGGACTCTCTGGACCTCTACCAGTTTCATGTGGACTTCAACCAGCCCTCCAACTCCACCTTCACCGGCCCGACCGTGATCGACGTTGCGCCCTTCACGCCGCTGTGCAACGGCGGAGCGGAATGTGTGCCCCAGCCGCTGACCACCAACACCCTCGACTCCGTAGCCGACCGCCTGATGTATCGCCTGGCTTATCGCAAGTTCGCCGATCACGAGTCGCTGGTCGTCAACCAGTCGGTGGCTGTCAGCGGCGGCGGTGGAGTGCGCTGGTATGAAATTCAATCGCCCGCTACCACGCCGGTCGTGGCCCAGCAGGGAACCTACGCTCCCGATTCCAACTATCGCTGGATGGGCAGCATCGCCATGGACAAGATTGGAGACATCGCGCTGGGATACAGCGTCTCCAGCGGAGGAGTCTATCCCTCCATTGCCTTTGCCGGACGCATGCCGACCGATCCGCCCGGCGATCTGGAAGCCGAGACTACGGTTATCCTCGGCAGCGGATCGCAGACGCCCAACGTGAATCGCTGGGGGGACTACAGCTCCATGTCGGTCGACCCCACCGACGATTGCACCTTCTGGTACACCCAGCAGTATCAGCTCACCACCGGCGCGTACAACTGGAACACACGCATCGTCAGCTTCGAGTTTCCCGGCTGCGCCAGCGGCAGCTACATTGGCTTCTATCCCGCCAACGTGAGTTTCGGAGTGCAGAACGTAGGAACGACCAGCTCGGCGCAGCAGATCGTGCTCAGCAATCAACAATCCGTCAGCCTCGCGATCAGCAGCATCGCCGTTACTGGCGACTATCAGCAGACCAACAACTGCCCAACCGCCCTGGCCCCGAACGCCCATTGCACCATCAACGTCAGCTTCAAGCCTACGGCCACGGGGACACGAGCGGGCACGCTGACCGTTACCGACAATGGTCCCGGCAGTCCCCGGGTCGCTGCCTTAACGGGATTGGGCACAGAAACGGTACCCTGCGTCGCCGACACGCTGTCGAATGGTGGATTTGAGAGCGGCACTCTTACCTGCTGGACCGCCGGCGGCGTATTGCTTCCAGTCGTCTCGACCTTGCAGGCCCACGGCGGCAGCTTCAGCGCGCAGCTTGGCGCCACCGGCCTGCCCGAACCCAACGGTGACTCGTGGCTGTATCAAGTCGTTACCGTTCCCAACTACGCGGACGGCCCCACGTTGAGCTTCTGGTACTGGCCATCCACCCTGACCTCGATCCAGTACGACTGGCAGGAAGCCCAGGTCCGCGACACGAATGGCAACGAACTGGCGCAAATCTTCAAAGTCGCCTCCAACGCGCAGGCCTGGACGCAGGTCACCTTCGACCTCACTCCCTGGGTGGGCCAGACCATTCAGCTTTATTTCAACGTCCACGAAGACGGCACAGGCTACCCGACCTACATGTACCTGGACGATGTCGCTGTCACCGCAGGTTCTTCGGGACTGCGATTCTACCCTCTCACTCCGTGCCGCGTGGTTGACACGCGCAACGCGCCGGGCACGTTTGGCGGTCCCGCTCTCGCTGCTGGAACCGAGCGGGATTTTCCGCTGCCGCAAGGCAGCTGCAACCTTCCCGCCACCGCCGCTGCCTACGCCTTGAACGTCACTGTCGTACCCGAAGGCTCCTTGAACTACCTCACGATCTGGCCCACCGGCGCCAGCCAGCCGGTTGTCTCCACTCTGAACTCCTACGACGGGCGAACCAAAGCGAATGCCGCCATTGTTCCCGCAGGCGCCGGGCAGTCGGTCAGCGCCTACGCCACCGATACCACCGAGCTGATTCTCGACGTTACCGGATACTTTGCGACGGGGAACGGCTCTACGCTGGCGTTCTTCCCGCTGCCGCCCTGCCGCGTAGCCGACACCCGCAACCCGGTTGGGCAACTGGGCGGCCCGGTGCTACAAAACGGCGGGCAACGCAATTTCCCAGTGCTGCAGGCGACTGCCTGCAACATCCCCAGCGCGGCGCAGGCTTACTCGCTGAACTTCACGGCGCTGCCGAAGAACGGCCAGCCTCTGGGCTACCTGACCGTATGGCCGGCGGGCCAACCGCAGCCGCAGGTGTCCACCCTCAACGCTCCCACCGGGACCATCACCGCCAACGCCGCCCTGGTGCCGGCGGGAACCGGCGGCGCTATCCAGACCTATGCCTATGGCAACGATACTGACCTGCTGATCGACATCAACGGCTACTTCGCGCCCGCAAACTCGGCGCCCAGTCCCATGTCGCTGTACAACCTTGCGCCCTGCCGCGTGCTGGACACGCGCAATCCCGCGCAAGGCCATCAGTTCCAGGGCGAGCTTACGGTGAATGTCGTGGACGGCCCGTGCGCTCTGCCGGCCAGCGCAACGGCCTACGTGCTGAACGCGACGGTTGTGCCTCCCGGTGCGCTTCAGTATCTGACGCTTTGGCCTGATGGCCAGCAGCAGCCCGTGGTCTCGACCGTGAACGCGGAGGACGGCGCCGTTACCTCCAACATGGCCATCGTGCCCACGATCAACGGTTCGATCGACGCCTTCGCCTTTAATCCCACCAACCTGATCCTGGATATCGCGGGCTATTTTGCGCCGTAGTCTGACGTGGATTAGCTGGCATCGGCTTTGAAGGGCGCGGCTGCCGCCAAACCGCCCCTCATTTTTGTAATTTTTCTCTTGACAACCACTCTGTGATTCTATAAGTATAGAATCACAGAAGGAGGGCCTCCATGCCCAAAAAGCCCGACCCCGACCTGACCACCCGCTGCGCTGACATGCTTTCGGCCATGGGGACCGAACCCCGTCTGCGCATCATGCAACTGCTGCTGTCCGCCCACCCCACCGGCATGATCGTTGGCGATATCGGCAGCGAGTTGGACATCCCGAGCTCGACCCTCTCGCACCATCTCGACAAGCTGAAGAACGAAGGCCTGGTGAAGGTGCGTCGCGACGGCACCTTCCTCTGGTACACCGCCAACACCGACGCGCTGAAAGAGCTGCTTGGATTTCTCTTCGACGAGTGCTGCTCCCGCAACAAGGCGGTCAAGCCGGAAGAAGTTTTCCAGGCCGGGCGATAGGAGAACGGTATGACGACACAGAGCATCAAGGAAGTCGTGAAAGAAAAGTACGGCCAGGCGGCGCTCCGCGTCCAGACTGGGTCCGGCAGCTCGTGCTGCGGAGCGGCGTCCGCGCTCGAAAGCTGCTGCGACCCCATTACCGTCAATCTCTATGACGCCGAGCAGGCGGGGCAGATTCCTGAAGCCGCGTTGCAGGCTTCGCTGGGTTGCGGCAATCCCACCGCGCTAGCCCAGTTGAACGCAGGCGAAATCGTTCTTGACCTCGGCTCCGGAGGAGGTATCGATGTGCTGCTCTCGGCTCGCCGCGTCGGGCCATCCGGCAAAGCCTACGGTCTCGACATGACCGACGAGATGCTCGCCCTGGCGCGCGAAAATCAGCGCAAGGCCGGCGTGGAGAACGTCGAGTTCCTCAAGGGTGAGATCGAGAACATTCCATTGCCCGACAACTCCGTCGATGTGATCATCTCCAACTGCGTCATCAATCTCTCGGCCGACAAAGACCAGGTGCTGCGCGAGGCCTTTCGCGTCCTGAAGCCGGGCGGCCGTTTTGCCGTGTCTGACGTTGTGGTACATGGCGATGTTCCACCGCAGGTGCGCGAAAGCGTGCTGCTGTGGGTGGGCTGCATCGCCGGCGCGCTGCAGGACACGGAATACTCCGCCAAGCTGGCCACGGCCGGATTTGCGGCCATCGAGATCGAACCGACGCGGGTCTACAAAGTGGAGGACGCGCGCGCCTTTCTGACGGCTAAAGGTCTTGACGTCGATGCCCTCGCCGCGCAAGTCGATGGCAAGTTCATGAGCGCCTTCATCCGCGCCAGGAAACCTCAGGCCAACGGATAATCATCATGCCAGCCCACTACAACGTTCTCTTCCTCTGCACCGGCAACTCGGCGCGCTCCATCATGGCGGAAGCAATCCTCAACTTCAAGGGACGTCCAACCTTCACCGCGTACAGCGCAGGCAGCCATCCGACGGGCACAGTTCGTCCCGAGGCGCTTCGCCAATTGGAACTGGCCACGTTGCCGACCGCCGGCCTGCGCAGCAAGAGCTGGGACGAGTTTGCCAAGCCCGGCGCCCCGGAGATGGACTTTGTGTTCACGGTCTGCGACAACGCCGCTAACGAAGTTTGCCCTCTCTGGCCCGGCCAGCCGATGACCGCACACTGGGGAATTCCCGATCCTGCCGCGGTCGCTGGGTCGCCAGATGAAGTTGAGCGCGCCTATCGCGAGGCCTTCATGATGCTGGAGTGCCGAATCGGACTGCTCCTGGCGCTGCCGATCGCCAGTCTCGGCAGACTAGCCATCCAAAAGGAAATCCACCGCATTGGACAGCAGCAATAAAGCGATGCAGAGCAAAGTGACATCCCGCCTCAGCGTTCTCGATCGCTACCTCACGCTGTGGATTTTTACCGCCATGTTGGTCGGCGTGTTCTCGGGATGGGCGCTCCCCGGCGTCGTTCCCTTACTCAACCGCTTCAGCGTCGGCACCACATCGGTTCCCATTGCCGTGGGCCTCATCCTGATGATGTATCCGCCGCTCGCGAAAGTTCGCTACGAAGAGCTGGGCGAGGTCTTCCGCAACAAGAAAATCCTCGCGCTTTCGCTGGTGCAAAATTGGCTGATCGGTCCGGTGCTGATGTTTGTGCTCGCCATTATTTTCCTGCGCGGCTATCCCGCGTACATGACCGGCTTGATCCTGATTGGGCTGGCGCGCTGCATCGCGATGGTGATCGTGTGGAACGAACTGGCGAAAGGCGACACACAATACGCAGCTGGCCTGGTGGCATTCAATTCCGTCTTCCAGGTGCTTTTCTACTCTGTCTATGCGTGGATCTTCGTCACCAAGCTGCCGCTGTGGTTTGGCTTGCGAGGCATGGTGGTCAACGTTTCCATCCGCGACATCGCGGAAAGCGTGTTCATCTATCTCGGCATTCCATTTCTCGCCGGAATCATCACGCGCTTTTCCCTGGTGGCACTCAAAGGGCGCACTTGGTACGAGCACACCTTCATTCCCCTCATCAGCCCAATCACGCTGGTCGCGCTGTTGTTCACGATTGTGGTGATGTTTTCCCTGAAGGGCGAATACATCCTGCGCCTTCCCTTCGACGTTATCCGCATCGCCATTCCGCTGTTGATCTACTTTGTGCTGATGTTCCTGGTGTCGTTCTACATGGGCTACAAGCTCAAGGCCGGCTACTCCCAGTCGGCAACGCTTTCCTTCACCGCGGCCAGCAACAATTTTGAACTGGCCATCGCGGTGGCCGTAGCGGTATTTGGGATCAATTCAGGCGAGGCATTCGCGGCGGTGATTGGCCCGCTGGTCGAGGTTCCAGCGATGATCGGCCTGGTCAACGTTGCGCTCTACTTCCAGCGCAGATACTACGGCCAGAACGGCCTGGCCGAAGGCGGCGGAATTAGCTCCGGGCTTGCATCTTCTGCAGCAGTTCATGGCCGGCGTGCTCGGGATCGGCCAGCTTGAATCCGCTTTCCAGCAGTACCGTGGTGGCATTGGGGGCCAGCGGCTTCAGCGCTTCTACCACACTGTGGGATGCCAGTTGCGAGCTGTCGGGTCCCAGCACGATGTAGTCGACTTTGGCCGCGCTCAGCAGGGTCTTGGCATCGCGGACGCGGCAGGTGGACAGGACCTCGTAGCCATGATGTTGCAGCAGGGTCCGTACAAACGCGCACAGGTCAGGTGATTGGTCCACGAAGAGCACCAGCGGCCCCGCGCCTTTCGTTCCCGGCGTCACCGCCGCCGGCTCTTTCAGGAACGAGACGATGGCTTCCTCTTCCGAGTCGTACACGCGGAAGATGTTGGACAGCTTCGTCATTTGCAGCAGCGTGGCAAGAAAGGGTTGGGGCGCGGCCAGCCGGAAGTCGCCGCCGCGGCCGCGAGTATGCGATAGGAACCGTACCAGCAGGCCCATGCCGGTGCTGTCCACGCGGGTCACCTCGCCCGTATGCAGCACGAACCGGTTGAATTCCACCATGCCACGATTGACCGCGGCTTCCAGAAAGCTGACCTCTTCGCCGGTGACGATGCGGCCCATGCACTTCACCACATACACCTTGCCGCAAGGACGGCAATCCACGGAAAGTGACATGCAAACCTCGGCTATAGGAGTAGAGATTCCCTGCCACTGTATCACCAGCGGGAATGGATGCTGCAACCATTTGTTCGGGATAGCAGAGCAGGAACCTGAGGCGGTCGCTTACGACACCGAGCGTTCCTGGACAGCTTCTTTCGGCGCGGCCTCGCTCGGCGCTTCCAGTTGCGGGGTGGGAGCCACCACCGCCTTTTGTTTTTCTTCCAACTCGATTCTCAGCAACTCGCCCTCCAGTTGACGTTTCAGGTCGTCGCGCATCACGCGAAACTGCGCCATAAACTTCGCCAGCTGCCGGGCAACCTCCGGCAGTTTCTTGGGGCCAAAGATGAGCAGGGCCAATATCAGGATGAAGAGGACGTCAGGCATGGCGAACAGGCACGGTTGGTCCGGAGCTCAGCGCAGCGCGTCGGCAGGCGCGCCAGAGACTACTTCTTCTTTTCGTCCTCAGAAGGCGCGACCGGGTCCTTGGCATTCATGGACTCTTTGAAACTGCGGATGCCTTCGCCCAGGCCCTTCCCCAGTTCGGGCAGCTTCTTCGGGCCGAACACCAGCAGAGCGATAAACAGGATCACCAGCAGGTGCATCGGTTGGAACAGGTTGTCAAGCATATGAACTCCTACTCCCTAAGCATAGCGCATCTGGCAAGGTTTGAGCAGATTCCGGCTCTTTCCTACTGGATGCGTAAGGCTTCCACCGGTTCAATCGAAGCCGCCCGTCGCGCCGGAACCAATCCTGCGATGAACGCGCACAATCCCAGCGCGGCAATCGCCCCGCCCAGAATTACCGGATTGAAGGCGCCCACGCCGTAGAGCTTGCTCGCCATCAGGCGGCCGGTAAGGATCGCCAGCGGAACTCCGATGATCAGCCCGAGACCGATCTGCCAGAAGGCGCCGCGCAGAACCATCGCAACGATGTCTTTGCGGTCGGCGCCCACGGCCATGCGAATGCCGATCTCGCTGGTGCGGCGCGCAATGTTGTAAGCCGTAACGCCGTAGAGTCCGACCGACGCCAGCAGTAAGGCGAGCAGGCTAAACAACTCCGTCAGGCGCGCGATGACCCTTTCCTGGTTGAAGACTCGAACCACCTGTTCGCCAAAGGTGTGCATCTCGATGATGCTCAGGTTGGGGTCGATACCGGCCAGCACCCGCCGCACCTGGGGGCCGATATCCTCCGCCGGTCCTGCGAACTGCATCTCGATCCTGCCGGGATATTCCGACTGCGATATCATGCGCCGATAGTTAGGCTCCACGAAGTTCGTATTCTGAAAATAGGGAAGAAAGAACATCGGGTTCTGCTTGTATTGGGTGTCCGTCGGATCGCGATACTGCGTGTCTTTGACCACGCCGACGATTTCATAGTCTCCGCTGTGACCTGGTCGATCGAATCCGAAGTGTTGGCCGATAGGATCTTCTTGGGGGAAGTATTTGCGTACAAAACTCTCGTCCACCACGGCTACTCTTTGCGAGCTAGCCGTGTCTTCTTCGCCGATAGCGCGGCCGCGCAGGACCGGGGTGCCAATCACCTTGAAGTAATCGGGGCTGACGCGCAACCATCCGGCGTCGGTATCCTCGGTTGACTCCGGTGGGCGGCCCTGGATTGCGATGGTGTCGTTCCAGCTGTCATCGTCCTGCGGGCTGTACATGGAATAACTGACGGCGAGCACGCCGGGAATCTGGCGCAGCCGGTCGCGCAGTTGCTGATCGAGAGCAGGCAGCCGCTCCTCGGTGTACCCGGCCGTCTGCGGGTCGATCATTACGATCATGCGTCCGCTGGTGTTAAAGCCGAAGTTCATGTGCTCCAGATAGCGGAGGCTTGCGGTCACCAGGCCAGCCATGGCCAGCAAAACCAGCGACAAGGCAGCTTGTGCAATGACCAGCGACTTCTGCGGCAAGGCAGAACGATCGCGGGTGGAGCGGTTGGCGCCGCGCAAGGCTTCGGCCGGATCGGAGTGCGACGAGATCCACGCCGGAGCTATTCCAAAGACAACTCCAGTAACGAGCGAGAGCGCGAAGGCGAAAGCCAGAATTGGCAGTGAAGGCGAGGTGTCGATGGGGACGAAATTTGCGCCGCGGAAGGCGATCAGCAGAATGGCGCGGTTGCCGAAGTAGGCCAGCGCCAGCCCGGCCGCTCCGCCAAGGCAGGCCAGCACAATGCTCTCCGTCAGCAGGTTGCGAATAAGGCGGCCGCGCGTCGCTCCCAGTGCCAGCTGCACCGCAGTTTGCTGGCGTCTCGCCGTACCGCGCGCCAGCAGCAGGTTCGCCAAATTGGCGCAGGCGATCAACAGCACCAGCGCGGAGGCGGCCGTAAGCAGGTACAGGCCGGCCCTCGCCTGGTCCCTCAGGTTGGTGATGCCGGCGCCACCGGGCGCGAGCTTGATGAACTGCTTCCCGATCTTCCCGCGCGAAACTGGCAGCAAGGCGCTGGATATGGTGGGCAACCACTGCCGCAATTCGGTGGTCAATTGCGACTCCACTTGCGAGGGCTGCGCTCCCGGCTTCATGCGCCCAATCAGGTAGAGCCAATGCTGGTTGTCCAGGTGCAAAAGGGCGCCTTCCTGGCTGAGCGGCGGCTCTAAGGCGAGAGGGAGGTAAAACTCTGGAGGGTCGTTGCGCAGCCGGTCGCCGAAGAACCCCGGCGGCGCAATACCGGCAACCGTAACCGGTTTGCCATTGATCATGAAGCTGCCGCCTATGACCGAAGGATCGAGACTGTAATGCTCCTGCCAGGCGCGGTAGCTCATCACCACCACCGGAGCAGCACCGGCCGCGTCATCCTGCGGAGTCAGCAGTCGTCCGGCGAAAGGCTGCAGCCCGAACGTAGAAAAGTAATTACCGGAGACAAACTCGCTGGGGAAAGTCTCCGCTGCAGCCTGGGAACCGACACGGCGCACGCTGATTTCCGGCTCATTGCCCTGGAAGGCGGCGATCTCCTCGAACTGCGGCGTGTTGGCGACGATATACCGGTACAGCCCGTATGAGTACAGACTCCATCCGTCACTCTGGAGACCGCCCCAGACACAGCAATTGTCGGTGTTGCCGATGCGGTAAAGCTGCGCGGGATTTGCCACCGGCAGCGACTTCAGCATCACCGCGTGTACCAGGGTGAAGATGGCCGTATTCGCGCCAATACCCAAGGCCAGCGTCAGGATGGCCGTGATGGTGAATCCCGGCGCCTTGCGCAACTGCCGCAGCGCGTAGCGGACGTCGTGCAGGATCGTCGGCATTCTTCCCCCTGGGACTACTGAATGCAAGCCGAGCGCCACTGCCGGTCGGTCTAACCGGCGGCATTTCTATCACATCCGGGCTGCGGAACGGAGTCCTCATGAGCGCTCCTGTCCGGGTTTGTCAGCCGGTGTCCGGAATCGAACGCTGATGTACGTTACACTTGGTGGTATTGCTAAGCGGCCAGGTTCCGGCTGTGCAGTTCCCCGAAATTGGATATTCGATTTGTAAACAACCGGCCGACGAATTTATTAACTGATTCGTCACAGATACGGTATTTACAAATCTCCCTAATGGGGGCACAATTCTCATTGCGGTTTAGGCAGTTCTGGGGGAGGGCTGCCTTCTAGGCGCTCTGCGGGAGACCGTAGGGCGCCTTCTGATTTTGACGCGCTTCCGTTCCATGGCTTTTGCGCCGCTCACCTGCCCGGCCGCGGCCCGCAGACCGGTCGCTGCGTCCCGCGGCGTCCTGCTGCATCCAATCTCATAATCGGGATGTTACGATTACCAATGGGCCCGCCGCTGGCGGGGCTGGCAACAAGTGTCCCGCAGGAGGAAGAATGGCAAGTAACGCAATCGTAGAAGTGACGGATGCAAATTTCGATCAGCTGGTGCTGAAGTCGGACCAGCCGGTAATCGTGGATTTCTGGGCACCATGGTGCGGTCCGTGCCGGGCGCTGGCGCCAATCGTGGATGAGGTGGCGCAGAGTTACAACGGCCGGGTAACGGTTGGCAAGATGGACATCGATAAGAATGCTGCCACCCCGCAACGCTACGGCGTACGCGGTATTCCCACGCTGTTGGTCTTCAAAGGCGGACAGGTGAAGGAGCAGATTGTGGGCTATGTTTCCCGCGACGTCATCGAGAAAGCGCTGGATAAGAACCTGTAAGGGAACGATTTGACAGGGCGCGGCTGCGGCCGCGCTTTTTTTTGCGGCTCGGCGGCTCAGAACAGTTCATCCAAAGCAATAACGCCGAAATGGGCTGACGTTACCGCCAGCCCACCTCAGCGATCTCGCGGCTTCCCCCGCCGCGCGATGTTCAATCCACATTATCGATCCGGGCCAGGCCCCGTGGGGGCGTCCGGCGTAATGACTCTGTCGGGGACTGTTGCCTGTGTTTGGCCCGACGGTCCGGGCCGTGGGATCAGCAGTCGCGTTGGGAGCGCTGTGCTTGGGATTCTTCCCGGTCGTCGCGTTGGGGGCCACACCATCGTGTCCCGTGCCGATCGCGTTCGGGCTGGTTCTGGCATTGGGGGACACGGGACCGACGTTGGGGATTCTTGCGCTCGTCCCCACGCCTCCATAAGCACGACCACGCTGCGCGAAACTCAGGCTGGTCAGCAATCCCAGCAGCATCCCACAAACGAGCAACTTTTTCATACTTGTTCCTCCGCAAAGTTCCAATGTTGTTTGGCGGCCAGTTGAGCTTGCATGACTCGTGGCGAGCGCCCGTCAGAGCACTGGTATCTGATCTGCAAGGATTGGGCCATAGCGTTTCGATTGAAAACGTTAGGGTTACGCGGGACTCTTTACGGATGATCGTGAAAATTTGTCCGGATGCGAGAGGTTCTTGCCGTCAAGGCCGGGCAGGGTTTGAGCCATATTCCTGGTAGTAGTGCGACGGGTAGAACGGCGACTCAACTTGAACCTGATATGTTTCGTTCGCGACCTGGCCACTAGCCACCGGCCACTGGCCACTGCTTCTCAATACTTGCGCAGCACCCCAATCACCCTGCCCTGCACTTGCACCGACGCGGCGGGGACGATGATGGGCTGCATGGCAGCATTGGACGGTTGCAGCCGCACCTTGTTGCCCTCGACATAAATGCGTTTCAGCGTGGCGTCGCTGCCGCCCACCAGGGCCACGACGATTTCCCCGTCGCGCGCGGAGTTGGCTTTCTCCACCAGCACGTAGTCGCCGTCGAGGATGTGCTCGTCCTGCATGCTCTCGCCTTTCACTTGCAGCACGTAGACCTCTTTGGAGCGGGTGAAATCGGCAAGCGAAATCGATTCCGGGTTCTCCACTGCCTCCAGCGGCTGGCCGGCGGCGATGCGCCCCAGCAACGGCAAGCTCATGCTGCTTTCGGCCGCGGCGGCTGCGGCCACCGCCAGCGATTGCTTCATCAACCCGCGCGGCTTCAGCAGATCGATCGAGCGGCTGCGATTGTAGTCGCGGCGCAGCAATTCCTTTTGCTCCAGGTTGGTGATG
>Ga0182030_10018703_pt1 | contig 13266 bp, 13 predicted proteins | sample 812S3MmetaG_FD_121299 | JGI IMG/M metagenome (GOLD analysis project Ga0182030, IMG submission 121299) | Permafrost microbial communities from Stordalen Mire, Sweden - 812S3M metaG (Illumina Assembly) | ecosystem: Environmental > Terrestrial > Soil > Wetlands > Permafrost | place: Sweden... | reverse complement strand
TCTCCCGCTTCGAAAAACTCGACGTCGTCTTTCTTGCATTCCTCTGCTTTGCACTTATCGTCGAAGCGCTACGAATAGCGTGAACACGCCCTAGTTAACTAGGGAGGGGCTTTTTTCGCTTTACAAAGCCCGCTACGCGAGTTTCCGCTCGGGAACGATCGTCGGAACGCCTCTCGGCGGTCCCGGGCATAGAAATTAAATGCCGTGCCAAAATTCGTCTCGCGCGTTCTGGCGCACCCAAGCGGTCATCCCGCCACCTTCCCATCCATGGAGGCCCCGAACGCTTAAAATCGCGCACATCGCGATTTTGGCTGTTTGCCGCTTCTAATGCGGGTAAAGAGATTACCTCCGCTATTGGGCATTATCGGTATGTATGGTCCGCCGCAAGATTGCAAGCGAAAAACGTGAATGGACAATGTGGTCTGCGCCAATGTATTCGGCCTTTGGTGGAGTTCAGTGACTCCTGGCCATGATGGATTCCGCCCGCTCCCTTCCCTATTAGCTAGACGGCCTCGAAGGACCTCTACCGATACCAGGTTTAGAAAGCGCCGGTTCGACCGTTGTGCCATCTCCGTAATCCGCCAGCAGACCTGGCAGGAGCTCCATTTGATCTCAGGCGGCCGTGACCAGCGCCGGAACCCGATAGGTCTCGTTTTTGCATAACACTGCCCAGGCCATGCGGAGCAACTTATTTGCTGACGCCACGACCACTACATTTTGGTGGGCGCGCGCCATCAGTTGCGATAACCAGACGCTCAGCCCCGGAGCCTGTTTGGTGCGATATTGCAGCACGACTCGCGCTCCCTGCACGAATAGCCTTCGCAAGTACGAGTTTCCCCGCTTACTGATGCCGAGCAACTTCTGCTTGCCGCCCGTGGAATATTCTCGGGGAACCATTCCCACCCACGCCGCCAGGTCTTTCCCGCGCCGAAAGCCGGCTCCATTGCCGATCGCGGCCACCAGGGCTGTCGCGGTCACTGGGCCAACTCCCGGGATAGCCGTGAGCCGTTGGCAAGCTTCGATCTCTTGCGCGGTTTGCCGGATCACAGCGTCCATCTGTTCGATGCGCGCCGTGAGCTGCTCGAGTTCTAGCTGCAGTTGACCGAGCAGCACACGAAACGAGACGGACAGCATCAGGGCGGGATCCGTTAATATCTCGGGCAGCGCATGGTCGACATGACTTCGGCCTTTCGGCAGGGTAAGGCCACGTTCGAGTAGCAGGCCGCGGATCTGATTCACCACCGCGGTTCTTCGCGTCACCCAGCGCTCGCGCACGCGATGCACGGCCTGCAGATCCAACTGCTCTTCGGTTTTGATCGGCACGAAGCGCATCGTCGGCCGCTGCACTGCTTCGGCAATCGCTTCTGCGTCGATGTAATCGCTTTTGTTCGTCTTTATATAAGGCTTGACGTACTGCGCCGGCATCAATCGGACTTCGTGACCTTGTGCTCGCAGCGCCCGCCCGAGGAAATGCGCTCCGCTGCAAGCTTCCATCCCGATCAGCTGGACGCCCACGTTCGCCGTGTACGCCAATAGCTGCGCTCGGAACACCTCTTGCGAACAACGACGTTTCCGTTCGCATCGAGGCCGACCATGTGAAAGACGGTCTTACCTAAATCAATTCCAATCGCGTGTAGTTCCATGGGAGAATCTCCTTCTAATAGATCTTTTCACTACCTCCTCTGTTTTGCCTCACGGAAGAGGCAAGACCCCTCCCTGAGTCTCGTTCCCGGCGGAGCCGCCCGTCGCTCAGCCAATGGGGCGACGGGTGCGACACCGGGACGAGACGAACTCGCTTCCCGGTGGTGAGTCCCCGAGCAGCGTTCCTGCGGCGGACCATACCATTAGCTAACGTCATGTGGACATTAGCTCCATCGGGAGCGGACATCAAGTGCGAAATCTAAGCAGCCGGACGAGTTGTGAGCGGAGATAGGATAATCGTAACCGGTAGAAATTCCTCCCCGGCAGCTATCTGGCATTTCTAATCCGCTGATTAAAAGGCCGCATCCTGTGGCTATCTAATTGCTTAGCATGTGTGGAGGCCTTTGCGATGATACCTACCGAAGTGCCCGAGGGAGTGGACCTTAAAAATCTAGGTTGGGATTCCTTGATCGCTGTTGAGACCAAGAGCCGTAGCTACCACATTGAATTCTTGGGTGGGCATGCAATCCGTATTTCTGGCCACCCCGAATACTGCCCTCAGCCGGAGCGGGCGCTATTACAGGGATCATTAGACGACGAAGGCGTCGTAGAGATGGACCTCATCGAGCCCGGAAAACGCTTGATCTTACTTTTGGATGATACCCGCCATTTCATGACTTCTAGGGTCGTGAGTGTTCAGGTAGACCCATCCCGATATTCGGCCTAATGCAATCATCGACAGTCGCAATTCTTCGCAATTCCGCACGCAGGGGTGAAGACCAATCTGACTGATGGAGCTTGGACGCGGTGTTCTCCTTCAGCCGACCACAAGGTGTCGCATCTATATGGTTCTGGGGCGGAAGCTACGCAATGCTCATGAGCAACCCCCTACACTGGCAGCATGGCGAGCCTCAAGTCTTATCCTCCGACCTGGGAAGGCGACCTTCTGCTGGCGTGCCGTAAGTGCCAGAAGAAGCTGAAGTGCGAGCCCGGCATGCGGGCGCTGGCGAAGTTGAAGAAAACCATCAAGCGTCGCAATAAGCAGCATCCCGGGGCCACGCTGCACCTCATAAGCGTGTCGTGCATGGATCTGTGCCCGAAGGGCGGGGTTACGATCTGCCTTCCGGCAACTCAGCCGGTAACGTCGTCCATCCTCCGCAATGAAGCTGAGATCGAAGGGCTTTATCGACGGGGGTGAGTTCATGCTGCAACCGCGCGCATTTTGAGGAAGACGTCGATGTTGACCTGGTGGACGCAGAATTCAAGCACCCACATGATGTCCAACATTATCGACATTCGGGGAAGCGATAAGCGGATTGGCTGCCCCGCTCTAGCTAGGCCTAAGCGCCGATGTTTACCAAGTGACCGTCGAACAGCTCGATGCCTCGGTCTGCATGCCTGGCATAGCGCGGATCGTGCGTCACAACGCAGATCGTCGAGCCGCCGCGATGCAGTTCGCCGAGCAGCTCCATCACGGACTCCCCGTTAGCCGAGTCCAGATTGCCCGTTGGTTCGTCGGCCAGCAAGATGGACGGATCGCCCGCCAAGGCGCGCGCCACAGCGACTCGCTGCTGCTGGCCACCCGATAACTGCGCCGGGTAGTGTTTCGTGCGATGGCCCATATTGACCCGATCGAGTGCCTCCTGCACTTTGCGTTTGCGGTCGTCGCTTCCCATGCCGCGGTAGGTGAGCGGTAGTTCGACATTCTCGTAAACAGTCAGGTCGCCGATCAAATTGAACGCTTGAAATATGAATCCGATCTCGCGGTTGCGGATGCGGGCGCGTTCGGCAGCTTTCAGCGCGTGCACCGGCTTTTCGTTCAATACGTAGCTGCCGTGCGTCGGCGAATCGAGCAATCCAAGGATTGCCAGCAGCGTCGACTTCCCGCAGCCCGAGGGCCCCGAAATGGCGACGTACTCGCCTTTACCGATGTCGAGGTCCACGCCGGCTAGTGCGTGCGTCTCGACTTCATCGGTCACGAATACTTTCGATACGCCTTGCAAATGAATCACGGTTCATCCCTTTTTACTTTTCTTAATTCTGATTCCTGCCTCTTCTCACCCTGAATTCTTTCCTTAGTTCAGCCGGACTCGCGAACTCTGTTCCTGTGCCGACATGTCGGATAGGATCACCCGATCCCCAGCCTTCAATCCCTCAACGACTTCGATCGCGTTCACCGAAGCGCGCCCGAAGCGCACCGGCACGCGCTCGGCGCCCCTACCATCGGCGTCGATTCGGAACAAGGTCGCCGGACTGTTGGGCTGCGCGAATACAGGCCGCCCGACGAAGAGAACATTGGCCAGACGTTCCAGCTCGATGGTCCCTTCAACACTCAGATCAGGCACGGCGCCCGGCGGCAACGGGCCATCCAGCTTGCAGTCGACCGTACGCGTTCCGTTCACGATCGATGCGTCGATTCTGGTTACGTGCCCAGGAATGATTCCGTTGCGAGTATCGATTTGCGCCCTCTGGCCGATCAGGATATCTTTCGCTTGTGTCTCGGCGATTTGCAAACGCGCCATCAGTTTCCACGGTTGCGCGACTTTTGCAAGGACGTCGCCGGACTTCACGCGCTGGCCGACCTGCAACGTCATCTCTTGCATTCGTCCTTGGATGTCCGCACGAATCGTCAACTCGTCCACCTGCTTTTTCTTCAATAGATAAGTCGCGCGCAGCTTTTCGATCTGGACCTTTTGTGATTCGATCTGCGCCTCCACCGAGTCCTTCATGATGCCCATCTTCTGGCGCTCCATCTCATATTTACCGGCAGCCTGCTCCCACTTGGCCTCGGTTAGCTTCATGCTCAACTCGGGCTCCAGCTTCAGCTTGAACAATTGATCCTCCTTGTCCTTGGAGAGCGCGGCCTGTTTCAAATCGCCTTGCGCTGCCGCGACGATTTCCTGCTGATCGAATGTCTGGCTCTTCAATCTGACTTTCAAGTCGACAAGGTTCGCTTCGGCCTGCTTGGTCTGCCATTCATAGTCGACGGCGTCGGCCTCCATTTGCGGATTTGACAGTACGATCAATACGGTGTCCGGCTTCACATCGTCGCCCGATTGCGCCAGGATGCGCGTGACCTGCGAATCGAAGGCAGCCTGGATCCACAGAATGTCCTCGGGAACCAGCGTTCCGAGCCCACGTACGTCACGCACCATGGCGCCCCGCTTGACTGTGTCTGGCCACAGGGTTCCCAGTTCCACCGTGGGGGCAGCAGGTTTCAGCTGATCGATACGCCAGCCCGCAAGCGCGACGATACTCGCAGCGAGCACCAGATAGACCACCCGGCGGATCAGTTTCCTGCGATTGACGCCTTCGCGCTTAATGTCCATGACCGGTATTCGCGCTACTCATAACGCAAAGCCTCCGAAGGATTGATGCGCGCGGCGCGGCGGGCGGGAATCCAGCACGCGAGCAGGGCGACCGCTATTAGGATGGCGGGTGTCGCGACGAACGTAGTTGGATCGCGCGGCTCCACGCCATAGAGAAGGCTACCCAGAAAGCGAGTCAGGCCATAGGCCGCGGCGATCCCCAGACCGACGCCTATCAGCGCCAGACGCATCTCCTGAATGATGATCATGTTGCGCACGTGGCTCGACGACGCTCCAAGAGCTACTCGGACGCCAATCTCTTGCGTTCGCTGTTCCACTGTATAGGCAATGTGTCCGTATACCCCAATCGCGCTTAACAATAGCGCCGAGCCTCCAAAGATGCTCATCAGCAGCATGTTGAAATCGTGGCGAGCGAGAGAACGCGTCTGGACCTCCTCCATCGACCGAATGCCGGTAACCGGAAGACCGCCGCTCGCCTTCCGCAGCTCGTTTTGAATCGGCGCACTGAGCGATTGCGGGGTCACACTGGTGCGCACGAACCAGGCGATGGGGAGCAGCCGCAAATTGACGAGGTTGATGCCATCTGGCAGTTGTGCGATGGGAACATACATCGCCGGCCTCGGATTGCGGTTGAGTGCCTGATCGCGTATATCGCTGACAATGCCGACAATCTCGCGGGCCGCGTCCTTTTCGTACTCGGGGCGCATTCCCCGCCCGATGATCAGCCGCTCGTGCAGCGGTTCGCGCCCATTCGTGAAAGTCTTTGCAAGCAGTCGCGCCAAAGCCCGATTGATGATAACCACGCCAGGCGCTTGCGCGTTATCGCGTTCTGTAAAGGCCCTCCCGCGCAGCATGGGCACACGAAACACGTCGAAGTATTGCGGGGAGATGAAGGTCCAGCCCGCAAAGCCGTGCCAGCGTTCATTCAGCGGCCGGCCCTCGAAGATGTAAGGAAGCTGCCAAACCAGCTCCAACGGGCGGCAGCAAGCGGCACTCGCCGCTTCAACGCCCGGCAACGCGCCGATGCCTCGCGCGCTTTCGTTGGTAAGCCGCGACAGCTCGTCGGTCTTCTCGAAGCGAGTAGCCGCAAGCGACATTTGCATCGTGAGCACGTTGTGCGCGTCAAAGCCCGGGTTCACAAGACGTAGCGCTACGTAACTCCGAATCAATAGGACTGCCCCCGTGAGCATCACCAGCGCGAGGCCGATCTCGCTGATCACCAGCAACGACCGCGTTCTGTTGCTGCGCAATCCGGCGCCGGAACGTCCACTGTTTTCCTTGAGCGGAGTATTGAGATCCACGCGAGACGCTCGCAGGGCTGGGAGGATACCGAACAGGACGCCCGTGACCAGGGAAAGAAGCACCGTGAGCGTGACCACGCGCCAATCCAGCGCTACCGCCGAGCCGGCGTGCCCGATGCGCGGGAGATTGATAGGATTCCAGACAGTCAAAAGGGGCTCACTCGGATACGAGCTCAGCAGGGCACGGATTCCGAGGAAGCCGAGGAGCAGGCCGAGCAGGCCCGCGACTACCGAGAGCACGAGACTTTCCGTGAGCAATTGACGAATGATCCGCCCGCGGCCGCCACCCAGTGCCGCACGAAGGGCCACTTCGCGCTTGCGGCCGTCCGCGCGAACCAATAAAAGATTTGCGACGTTGGTACACGCGATGAGCAGAACGAAACCCACCGCACCGGCTAGTAGCAGCAGTGACAAACGAACGTCACTGACAAGGGCTTTCAGAACCGGTTGGGCACTGAAGCCGGTCTGCGAACGCGGGTTGGGGGACAGGCGGCGATACTCATCCGCGGCGGTTTGAAGATGCGCGACAGCCATCCCGAGCGTGACGCCTGGTTTGAGGCGGGCCGCGGAAAAACAGAAGCTGCCGCCATCCTGGGTATTGGGTTCAATCTGAATGGGAACCCACACGTCCGGAAGCTGGTCGAATTGCTCGGTGTCGAATCCGGGGCCTAGAACGCCGGCGACTACGTAGGGCTCGCTACCCAGCGTAACGGATTTGCCGATGATGTGCGGATCCTTGCCGTAGCGCCTGTCCCAAAATGCGTAGCTCAGGAGCGCCACATGGCCGGCTCCTGGGCGGTCCTCTTCCGCTGTAAAGATGCGGCCCTGGAACACTGGCGCGCCGAAGAGCCTGAAAAACCCTTCGCTGACACGGGCCACGGGAATCAACTCCGGGTAAGAGCCTCCGGTTAAGTTGATCAGGTCGAGACGATAGGCGGAGATATCCTCGAACACGCTGGTTTCGCGGCGCCACACGTTGTACTCCTTAAATCCGTTTCCCTGTGACGGCACGCCTTGATACGTGTCCATGATTCGGACGATCCGATCGGCTTCCGGCGCTTTCAGCGGTTTCAGCAATACCGTGTTGACGACGGAGAATACCGCCACGTTCACACCAATCCCCAATGCCAGGGTCGCTACGGCCGTGATCGTGAAGCCCGGACACTTCCACAACGAGCGTGCGGCGAGGCGTAGGTCGCGCCACAGATCCTCCATCCACCGCACCCCACGCGCCTCGCGGCATTCGTCCTTCACCTGCTCGATGCCGCCGAACTCAATCCGTGCTCGGCGGTGGGCTTCCGTTTCGTTCATCCCGGAACGGAGGTTCTCCGCAACTACTTCGTCAAAATGAAACCGCAACTCGGCATCGAGTTCGTGCTCGAACTCCTTGCGCCGGCGCAGCCGCCTCCACCAATTCATCGGACGTCGCCTCCGACCGTGCCGAGGATTAGTCGAACCGCGTTAGCCAATTGCTCCCACTGGTCGGTTTCGGTTTTGAGTTGGGCGCGACCTTTTGCAGTAAGTCGATAAAACTTCGCCTCGCGCCCAGTTTGCGTATCCTTCCATTCGGCTGTGAGCAGACCACGATGTTCCAGACGGTGCAGCGCCGGGTACAGCGATCCCTGCTGCACCTGCAGCACGTCGCGCGAGACCTGCTGAATGCGTTGAGCGATCGCGTACCCGTGAATCGGCCCGAGCACCACGACTTTCAAAATCAGGAGATCCAGAGTGCCTTGCGGAAGATCGGATTTAGGGGGCGCCATAGATACCTCGCTCTTCTACATATCATGAGACGTGTAGAAGCGCAAGGGGTACGCGCAAGAACCATTACCCGTAATTGCCCTGTCCAAATCCTCGGCCGGAGGAGAACGTTAAGGGCCATTATCGGTAGTGTGTTCACGCGGTCAGCAACCGGACACGCGAAGTAGTTTCGGGATAGGCCGCAATACAGGCCTTCGTCCTGACCAGAGAAAACCGCATCGGCAAAGTGGGTCCTTCAGGCCGCGATGGCTTGCACGACGAGCGTCTTCACCAACTCCCGATAGTGCCGGCGCGCGGGACCCGGGGTATTCGCGAGAAACACGACGACCATTTCCTCTTTTGGGTCGACCCAGAACATAGTGCCTTGCGCCCCGCTCCACATAAATTCACCGGGTGTTCCCGGAACACCTGCCACGCCGGCTTGGGTCCGCACGGCGACGCCAAGGCCAAAACCAAACCCATCCATATGTTCGACGGGGAATTCATGGAGTCTCGAAGCATCCACGTTCGCGCCGAGTTGGTTGGCCGTCATGTACTCCACTGTTTTCCGGCTGAGTATCCGCGTCCCGTCGAGCGTTCCCTTGTTCAGCAGCATCTGTGCGAACCGCACATAGTCAAGTGCAGTGCCCGAAGCGCAGCCACCGCCGCGGTCGTATTGCCACGGCGTCACTGGCACGCGAAACGTCGTGGGAAGGCCCGTGTCCGGGTCGACAGGCAACGGTTTGGCGATGCGCGCCGCCTTCGGAGCCGGCACGACGAAGCCTGTATCGACCATCCCTAATGGCCCGAGCAGCCTCTCCTGCAAGAAGTCCCCGAGCCGCTTTTTAGTTACTGCTTCCACTGCGAGCCCGGCGACATCCAGCCCGTGGCTATACTCCCACTGCGTGCCCGGCTGATAGTGGAGTGGCAGTTTGCCGAGTGCCTGCAAAAACTGGGCGCCGGATTGATCCGCTGCGTTCTTTAGCTCGCGTTCGTACTGCTTGTGCAAAGGTGTGTCTCCGCGATTGCCGTAACTCACGCCTGCCGTATGGCGCAGCATGTCCTGCAGCGTCGGTTGGCGATGCGCGGGCTCAATGCCGCGAGGTGTCGCCACCTTCATGTCCTTCAGGTCAGGCAAGTAGTTGCCGACCGGGTCATTCAATAGGAGGTCCCCCTGCTCCGCCAGCATAAGTGTGGCCACGGCTACCATGGGCTTGGTCATCGATGCCAACGCGAAGATGGCGTCTTTGGGCATCTTCCCACCAGCCGCCTTATCCACGAAGCCAAACGACTCATAATACGCGAGCTTACCTCTTCGGGCGATGGCAACCACCGCCCCTGGCATTCGTCCCTGCTCGATCTCCTGATTGATAGCCTTCGCAAAACGCTCGAGTCGCGCGCTGGAGAGGCCCACCACTTCAGGCTTCGCCGTAGGCAATCCCTCGGCAGCACAGAGAGGAAGGCAAGGAAGCAGCAGAAGGACGATAAAGCCATTCCAGAATAGCTTGCGATCTTTCGTAGGCATCTCTACACTATATTGCAAACTGCTCGCAGTGGCTCTCGACTCAGATTCTCCGATGCAAAAGGTTGGTTCACTGAACATTTATCTTGCCCACGACTCGATATTTTTCAATTGGAATGGCTGGATAGGGAAGTCGGGCACGCGGAAGTCGTTGTCCCATTCTTAACCCAGTGGCCGCTCGTTTTGACGGCCCGTTATTCGTATTATCAGAAGTGTTTTTCCGCGAGCGGCTTCCTTCGTAACGGACGTAAATGTTACGATTAGGGCTGATTCTGGCGCCGTGCATACGGCGCATTAACCCGGAACGCCGCATAAGCTAGGAGTAGCGGTGAAAACAAATCCAAGACTCGTAGACGCAAGCGACTCACCGCGCGAACTCTTTCCATGAAACCGATTGCGGCCTTCCTGCTTGGCATCTGCGCGCCTCTGACAGCGCAATGGCTTAACTATCCAGACCGGCACACACCGCGCACCAAAAACGGGAAGCCCAATCTCGCTGCCCCCGCTCCGCGCGTCAACGGCAAGCCCGATCTCTCTGGTGTGTGGCAGGCCGCCTACGCGCTGTCCGGCGAAAACGACCGACTGTTCGGGAAGCGCCTCGAAACATTCACCGTGCCCGGCGACGACCCGCGCACTTTCTCGAAATATTTTCTGAACATCCTCGCGGACTTTGCCCCTGAAGAGGCGATCATGCGCCCGGAAGCGGCTGCCTTGCTTCGCAAACATATCGAACCCGGCGGCAACACGGAAAGCCCTTCCACACGCTGCGTCCCCCAGGGCATCCCGCGCGGCGATCTCGATAACTATCTACCCTTCAAAATCGTCCAGCACCCCGGACTCACATTGGTGCTCTACGAGCAGAGCAACACGTTCCGGCAGATCTACGCCGATGGCCGCAAGCTTCCCGTCGAGCCCCAGCCGACGTGGATGGGTTACTCCGTCGGCAAATGGGAAGGCGATACTTTCGTCGTCGATTCCTTAGGATTTAATGATCGCGGGTGGCTAGATGCGACCGGACACCCGCAGAGCGAGCAAATGCGGATCAACGAGCGCTTCCATCGCCGCGACTTCGGCCACATGGATCTGGAGTTGACCATCGACGATCCAGAGATGTACACGCGCCCGTTTACTGTCAAAGCAACGGAGGTCCTGGTCCCGGATACCGATCTGCTCGAGTACGTCTGCGCGGAAAACGAGCGCGATCGCATTCACCTCGGCGCGCCGTAGATCACTCTCGTTTATCTATGTGATCGGCCGGGCCCTCCGCTCTCGGGGGCCAAGACCTGGCGCCGAATTCCTCCCCATTGTTTGGCTTCCTGGGACAAGACTCTGCGGCCTGAGTCTCGTTCCCTGAGTGGGTCTCCGTCCGTTAACTAAAGTAACGAAAAGTTGTGTAGTTATAAGTGGTACGACGACCGCCTACAAAAAACGTCAAACCTGTGAGTTGGCGACTCCACCAATACGCAGAGCCCGTTATGTACCATTATCGGAAGCGTCACCGCCGAGCTCGAAGCGGCAGATCTACGGTTTGCGCGTGATGCGGCCAAGTCGCAAAATCGACGTTGCAAAAGGGGTCCTTTGCGTAATGAACGCCACTACCTTTTGCTAAAATTCTACACGGCACACTAAGAAAATAACCGTGAATCCCCGAGTCCACCCCGCCGGTCAGACTGGCATCACCCGCCTTTACCACTACCAAGATTTCAATCTCAACTCCCAGGACCACCATGCGGATCGTCTTGCAGACATCCTTAAGAACTGAACCGCCCCGGGATTGCCGGAGGCTCCGACAGATGAGAAGGTGGAGCCATGACGAAAGAGAGAGTAAGATATTCGCCGGAAGTGCGGGAGCGGGCGGTGCGGATGGTGCTGGAGCATGCCGGGGAGTACGCCTCGCGATGGGCAGCGGTGTGTTCGGTGGCCTCGAAGATCGGTTGTAGCGGGGCAACGTTGTATGAATGGGTGATGCGTTGGGAGATCGATAAAGGAGCCCGCGCCGGGGTCCCCACCGAGGTCGGGGAGAAGATGAAGGCGATGGAGCGTGAGATCCGCGAGCTCCGGCAAGCCAACGAGATCCTGCGCAAGGCGTCGGCGTATTTTGCGATGGCGGAGCTCGACCGCCGGTCGAAAGCATGATCGGGTTCAGCGACGATCACCGGGAGGAGCATGGGGTCGAGCCGATCTGCCGGGTGTTGCCGATCGCCCCATCGACGTATCACGAACATGCCGCGCAGCGCCGCGATCCGGAGCGGATGTCTGCGCGTGCGAAACGGGATGAAGTGCTGAAGGTTGAGGTGAAGCGTGTGTTCCATTCCAACTTCGGCGTCTACGGAGTGCGCAAGGCGTGGCGGCAACTTCTGCGAGAAGGCTTCGCCGTGGCGCGCTGCACGGTGGAGCGTTTGATGCGGAAAATGGGCCTGAAAGGGGTGATTCGCGGCAGAACGGTCCGCACGACCGTGGGCGACAAAGCGGTGCCCTGTCCGCTGGATCATGTGAATCGCCAGTTTCATGCTCCCGCACCGAACCGGTTGTGGCTGTCCGACTTCACCTATGTGGCCACCTGGTCCGGCTTCGTGTATGTCGCGTTCGTCATCGACGCCTATGCCAGGAGGATCGTGGGCTGGCGAGTCAGCCGCACGGCGCACGCCGGTTTCGTCTTAGATGCCTTGGAGCAAGCCTTGTATGATCGCAGACCCGTGAGCGGTGCTGGACTCGTTCATCACTCGGATCGAGGCAGTCAGTACGTCTCCATCAAATACACTGAAAGGCTGGCGGTCGCGGGCATCGAGCCTTCCGTGGGGAGTGTCGGTGATTCCTACGACAACGCCTTGGCGGAGACGATCAACGGACTCTATAAGGCCGAACTGATTCACAGGCGCGGCCCCTGGCGTTCCTTCGAGGCCGTGGAGTTCGCTACCCTCGAATGGGTCGACTGGTTCAATCATCGCCGGCTGATGGGGCCGATTGGCAACATCCCGCCGGCCGAAGCAGAGCAATGTTACTACGCCTCGCTGGAACGTCCAGTGTTGGTCGCGTAACTCAGATCAACTCGCCTCCGGTAAACCCGGGGCGGTTCAAATGGCACTCGTTCCGGTCGCCCAGTTGGACGCCCTCGGGTGGTTCTTGACGGGGAGCAAATTCGCCAACTCAGGGATACGGAGAAGCTACCTTGGCCTGAAATCGCCCGAAGGGTAACGTTCAAGCAATGGAAGCGTGCGCCGGGCCTATAAATTTAGCCGGTGAGTCACCACAGGGCAACCACATCAATGAGTGATCACTAGCCTCGACGGCCCACAAACGCTTCCAGTGAATGGAAATGCGGCTTTTCAACCTTACTCCGCAGTTTTCCGCATCTCTGGATCTACGCTGCCGGCCCACTTAGTACAAACGGCCGACAGGGGCGACGTCCAGTTTGGTAATCCACTTTGGTAACTGCTAACCGAAGGGTTGTAGGTTCGAATCCTACCTGGTGGGCCAAAAATCCTCACTACGTCTGTCTCTGGCTGTTGGTTGACTGCTCGCCGCCCTGACTAGCGCGAATTGGCGCGATATCGCGAACTTCCCAATTCTCCGACCCGCTGGGAAAATACCAGGAAGCCCCTCTCGGCGGCTAGTTTAGGTGTGGCCGGCCCACTTTATCTGAGAGACGTTGACGGCCTCGCTCTTGGTTGACTGCCGGGTGCGGTGCACACTCGCCACTTCCGGCTAACGGCCGAGTGCGTCACTCGATCGT
>Ga0182030_10018702_pt1 | contig 13268 bp, 15 predicted proteins | sample 812S3MmetaG_FD_121299 | JGI IMG/M metagenome (GOLD analysis project Ga0182030, IMG submission 121299) | Permafrost microbial communities from Stordalen Mire, Sweden - 812S3M metaG (Illumina Assembly) | ecosystem: Environmental > Terrestrial > Soil > Wetlands > Permafrost | place: Sweden... | reverse complement strand
GTGACGCAACCTTCGACAGTCGCTCCCCAAACGCCCGGTTGCCGATCCGATCATGGTTCTGGATGAAGGCGACGAAGGCGACGGGCGGCAACGTGCCGCTCGGTTCGCCACGCGGTCGCCCACGATAGGGCATGACTTCTCCCTGAAATGAGAACCCTTCGGCCAGCGCACGGGCGAGTTTCGGCATATCGCCGATATAGTCCGCGTAGTACCCCGCGCGCTCCCCCGTGGCCGCGACGTGCAGGACATGATGCAGATCGTCGTTCCATTGCGCGGTGAAGTGCAGCGGATTACCCCGCTCATCCCGTGCCAACCGGCGCGCCTCGTTCGCCTTATTTTCAAGAATCAGATGCGCGCGCGGGCATGCGCCGTGCACCCGTTCGGCCAGTTCATCCAGCAGATGCTGCTCACTATCGTCGTAGAGCGCATGGACGGCGTCGATGCGCAGGCCATCGAAATGGTATTCGGTGAGCCAGTACAGCGCGTTGTCGATGACGAACTGCCGCACCTCCGCGCTGTACAGGCCATCGTAGTTGACGGCGGCGCCCCAAGGGGTCTTGCGGCGATCCGTGAAAAACGACGGCGCATACAGCCACAGATAGTTGCCCTCCGGGCCGAAGTGGTTGTAAACGACGTCCAGCAGCACCATGAGGCCGCGGGCATGTGCCGCGTCGATGAGGCGCTTGAGGTCTTCGGGGCGCCCGTACGTCGAATCCGGCGCATACAGCAGCACACCGTCGTAACCCCAGTTCCATCGCCCCGGGAAATCGGCCACCGGCATGAGTTGCAAGGCGGTGACACCGAGCGTCACCAGGTGATCCAGTCGCGCTATCGCGGCCTCAAAGGTTCCCTCCGGGGTGAAGGTGCCGACATGAAGTTCATAGATGACGGCGCAGTGCCACGGCAGCCCCTGCCACGCCGCATCATTCCATCGGTACGCCTGCGGATCGACTATTTCGCTCGGTCCGTGCACATCCTCAGGCTGAAAACGGGATGCCGGGTCCGGCACGCGCTGTCCATCGGGCAAAACGAAGTGGTAACGCGAGCCCACCTCTGCAGCGGGTTCATAGAGCTCGTGCCATCCGTCCGCAACGGCCTGCATATCCAGGAACCGGCTCGCGGACGAACCGGTGGCCTCGTAGAGGGCGACACGGACCTGTTGGCAGGCTGGCGCCCAGAGACGGAAGCGTACCCCGCCCGATGCCAGCAGCTCGGCCCCGGGCCGCGGGTGACGCCTGTCATCCATCTTGATCTACGGCGTCACGAGGATTTCGGCGCGGCGCCGATCCGGATCGGAAATCCCATTGGCCACCTCGGGTTTGTCGACCCAGCGCACCGTAAGCTTCATGGCCTGCGGAATGCCCAGCTTGCGTACCGTCGTACTCACTTCCTGTGCGCGCAGCTGCGCGATCAGCGGAATCTCGCGTGCCAGAGTCCCATCCGATAACAGCGTGGCGCCGCGGTACGCGACGATGGTCATGGATTTGGCGTGTACCGCTTTGGCGTACTCAACCGCATTCAACGCTTCGCCAATCGTTCGTGCGGCGAGCTCCGAGTCGAATTCATAAGTGAGTGTAAAGGTCCGCGGCGTGAAAGGCGCTACCACGGCCACCGGCTCTGGCCGTGTGGGGGGACGACGCAGGGCGGACTGCGCGGTGTTGGGTCCGGGTCCCCGCCGTCCCTCAATGTGAAAGCGCGGATCCGCGGGCAGCAGCGTGTCACAGGAGCGGTCGATCTCGCGCATCACCGAAACGACCGGCGGATTCGGCAAGGGTTGCCCGTCTGCGCTACCTGCGGGCAAAGGCGATGCCGGGTACTGGGACGTGAGCGGAATGCCGCCGCAGATCCTGGGCCCTCCGGCCAGCTTGCCTTCCACCAGCACCTTGTGTTCGAGCCACGGCGGCGACCAACCACCTGAGTCAGTCTGGATACCCAGAAAGTAGAGCTCACCGTTGTACTCGGCGAGCCAGCACGGAACCGTCGCGGTGTCCTGCAGTATCGGACAGGCCACGAAATTGCGCCGGTCTGCGGGTAGACCGGCCATCACGGCCCATGAGCATAAGAGCGCGACACTCGCAACCACAAACCTGGTCGATCGGGAGGCGTGCGACATGCTCACAGCACCGACAGGAAGTTCACGAGATCCGCCCGTTCCTGCTCCGTGAGACCCATGTTGAAACGGCGATTGTAGAAATCGACCAGCGCGCCAAGATTCTCGGCCGAACCGTTGGAGAAATAGGGAGCACGCGCTGCCAGGCCACGCAGCTGCCCCATGACGATGGAACCCACGTCATAGCACTTGCCGGAAATCAGGGCACGCCCGGGGTCGTGGGTAAAGATCACGCGCCCCAGGAACGGATGCGGTCGTGCCTGCGCCTTGCAGACGATTTTGAACAGCGGCAGATCAGGCTTCGCGGCATAGCTCGGTGAATACAGCGTCTCATCGGCCCAGGGTTCGTTCGTCGTGCCCAGATCACCCCACCCTGCCGTGGCGTCGGTGCCGACCATCTGCAGGTTGTGGCAGGTGACACAGGTGCGCTTGGCCGGATTTCCGATGCCGACCGTGTTGATATGCGCGGAATCGCGAATCCAGAACGGCCTGTTGAAGTAGACCTCGTAGCCGCGGCTCACCGAGGCCCTGAACTCTGCCTGTGCGTCGCCTTTGGAGCTGCCCGCGGACTGCCATGAGGCAAATGATTTGAAGACCGGCGTGCCGTAATTGTCACCCAGGACACCCGAGCGCGATTCCAGCAGATTGCGGGTGCCCAGTGCGGCGGGCATGCCCGGCTGTCCAAAGTCATCGTTCATCAGGTCCCCGCCCTGCGCCGCATAGACCTGCGATTCAAAATCTACGATCGAGTGCAGTTGCTCCGCGGTCAGCGGCTGGCCTGCCTGCAGGTGATTCATCGCCGCGTCCTGTGCCTGCAGCTTCAGGGTCGGATCGCGCGCGTCCGACATGATATTCATCGACGAATAGCGGCCGCTTTCCGGGTCCTGGTCCATGACCATGGCGAGACGCTTGGCGTTGAAGGGGCCGGCGGGACCGAACGTCTCGCCACCGGCATCGACCGAGACGTACTTGAGGTTCGCCACCATCCGCGGACGCCTGAAGACTGAGATGTGCGGATCGGCACTGTTCAGACCGTACTGCGGATCGCTGTTGCAGCCGGTCGGATCGCGAACCACCTCGATGGTGAACTCGGGTTCAACCCGGGTCCCGTCGGGACGCACTGCCGGAGGCCAGGGCAACGCAACGCGAAACACGCCCCGCTGCAACAGCAGGGAATGTGAACTCTCCTGGTCCTGGGGCAGACTCGGGCAGTTCGAGCCATCGATTGCGGCGAACAAGGGGTCTTTGCCCTGCGACTCACGCCAGCGGCGACGAATCGTGTCGAGCGACAGGCCCATACCGCTGGCTGGTTGGTGGCAGGTCACACAGGCACGCCCGTTGGTGCCGAGCGGTTCGAAGAAGGCATTGCTGGCCGTATTCACCGGACCGTGGGCGTACAGGACTTCGACTTCGCCGGCGGAATTCCGGTAGCGGGCGTGGGCGGGCAGCATGGCGCTCGCGCCTGGCGTGATCCAGTACGACGCCAGCCCTTCGGCTGCTGGCGTCGGCGTCCGGTCATCCGCCACCGTTCCGGCCGATGCGCACAGCACCGCGCCTATGACCACGGCGACCACCGCAAATGTTTTACCTAGATCTCCGGCTGTTACCACTGATGTCCCCATCCGGCCGATCAAACCACCTGGAACACGCGGATCAGCACCGCATTCTGCGCCGCACGACGCGGATGATGACGCCGTCATTCGTGCGCAGGTAATAGGCGGCCTCGACCGAACTGGCGCCATCCTTGCGGCTCAGGTTCCAGTCCCCGCCGATATTGAGCACTTCGCCGCGGAGCCGCGGGCCCTTCACCGTGCCGCCGATAATCGGGAAGATCCGCCTTGTACCTTCCAGGGTGTCACCGAAAGGAATGGCCGGTAACAGCGTGGCATCGCAGTCGTACACGAACTTCATTGCCGGAACGCGGGCGCCAGCTGGCAGTTCGGCATCGGAATTGGACTGCGGCGCCGCGATCGCTTCCTGCGACCCGATCAGCCCAGCGGCCGCAACGGAAGATGCGGGATAGACCCATTCTCTGCGATTCATAGTTACCGCCCCCTGCCAATCGTTGTTCTAAACGTACTTTACAGGCCTTCGACCGGCTCGGAAACACAGGCATTGGGAACACGCCGGGAGCGGCCTGAGGGGGTATCGCGGCAGCGGCCAACGTCTGCCCGGCTGTAACTGGCCTGCAAAACGCCTACGGCAAATTCATATCCAGCCGGATCACCAGCCTGGCCCGCGGTGTCGGCGCGCACGAAGTTGTATTTGCACCCGATCCACAGGCCCTGCTGGACCACATCGCCAAGAAGTACCGTCCCCTGCTCGGCCACTACCCCATAACCGAGGTCAAGCAGACCACCACGTTCACCCATCCCATTCAGGCCTGGTAATCGACTCGAACGATACTGCAGGCTCGAGTGGCGAGGGCATGGGACCGACAGGCACAGCCGGCAGCCATCTTACGCGCGGAATGCGCAGCGCCTCGTTGGACACCTGCAGTGAGCTGCCGAGCATTCTGAATCTATTCGCCGAAGATTGTGCCGCTCCGCCCGCAGCGATCACCGCGTCTGATACGGCCTACCTTAAAGCGCTGTATGGGGCAGACCTGGACCAGAACCTTAATATCGAGCAAGGCGACATGCGGGAACGCATGCTGCACGTTATTTCAAACAAATAAAAGCGCCCTGCGCGACATCACTGATCCGCCCAATTACGCGTCCGAAAGTCGCCAGCACCGAAGGAGCCAGGGCATCAACCTATGAGCCGATGCCGCTGCCGGAGTTGCGTATGTCTTCATTCCAATTGATCAGCCTGTCACCTGAGCAGTTCTCCCATCTGTTTTCTCTCACTGCGGAGCAACTTGCTCCCTTAGGAGTAGTGCGGGTGACTGCTGATGCGAAGCCGGGCTTCCCTTGCCGGATCAGCCTGCAGGATGCGGAGCCAGGAGAACAACTCCTCCTTCTGCCTTATGAGCACCAGCCGTCCTCCTCAGCCTACCGGGCCTCCGGGCCGATATACGTGCGCGCAGGCTCGCAGCAATCGCATCTTCAACCGGGTGAGATTCCACCGTATGTGAGTCTGCGGCAGATCCCGGTGCGCACATACGACGCGCGCCACATGATGGTAGGCGCCGAGGTTTGCCCCGGGGGCGAGGTGGCGAAGGAGATTCAACGCCAGTTCAGTGACCCCGTGGTCAGCTACATTCATCTTCACAATGCAAAGCGCGGGTGCTTTTCGTGTCGTGTCGAGTCGAGCGCGTGGAGACCAGGATCGCAATTGGAGGCTAGACACTGATGAGTCTGCGCGGGATCGACGCCGTAGCCGCGATCACGCTCGTGGCTGAGCTTGGCGGTCTCGGGATACCGTTCTGCAAATACTTCGTGTTTGGGAATCCGAATTGGGATTTCCGCACATTCAATTTCAAGACCGACTCGCCCATCCTGGAACATAAACTGGCGACGGCGCTTGACGCGACCGATGCCAACTTGGCGCCTTTCGAGCGGCGCGGCCGAGACCGGCAAGCTGCGGGAAAATAAACCCCACCAGTTGGGCGGGGTTGTGATTCGCGCATTGCGAAAGTGCCACCATGCAGGTTAAGCACGAGACCAGTTTTCGACCTTGATTCCCGGGTACCTGGAAAAGTCGCTTTCGTTGTTCGTTATCACCACGACGCCAAGAGCAGCGGCGTGTGCCGCAATCAACTTATCCAAGGCATTGGCCTTACGATCAGGCGTAGCCTTTCTGATGCCGGCGTATGCCTGAGCCGCTTCGTTTCCGAAGGGCATTACTGGGACCGCGTCAATCAACTTCGCAACTGCCTTCGACTCGCGATCCGGGTCAGCGGAAACTGCAACACCGAACATCAGCTCCGCGTACGTGATGGAGGACATCACCGCTTCCCCAACACTGCACTCTGAAACACGGTCGAGGACCGTAGTCCTCTCGCCTTTCAACAGGTATATGCAGATGTTCGTGTCCAACAGGTAGCGCGGCCTCACAACGGCTCCCGGTCGGCTTGCACCTGCTCCCCGCGGCCGTCAGCCATGAAATCCGGCGACACAGTGGGCAGGTTTCGCAGGGCATCGGCCAGCGACCGGCGAACCGGCCGGATACGCAGTTCGTCCCCATCGCGCTCAATCTCCAGATCAGCGTCCATTTCGGGGTAAGCGATCTCCGCCGGGATGCGGACAGCCTGGGAATTCCCATTCCTGAAGAGCCTGGTCTTGAACATGGGGGCATCCTCCGAACGTGTACGTAGGAGTGTACATCGAGCGGGAATGGATGTACAGACAGATGTACTAGAGCCGGCAATCCAGCTGTATGGGGTCAAAACCCAGAATCTATGGGGAGGCGCCTTGGAGTGCTGCTGGAAGGCCGTTCGTGATATATATTCAATATATAGTTCTGGAGGTACCCGGAATGCCCGCCCCAATGGCCGAGAAACCGCTGCTGCTGAACTTCCTCAACGGGGATACGCGCTTCACCGTGGCGCGCGCCACTCTCAAGCGCCTGGCGGAGCAACTCGGCCTGAATGAAACCCAGGTGGTCCACCTGGCGCTGAAGAATCTCGCAGCCCGTGAGCTGCCGCGCTACGCGCCGGATGACGGCTTGCCCTCCAAATTGCAACTCCGCGCCATACAGAAGGCGGCCGGTGGCCGGCGCGGCAAGTCGGTCGGCACGTCGCTGTTTTGACCTCCGAACCGATCTGGTGGCCGCAGCCACAGGCCGGGGACATCCTCTGGTGCCTGTTCCCAGAGGTTACGCAGCGAGAGGCCGCCAGCAAACCACGGCCCGTTCTGGCAATCACCGTCTTCGATGACGAGGCGCCCCAATACCGTGTACACGCGGTGTACGGCACGAGCCAGCGCGTCAACGTCCTCTACGCCGGGGAGTTTGCCATTACCCCCAACGACGTCCGCGCGTTCGAGTTGGCGGGCCTGAGCTACCCTACCAAGTTCAATTTCACGCGCAGCGTCGAGTTGCCCTACGACGACACGTGGTTTTCCGTTCCGGCCGGTGCACCGCACGGACAGACTCCCAAGCTGGGCGTTCTGCACCCCGGTCTCATCAAGAAGGCGGCGGTCGCGTATGAGGCCGCGTCGGTCGGCTCCAGCAAGCGCTGAAGCCGTGTACTCCGGCCACTGCACATTGCTGACCCAGCCTTCCCTAAGGCAGTAACACCGAATCCGCATACGCGCATCCCGTCAGGATGGGATCAATCTGCCCCTTGGAATCGTCAGCCCGCGTGCCATGACCGCCACCGACTTCCAATTGAACTCGCAACACTATGTCGAACCTCTACGCCGCATTGAGCGATCAGAAGCTCAAATACGCGCCAGGTACGCACTATGTGTATTCAAACTTTGGCTATGGATTGCTTGCTCAACTCATGGCGTCGCGGGCTGGAATTAGTTTCGAAGATCTTGTCGTGTCTCGGATTTGCACGCCCTTGGCAATGAACAGTACGCGCATCACTTTAACTTCATCTATGCGTGCCAGACTGGCACCGGGGCACGGAGACAAGCTTAAAGGACGCCGCAGTGAGCGATGTTATCCAACACATCCTGAGTACTCCCGGCCATCTCACTGATGTTGAGAAAGTCGCGGACGAGATCGGCGACTGTCTTGCACTCTCGGCGTGCCGGCTCGCGCAACCACTCCGGCAACTTACCGCGCTCCAGCGCAGCCAAGGTTCGGTTGCCCAGAGCCTCGGCTGCTTCCCGAGTGTCCAGGCTGGCGTACCCGGGCTTATCCAGGCGTTTGTGGGTAACGCGCAGTTCGAAGGCCTTGCTCGTGCTGCGGGGACGAATGTACATCGGCATCTTCACTCTCCTGACCAAATCGGTTGAACGACGCAGGAGTGAAGCGAACGGATTTATACATTCCCAGGTTTGCGACGGATTGTGTGCCGTTTTCAAAGTGGCACTGCCACTAGATCGGGCCAAAACGAGCCGGTTTGAGCCGGTTCGAGACCCTTTCAACGTCGGCTCGCGACGGCACGTTACCGCACGCAAAACCGCGAAACTAACGGCCGTCTGGAAGTGGCAAATGGAGGCTAGGGTCGGAATCGAACCGGCGTAGACGGCTTTGCAGGCCGCTGCATGACCACTCTGCCACCTAGCCAGTGACGTACGGAGTGCGGCGCCGGACGGCTTAAGCATTCCTGTTTTTCGGGCCGCGGATCTTGAGAAGCTGGAGCGGGAAACGAGGCTCGAACTCGCGACCTCAACCTTGGCAAGGTTGCGCTCTACCAACTGAGCTATTCCCGCCTCTCAAGTGCGGAGCCGAATTGTAGGGGGTGGGGCTACGATGTCAAGGCGAATGAGGCACTTAACTGCGTAAATCCGGCCATGCGGCCCGCATGTACGACACCATAGAAACCAGGGTCAGAACCGCCGCCAGCAGCGTCAGTCCGACGCCGATCATGTAGATATCAAGGCCCCACAGCGGGCTGCGATAAAACATCATTGACAGACCCACGATCTGAAAGATGGTCTTGTACTTGCCCAGGATGGAAACGGCTACCTTGCGCCGCTGGCCGAGTTCTGCCATCCATTCGCGCAGCGCCGAGATGGCGAGCTCACGGCCGATGATCACGACGGCCATCAGCACCACGAGCGGCCGGGGATCACGGGATACCAGCAGCACGAGTGCGGTGGCCACGATGAGCTTGTCGGCGACCGGGTCCAGGAAGGCGCCCAGACGGGTGATCTGACCGAGCTTGCGCGCGAGATACCCGTCCAGGGTGTCGGTGATGCCCGCTGCGGCGAATACCACACAGGCGGCGGCATTGGCCCAGTGGTAGGGCAGATAGAAGGTCACGATCACCAGCGGGATTGCGGCGATGCGGATCCAGGTCAGGATGTTGGGCACGGTCCAGGGCGTCTGTCGGACGACCTGGCCTTCAGCGTTTATGCCCGGCTGCTCTGACACGGCGACATCCATCTGTTGTATTTAAACCACGTCCTTGAACGTCGGAAGCCCTACGCGCCAGGATGCAGGTGATCATAAATGCTGCGGGCCAGGGATGCGCCGATACCTTCAACCTGCTCGATGTCGGCGACGGCCGCCTTGAGGACGCCCTGCAGGCCCCCGAAGTGCCTGAGCAGGGCCCGGCGGCGGGCCGGACCCAGACCGGCGATGCTTTCCAGGACCGATTCGTTGAAGCGCCGGGCGCGGCGCTTGCGGTGCCCCGTGATGGCAAAACGATGGGCTTCATCGCGCACCCGCTGGATCAGGCGCAGCGCCGGCGACTCCGGCGGCAGCACCCGGGGAACCTGCTCCCCCTGGACAAACAGGCGCTCCTGACCGGGTCGCCGGTCGGGACCCTTGGCGATGCCGACCAGCGCCAGGTCCGCGAAGCCCAGTTCGGTCAGGGCACTGTGAACAGCCGCGATCTGCCCGGGGCCGCCGTCGATCAGCAGCAGATCGGGCCCGACCTGCTCGCCGTCCCGGATCCGGGTGTAGCGCCGCTGGAGGGCCTGGTGTAACGCCGCGTAGTCGTCCCCCGGCGTAATGCCCGCGATATTGAAGCGCCGGTATTCCTTCTTCAGCGCCCCCTCCTGGCCGAACACCACGCAGGAGGCCACGGTGCCCTCGCCGGCCGTGTGGCTGATGTCAAAGCACTCGATACGCTGCGGCACATCCGCAAGATCCAGCGCCTCGGCCAGCGCCACCATCATTTCGGCGGCGTTGCGCCGCTGCGCCTGGTGCATGCGCAATGACTGGGCCGCGTTCTCCTGCGCCAGTTCCACCCACCGCGCTGAGAGGCCGCGCACGGGTCTGCGCACCGACACGGCGTGCCCCGCGCGCTCCTTCAGCACTTCACCCATGGCGTCACTGTCGGCGAGCGGCAGGCCGAGCAGGACTTCAGAAGGCGGCTCCTGCCCCGTGTAGTACTGCAGGATGAAAGAGCCCAGCGCCTCGTCCGGATCGGCGAGGGCCGCGCGCGGGAAGTAACTGGTTGTGCCCAGATTGCGGCCGCCGCGGACCAGCATGACGCTGATGGCGTACTCACCAGGCTCACCGACGATGGCGAAGGCATCCACATCGGCGGCTTCATCGGACGAGGTGACCACCTGCTGCGACTGGATGTTCGCGAGCGCCGCCAGCTGATCGCGGATCTGCGCCGCACGCTCGAACTGCAGGCGGGCGGCCGCCTCCTCCATCAGATTGCGCAGCTGCGTGTTCACTTCCTGACTGCGGCCTTCGAGCACCTTGACGGCAGCGTCCACATCCTGCCGATAGGTCACAGGATCGACGAGCCCGACACAGGGCGCCGAGCAGCGGCCGATCTGGTACTGCAGGCACGGCCGACTGCGATTGGCGAAGAACGAGTCCCGGCAATTGCGGATGTGAAACAGCTTCTGAAGTCCCTGCAGCGTCTCCCGCACCGCGCCGGCATTCGGGAACGGACCGAAGTAGCGACCCGGCTGGGTGCGCGGACCCCGGTAGAAGGCGAGCCGTGGGAACTCGTGGTCCGTGCGCAGATGAACGTAAGGGAAGCTCTTGTCATCGCGCAGCACCACGTTGAACCGTGGCCGGTGCTCCTTGATGAGGTTGTATTCGAGCAGCAGCGCCTCGACTTCCGAATGCGTGACCGTCACTTCGATGGCCGCGATCTGCTGTACCAGCGCGTGCACCTTGGGTGATACGTTGCTGGGATTGAAGTACGTGCCCACCCGGTCGCGGAGGTTGCGCGCCTTGCCCACGTACAGCAGGTCGTGCGTCGTGCTGTACATGCGATACACGCCCGGCCGCCTGGGCAGCGAACCTACGAACTCCTTCGGGTCAAACGTGGCCAAGCTCCACCGCGCGACTCATCACCGCCCGGAACATCTCCGGAGTCAGCCGGCGCGTCTGGGTGTTATAGCGGCTGCAATGATAGGAGTCGATGAAGTGCAGGCCGTTGATGCGATGCTCGGCGGCATGGCCGAAGGTGAAGGCGCTGCGCTTCTGGCCGAGGGCCATCAGCACCGCGTCATGGGCGATACGCCCCAGCGCCAGGATCACCTTCACGCTGCGCAGCGCCGCGATCTCCGCGGCGATGTAGCTGTTGCAGCGCCGGATCTCGGCGCCGTCCGGCTTGTTCTCCGGCGGCACGCACTTCACGGCGTTGGTGATCCGGACACCCTTCAGGGCCAGACCATCGTCCGGGGATTTGCCGTCGGGCTGGTTCGAGAGTCCCAGGCCGAACAAGGTCTCATAGAGCAGCAATCCGGCGTAATCACCGGTAAAGGGCCGCCCGGTCCGGTTGGCGCCGTGCAGTCCGGGCGCGAGACCCGCGATCAACAGCCACGGCTTGGGATCCCCGAAGGCGGGAACGGGCCGGCACACGTGATCCGGGAACCGCAGCTTCGAATCGGCCAGAAACTTTGCCAGTCGCGGGCAGGCCGTGCAGTCGCGATCATAGAGCGGCTGTGCCGGCTTGCCGGTCGCCGCGGCGCTAGTCATCCATGTGCCGGATGATGGCCTGCGCGAATCCCGAGCAGGTCATCAGCGTCGCACCGGGAACCAGGCGCTGCAGGTCTTCTTCAACATTCCTGCGCGCGGCGAGCTCGCGCTTGGTGGCCTTCATGGCCTCGCGCAACCGCGCCAGATCGTAGGTCAGCTCCTTGTGCGCGATGGTCCGCGACACACCCTTGAGGATGAGATCCGCCGCTTCGGTCCACTTCATGTACCGCAGCATCATCTCCGCCGACAGGATCAGCGAGCCGGGATTCACACGATCCTTGCCGGCGAACCCCGGCGCGGTGCCGTGGGTTGCTTCAAATACCGCAGGTCCGTCGCCGATATTGCCGCCCGGGGCGATGCCGATGCCGCCGACCTGGGCCGCCAGTGCATCGGAGATATAGTCCCCGTTCAGGTTCAACGTCGCGATCACGTCGTACTCTTCCGGACGCATCAGGGCCTGTTGCAGGAAGTTATCGGCAATGACGTCCTTCACGACGATGTCGGATCCGGTGCGCGGATTGGGGAATGACAACCAGGGACCGGCACCGATCTCCTTGGCACCGAACTCCTCCCGGGCCAACTGGTAACCCCAGTTGCGGAAGGCACCTTCGGTGTACTTCATGATATTGCCCTTGTGCACCAGCGTAACCGATGTCCGGTCGGTGTCGATGGCGTACTGGATGGCCTTGCGTACCAGGCGCTGACTGCCCTCCTTCGACACCGGTTTGATGCCGATCCCCGAACTCGCCGGGAAACGGATCTCGCGCACGTTCAGCTGGCTCTGCAGGTACTCGATGAGCTGATGCACCTGCGGCGTGCCGGCCGCCCACTCGATACCCGCATAGATGTCCTCGGTGTTCTCACGGAAGATCACCATGTCGGTGAGGCTGGCGTCCGCCATCGGACTTACGACACCGGGGAAGTAGCGGATCGGGCGCACGCAGGCGTACAGATCGAGGGCCTGGCGGATCGCGACATTCAGCGAGCGGATGCCCTCGCCCACCGGCGTCTCGAGCGGCCCCTTGATGGACACCACGAAGTCGCGCAGGACCTGGAGTGTCTCGTCGGGCAACCAGTTGCCATAGAGCTTGTTGGCCTTGGCGCCGGCGTAGATTTCCATCCAGCGGATGGCGCGCTTGCCGCCGTAGGCCTTGGCAACCGCTGCGTTCACCACCTTGAGCATCGCCGGGGTGACATCGATGCCGATGCCGTCGCCTTCGATGAACGGAATGATGGGCGTGTCCGGTACGGTGATCGAATTGTCCGTATTGACCCGGATCTTCGCGCCGTCGGACGGAACGACAATGTGCTCGTACCGCATCTTGAGGCTCAACGATGACGATGGTTGTGGCTGCGCTCCGCGATCAGCAACGCCAGCTCCAGCGCCTGCTCGTGGTTCAGCCGCGGATCGACGGTGGAGCGGTAGGCACGCTGCAGGTCTGCGTCGGTCAGACCGCGCGCACCGCCGGTGCATTCGGTCACATCCTCACCGGTCAGCTCGATGTGCACGCCACCCAGGTGCGAACCCATGTCGCCGTGGATGCTGAAGGCCAGGTCGATTTCCTTGAGGATGTTCTCGAAACGGCGGGTCTTGAGTCCCCCGGTGCTGGTCTCGGTATTGCCGTGCATCGGATCGCACACCCACAGCACGCTCTGACCGGTCTCGCGAACCGCCTTGATGAGGCGCGGCAGCGACTTCTCGATG
>Ga0182030_10018701_pt1 | contig 13268 bp, 13 predicted proteins | sample 812S3MmetaG_FD_121299 | JGI IMG/M metagenome (GOLD analysis project Ga0182030, IMG submission 121299) | Permafrost microbial communities from Stordalen Mire, Sweden - 812S3M metaG (Illumina Assembly) | ecosystem: Environmental > Terrestrial > Soil > Wetlands > Permafrost | place: Sweden... | reverse complement strand
CGGGGAGTACCTCACGTTCGTGCGCGGCGCGAACCTTGCCGACGCGGTCGAGGTGCTACGCGAGGCCAAGGGCCTGATCACGTTCAACGGCGCCCTGTTCGACCTGCCGTTCATCGCCCGCACCTTCCCCGAGCTCGACCTTCCACGGGCGCATGTCGACCTGCGTTTCCTCGCGCGCCGCGTCGGCCTCGCCGGCTCGTTGAAGAAGGTCGAGCAGCTCGCCGAGCTCGAGCGCACCTCGGAGCTCACAGACATCTCGGGGCACGAGGCGACGGTGCTCTGGAGCGAATACGAATACGAGGGCCGCCGACGCTCGCTGCGCGACCTCGTGCGCTACAACGCCGCGGACACCTGCGTGCTGCGCCCGCTGGCGGAGCTCGTCGTCGATCGCCTCTACCGGAGCCTGCGGGAGGACCGCGAGCGCCCAGGCGGCGAGCAGCGCCTGTTCGACCCGGACCTCCCGGCTGGCCTGCCACGCACACGGCGCAAACCGGCGTCGCCGGTGAAGCCGCCGCGGGTCAGCGCCGGGGCGAGCACGCTGAAGGTGGGACGCCAGACGCTCGCGCTGCCGCAGCGGCGAAGCACACAGCCGCGTGTCACGATCACCGACCTGACCGCAAGGATGCGCGACCCCGACGCGCGGATCGTCGGGATCGACCTGACCGGCTCGGAGAGCCGCCCGAGCGGCTGGGCGCTCCTGGAAGCCGAGACGGTGCTCACGGGGACCCTGTCCGGCACCGAGGAGATCCTCACGCGGACGCTCGCCTGCCGCCCGCGGATCGTCTCGATCGACTCGCCGCTGGCGCTCCCCGCCGGGCGCGACTGCACCGAGGACAGCTGTCAGTGCCGCTCGCTCGGGATCACCCGCCACTGCGAGCGGACGCTCAAGCGCCGCGGCGTGAACGTGTACCCATGCCTGATCGGAAGCATGCAGGCCCTGACCCGCCGCGGGATCCAGATCGCAGAGGCCCTGCGCGCCGAGGGCGTCGAGGTGATCGAGAGCTACCCAGGCGCCGCGCAGGACATCATGCGGATCCCGCGCAAGCGGGCCTCGCTGACCCAGCTGCAGAACGGGCTCGAGCGCTTCGGCTTGCGTGGCCTGCGCGTCGCGGGAGCCCTGACGCACGACGAGCTCGACGCCGCGACCTCCGCGGTCGTCGGCTCCTTCTACCTCGCCGACCTGCACGAGGCGCTGGGCAACGAGACGGAGGGGTATCTGACCATCCCGTCGCTGCCCGAGGGCCTGCAGCACAGCGAGCCACGCGAGCACTGCGAGGACACCGCCGCCCGCCCGGGGGTCTGCATGTTGATCGGCGCCGGTGCGAGCGCCCATGCGCATGCGCTCGGGCTCCCCACAGCCACTGGCGAGCAGGACGCCGGCGGGAACGCGCTTCTGCTCGGTGAGGACCTCGACGATTACTGGCGAGAGCTCGCCCAGCACGGCCCCAGCCTCCGCGCGGCCGTGATCGAGCCGCCCGGCACCCGCCTGCCGCGCCGCCCCCGGTTCGCCGACCTGCAAGTGCGCGTGGATGATCCCCAGCGGCTGCGGAAACTGCGGCGCTGGAGCAGGCGATGGATGCCTCCGGGCGACTGAGAAGCGCGGTCCGGCACGCTCATCTCGGGGAGCGGCACGGACTCGCCCGCGGGATCTCGCGCCGGTGAGCCTTCACATGGTTCCCGCGACGGTGAAGGGCAGCAAAGCCCTGCGGTGGTTGCGCAGACGCCGCGACGCTCTGAAGCGCAGCCGCGCCGCGGCGTGGCTGAACATCAAATCGCTCGGCCACCCCCCGCCCAAGCTCGACTATTGGCGAAAACCCCCCGACCTGGGACTCACCGAGAAGTACTGGAACGACCCGCGGCCGGACCTCCAGGGGATGTTGAACTCGGAGACGATCGTGTTCTACGAGAAGGCGATCGGGGGAATGATCAGGCCGTTTGAACCCAAGCTCCTGAAGCCCGCCAGCTACGAGCTGACGCTCGGGCCGCGGTGCCTGGTCGAGGGCAAAGAGAAGGTGCTGACCGAGCGGATGCCACACCTCGTGATCCCGCAGAACTCGATCGTGTTCGTCTCCATGCGCCAGGTGCTCTGCCTACCCCACTACATCGTGGGTCGCTTCGACCTCGCAATCGACTTCATCTACCGAGGCCTGCTGCTCGGGACCGGCCCACAGGTCGACCCCGGCTTCCAGGGCGCTCTGGGCTGCCCGCTTCACAACATCTCAAACGAAGACATCCAGATGCGACTGGACGAGCCCTTCGCGAAGATCGACTTCGTCAAGACCGTCCCACGCACCGACGCCGTCACTGCGCAGTGGAAGGGCATCGCAGACGCCGGGCAGCTCGAGCAGTGGCTGAAGGACAATCCGGCATCCAACGTGCGGTTGTTCAAGGGCGGCAAGCGGGAATGGCGCGAGCCGATATTCGGCTACACACAGGGGCAGCGTCCGACCAGCTCCGTCCACGATGTAACCCGTTCGCTGAGTCGTTTCCGTCGCGCCGGGTGGGTAGGCGCGATCTCCGTGTTGGTCGCTGTCACAGCGCTCGTGCTGTCTGCGCTCGCGCTTACCGACGGCCTGTCAAGCACCAAACAGGAACTGCAGAAGGTCCGCGCCTGCGAGCACTCACTCGAAGCCAGGCTGGACGGACAGGCTCACACGGCGGGGCAGCAACTGCAGGCCTCGCGCCCCGCAGCGTGCGTGGAACCCTGATGATCATCGCGTTCGAGGGCCTGCCGGGCGGCGGCAAGACGACGACCGCCCAGCTGCTGGCCGCCCGCCTGAAGGCGGCGTGCGCGACGGAGTCGACCCACAACCACCCGTTCCTGGACTCCGTGTACCGCGACGATGCACGCCACGATCTCGAGGTGGAGCTCGCGTTCCTGCTGCTGCACGCAAGCGCGTGGCGGGCGATCGAGGCGGCCGGCGTGACCGTGACGGACTTCACCCCGGTGAAGGACCTCCTGTTCGCACGCGACACGCTCACCGACGCAGCGGACCTCAGCCTCTTCGAAGCGGCGTATCAGCGCCTGAACGCAGGGGCCCGCCAGGCTGAGATCGCGATCTTCCTGCACGCGAGCCCGGAGCTGTCATTGGCCCGGGTGCGCGAGCGCTACGAGCGCGATGAGCACCGGCGCTTTGAGCAGTCGATGGAGCTGGAGCGCCTGCGTCGCATCGAGCGCCAGTACGAGGCACACCACGACCAGCTCGGGCGGAGGGTGCTCGACCTGAACCTCCAGGAGGTGCTTCGCCCGGGCGGGGATGAGGAGAGCTCAAAGCGGCGGGTGACAGATGCGGCGCTGGAGCTGCTCGCCCCACACCTGGACCCCTGAGCGCCAATCGCGCGCCCGCTGCGGGCGGTCTGTCCGCCGACGCGAGCAGACTTATGTGAATGGCTGATCCCGCTCCACGCCGGGCCCCACGCCACCCGGACCTCCAGACCCGGGCGCTGATCGCATGGCCGGGCTATCACAGCGGGCTCACGATCGAGCAGCTCGACCGGCGGGTCATCGGCGCGATCGCAAAGCCCCTCCTCCAGGCCGCGCAGGACCCCAGGCTCGTGACGGCCGCGCTGAAGGGCGGGATGGGTGTCGTGCTCCCGGGCCAGGCGTGGCGCAACCAGCTGGAGCTCGATCACCCGGGGCGCACGGGGGCGTTCGCACATCTGCGCCACCACCGCCCGGGACTTCGGCTGAAGCCCGATGAGCGTCCCCTCGGCGCGTCCTTTGCGGAGACCTACGCCGCCGATCACCTCACCGCCGAGCTGGGCGCGGGGGCGACGATCGCGACGACGCCCGGACACGTGCTCGAACGCGAGCTCTCGACCGGCCGTGAGAACGAGCTGCTGCTGGCGCGCCTGAGCGCCCAGGAGTTCATGGCCGCCCGCGCCTTCGCGCCGGCGCCCAGCAGGCCGGCCGCCGAGCGGCGCGAGTTGTACGCGACGATCATCCTTCAGGGCGAGTACGCCAAGGACCTGCAGATCGTCGCGGCGCTCGTGCGTCTCTACGCCGCCCTCGAGGACGTCTCCGGCTACTGGATCCGCGCGGCGAACTGCAACCGCTCCGGCGTCCAGCTTGCGGGCTATGCCCGCCTGTCGCTCGGCCTCGAGGAGGCGACCACGCGACCCGCGGTGGTCTCGGGCGTCGGCGCCGAGCACCTCGCGCTCCTGGCGAGCGGCGTCGCGGCCACCTGCGCCGGGCTCCACGGCATGTCCTTCGCCTTCCCGCCCGCGATCTTCCCCGAGCCCGAGGACGGCGAGGACGAGGACGGCCTCGGCATCTACATCTACCACCGTGCGGTCCTCGGCTTCGTCGGGCAGCTCGGAAAGAAGGGCGAGCCCGCACGACGTGCGATCTTCGCGACCGTCCCCTGCCCGTGCGGGCACCATCCGGCCAACCAGCCACCTGAAGGCAGACGGGCGATCGTCGCACACAACAGCTGGGCGATCAGCGCCGACGCACTGGAGCTCGCCGCCCCGGCGGTGAAAGCCGCCGAGCAGCGACTGTCCGAGCGGGCACGCCAGGCACGCAGGCACCGAAAGCTCCTGAAGCTCACCACGCTGAAACCGGGGTTCGCCTCGGTCGGCGTGGCGGCGCGCGAGCTGCGTGAGCAGCATGCCGGCGAAGCCGGCGGGCAGCCCCGCTAGCCGCCGCCTGCGGCGAGCGTGAAGAGCGCCCACTCGCTCATCGTGCGCCCCGAGAGCACCGCCGCGCGCTCCCAGGCGATCGCCGAGGCCAGCATCCGCGCGTCGAGCAGCTCCGCGGCTTCGCGCGCGCCGATGCGCTCGCGCAGGCGCGCCGGCAGCGCCAGCATCGCGGGGGTCCGCGAGGAGGCCCGCCTGTCGCACTCGAGCGAGGCGAGGTAGGCCGACGCGGGCTCTGAGAGCTCGCGTCTGACCCTCGCCTGTCCGGCGAGCGCATCGAGCACGGTGGAGGCCTTCCCGAGGCCGAGCTGATGGAGGTCCTCCTCGAGCAGCAGGCGCTCGACGGCGATGACCGCGGCGAGCTCGACGGCGAGCCCGGCGGCGCGGGCACCCTGCAGGAATCCCGTGGCGCGCCTCGGGTCAAGCGGCCAGGGTTCACACCGATCGGCCGGGCGCGCGAGCGGCGCGGGCGCATCCCAGCCCGCGCCGTTCAGGGGATCCTCGACGCCGCCAGGCAGCAGGCGCAGCCCGGCGCGCGCTGGGACGGATGCTCGCATGTAGAATCTATTTCTACAATGCCCGGCGGCGGAAAGCGAGGTCCCAAGCCGCTGAGCGCCCGGGACTGGCTGTTCGGATCGAGGCCCAGGCGTCTGGCGCTGAAGTTCGCGCTCACGGCAGAGGCAGCGGAGAAGGGCTGGAGCAAGGCGCAGATCGCACGGGGCAGCGGTGTCGGCGAGCACGGAGGCGCGGATGAGCACATCGACGGGCTGCTCGCGCTCGGCCTGCTGATCGAGCGCGAGGGCCGCTACTGGCCGCCGCCCGCCCGCGGCGAGCTGTCATGCCATCTCGGCGCGCTGCTCGAGGACCTCGAGCAGGTGCCCGAGCTTCGGATCGCCGAACTGCTGGCCTCCAGAGCGGACGGGCAACGATGAGCACAGACGTTGACCACGCCGCGCGCATGGGGTTTGCTTTGCCGCTGGCGGCTCCGCAGGCGCAGGGCGATCCTACAGGCATCACTCAGGGCGTCTCGCGCGGCTCACCGGCTCTCGCCGCACGACGCTCCGTCGTGTGCGCCCTGTAGAAATTCGCTCGAGTACCGCTCCGACGACAACGCCTGGCCCCGTCGGACCGCGCTCTCGGCACTTCCGACTGGCACACTGCAGGACGGAGCGGCCGTCCGTCCTCCATCTCGTGGCAGGACCAGCGCTCCATACTGCCGCTCAGCGCCGGTTCAACTCGTAGGCCCCCCGACAGAACGTTTCAGGGCACCTGGGAGCACCTGACATCCACGAAGACCGCATGGGTACGCCGAGAGCGGGAGTTCCGGGCAGACTGGAAGGCCGTGTACACGCGAGGCTGCTCATCTGTGCGCGAGCTAGACAGAGCGGGCAGGTCGCGACGCACACCCAAACGCGCGAAGTCTGCAGCGACGGTCCGTGGCGGTCAGACGCGCCCAACGGTCGAGCCCGACACTGCGGGCACAGCCCGCGACCTACACTGAGCTCCAGTGCTCGTAGGCCACAGTGCCCATCCTCGACTTCTCACGGCGACGTTCGTGTCGTGTGGGACCGCCCTGATTCTCGCGCTCGGCAACATCGCCGGCCTGGGGCCGCCCGCATGGCCGTCCGTACGCTCCCTGTTCTCGACCAGCTATCACGCGCCGAGCATGAACCGGCGGTGTGCGCCGCGAAGCCTCCTTGGCGGTCCCGAGTGCCCCCGGACCGAATACAAGGGCGGACGGCGGCTGGCGACCCGATACCCAGCGGCGACGACCCCGCGGAAGTAGCACGCGCGGCGCGCCGCGAACATGAGACAAGACACGACCAGCACCAGGCAAGCGCAGGAGAGGCAAGGACTCCCAACGCGGCCTGCTACCCGGGGTGCCCCACCGGGGGCCGCGCGGCTCGCGACGCTCGCAGGGGATAGCTGGCAGGCTCCCGAGGGTGTTTGAGGCGAATCTGCAGAAGACCGAGCGGTGGGCGATGCTCGACGCAGAGGAGCGAAGCCGGATCGACTTCGCGAAGCGCACAATCGACTCGGCGCGAGATCGCGGCCTGGAGGCCGTGATCTGGCATTTCGCGACCAAGCAATCACTCGGGTACCTGGACGGCGAAGGACGCCTTGGCGATGTCGCACGAGAGCTGGCCAAGGCCGGGGAGGCGCATGTGGGCGACGTGACCGTGCGTCTCGAAACGAAACGGATGCGCTCGCTCGCCGGATCAGACACGCTTCCGCTCGCCGTCTGGTTGGCGGACGATCACCGCCTGCTGGGTTTGGACTCCACGATCAGACCCATGATCTGGGGCCTGGTGTCCGACGCAGCCCGGGCCCCGATCTGGCTCAGCATCGCGAACGGGGACACCCAGGCCCTCGATGCCGGCAACAACTCACCCGTCGATGTGTCCGACGCCTTGCAGGAGCTGGTGTCGAGGCACAGCACATCGATGACGCTGTCAACCAACGGCGTGCACGACTCTCTTGCAGGGCCACTGGTCTCTGGTGCGCGGCAGATGGTCAGGAGCGGCGCCGCGACGCCGCAGGCCGTCGGGGTGGCCGCGCTGCGCGCCGGTTGGTGGCCGCAAAAGATCCCTGCACTGGTGAACAAGGTGTCAGGATCGCGCTAGCGACCGTGACAGGAATCCTCTAGCCGGCGACGGAGTGTGCTGACCCGGAGGCCCGCCACGTGAGCTCATCGCCCGCGAAGGCGACGCGGCCTATCGACGGCGCGGCCGCGACGCGCCGGGTGCCCGCCGCATCGTGGATGTAGAGGACGTCCAGTGAGGCTTCGCCGGGTTGCGCATAGTTCGAACCCGACCAGGCAACGTCACCGCGCGGGTCGAGCGCGAAGCGGCTGATGCTGAGCCCGAACGGCGGCCCCAGCGGTTCGAGTGATGCCGGCGTGTAGGGCCGCATGAAGGTCGACTGTGAGTAGGTGATCACTTCGGTTGTATGACCGCGGAGCACGTCGTGGAGTGCGAGCCATTCTTGGGACCCCGATGAGCAGCCGAAGCGGTTGACTGTCGCGACGAAGGAGCCGGCGTGTTTGAGTGCGATGCTCGAGCCGCACTGAACCGGGGCTTCTTCGTTGAGATACCCGATCACCCGTGTGCGTCCGCGCGGGGGCACACACGCGGCGTACGTCTCCGTGGATTCCCATTCCGGCGGCGTGGTCGCTCTGCGCCGGAAGCGTCTCGCGAGCCACATCACGAGCCGCGGGCCTCGGGCGAGTATCTTTGCGCCGGGCGGCGCTTGGCAGCCAGGCGCGCGGTGCGGGTTCGCCGCGGAATCGGCGCTCGCGGCGGGCACGGCCGTGAAGGCGAGCGCGAGAACGCTGAGCATTGCGGTCGCACGCGGGCTCATCGCCGTATCCATCGACATGCCGTGCGGTGATGTTTAGCGATTCGGGTCGTCGCGGCCGGAGCGTTGGTCGCTCCTCGGGGAACGGCGTGAGCCCGCTTGCCTCATGTCCAGGGAGGCGCGATGGTGCTGGACTCCGTTCGCCTCGGCAAGCCAAGCGCGGCCCGCACCCGGAAGTGCGGGCCGCCGCGGTTGCTACGCCGCCACCGGCTCTCGCTTGCGGCGGGCCGGCTTGGCCTGCTCCTCGACGGGACGAGGTGCGGTCAGGAACTCGACGTTGCCCACAACGGTGTAGTCGTGGCGTTTGGCCCCATCGCTGTCCCACTCGCCGTACTCAAGGCGTCCGTGCACGGCCACGAGCCAGCCCTTGCTGAGTACTTGGCGGCGGCCTCGCCGCCTGAGCCGAAGGCGCTCACGTTGATGAAGCCGACCTCTCGGCCACGGCCCATGCCGTCGACGGCCACACGGAGTTCGCAGACGCTAGTTCCCGAGGGCAGAGCCTTCAACTCCGGGTCCTTGGTCAGGCGGCCAGTGCAGATGTACTTGTTGATGTTCATTTCGATGCTCTCCTTCGGTTGGTTGGTGCTAGTGACGCAGCCCAAGAACGACGCCGACCGGCGAGCGGAACCGAAGGCCCAACAGGGCGCAGGGGAACCCCCTCGCGGGAGTTGCAGCGCCAGACCGGCGACGACACCGGGCAAGACACGAAAAGGCCGCCAGGGCGACTAGTTGCCTGAAGAGATCACGCTGGTCGGATCGAGGCTGAGGTGGAGGGACATCGGCGGTTTGAGAGCATCCGTCCTGATGCACGAAGTGCGGGGCAAAGCCGTCCTGATGCACGAGATGAGACAGAAGCCGTCCTGTATGCACAAGGGTGCAGGACAAGCCGTCCTGTATGCGCGGATGCCGGCGGTGCGGAGCGCGGGGGCCGTGGCACGCGGCCGCCGGCTGAGGTGTGAACGCGCTGCGGGGGCGTGCGGTACCTCGCACGCCCCCGCAACTCTGTGGCCAGTGAATCACCTCCTTCGACCTCGATCATGGAGACGGGTTGCGGAGGCTCAGGCCCTCAGGGTCGTCGTCGCCGTGCCGGTCTTGCCCGCCACCGTCAGGGCGGCCTGGACCTTCAGCTTGCCCAGAGCGCGAATGATCTGCGCAGCTCTTTGTCCTCGGTCGCTCGCGTGCAGAGCACGCCACGCAGGCCTGCGTCCGCGATCTGCTTGACCCTGCGCGCTCTGGTGACGTGGACGGGGCATACGCGAAGGCGACGTGTGTGCCGACTCTTGAGATGTCTCGCGCATCGTCGCTAGGCCCTGAGAGTCGTCGTGGCCGTGCCGGTCTTGCCCGCCACGGTCAGAGCCGCATGGATCGTCAACCTGCGGCCGTGTCGCTTGGCGGCGCGGCCGGTTGCGGTCAGGGGGATCGTGATCGTGCGGGTACCCGCCTTCGCGCCGTGGATCGTCTTCTTACGGATGCCCTTGCCGGTGATCTTCACGGTGCCGGTCTGGCCCAGCTTGACGGTCACCGCGACGTTGTTGCCCTTCACCTGAGTTTTCGTGATCGCGACCGACGGCGGGCAGCCGGTCACGGCGATCTGGGTGCTCTGGTAGAGCGCCATCCCGTTCTGGGCGACGATTTCGGTGGGCATCACGAGTTTCGTGGCGCAGAGGCTGCCCGTCGGGCTGTTCGGGACATAGGCTCCGAGCGCCGCGTATTCGCCCTGGGGGAGCGTCAGCTGGAAACTCGTGAACGGCACATCCGGGGTCGTCTTGAACGTCGTGGTGGTGATCCCCTTGGTGATGTCGGTCGCGCCGACCAGGACGACCGTGACGTTGTCGCCCTTCAGAACGAGTTTCAGGGACGGGAACCTTCCCCGCCATGGCAGACCCGGTACGCGTTGCCGGTCAGGGGGACCGGCAGCAGCGGAGTGTCAGGATGCCGGACGGACCGGTGAGGGCGACTGCGGAGGCGGTCACGAGGTCTCGCGTGGGGCGACGCGAGACGGTGCGGCCGAGCCCGGTGACGCGGAACAGCTCGCTGAGCGGTGTGTCGTTGCGATGCGTCGCCTGGGCGCCGTGCGTCCTGTGGGTCGACCAGCGGCCCCGCACGCCGGGAGAACTCCCGGCACGGCCGGCGTGCCACCGCCGACAGACCCCGATGAAAGGCACCGCGTCTGTTTATCGCTGCGAGGCTGGCGGATCGGCATCCCGCGTCGTGCCAACGGTCCTCAGGCATTTCGCGGCGTTGCCATCACAGGCGTATCGTACTACCATCGGTGTTTATGCCCAGCGCCGCCAGTATGAGCCAGCCAACCTGCCGACTCGCCTGCCGGCGCCGCGCCGTGGCCGCTCAGGCCGCGGTGCTGATCGCATCGCTCAGCCTGCTCCTCGTCGCTGGCGCGGGTACGGCCGTTGCCGTGCCGGCAGGAACGATCACCGAGTTCAGTGCCGGCCTGAACCCTGGCGGCGCGCCGTTCGAACTCGCGCCAGGCCCGGAAGGAGACCTGTGGTTCACCGATGACGGCAGCAGCAAGGCGATCGGCCGCATCACGCCAAGCGGCATGATCACCGAGTTCAGCGCGGGGCTGAAAGAAGACAGCTACCCCAGCCATCTGGTGGCAGGCCCGGACGGCAACGTGTGGTTCACCGACCGCGAAGCGATCGGTCGCATCACGCCGGGCGGAGCGATCACGGAGTTCACCGCTGGATTGAACCCCGGAAGCCGACCTGAAGCCATCATCAAAGGGCCTGACGGAAACCTCTGGTTCTTCGACTTCGGCAGCACCACCGCGGTCGGTCGCGTGACACCGAGCACTGGCGCGATCACCGAGTTCAGCGCCGGACTGAACCCAGGGAGCCGCATTGAGTCGCTCGCGAGTGGGCCGGACGGAAACCTGTGGTTCACCGACCAGGGCAGCACCAAGGCGATCGGCCGAGTCACGCCGACTGGGACAATCACGGAGTTCAGCGCCGGGCTGAGCGAAACCGGCGAACCATTCGGGATCGTGCCGGGTCCCGACGGCAACCTCTGGTTCGCGGAGGATCGGGAAAATAAGGCCGTCGCGCGCATCACGCCGACTGGGGCGATCGCCCTGTTCACCGCCGGCCTGAAAGAAAGCTGCCGCCTGGACTGCGGCGTGGGCGAACTCGTATCAGGGTCGGACGGCAACCTCTGGTTTCGCGACACCGCGGCGGTATCCGGTGCAATCGGCCGAATAACACCAAACGGCACCATCGACGAGTTCAGCACAGGACTGAAACAGTTCGGCACCCCACAGGACCTCGCAGCGGGTCCCGAAGGAAACATCTGGTTTATCGAAGCCGGCGACCCCTCTGCAGTTGGGCGGATCACACCGAACGGGACGATCACCGAGTACAGCGCGGGGCTGGGCGAACCCGTTGACGGCAGCATCCCACGCGGCCTCGTCGCCGGCCCGGACGGCAACATGTGGTTCATCGACTACACATCAATTGCGCGCATAACGACGAGCGAACCACCCCCACCGCCACCCCCCGCAACGCCGACGCAGCAGGGCAGCACCACGGCGCCAACTACACCCGCCTGCAACGCAACGCTCGCCAGCACACGGATCACAACCAGAGGGGCCGCCGAGGCGAGCATCAGGATGAGCGCCGCCGGCACGGCCACCTGTACCGGAACGCTGACCCTAACCGTGAAGCGGCCACCCAAGGGCAAGAAGCACGCCAAGACGATCACGATCGGGACGGCCAGATTCTCCACCCCGCCAGATAAGGCAACAAACATAGAGATGAAGCTGAACGCCCTCGGACGAGCACTGCTCAAGGCACACCGCGGAGATCTCCTCGCTTCGCTGACCGTCCTGAAGTCCGCGCCGACCCCGGCGCAGAAGCGCACCCAGAACGTCCGCCTCATCGAGCAAAAAGCCCTCAAAGCGAAATCCCGCACGAGCTAACCGGGGGCTCGAGGCGGTTCGCGGTCCGTTCAGTGGCACGCCCAGACGGGACGCAGAAACATTCAACCTGCGGCAGCTGGGCCCGCGCCCGGCCCGGGCGCGGGCCCAGCCAGCGGTCAGGATGTCGCTGACGCCTTCCGCTTGCGGGCCGGTCCCGCCAGCTCGGGCATCGTGCTGACCCGGCCGGCGAGCGGGACGATCGCGGACAGGCGCTCGAAGAGCGAGCCGCTCAAGCGCTCGGGGAACAAGTTCGCTCGGGTCGGGGCGTGTCGGAGAACGTGATCGCGGTGTCGGCGTCCACGGCCCGGTCGCGTCCCGGGACATGGTGGACGGTCACCTGCCGGCGCTGTCATCGGGTGCCGGGGCCGCTGCGGCGGCGGGGCTCGCGGTCTGGCCGACCCGATCCGCACCGGGATGACCGACCGGGTGGGGTGCGCGAGGGAGCGTCCGGGATGGTGGTGTCAGCCGTGCGCGGCTCGCGGCAGGAGCCCGCGGCAGCCGGCGATCGCCTCGCGGAAGCGGCTGGTGCGAATGTCGACTCCCCTGGCGCTGAAGACCGGGCCGCGACCCGTCGTGTTCGGTGCCGGGAGCGGCACGCCGTGACGCCGGACGCATGCGGCGAACGCCCGCAATGCCGTTCGGTAGGCCGGCGTCGCGAGCTGGCCGTGGGCCGGCGAGGGCGCGGGGGCCGCGGTGCAGCTGTGCAGCGCGCTGCGGTAGCGCGCTGCGGCGGGCCCGCCGGAAGCGGCTCCCGTGGGCGCGCTGGCGGTGACGCCGTGCCGGCGCAGGCACCGCTTCAGCGCCGTGGTGCGAGCCGCCGCGGCCGGCGGGTGGGTCGCGGTGGACGTGTGGGAGGCGCCTGCTTGTGCGCTCACCGTCGAGGAGGAGCCGCCGCCGCAGGCGCTCAGGCCGAGGGCGATGCATGCGAGGGCGCACAGGTTCAGCGCGCGCGGTGTGCGCGCACGGCCCGTCCCCGGATGCTGCCTGCGTGCGTGTTCCGTGGGCACGGGGCGGTCAGGCCCTGAGGGTGCTCGACGTGGTCCCGGTCTTCCCGGCTGCCGAGAGTGCCACGGTGATCTTGAGCTTGGCCTTGTGCTTAAGGGCCGCGCGACCTGTTGCGGTCAGGGGGATGGTGATCGTGCGGGTTCCGGCCTTGGCGCCGTGGATGGTCTTCTTACGGATCCCCTTGCCTGAAATCACGACCGTGCCGGCCTGGCCGAGCTTGACGGTCACCGCGACGTTGTTGCCCTTCACCTGAGTTTTCGTGATCGCGACCGACGGCGGGCAGCCGGTGACGGCGATCTCCGTGTTCTGGTAGAGCGCCATGCCGTTCTGCGCGATG
>Ga0182030_10018699_pt1 | contig 13268 bp, 10 predicted proteins | sample 812S3MmetaG_FD_121299 | JGI IMG/M metagenome (GOLD analysis project Ga0182030, IMG submission 121299) | Permafrost microbial communities from Stordalen Mire, Sweden - 812S3M metaG (Illumina Assembly) | ecosystem: Environmental > Terrestrial > Soil > Wetlands > Permafrost | place: Sweden... | reverse complement strand
GCCGGGAGCGTGGACGCCGGGAGCGATGTTGCCTTTGACGAATAGATCGATACAGGACGAGGCAAGCGCCGCGCGTCCATTGGGCGTTGCGGCAGCGGTCACCCAGCCGGCAGCGTTGCCGGCCTGCCCCCCGAGCGAGATTAGAACTTTCAGGCGCGGGTGCAGCTGCTTGAGTTGCAGGATGGCTCCGAAATTTCCATAGGGCGCCGCAGTGTAGGGTTTGCCGCTCACACTCGGCAGCGAAGTATCGAGGTAAGCCGCGGAGGGATCTTCAACGGCGCACGAAGGCGTCGAAGTTGGAGTCACATCGCCAAACGCATAGATAAGGTGGGTCAGCTTATCGGCAACGCCATTCCGTTGCAAATCCGCGATGGTGAACCCACCGTAGTGAATTCCCCACTCCTCGAAGTAGCCGCCCATGACCTTGTCCGCATGGGGCGCCTGGGCCATCAAGGAAGAAACACATGCCAGTGAGATCAGGCCACAAAGCACAACTCGGAAGGGTTGGAAATCTCTCATCATCGTAAATTTCTCCGTCATAACGCAAAGTTTGCGCTCACGGAGTATAGAACGATTGCAATCGATTGGATATCGGGCTTGTCACCTTTGGGAGGTTGGCAAAGCTGAAGCTACTCGCCGGCCCCCTCTGCGAAGAACGCTTCGACGTCGGTGATGGTGGCGGTCATGCGATACGGTGGCAGGCTGGCTAGAAACGTCTGCCCATATCTTTGGCGGCGGACTCTTGGATCAAGCAGCACCAGTACGCCGCGGTCTTCAAGCGAGCGGATTAACCGGCCAAAGCCTTGCTTGAGTGTCAGGACAGCGGCGGGCACCTGGTAGTCGAAGAAGGGCTTGCCGCCGGCTTCCTCAATGGCTTTCATGCGGGCGGAGACTACCGGGTCACTGGGGACGGCGAAGGGAAGCTTGTCAATGATGACGCAGCTCAGCGCTTCACCCTGCACGTCTACGCCCTGCCAGAAGCTTGAGGTGCCGAAGAGGACCGCGTTGGGCGTCTCGCGGAACTGCTCCAGAAGCGCCTTGCGGGGCGCGGTGCCGTGCAAAAGCAACGGAAAATCGAGCACTGGAAGCAGGCGCTCGTAGAGATCGCGCATCTGGCTATAACTCGTGAATAAGCAGAACGCGCGGCCGCGGGTGATTTCAAGAACGCGGCGGATGCAATCGGCGGCAGCTTCGGGAAAATCCGGTTCCCGCGGGTCGGGCATATTGGGCGGCAAATAGAGCAGCGCCTGTTTGTCGTAGCGGAAATGGGAGGGCACTACCAACTCACGTGCTTCGGCGAGGCCGAGACGCTTGCGCATGTGCTCGAAGCCGCCCTGCACGGTGAGCGTGGCGGAGGTTAGAACGACGGTCGGAATCTGGTCGAAGACCATTTCGTGCAGCAGCTCGGATACGTCGATGGGCGTTGCTTGGAGGAAGGTGGTTCGCGCCTGGGACCGGGTACTGCGTGGGGCGGACTTATCATTCCCGCCGAAGGAGACGCGCCGCTCCATCCAATAGACCATGTTGCTGGCGTTCGACTCGAGCAGGAACTCGAGTTCGGTGCGCAGGCGGGCAACGCGCTTGCGAAGGCCCGGAGCTTCATCAATGCCTTTGAGGCCTTCCATCTCCGCTTCGAGCCTTCGGAGCGTTGCGCGCACCGACATGTACAGATCGCCGGAGGTCTCCAGAAAATCCTCGCGGCCCACGAAAGGCTGGCGGCCGTCGCCGGCCATGGGCAAGCCGGCAAAGAACATGCGGGCGCGCTCGCGGAGTTGCTGCGTCACGGCGGGAAGCTTGTCGGCGCCTTCCTTGCCGCGCAGCAGGGCGTCGGTGTCGCGAGCCAGCTCTTCAAAGCGGATATTACTGACGGATAGCCCGAAGTAGTTCGAGGCTACTTCCTCCAACTCGTGCGCTTCGTCGAAGATCACTGCCGCGGCCTCGGGCAGAATGCCGGCATCGGGAGCGCCGGTGGCCTCCTGCTTGACGGAGAGGTCCGCGAAGAACAGGTGGTGGTTGACGATGATGATGTCAGACTCAAGCGCGCGGCGGCGCATCTCGGTGATGAAGCAGCGGCGGTAGTCGGGGCAGGTTGAGCCCAGGCAGGCCTCGGTGCGGGCATCCAGCTTGTTCCACAGGGCGCTCGACTCGGGCATGCCTGATAACTCGGCCCGGTCTCCGGTCTCGGTAGTTTGCTCCCAGTCGCTGATTTGGCGATACTGATCGATCTCCTCCAGACCGGAGAGAATGGGCTGGGTGCGCAGGGTGACAAGCTTGTGACGGCACAGATAATTGGCGCGGCCCTTCATGTAGCAGACACGCAGCGGGCCAAGCAGCGTCTCAAGGAAAGGCACGTCGCGAAAGAAAAGCTGATCTTGGAGGGCCTTGGTGCCGGTGGAGACGATGACGCGCTGGCCCGTACGCAGGGCTGGGAGCAGGTAGGCCAGGGTCTTGCCGGTGCCGGTGCCGGCCTCGACGATGAGGTGACGGCGCTCTTCGAGAGCCCGCTCCACGGCCTTGGCCATTTCCAACTGGCCGGGACGGTATTCATAGGGCAACGACGAGCGTGCCAGGATGCCGCCGGGCGCGAAGAACTCGTGCAGGCTGGGCAAGGCGCGGGTTGTGATGGGTCGAGTTGTGGATTCGGGGGCGGCCATCGGGACTGACTCCATCATAGATAGTCAGCCTGTTCTGGTGATTTTGCCGCTGGAAAACCACGATTGCTCCCGCCAGGATTGAATTAACGGAAGTCAGAATCCTTGGTTGAGGCAGCGGTTTGGTATTCGACGTCGCCGAGAGCCTGGCCGTGCTGGGGAGCCATCCATTGGTCCACAAGGAATGTCTCGACGGAACGCCCTTTTTCTTCGATACCGCTGGCTTTCTTCAAGAGCTTCTTGCGGACAACTGTGACTCGGTTTGCAGCGGTTGCCTTCTCCGCAGCTGCGAAGTAGGGATTCCCCGCGTGAAGATTCGTTTGGCTACCGTGAATGTGCATGGGCACCTTCCTGCTGGGAGTGGAGCAATCGAATGGCCCCGCGCGGAATCGAGTAATGAGAAGGAACTCATGTTCGGCTTGACAGCCTGCACAGGCTTGGATGGCGGCAGGGATGAGGTGAGAGTGGCACATGAAAGAATCGCACTGGCCGGACAGGCGGCCCACGAGTAAAATGCAATCGCGTAAAGAGAGTGTACGGTCGACTGTCAGGGACTTTTGCATTCAAAGGGCTGGGCCGACGGATTTCCGGTTAGTAGCGAAGTGATTTTCTTCATGCAAGAGAGGCGACATGATCCGCAAGTTGCTTGTCCTGGTCGCATTGGTTGAGCTGGCTCTGCCGGCGTCTGGCGCAAGGCGCGTCACGGTTGCCGAGTTGGAACAGACGGTGACCACGATTCATGGCGTGCCGGATGCGAATGCGGCACGGTACCTCTCCGAACTTGAGCTGACCGAGCGGCTTAGCACTTCCCGGCTTTCGAGCCTGGAGGCCAGTTTGCCGGGTGAAAAGGCGCGGCAGGCGCTGATGATGCTGGCGGATGCGTCCGCTTTTCTCGGCCCCCCCGCATCGGAGATTCCTGCCATGCCGGCCCCCGACCTGGCCGCCCAGCGACAGATTCTGGGTGTGACGGTGGACTCTATCGCCGAGACGGTTCAGAAGTTGCCGAATTTCTTTGCGACACGAATTACTACCAACTTTGAAGACACGCCGCCGGCGCCAAGACCGGATGCGTTCCCCTATGGAGCAGTAACTTCGCCTACGGCCTTTCAGCCTTTGCACACAGTGGATACTTCCAGCGTGACGGTTCTCTATCGCGATGGCCACGAGGTTGTGGATGCGGGGACTGTGAAGATTGGAAAGGCGCAGCCTGCGGCGCAGAGGTTGACCACAGCGGGGGTGTTCGGGCCCGTTCTTATTACTGTGCTGGTGGACGCGGCGGAGAGCAAAAAGCTGGCATGGAGCCACTGGGAACAGAGCACGAACGGTCCTGAGGCTGTTTTCAGTTACGCCGTGCCCAGGGAAAAATCTCATTACACGGTGAGCTGGGAATCGGCTCCGACCGATCGAACCATGGCTTGCACCGGGCGCGCGCAATCGTTCAGTGAGGTTGTCGCATACCATGGGGAAATAACTATCGATCCGGTCAGAGGAACGATTCTTCGACTTCTATTGGCGGCAGATATGAAGCCGGACGAGTTCACTCTGAGATCGGGCATTACGGTTGAATATGGGCCGGTCGAGATCGGCGGGAAAAGCTACTTTGTCCCGGTGAAGAGCGTCTCCTCTACGCTGGCGCATTCTCTTATGGGCGTGAGTTTCCTGGGCTGCGCTCAGCTCCGAGCAATGCCCAGCCTGAAGACATCTTTGAACGACGAAGTGTTTGAGCAATACCACATGTTTCGCGCGGATACCCGTGTGTTGGCGGGCAACGAGGAGGATCAACCGGAGAACCACCCGCCTGCGTCAACGCCACAATTGCATTAGTTAGGCAAGCGATGCTGGCAATCAGCTCAAGGAAGAACTCCACAGGTTGACTCCGCAAAGTGGACTAAGTATGCTTAGTCCATGCCCTATACCGTCCACCAGGCGAAGACTCACTTATCGCGACTGCTCAAGGAAGCGGAAGCGGGTCAGGAGGTTGTCGTGATGCGCGGTTCAAAGCCAGTGGCAAAGATTGTGGCGATTCAGCCGCCCGCACCCGGCCGTCGGGTACCTGGCGGGTTTGAAGGCCTTGTCCACGCGGATGACAGCGCTTTCGATCCCCTTACGGATGAGGAACTTGTCGAGTACGGATTTGGGTTCATGCTGGATGGAGAGTTGGTCAAAAAAGCGAACGAGGCGGATTCTCCTTTGCGTGAACAGGCGGGATGAAATACCTGCTCGATACCCATACTTACCTTTGGTACCGCAGTTCGCCTAGGGTGCTGCCGTCGGTGATTCTCAGCTTATTGACCGACATGGGGCAAGAAATGCTGATCTCGATCGTGACGCCCTGGGAACTGGCAATCAAGACTGGGATTGGAAAGCTGAATGCTGCGGGGCTCCTGGTGGATTTTGAAAACCGTGAGACTGCTGCAGGGTTTGTCTTTGCGGGAATCACGACGACGCAAGCGATTCGATCGGGCCTGTTGCCTCTTTATCACAAAGATCCATTTGATCGGTTACTGGCAGCCCAGGCGCTTGACCTGCGTATACCATTGGTGAGCCGCGATCCGGTCTTCGATTTATACGGAGTAAACAGAATCTGGGTCTGAAGCATCCGTGGCTGAATGTGTGGGGGTTGACATTGCGCTACCGGTTCCCCTCAGGCGGAAATTGACTGGAGAAGCATTTTGGCGAAGTATCGGAGGTCGGGTTTGCCTGCGAAAGCGGGTGTGGAGACGCTGCCGCTGGTGGCCATTGTCGGACGGCCCAACGTGGGCAAATCCACTTTGTTCAACCGGCTTACGAAAAGTCGCCGCTCCATTGTGGGCGATGAGCCTGGCATTACGCGCGACCGCATTTATGGCGAATACGAATGGCTGGGCCGCCACTTTCGGCTGGTCGACACGGGTGGCATTGTGCCCGACGACCCCGAGCTGATCCCGATGGAGATCTACGCACAGGCCAAGGTTGCCCTCCAGGAGGCCGATGCTCTGGTGCTCGTGGTCGATGCCCGCACTGAGCTGGCCAGTCCCGACTACGACTTGGTCAAGATGCTGATTCGCGGGGGAAAGCCGGTGTTTCTTGCGGTGAACAAGGTGGAAGGCGAGGCCATGGTCGCGGCTGCCGAGAACTTCCGCCAGCTTGGCCTCCGGAATGTGTTTCCGATCAGCTCAGAGCATGCATTGGGGATTGGCGAATTGCTTGACGGCATCTCCGAAGCACTACCCGCGCCGGTCGACGTTCCAATCGTAGCCGAAGAAGCTTCAACGGCCGGTGAAGAAGCATTTGCCGAAGCCGATGCAGCCGAACTGGACGAAGTTGCGGATGATTTGCTTGGCCCTGATCCAAGCGATGACCCTGACGCGCGGCCCCTGCATCGTACCCATGGGGAGTTTGAGCAGCATGAGACGTCGGTAGCTATCATCGGCCGACCCAACGTGGGCAAGTCCACGCTGCTGAATGCCCTGACGGGGACATCGCGGGCCATTGTCTCGCCCATAGCGGGGACGACGCGGGATGCGGTTGATGAAGTGGTCGAATTCGAAGGGACGCAGTTCCGTTTTGTGGATACGGCGGGAATTCGGCGCAAGGGCAAGACGCACCTGATGGCGGAGAAGATGAGCGTCGTGATGGCGCGGCGGCACCTTGAGGCGGCCGATGTTGCCTTGCTGGTGATCGACGCTACGGACGGTGTCACAGGCGCGGACGCCACGATTGGCGGCTATGCGCACGAGAGCGGGCGCAGCGTCATCATCCTGGTGAATAAGTGGGACGCGGTTACGACCGGCCGCACGGATGGCAAGCCTCCGGCCGATCGCGAGATCTTTGAGCAGCAGTTGCGGCGGGCGCTGAAGTATCTCGACTACGCCCCGGTTATTTTTCTCTCAGCCCTGGAAGGAACCGGTCTGGGACGCGTGCTCAACGAGACCAAGGCTGTGGCGCTGGAGCGGCGGAAGCGCGTGTCGACCGGGCAGATGAACCGGTTCCTCGAGAAAGTCGATTTTCAGCGTGCTTCTGTGCCCATGTCGAAGCGGGTACGGATCTTCTATATGACACAGGCTGCGGTTGCGCCGCCTACGTTCATTCTGTTCACGGATCGGGATATCAAGCTGCACTTCAGCTTTGAGCGATTCCTGGAGAACCAGATCCGGGCGGCGTTCGGATTCAAGGGCACGCCGATCTGGTTTAAAGTGCGCGCGCGGAATGCGGAAAAGAAGGAATAGGTTCTTTTGAGAAAACTTTGACTTACTTCCGGAACCTCGGAAACTGGCTCAGCTTCGCTAAATTCGCGCTCCGGCGATTTAGCTTCATTCCAGAAATGTTCTGAGACGCTGAAACGCGTTTCGGCGATTCGCAAAAGCTGGAGAACGCGCTCCCATTGGACAGGATAACGGAAATTCGTGTGGCTCTCATCCCGTATCTCTTTTCCTTCAGGCCCGACCCGCTCTAGCGCCATTCACGGGCAATCACTCTCCACCGCGCTGTGCGTAGACCGTCATCGGCTAGACAGGTCGGTCTTCGATTCTGAGGACTCGCTGCGGTCGCGAAACGTTGTAGTAGGCTTTGCCGTTCGGAATCACTCATCCCTTCCCACCAACGCGGATCTGCGTAGGTATTCTCGAAATGCTCAAATGTAAACCTCACAAGCGCGTCTGGCACATCTGCCACAGCGAGCCTATCAAGGCCCAGCATCAATTGGATGCAGGAGACGCCAACTGTCGAATCCCACACGAATGCAATCACGCCTAACGTTTGGAATGGCAAGGCCGAATATGTCAGAAAATCGAGGCGATTCGGCGTCGCAAGACTCTGCAGACTGTGCCCAACGAAATCGAACTCTGGATGTACACCACCGCACACTGCGAAGTCGAGAGTTCGGTCCGGAAATATTAGATACGCCGACATCCGATCAAAGTCCCGCGAAAGATAAATCTGCTCATAATCCCTGAGACTCGCCTCCAGGTCTCTCAAGCTCAAACGAAGTTGCTGTGCCCACAGATACAAATATCCTTGCAGGTGGACCTGTTCGAGGGGTTCCTTGCCCACATCGCCTTTGCGTAGTAAGGGCTGCACTCTGAGAGCGAATCGCTTTGCATACACCTCCTTGGACAGCGCACGATAGGCCACCAGGAAGAGCTGCTCCTTTGACGCAGTGAACGGCTCGATTTCAAGTGGACGAAACAGCTCCGTGTCGTGTCGTTGACAAAAGCCGGTGAAGGTTGAGGCCTGGTTTACCCCGATTCGTTTGAATGGAAAAATGCCGTTATCATCTGGCATTCCACCCGACTCGAGGCCGTAGACATGCCTTTCTGCACAAATGGCCAAGAGGGATCCTGACCTTGGCAAGGTGTGCGCTCGTACAATGGGTCCTTTGCACTCTTGTTCCGAGGCCAGCGGGTGGCTGCAATATGCTGCCCCACGAAGCTTTCGAAGTTCCCGTAGAATCGTCCACTTCGACTCCGGCGTTTGCGTGTCACGGCCCTTGTGGCAAGCTGCAAACGGCTCCCCGGATTTGCACCAACACGGGTTTGCGTCACCAGGTGGATCAGCAGGAAGCTCAAGTGTCTCCAGATTAGTGCCTGGGATCTTCGCCATCCTTCAATCCTAGTTCGAATACAAGCACCTTGCGGCCTTTATTTGTCGCGAATAACAGCCGGCGGCGCGATTCCAACTCTGGTCTGCTTGCGCCGCGCTTCTTACGATGACTGTCCATCGGTTTTAAACCCAGGGCCCCTATATTTCGACGCTCACCGGCCAGGTCTTCCAGATTTCGGCGCAGTAATCCCTAATGGAGCGGTCGGAAGAGAACTTCCCAATCCGCGCCACGTTGAGGATCGACATGCGGGTCCATGCTTCCTGGTTGGTGTAAGCCAGGCTCACCGCGTCCTGGCAATCGATATAGGACTGGTAATCGGCCAGCAGCATGTATTCGTCGCTGGTCAGCAGAGAATTGAGAAGGGGCCAGAACAGGTTCTTGTCGCCGTGGGAAAGCTCGCCGCTGGTCAGTGAATCCAACACTTCACGAAGACGTGCGTTCGACTCGTAGAGGACGCGTGGGTTGTAGCCCTCGCGCTTTTTCTGCTCCACCTCGGGTGTGGTAAGTCCGAACAGGAAGAAATTATCCGCGCCCACTTCTTCGCGGATCTCGATATTCGCGCCGTCCAGCGTCCCGATCGTGATGGCGCCGTTCATGGCGAACTTCATGTTACCGGTACCGGAAGCTTCCTTGCCGGCCAGAGAAATCTGTTCGGAAAGATCGGCCGCGGGATACACCCTCTGGCCCAGCTTTACGCTGTAATCGGGAAGGAAAACCACCTTCAGCCTTCCCCTTACGATCGGATCCGAATTGATAGCTTCCGCAACAGAGTGGATCAGCTTGATGATCAGCTTGGCCATGCGATAACCGGGAGCAGCCTTGCCGCCAAAGATGAAAGTCCGCGGAACTTGCTGGGTTTCCGGATCGCGCTGGATGCGCTTCAACAACGTCAGGATATGCAGAACCTGCAGGTGCTGGCGCTTGTACTCGTGCATGCGCTTCACCAGCACATCGAAGAGCGATTCCGGGTCAGTTGAAATTCCCAAACGGTCCTCAATGTATGCGGATAGCTGAGCCTTGTTGTCGTGCTTGATGGCTCTCCATTCCTGGCAAAAATCCGCGTCCGCGATCATGGGCTCGAGGCGACGCAACTTCTCAATGTCCCTGATCCATGCGGAGCCGAGCCGAGCGGTGAGCAATTCCGCCAACCGTGGATTGCTCAACACCATCCAGCGACGCGGGGTCACCCCATTGGTCTTATTCGAGAATTTCTCCGGAGTCAGCGCATAAAAATCGCTCAGCACCTCCGTCTTCAGAAGCTCGGTGTGGAGCGCCGCAACTCCATTGATCGCATGACTTCCGAGCGAGGCCAAGTGCGCCATGCGCACGGTTTTCTCGCCATTGGCTCCGCTTTCATTGATCAGCGAGAGCCGTTGCAAGCGCCCTTCATCGCCGGGAAATTTCTGCCGCACATCGATCAGATGGCGGCGATTGATTTCTTCGACGATCTCCATGTGCCGCGGCAGAAGCGAAGAAAACAGGCCGCGGGCCCATTGTTCCAGCGCCTCGGGAAGGAGCGTGTGATTGGTATACGACAAGGTGTGCTGGGTAACATGCCATGCGATATCCCACTCCATTGCATGCTCGTCTACCAGCAGGCGCATCATCTCCGCTACGGCTATCGCCGGATGTGTGTCGTTCATCTGAATGGCAAAGTTCCGATGCAACTCCGCCAATGGCCGATTTTGCGAAGTCTGAATGCGCAGAATGTGTTGCAGGCTGCAGGAGACAAAAAAGAACTGCTGCTCCAGCCGCAATTCCTTGCCTTGAACATCTTCATCGTTGGGGTAGAGGATCTTTGAGATGTTCTCTGAAGACACCTTGTCAGCTACCGCGCCAACGTAATTACCCTGATTGAAGGTCCCAAAGTCGAAGCTTTCAACGGCCTGCGCCGCCCAAAGGCGCATGGTGTTCACGGTGTTGGTCCGGTAACCCAGAATCGGCGTATCGAAAGGAACCCCGCGCACCACCTTCCGAGGAATCCAGGTCACCCGTAACCGGCCCGCGCTATCGGTATGAGCCTCGGTGCGTCCGCCCAGCTTGACTTCAAAGCCATCCTCGGGCCGCTCCAGCGCCCAGGGATTGCCGAGCCGCAACCAGTTGTCGGTCGACTCCACCTGCCACCCGTCGCGAATCTGCTGATCGAAGATTCCATACTCGTAGCGGATTCCATAGCCGATTGCGGGAATATCCAGGGTGGCCAGAGAATCCATGAAGCAGGAAGCAAGCCGGCCGAGGCCTCCATTGCCCAACCCAGGTTCCTCTTCCTGCTCGATCAAAACATTCAGGTCAATTCCCAGCTGTCGCATGGCCTGCTCGGTCTCGTCGTAGATGCCCAGGTTGATGAGATTGTTGGCAAGATGGGGCCCGGTCAGAAATTCCGCCGAAAAATAACAAACTACCCGCACATCCTGCGTATGGTAGTTCTTCAAGGTCGACATCCACCGCTCGACTATGCGGTCGCGGACAGTGTGGGCGAGCGCCATATAAAGGTCGTTCACGGTTGCCCGCTCCACCGACCTGCCTTGCACAAAAAACAGGTTATCCAGAAACGACTGAGCAAGCGCATTGGAGCCAAGCGCGGTTCTGTGGCCCTTTTGCGATCCCGAATGCGGCTGCATTGCACCAAAACTATCAGACATTGTTGGCCTCGCTCACTGATGAGTCCCACGGCACAGTTGGAGGCTATTCGCTCTAATTGTCGAGGCCTCACTTGTATTATCGTGGAGCCATCGCAGCCGGAACGTGAAATTACCGCTCAGGCGGGCATTAAAACCCGGCCTTGGCTGTTTGCGGAGGCATGGCGGCAGGAGGTTCGCGACCGGCGTCCAGATGTTCAAAGTTGAGCACGGCGTTGAGCAGGAGCTTTTCGGTGATAAGCCGATCAGTCTCAGGTCTTCACCCTCTCTGGCAACCCTCGCGGGTGTCCCACGCGCACCGCGTTTCCATCTGCTACCCAAACCACCGAGCTTTCCCCTCGCCGAAGAATCCTCTTGACGAATATATATTGTCAGATATATATATCTTGAATATGACTGAGTCCCGGATCCAAACCTTCCTCCCTCTCAAAACGCAGTGGTTCCACATCATGCTGTCCCTGGCCGGAGAAGAACAGCACGGCTACGGGATCATGCAGGAAGTGCTGCGGCGCACCACCGGGAAAGTCCGCCTCTGGCCGGCCACTCTCTACGGCACTATCAAGCGGCTGATCGAGGCCGACCTGATTGAGGAGTCCAGTGCGCGGCCCGCTCCCGAATTCGACGACGCCCGCCGCCGGTACTACCGCCTCACGCCCCTGGGGCGCCGTGTGCTCGACGCCGAATGCGAACGCCTGCAGGACTTGGTTCGGGCAATCCAAACGAAGCAAACGATGGTGACGTTAGGAGGGTGACCTGATGAACATCGCATGGCCAATCTACCGGCGGCTGGCTGCGGCCTTCCCGCACGAATTCAAGCTGGCATTCGGCGACGAGATGATGCAAGCCGGTGAGGACAGCATTGCCGAGGTGGCAAAGCGATACGGAGTGCTGGGCCTCGTTCGCCTCATCGCCGACCTGCTGCTTCGCCTTCCCATCGAATACCTGAACGAGATGCGCCGCGATCTGCCCTACGCCGCGCGCACCCTGAGGAAGTCGCCGGGTTACGCGGTGGTTGGCATTGTCTCCATGGGACTCGGCATTGGGCTCACGACCAACGTCTACAGCACTGGCTGGGCGCTGATCACGCGCACGCTTCCAGGTGTGGCCAGCGCGGAGCAGTTGGTCACTGCGGAGAAACCCGCCTCTTACATCTACATCGAGCGCTACCGCGAGCAGAATAATCTTTTCGCGGGGGTCGCCGCCGTCATGAGTCCGGTTGAGTTCAACGTTGGGCTCGGGGACCGCAACAGCAAACCGGAGCGCGTCTACGGTCAACTGGTCTCGCCGGATTATTTTTCCGTCCTCGGCATGGACGCGCAGAGGGGACGCCTCCTCAGTACCGATCTGGACAAGACCGGCGCCGTCCCGTCCGTGGTCGTCAGCGACCGATACTGGCGCAACCGCCTGAACGCCGATCCTGACGCAATCGGGCAAACGATTCATCTCAACGGCCAGCCCGCGACCATTGTCGGTATCACCCCGCGCAAATTCGATGGCGCTCTCACTGCAAATCCGGCCGAGCTTTTCGTCCCTACGACGGTGCCGGCCAGTCTGGCTCCGGAACTGGGTAACGACGTCCTGCACAACCCCAGCGCTAAGGACTTCCAATTGCTGTTCCGCCTCGCGCCGGGCATCACCGTCGATGCCGCTGAGGCCGCGCTGGATGGCGTCACCCGCCGTCTCGACAAAGACGATCCCCTCGCGCCGCCGCAGCAGGATAAGGCGAAGCGGGTCGTTTTGCTTCCCGCAGGCACCCGCGTGCCGATCCCGCGTGAGTTCCGTCCGAAAATCCTCGGGTTCTACATTGCGCTCATGGCGATTATCACTGCCATCGCGTGCCTCAACCTCGCCACCATGGTCCTGGCGCGCACCGCCAGTCGCCGCAAGGAACTGGCCATTCGCCTCGGTGTCGGAGCCAGCCGCTTCCGCCTCGTCCGCCAGATGATCACCGAAGGCATTTTGCTTTCGCTCATCGGTGGCGCCGCGGGATTCGCGATGGCGTATAGTCTGTGGGCGTTGACCGCTCATACACGGCTGCCCGCAGGCTCGCCAATCAGCATAGACACGGCTCTCGATTGGCATACGGCGATCTTTGTCTTTGTGCTGGCCGTTGCGTGCGGCATCGGCTTCAGTATTCTCCCGGCTCTGCAGGCGACAAAGACTGACGTCGCCCCAGCACTCAAGGATGGCGCGGCGCTGCAGTTTTCCGGGAACCGACGCTTCGGCCTGCGCAATCTGGCCATGGGCGCGCAGGTGGCCGGCTCGTTGCTGCTGCTGCTCGTCGCGGGATTCCTGGTATTGGGAATCATGAACGGAAACAGCATCCAGACGAACTTCAATCAGAAGACTATGGTCTTCCTCTCGATCGATCCGGTGCGCGATGGCTATACCCCGGAT
>Ga0182030_10018697_pt1 | contig 13269 bp, 5 predicted proteins | sample 812S3MmetaG_FD_121299 | JGI IMG/M metagenome (GOLD analysis project Ga0182030, IMG submission 121299) | Permafrost microbial communities from Stordalen Mire, Sweden - 812S3M metaG (Illumina Assembly) | ecosystem: Environmental > Terrestrial > Soil > Wetlands > Permafrost | place: Sweden... | reverse complement strand
ATATACTTTCTTTATTTTTTTCTATACTACTTTATTAAGACTTACTATTCCAAAGATAAAATAATTTTATTATAGACTTAACTATTTAATCGTTTATTATTTATATTTAGTATAGTAATTTAAAGCTTATTTGTATTCTGATCAAAGTTAATTAGTATACTAACTTAACTATATTATATATAATATAGTAAGTTTTTTAAATTGAAGATGTTGTTACAAGAACTAATAATACTTTTGATCTATTATTGTATAATATTCCCTAGATTCTCTAAATATAGTTAGATATCAAATACATGATTTTTCTTATTCTTTCTAAAGCGGATTGCTGCAAGCTAGCTACATTTCATTGTTCAATTATAGACAAAATATGAGATCAAGCATTTTCTTCTATAGAACTGTTCTTGTCTCGTGTATATTGATCTATTTCAATCTGAATGCTCTCCTCTGCTGTTTATTACAGAATGTCAATTTCCTGCCTCTTCAACAAATTGTCCAATTTTTCAAGGAGAGGCCTAAAATGCACCAGATCTGACCCAAAGATCTTGACTAGAAGATACGTTTTTATATTCACATCAGGGATGGATTCATATTAGGGGTTTAATTAAAATCTATAATTGTGGTGTTATTTTCCATTTCGTAAGACTACTGGTTATTTATCTATAGATAGTCTGCCTACTATTGCTCATTATTCTTCTGTCTTCTAAGGCAATTGTTTTTCCTCTGATATATTTAGAAAGACGCTTTTGGATATCTTTTGGTAATATATTCTTTGAAAAAGGATAGGTAGTTTGCTAGATAAGTATTAGTACTGATTACATATTTCAAGTAAGTAATCGCTTTACTTATTATCTTAGCCATAGATAATGGTCACGATATATAGCTACTGGATTTGTATATAGTATATCAACTATACTTGTAAATAATTAGAGCTATATCGATACTATTAAATTCCTCTAATTCATAGGCTTTCTTAATTAAGGTATCCTATCTCTTATTTATTTCCTTGTTCTTTTTCTTTCTTATTTTCTTTTTGTTATTTTATTTGATCTTTGGAGTATTCATTTATTTTTAAGCTATTTTAGAGATTAAGAAGATCTTTTCAGATTATCTTTAATATCTTTTGAATATAAGTTATTTGAGAGCTGACTATTATTTGGAGCTATGCTTATTGAAGGCTGTTAGATGACTATCTTTATTGAGGTTTGTCTTGTATTGGTGGCCGATCGGTGTCTCGAAAACTGAAGTATGGGAGCCAAAGTTGAATCCTCCAAAATCTTAGCCGAAGGAAGGGCCTGAATCGGCCTCTTTGAATCCAAGTGCTAGGGAGCCAGATTTGGACCCCTCAATTCTAAAAATAAGCCGAGCTCTACATGCACCCTTCATAATGTCACTTGTCCTCATAAATCGGACTACATTCTGTCTTCAGATGCTCGGTTTTTATTCTTTCTACTAGACTAGACAGGGGTTCTCGTTTTGAACAATCATAAAACCCCTACTAGCGCTTAATTGATATATTTCCTGGTAGTTCCGACCAGGAAAATCTTACGCTTGTATATTTTGCTATGGTCAATATTTAACAACACAGATAATTAAGGTAGAGGTAGACGACACGAAATCCTCTAGACAAGGAGGCCACTGATCAACGAGCACCAGAACATGCAACGCTTGAGCCGCCTGCCATTTCGTCAATGGATTTTACTAGACCGAATCACTATATTTGGGAAGGGTTCAAAGCTTCATGAAATTCCCCATCGCCCCGGGGCATTTATAACTTAGCATATTTTCTATAGAGATCCCGTGACCTCTCATATGATCCCGTAATACATGTGACTCAAGCAAAAAGTGGGGGAAAGGACTGCATCCTGTTCCGTCTCCTTTGATACCTCCCTATTGTTTACTCTGAACCCTTCTTCTCAATTAAGTAGGGTGTAATGGGAGCATTCTCCTCACCATATGCTCCTATGAGAATATTGCTTCTGAGATAAGTATCTTGGGACGTTATGGCTCATAGGACCCCACGGACCTTAAGAGAATATTCTTGGGACCGTAGATATCATAGGAGAATTCTCCCAAGATAATTCTCCTAGGAGGATTCTCGTAGGAGCCTTAGAATTTTGGGAGAAATCGCTTAGGAACTATGCTCTCCTAAGCGATTTTTCACAGGACCCGTGATCTCCCAAGAAATTTCTCCTAAGAAATTTCTCCTAGCCTGCTGATTATCTGACCAAAATGGGTCAGTTAGTTCCATTCTATTAAGGATATTTTTAGCATTGATGATCTGACCAAATGGGTCAGAACATCGTTAGCACGTGATTCATGGCTGCTGACCAAAAAGGTCAGAACATCGCTAGTTCCATTCCTCAGGCCGAAATATTTTTGATGTTGATGATCTGACCAAAAAAGGTCAGAACATCGTTAGTTTCATGCTTGGGAATAGAGCAAAATTCGACTCCCTGACGCGCTGCCGCCCGTCAAGCGCCATCGCAATGGATGCGCCAGCGTTAGGGAGCCAATTTCTGCCCCCTTTTACGGAGCCGAATTCTGCCCCTTTTCAACGCCGGCGTTCCTCAAGCACCATCGCAATGGATGCGACAGCGTCAGGGTACCGAATTTTGCTCCCTTCGCCTGACAAAACCTTTCGGAGCGAAGGTACCTTTATCCTAGCGGAGCTAAACTAAACTCCTCTTGGATTATAGTCTAAGTGCCTAAGGTAATTACGAGTCTAGGTAAAATCATGTAATACCTTCTATAGGAATAAACGAAAGTTTATATATTTATCTTAAAGATTATCAATTTAAATCGTTTAATTAGAAATATAGCCAGTATAGTATAGATTATAGAAATACTCTGACTTTTTATATTTTTAGCCAGAGTAGTTTAGATTTCAATATAAAATTTCAGCTTGTTTTAAGTTCTACTATACCGAATTCGTATACTTTAGGCCAAAGTAGTCCGAATTATAGTAGTGCAATTTGGACTACTTTGGCTTGAACTATGAATAAGGTATATATACTATCTTATAGTATACTAAGGTACTATACTTTAGAAGTAATTACTTTGAGGTGCAGTGTTTTAAATCGGTCTACTCGCAATTGTAGTACTTCGAATTCAAAAATAGCAGGGTAGGCTTACTCCACCAACAGGGTGATTCGTTGCAAGGGAACAGGTTGTGTAACAGGTTATTATAGACCAGGTTATTATAGACTAGGCTGTTGTGGACTAGGCTGTTGTGGACCAGGCTGTTGTGGACCAGGCTGTTGTGGACTAGGCTGTTGTAGACTAGGCTGTTGTGAACCAGGTTGTTGTGGTATAAGTTGTAGTACTCCAAGTACCTATAAATAGCACTTGGATGCCAGAGCTTACTAAGAATTCATGAGCATGTGTGGAGAGGCGCTACTCGGGTGTCGTATCTAGGCTTGGGAATGTTGCCATGATTCGCTGCGAATTTTTCAGACTGAAAAAGCAGGATATGTGTGCGAGATGCAATTGTGCTGCACTTGTAAGGTCATCATCTGACGGTGTTTTAGAAATTAGAGTTGGGAAGCAATTTTTCACAGATTGATATATAGATTATTTGGCATTTTCACTTTCTTATGTTGTAATAGTCAAATCTCTACCCCCAAAAAAAGTCTACTCTGCTAAAGCGCTGAGTACCGCTCTATTGCTGGTATTTACGGAGAATAGAATCATCACCTGCTTCCTCTGCTTAGGGGAGAAACACTTTAAGCAGAAGCATTAAAAAGGGATTTTGTAACCCTAAGACTACTACTCGTTGTAATATCATTAAGGTTATTGTGGGAAGGTTTCCAAAGAGTTCTAAATATAGAATAGTGGAGCTATCGTCATTAGCTGGAAGCCAGATCGGTTACCCGAGTAGGGCTACTAGGTAGTAAATCTTTTCTGTACTCTGTCTCTGCACCCTGTCTCTGTATCCTTGTTTCTTAGGCGAGATCATGTGTGTAAATGAGGAGTTGCACTGTATTTTGTGTGTGATTTCCGGGTCTGCCCGTCTGGGAGATCGTGGTGGTCAAAAATGATCCCCTAGAGGGTGTTTCCACCCCCAAAAAATCCCTGTGGCCTGATGGCCAGCGATCCAACAAATGCCGGCAGCTGGCTAATTATCATGGGGTTCTAAAACGGACCTCTAGGAACTAATAATAGTTTCAGGCTGGCCTATTGCTAATGTATCTTTTCTAATTGATATAACCTTTATTATTCTATATGTCCTAACTCGATATCTTGAGATAGCATTGTTATTGTTTATACTGCTGTCCTAATACTTTTTGTACGACTTACTTCGATGTTATTATCTGTGTCTGTCCCACTACAAGGCGACAAGTGGCGATCCGCAGAAGATTCAAAGCTTATAGAACTTGTAGAAGAAGGCTTAAGCTGGAAAGAAATCTCAGATAAACTGTATAGAAAAAGTGAGATAAGTTGCTCTTAACACTATTACAAGTCCTTATTGAACAGAATCCAAAGATCGAAAGTGGGCAAGATTGTGAGATTATATAATTAGTATGATTTATCTCGCTTTTATCATTTGAATATTACTAATACCTCTTGCTAAAAACAAAGCCCGGATATGAAAGCCGATTACTAAAGAGATAGCGCTTTCTTGGCAAGATGTAGAGAAAATATACTTGCAATCTCAGCAGAAAAGTACAAAAAGGAGCAGAAAAAAGCTATTCGGCCAAAGAGCTTTTAAACCTCTACTGTGAAAGCAGGCTATCTGTTGGAGAGTGCAACCCCTGTATTGTCACGTGATTGTTATTTAGCTCTTTAAGTAGTTGCAATGTTACTAGATTTCTCGATAACTCAGAGCATGGTATGGCTGGACGATAGGTGTGGCTGAACGACGGGAGTGGCTGGACGAAATAGGCGTCTGGACGGAGTAAACGGCTGGACGAAATAAGCGGTTGGACGATGGGAGTGGCTAGAAGTTTGAGTGAAGTGATCAGCATGTTGCTTCTCGTTGGCGATCGCAGCTTGGAAACATATTCAAGTCAGTATCGTCCTCATCTTGAGGGAGCAACATCCTGATGGCGATGACCAACAAGTGGTACCAAAAAATGGATGGTACCGAAAAGCCACTAGTACAAAAGTTGGGTTGGCACTAAGAAACCATTGGTGCTAAGAAGCTATTAGTACCATCAAATTACTGCTACAAATAATTTTGTTGGTAACGTCTATCCCTGCGTCCCGAGACGCACCCTGTCACGAGACAAATCTATAGTTTTGGAATCACAGATTTTTTCTTGGCGAGTCTACGAAGTTGTTATTATAGTAGCACCTGAAACCGGCTCTCCCAAACACACTCTTATAAAATGTCGAGCCCCACTTTTACTAGCGCACTGCTTTACTGTTCTAGGTAAGGCCAGTACAAGGGTAGTACTCTATAGTAGCATATAAAGTAGATAGTTAAAGCCCTTTAGAATGTGTCAACTACTGTAGTATAGAGCATTTATAATATAAGAGTTTAGAAATAGGGTGGCAAAGGCGACGAATATTATAAATTATTATCTTTCATTGTCGTCGACAAAATGTTCCTAATAGAAATTTCTAGAAAATGCAAGATATACCTCAATATTCTACAGTATATAAACATCAGCTCCCCTAGGACCCTCTCTATCAAAATATATATGATATATAATATCTCCTTCACCGTGAGCCAATCAATTCGCTTATTGCCTCCCTAACACTTTAAATTTTCAAAGGAAGTATTATTAGTCAGACTAAAGCTGGCACTAAAGGGATTACTAAGTATTCTTCCTTTTTTAAAAGCAATATAATGAGTTTTGTAAAATATATTACTGTTGGTTTTTGTGTTGTTAGGTGGGCAATAAGCGAATTGATCGGCTTACTGTGGAAGAGATAAGGATTTTATAATTACGAACTATTGGAGTTTCTTAGCCCCTCCCTCTAGCAGCAGCTTTACTACTGCGTTGTGCCCATTTTCTGCAGCCAATGATAGCGGCGTCCAACCATCCTCATCCTTAGTCTCTAGCTTAGCGCCTCTCTCTAGTAGCAGCTTCACTACTGCATCGCGCCCATACACTACAGCCCATAATAGTGGCGTCCGATTATGTTTATCCTTAGTTTCTAGCTTAGCGCCTCTCTCTAGCAGCAGCTTCACTACTGTGTCGCGCCCAATGTCTGCAGCTAATGATAGCGGCGTCCGACCATCTTTAGCCTCAATCTCTAGCTCAGCGCCTCTCTCTAGCAGCAGCTTTATTACTACGTTGCGCCCATATGGTACAGCCCATAATAGTGGCGTCCAACCATATTTATCCTTAGTCTCTAGCTCAGCGCCTCTCTCTAGCAGTAGCTTCACTACTGTGTCGTGCCCATTTTCTGCAGCCCTTGATAGCGGTGTCCGACCATCTTCATCCTTAGTCTCTAGCTTAGCGCCTCCCTCTAGCAGCAGTTTTATTACTGCGTCGCGCCCATATACTGCAGCCCATGATAGCGGCGTTGAACCCTTTTTATCCTTAGTCTCTAGCTCAGCGCCTCTTTCTAACAGCAGCTTCACTACTGTATTGCGCCCCATCCCTGTAGCCCTTGATAGCGGTGTTCGACCATCTTCATCCTTAGTCTCTAGCTCAGTGCCTTTCTCTAGTAGCAGCTTCACTACTATATTGTGCCCATTTTCTGTAGCCCATGATAGTGACGTCTGACCATTTTTATTCTTAGTCTCTGGCTCAGCGCCTCTCTCTAGCAGCAGCTTTACTACGACGTCGTGCCCCATCCTAGCAGCCCATAATAGCGGCGTTCGACCATCTTCATCCTTGATCTCCAGCTCAGCGCCTTTCTCCAATAGAAACATCTCTACTGCTCTCTCAAGTCCTAGAGCAGATGCCAGACAAAGTGGGGGCCCAGCTACGGGAATATTATTCTCCTCATAATGAATCTTAGTCCATTGTCTGCAAGGTTCGAGTAGACAAAGATCTCTTGTTCTTTCCGCTGCTGCTGCTTGGAAATTTTTTGCTGACTGGTGATAGTGATCTGTCCAGTAAATGGCAGAGTACTCGAACATTGAAGTATTCTCTTTTGCGAAATCCGGCTGCAGACAGGAAATACATGTTTCTGCAAGGACCGAGTTAGAGTAAGTCAGATCCATTGAATGCTGCCATGAATTAGTCAGGAAGAGCCAGATCCTGTGAAAAATCGGTTGCATGATACTGAACAAAACAGCGAGGAGAAGGGTGAAGCCTTGTTTGATGAGGCTAATAGCTGCTGCGTCGTAGTTCCTTGGGCCGCTAAGATACCCGCTCCTGGCTTTCTCCTTGTCAGAGAAATCGCGAACCAAAAACTCTCTTGCTGTTTGATGGATGAGGTAAACTCTTTTATCCACAACAGTGACGAAAAGGCCACAATAATTCCTAATGGTGTCCTGGATTCTGTCTTCTTGGATGATGTCCTCTGCTATATCATCCCAGGACTGTTGGCCAGTGAGTGCCAAAGCCACAGATATCTCCGAAAGAGAGAGCGGTCTCTTGGCGCCTAAGATGAGATGCAGAAGCCTTTTGGTTATTTCCTGGTCCAGACTTTTTTTTAACAATTTTTCGTAAGCATCATAGACTCCTTGTGGTAGCCTTTTAGTCAAGACCATGATGTCCTTCTTGGTTATCGGGGATTTCTTCATCAAACCATCAAAAATGAGAGTGATCCAGAGGTACGTTCTGTTTGGAACAGAATCGAATTGTTTCCTCATTAATTCGCGCTCATTAGAGTTTAGACGGAGGGAATCCGCCGTTTCATTGATCCGACTGTCCACGACAAGCTTAATTTCCTGTTCGATTGCGTCGGCTTCAGGTCCACGGTCACCTTGTAGATGAATTAAAGCCACTTGAGGTTCAGGCCTTGAGGAGACTTCACGAGATATGTGTTCATATGGACGGCTAGTCAGCAAAAACTTCAGGCCCGGGACCTGAGTACCAGTGATGGCATTGATGAGCTGGTTCCTGTCGGAATCTTGACATTCGTCAAGAGCATCCAGAACACAAACGGTCTCTTGGAAGCGAGCAGCATCAACGAATGTTGTCCACATAATGGAAAAGGATTCGACAAGCTTTTCCCCGTGGGCCCTATGCTCCTCAAGAACAGCGTCTGTTATGAGGTGTCGATTCAAGTGGAAGAGCTGGTGCACGAGAGTGCAGAGGGCCTTGAGAGAGCTCTTCTGATTCTCAGAGTCGTCCTTGAAGAAGAAGTAACACACCGTCCTTCCGTCGTCGGGAAGGATTTGGTCAATGAGATATCTAGATAGGACTGATTTACCACAGCCTGGATCTGCTGTCACGAAGAGAAGATCAGGTGTTCCAAGGTGACCCTCTGCCGGCAAATTCCAATTCTGGAATGACTTATGGTCGGTGAACCAACCGCACGTGCCCGTGACTCGCTTGCGGTTTCTATTTTTGCTGTCCTCGTAGGAACAAGCGTTGTCGTAGAGGAGCTGGAGGAGCTGGTCGATTTTCTGGTTTCGATCGATTTCTTCATATGTCATTGCTAGTTTCGAAAACCCATCGTTAATCTCATACTTCAGGTCGTCAACCTTAGCAAAGATCTTGAGAACATAATTCATGTTCTTTCTCTCAGCGTAATCCTTGACCCTGGCTTCGCCTTCTTTGATCGCCGACAGCAGTTTGTCCCATCCATCGACCTTGAACGCGTCACGGATCGCGCTCTCCACCCGGCTAGCCTGTAGGACACATGCTGCTCGGGCTTGAAATTCGATGATATTACAACAAACATTTGTTATCGAGTCATTCACTTCTTCACTTTGCTCGTTGCCATCGCTGCAGAGGAGACTTTCATACTCGGCAATGCGACGAATTGAGACGGAGATAGTATTCAAGCCATCAAAAAGAAGATGCCGCTGGTCTGCAGCTTGAACACAGAACTAGAGGAAATTAGTATCCGCTGACGCCGAATGATCACAAACGTACTGATAAGAGAACCGCCACACCGGCGCATGCCACAGAAGCAGGAAGACAGGGCGCCGCTGCTGCAGTGATGATGTCTTTTGTGGCAATAACACAATCAACAGCAGCTTCAAGGAAACGTTTGGCCTTGTTGCTACATCTTCCCAGCTGAGTCTCGCTTTCTTTACTCCTCAAATGTTCAATTTCTGAGGTGAGGAATCCGAGAAACTGTCCCCGTCTCTGCGCGGTCCCAATAGGCTTCAGTACGGACTTAAAATGAACTTTGAGGATATCATCATATTTCTCCAATTTCTCACGTTTTTGGGGGTCTCCTCGTAATTTCTCTTCTGCGATCGCCCACATATCATCATCTTTCGGCAGATCCGCCCCGGTTGTTCTTGCACCCTGCAAGGCATCTTTATTGTCCTCCGGGGTCTCAGTATTAGCACCAGCAATGTGCTGAGCATTTTCCGCTTTCCTGTTCTTTAGAACTGGTGACTTGTCGCGACGCGGCCAAGGAATGCGTTTTCTAGAATCGGAAGCGGAGAGCCTCTCAAGCTGAGGTCCTCTGCCACTTGGCCCCATGACCGTATTGAGAAGAGTCCGCCCACTGCGTCTCACAACTGTCTTGCTGATCGATATTGAGATTTTGCTGGTCCCTTTTGGAAAGCTGGCCAAGGAAATAATTAACCCAATGGTTTGATCCCCTGAGGTGAGAGTTGAGAAGAAGCTGGGATGAGGGGCAACTCAGCCCAGCTGCCACGTTGGCACCTCTTTTTAATGGCCCGTGCACCCGTAAGAGGGAACATCAAAATCTACGATCGAATTTCCCCCTCTAATGCTTAGAAATAAATAATGCAAGCAAATTTAAAGAAATTCTTAGACTTCTCAAATACTACAAAATTTCACTTCAAATAAAGTAACTTCTATTATGATTACTGTAATTAACGACACGTGACTAGAGGTACGAAAGGTACATTAGAGTCCTACCCCTATATTGCGCCTTGCCTAAAACGGTAAAGCCGCGCTCTAGTAAAAGTGGGGCTCGACATTTTAAGAGAGTGTTTGGGAAAGCCGGTTTCGGGTGCTACTGTAGCATATTACCTTCGTTAAACTATTTCTCCCTAAGGAGACCATTTAGCAATTGAAAAAGAACAGTGATTGATTATGCTATCGATCGTTTCAATCATGCCACTAATCGCCGCTTCAGCTGTTCCCCCCTGCTTAATCGCGACTATTAAAGTCTCTTTAAAATTCGGAGCACTTAGGGAAAGGTCCTATAACAAAAGAATATAAGTCCAAATTTTAAAGACACTCAAAGGGGAAAATAATAAAGTCCGGGAGTTACTCCGGTGTGAGGAGAGGGGCACAAACACCACATGTTTTAGCCTCAGGATTTAGTGCTTATTAATGTGTATTAGCGTGGCTACAATATACTGTATTCAAGTCCGGCTGGGTATATTTTATTCAGCCACTATTTCCGATAGAGAAACTCATCAATATTAGCACCCTTCAACAATTCCACTATGATTATATTATAGAAATTTGAAATACATATTACAAGAATAATATTGTTTAAATTAACTTTAATTATAAAAACAAAAAATATATGCTTTGTCATAAAAAGTTCAATCAAGAGCTTCTGCTCCGGGCTGCAACAAATGAGGTCGTGGTTTTGCAAAGATATGTAATTGAAGACATATAAGGGAAGCATCTTCTAGCAACGGTCATCAACCCGTCGGAAGCCGGTTGGCATTTGTCCTGGCATGATAGTTTTTGTGTATTGTCGACGGCCATTTAAGGGCAAAATTAGCAAGGCGACGATTGGATAGGGAAGAGTAAGGGTAGTAAACGCTGTCGATTCCTGAATTTCCAGGTTTTTGTGCGTTCCGGCGTTTCAGTTTCTCCATTCACTACCACAGGCTTATTTAGCCTGCATTTGCTGATGATGGCTTTTGTGGAGATATCGCGCAGAAACAGGGATAGGCAGGGCAGTCATCCTAGATGCGGCCGCGCCCCGCATCACGATGTCTTTCTACTGCCACTGCCAGCCTGATGTTAATATTTCCTCCTACTCTTTAATTTTCCGTGATCTATACTTCTCTTTCGGAAAATATCTGGACTCCTATGAACATTATCTATCCATATACTTGTTTCCCACATTAGCCCATCGCCTCTATTTGCGCTAACAAACTTGCAAAGCTCGTAGCCTCGCGAGGCTCGGTCGAGGAGTCATGTTGCCAAAGGGACCAGGCGGACGGCCACGAAACGCTTGGAATTATCGTGGGGGTTACAGGAGCAGGAGACTTGTGAGGCTCTATACTTTGACGAAATTAACAAAGAAGGAAATAAAAGAAGTCCTAAAGGCAGATGATTTTTATCCAAGGTGAGCCTCTGATGCAGTTCTTGCGTCTTGCTCAGCTACTAAATATCGTGCAGTGAAAGCGATATACAGAAAACACTGCAATCACTCCTGCCAAAGGATTATGCGAAAGAACATCGATCTTTCCGTCCTTTGGATCATGCAAACATGAGACTACGTTCATCTCTCCTTCATACCTGCAGAGAGGGGAGAGTCTCCAAGTCTCGAAAATATGAGCGTGGGAGGACACGGCCGGGACCCACTAATTCTCGACCAACGAGCACAATATCGGACACTTCTGATGGGCTGCCAAAAGCGTTTCGCAACTATTCGCAGTTTGTAAATGTACCATCGTTGGCCAATTGTGAATCTTACCCGGGTACGCCGGAGTCTCAGCTTATCAACTCTTCCCGACTGCTGTTGGACGGCTCAGTTCTTGCACCTAGACCCCATATTAACATTCAAGACCATAGTCAAACAATGCTTTCGGAGCTGGAATCTGGCCCACCAAGATCTGAAAAGGAAAGGCAAACCACTACCTCCATCATAACATATGAAAGCCTCAAGAAACGACTTTCGCACCGCGCATCATCTTCTGTTCAGCATGTCCACTCTGTGTTACGGCTCTCCCTCCCTGACTCATATAGGTCAAGCCTATCCTGGAGATCGAGCTGGATATCTGGAAGATTAGGATTATCGATACGATCTGAAAAAGGATCCTTCATGGAACAGCATATCAGCAGGTTTTCCAAAGATGAATTGGAACTTTGGAACGACATCATTGATGAGTCTCAACTATTACCTACACAAGATCTGCGGCCAACGTATCAATTTCTTGTTCCTCGCGAGCGACAATGCTGTAAATCACGATGTGGAACGACCTGCAAGAAATGCGGGTTCTCGGTGCGTCATGCCCATGCGAGCGCAGGAGATCCTGCTTGGTACACCTCCCCAGGAGATAAAAATCAGACAGACATCTTTCGTAATACGCCACTGCATTATTCTGCAGCGTCTGGTATTGTGTCACTATACACATTTACGAACTTGATTCCAGATGATGTCGATATTCATGCAAGGAACACATCGAACGAAAGCTTTCTGCATTTGCTGGATACGCGCTACTTTGGTACACAGGGAATTGGTGGATCGCCAGCTTATTTGGGATTGTTGAAGTATCTCAAAGGTCGAGGATTCTCCTTTTCGAACCGAGACTGCCACGGCCGGACGATTTTACATGTACTTTTGAAACGTTCGATGCTCGTCGATGCGGTCATTGATCCGCATGATGTGAGGAGCATACTCGAAGACCTTTCAGACATACTCGAGGTTCTAAACCCTGACTTGAATGCTCTGGACAATCAAGGGTATAATGTAGGAGACGAGCTTATTACCTGGTGTGTCAAGCTTCCATCAACAATAGAGTCGCCGGTCCACAGCCGTGTGGTATCCCTTGTGAATCGGTACCGCAATCCACTCAATGCAAACGTCAGCTTTCGCCTGCAAATATCCTCAGCAAATTGGAAATCTGACGACTGGCTGGAGAGCTTAAAAATGGCTAATTTGGTCACGTGGATCGATATCCACGGCGACACGCCCCTTACTACCATTCTAAAGAAATGGAAAGACAGAGACCAAGAATTGAAGCTTCAGGGAATGGTCCACCAACTTGTCAGCTTAGGAGTAGACATCAACATGCGCGATCGATACGGAAACACGGCACTTGCTATAGCAGCAATACGAGGGTTGAGGGCCTGCGTTGCAGAACTTCTCATCTTGGGAGCGATGCCTAATAGTCGAGATTATCAGGGCAATGGCATTATAGCTGTGGCACATTCGAGGATGCACCAAGCAAGCAAGGCCAAAAAGAACGAGCACTGTAGTTGGAAAGGGGGGCTGGTCAGGTGATATAGCCGAAGCCCCTTAGTCGATAGGTCTATAGTTGAATAAGCTATAGTAGAATATAATATATTAAAGAACTTAAAGACT
>Ga0182030_10018696_pt1 | contig 13269 bp, 11 predicted proteins | sample 812S3MmetaG_FD_121299 | JGI IMG/M metagenome (GOLD analysis project Ga0182030, IMG submission 121299) | Permafrost microbial communities from Stordalen Mire, Sweden - 812S3M metaG (Illumina Assembly) | ecosystem: Environmental > Terrestrial > Soil > Wetlands > Permafrost | place: Sweden... | reverse complement strand
TGGCGGATTTGGCGGCGGCCCTGGCGGCGGCGGAGGCGGATTTGGAGGAAGAGGAGGGTTCGACTACGACACCGCGCGGCAGGAAATGGAGGTGACGGATGACGGGGAATGGGATGTGATTTCGAACAAGATCGTAGCAGTGGTACTGGCGCGGAACGCCGCGACGAGCACCGGCAACGCGGGCGGCATGGGCGGCATGGGTGGTGGTGGTGGCCGCGGTCGCGGTCGCGGGAATGTCGCTGCCGATCCCACTGCTGCCGCTGCTCCCCTGGCAACCACTCCGTTGACCGACGCGATCACGGCGTTGCAAGCGTCTTATGACGCCAAAGCTACCACGGCAGACATCAAAGTGGCAACGTCGAAAGTGCTGGTCGAGTATCAGAACCTGCAAAACGCTTACTTGAAAGCGGAGAAAGAGCTTCGCGACTTGCTGACGGCGCGTCAGGAGGCCTATCTTACATTGCAGAGAATATTACGTTGAGGAATGAATAAATCGCCAAGGACCGCACCGGCGGCCTGGGCCGACGGTGTGATTAAGCAGGCTGGCGGCGCTCCGTGGGGAGCGCCGCTGCCGCGAGACAAATAAGAAATACAGAGCAACGCAACTATGAAGGAAAGCCAAACAGCAGCAGCGGTGGAAACCTCCCCGGCCAAATTGCTGGAACGGATGGTCGAAGCCAAACAATTGTCCGCAGCCGATGCCAGCATCCTTTCCGGCCAGGCCGCCAAGGGGCATCCAGAACTCGTACAGTCGGAGGACCACGTGCTCCGCTGGCTGGCCAATGAATATCATTTGAGTTTCACCACGCTGGACAATATCGAGCCGGACAAGGAACTGCTTTCGCTGTTTCCGGCGCGGGTGCTGACCAAGGAGGAGCTGCTCCCGTTGCAGAGGGTCAACGGCGTTGTGCAGGTGGCGACAAGCCGCCTGTTCGCCACGCAGGGACTGGACACGCTGAAAACGTTGACCGGGCTGAAAATCCAGCCGGTCCTGGCCCCTTCCGAGGCCATCCGCCGGGAAATGAAGACGCGGCTGGGAGTTGGCGCGGACACGATTGACACTTTGGATGAAGACGCCCCGCTACTGGTCGTGGACGAGGTCGGCGATGAAAACGCCGATCTGGAGGCGGCCGCCGAAGACGCTTCGATCATCAAGTTCGTGAACCAAGTGTTCACCGACGCCATTGAGTTGCGCGCGTCGGACATTCATCTGGAGCCGTTCGAGGAGGAATTTCGCATCCGCTACCGCATAGACGGTGTGCTGCAGGAAGTGCCGGTGCCGCTGCAAATCAAGCGGTTCCAACCGGCCATCGTTTCACGTCTTAAAATCCTGAGCCATCTCAATATTGCCGAAAAACGCCTGCCGCAGGACGGCGCCATCAAACTGGTTCTCGCCAACAACCAAGTGGACGTCCGCGTATCCATCATCCCGATGATCCACGGCGAAGCGGTCGTGTTGCGGTTGCTGCGCCAGAAGGGGACGTTGCTCGGAATGGCCGAATTGGGGATGGGGCCCAACGAAGTCGCTTCCTTCAATCGCATCCTCCAACTGCCCCACGGCATTATCCTGGTAACCGGGCCGACCGGCAGCGGCAAGACGACGACGCTTTACACGGCGCTGAACGAAATCAACAACCTGGAGAACAAAATCATTACAATTGAAGACCCGGTTGAATACCAGATGAAGGGGGTCAACCAGATTCAAGTGAACGAAAAGGCGGGTCTGACTTTCGCGCGCGGGCTGCGGTCCGTGCTGCGGCACGACCCGGATGTGGTACTGGTGGGTGAAATTCGCGATGATGAGACGGCGCAGATAGCGGTGCAGGCCTCCCTGACGGGCCACTTGGTGTTCTCGACCTTGCACACCAACGACGCCCCCGGCGCGCTAAACCGCCTGGTGGACATGCATGTGGAGCCGTATTTGGTGGCTTCCTCCCTCGAAGCCGTTCTGGCGCAACGCCTCGTGCGCCTTCTCTGCCCCCACTGCAAGCAGGAGGACAATTCGGCCGCCGCCACGGCCCTGAAGAAGAGACTGGGTTATGCGCCGAGCGAAGTGTTTTTCAAGGGCGTCGGCTGCGGGGAATGCCGGCAGACCGGGTTCCAGGGCCGGCAGGCCATCTTTGAGTGGATGGACATGAACAACGAGATTATCGAATTGTTGCTCAAAAACTCGTCCGCCGTCATCATCCGCGGGGCTGCGGTTCGCAACGGGATGAAGAGCTTGAGCGACGACGGCTGGCGGCAGGTGCGCCTGGGCCGGACGACCCCGGAAGAAGTCATGCGTGTGACCAAGGACCAGACGATCAACGCCACTGAGAAGTCGGCTCTGGCGACGGAGAGACCCGCGATTGACGTCATCTCTGAATCCGAGGCCAAGCCGAGAATGGCAACTGCCTCACATTGATTTGAACCCTTATGCCAGTATTCCAATACAAAGCGTTTCAAGCCTCCGGTGGAGTCGCCGAGGGCCAGATTGAGGCGGGCGGGCGGCAGGAGGCGTTCCGGCAGATGGAGGAAAAAGGACTCAAGCCGATCACCCTGACCGAAAAGGCGCCTTCCAAGGCGGGTCCCGTCAAGAGCGCGCCGGCGGACGCGGGCGCGGCCGGGGCGGCAGGCGGCGGGCTGAATTTCAAACTGGGATCCAAGAAAGTTTCTCCGAAGGTGCTGGAGAATTTCACGCGGTTGCTGTCCAGTTTGCTGGCGGCGGGCGTGCCGTTGAGCCGGGCGCTGGTGATTCTCTGCAAGGAATCCTCCAATCCATTCGCTCAATCCCAATGGAAGGGGGTATATGATTCGGTGGTGGACGGGGTGACGCTGGCGGACTCGATGGCCAAGTTGCCCGACACTTTTCCGCGCGTGTATGTGGCAATGGTGTCGGCGGGGGAAGTGGGCGGGTTCCTGGACGTGGTGCTGGCGCAGATAGCCGATTTCCAGGTCCGGGAGAGGGATTTGGAATCCAAGGTGATGGCGGCGGTGCTGTACCCGACCATATTGCTGGTTTTGGCGGTGGCAGTGCTGATATTCCTGATGACGTTCTTTATTCCGCGTTTCCAAAAAATGTTCGAGGGTTTCAACGCCCAGTTGCCGCTGATCACGCGCATCATTGTGGGGATCAGCCATGCCATGCGGTCCTACGGGCTGTACATGATTGCCGCCATCATCCTCATCGTGTATTCGGTGCGGAAATGGATGAAATCGGAAGATGGCAAGCGCAAATGGGAAGGGTTGATGTTGCGCGCGCCGATTGTCGGCCCGCTGACAAGCCAGTTCGCAATGGCGCGGTTCTGCCGGATGCTGGGAACGCTGCTCAACGCGGGCGTCCCTCTGGTGCAGGCCCTCAACGTCGCCCGCAAATCCATCGGCAACCAGGTCCTGGTGGATGCCGTCTCGAAAGCCATTGACCGCGTCAAGGAGGGCGCGCAACTGGGTGCCAGTCTGAGCGACTGCCGCAATCTCTTCCCTGGCTCCGTATTGGAAATGATCACCGTCGGCGAGGAAAGCGGCAAGCTCGACGCCGAACTGATCCGCATCGCCGTCGTGACGGAAGCGGATTTGGACCGGAACCTAAAGACGGCGGTGGCGCTGGCGGAGCCGGCGCTGCTGATGATGATCGCGGCGCTGGTCGGGACGATATTTATCGGAATGCTTCTTCCCATTTTCAGTTTAACCCAGTACATACATTAAAACCAATAGAAAGGCATTTTCATGACAATCATGACAACACGAAACAACACATCAAATACAAGGACAACCCGTCCTTCGCGGCGCGGCGGCTTCACGCTGGTGGAACTGCTGCTGGTATTGACCATTCTGGCGATTCTGGCGGGCATCGTTCTGCCCAAGTTCTCCAACGTCGGCGCCAACGCCCGCAAGACCGCGGTCCAGGCCGACATCGCGACTTTCAAGACCGCGCTGAACATGTTTGAAATTGACATGGGCTATTATCCAAAGGGGCGGGACGGATTGAACAACCTGGTCGTCAAGCCCTCCGGTTTGGGCAATAACACCAAGTGGCACAAGTATCTGGACGTGGACAAACTGCCGGTGGACCCGTGGGGCAGGGCCTACGTCTATGAAAACCCCGGCAAGCACAACCCGGATGGATACGATATCTATTCCATGGGGCCGGAGGGGAGAGGAGGCAATGAAGCTATTGGCAACTGGACAACGACCGACAACACCACCCACTAAGGTCCGGCCGTGCGCGGCCTTCACCCTGGTCGAGTTGATTGTCGTCATGTCGCTCATGGTGATGGCTATCAGCATTGCCGCGCCCTCGCTCAAGTTTTTCTTGAAGGGGCGCAGCCACGAGGACGAGGCGCGCCGTTTCTTGGAATTGCAGCGCTACGCATCAAGCCGCGCGGTGGAAGAAGGGGTGCCGGTGGATTTGTGGATCAATGTAAAGCAGGGCACGTATGGGATGGCCGCCAGCCGCGGCTATACGGAAACGAAAACGAACAACACAAGTTTTACAGTGGACAAAGATGTGGAAATGCAGGTTTCGCAACCGACGGGGGTTCTGACCCAGTCGAACTGGTGGACTCCGCTCAACGTCCGCGGTCGCGGCGCCATGGCGATCATCCGCTGCCAGCCCGATGGCTTCATCAGCGACATCAGCCCGCAGTACGTCAAGTTCACACAGGGACAGGAGCCTGAGATTTGGATTATCGAGAATCCCAATCACACAAGATATGACATTGACCTCAACCATCGCAAATCCGGGCGCTTGTAAGCGCCGCCGCCGCGGGTTCACCCTCGTGGAGGCGCTCGTGGCGATGCTCTTTATGGCCATCGTCATCCCGGTCGCCCTGAGCGGGGTGCGCGTGGCCGGACAGGCCGGCGAAAGCGCCCAGCGCAAGCTGATCGCCGCGCGGGTTGCCACCCGCGTCATCAACAAGCTCCGGATCGAGAACCAACTGACAGGCTCCCAACGCGGCGTCGTCACTGAAGACGGCGTCGAATACATCTGGACCGAGCAGTCTGAGTTCTGGTCCGGGGATCGCACCAGCATGATGTATCTGGCCACCGTGACAGTGTCCTACAAAGTCGCCGGCCATCTCTGCAATGTTCAACTGAGCACCCTCGCGCCCCCTCCGGCCTCGTGATGAAAACCGCCCCGCCAACTCCAGCCGCTTTCCGCGCCGCCGCGGCGTTCACGCTCATTGAGTTGCTGCTCGCCCTTTCCATCATGTCCATGATCCTGGCCGCCATGAGCGGCGTCCTTTACCTCGCCTTCCATCTCCAGTCCACCATCACCAATACCCTGGAAGAAAGCATGCCCGTCGAGCAGGCCCTCCTGGGCATCCAGCGCGACCTGTCCTGCATCGTCTGCAACAATGCCAGCAACAACGTCATGCTCATCGGCTCCTTCCAATCCATCAACCAGACCAACCTCCTCCAAGGCCAGATCGGTCCCGACTTCTACACGACCGGCGGCGAACCCGACGGCATGGTTCCGTGGGGCGATATTCAGAAGGTGGATTATTTGCTCGCCTCCTCAACCAACCGCTCCACGCAAGGCAGGGACCTCGTCCGCGCCGTCACCCGCAACCTCCTGCCTATCAATAACATGCCCACCACGCCGGACCGGAAACAGGTTATCCTCAGCGGCGTCCAGGAGCTGAAGTTTACCTATTATGACGGCACGAGTTGGGAGAACAACTGGGATTCCACCCAGCAAACCAATTTGCCCTCCGGCATCAAGGTGACCATTCAGATGGCCGCCCAGGGCTATGGCCGGTCGGCGGTCGCGGCCAGATCTTATGAACTGTACATTCCGGTGGATGTCCAGATGAGCACCAACATTACCAGCGCCATGCCATGAACCCGCGCCCCAACAACGATCATGTGACGCGCCGCGCCGGCGCCGCGCCGGCCCCGCCGCGCGCTCCGGGTGCTTCCGGCTCCGTCCTGATCATTGTCATGTGGATTTCGTTTGGCGTCGTGGCCTTGGCACTCTATTTCGCGCATTCCATGCAAATGAGCCTGCGCGTCGCCGACAACCAGGTGGCCAGCATGGAAGCCGATCAGGCCCTTGAAGGCGGCATGCTCTACTACAGCAACATCCTGGCCGGGGTCATAAAGCTCAACCAGCAGCTCAACGCACAAGGCAGATTCCCCCCCTACATGCTGCCCTCCACCAACTTCTACAAAGTCGCGGGCGTCGAGGTCGGCCCGGGGAGATTCTGGGTCATCGGACGCGACACCAACGATTCGCTTTTTTCATATCGCTCGAAAGAGCCGTCCTTTGGCCTGACGGACGAGGCGGCGAGAATCAATTTGATCAATTTAGGCAACTCCAACCTCTACGGCATCAGCCCCGACAGCATCACCAACACCAACCTGCTCCAAAACCTGCCGGGGATGACTCTGCCGCTCCTTTCCTGCATCTACGACTGGGCCACTACCAACACCGTTGCGTGCCAGAACGGTGCAAAATACGCCACCTACCAGGGCCTCAATCCTGGCTACGAGTGCAAAATGACCAATTTCGACACCATCGGCGAACTGCGCATGGTTTATGGAATGACCCTGGGTGATCTGTATGGCGAGGACGCCAACCTCAATGGCGCGCTGGATCCGAACGAGGATGACGGCAACCTGTTGCCGCCCATGGATAACGGCGATGGCAAGCTGGACCCCGGCCTCCTCGAATACTTCACGACATGGACCCATGAACCGACCAATCTCGGCGTCTTTTCCACCACCCCCACCAACCGCCAGACGGTGACTTCCTTTTCCGGCCTGACCAACTTCATCGCCACCAATTTCCCCAATGTCTATTCTGACCTCGCCGGAACCATGCCTCGCACCATGACCGCCAAGAGCATCCTCGAATTCGCCCTCAAGAGCGGCATCACGCCGGAGGACCTCGCCATCATTGAGCCGTTCCTACTGAATTCCTCCAACAGCGTCGGCCTCCTCAACGTCAACACCGCCACCGCCACCACCCTCGCCTGCCTCCCGGGCATCGGCAACGACGGCGTCATGGGCCTGGGCTCCGCCAACGCCCAGACAATCCTCCAGTACCGCCAGAACAACCCCCAATACCTGGATTCCTGCTATTGGATGATTGGCGCCCTGAACAGCCTCGGCTCCGCCAATGTCACCAATCTGGTTCAGCAGGTCGGTCCCTATATCACTTCGCATTCCTGGCAGTACTCGGCGGACATCGTGGCCGTCGGCCACAACGGCCGCGGCTATCGCCGTGTTAAATTCGTCTATGATTGCAGCAGCGGAGTCCCGCTCATTGTCTTCCGGCAGGACTTGACCTATTTGGGCTGGGCCTTGGGCAAAAAAATACACGACCAGTTACTCGCAGGAACCTACAACTAAATGAAACTTTTCTCCAAACAACGCGGCTCCTCAGTCCTGGGCATCGCCATTGACGGCAACCGGCTTGAAGCGGTCGTCGTGCGGCGCTCCGGCGGCTCCCTCCAAGTCCGCCAAAGCGTCTCCGCCGCCATGGCTCTGGCGCCCCTCACCGGCGATCCCGAACTGGTCGGCCGCGAAATCCGCAACCACCTGGAAACCGCCGGCATCCGCGAGAACCGCTGCGTCGTCTGCCTTCCTCTCACCTGGGTGTTGACCCTCCAAACCAAGCTGCCGGACATTTCCGGGGCTGACTTGGACAGCTATCTGCAAATCGAAGCCGAGCGCGGATTTTCCTCTGGGTACGAGTCGCTGTTCATTACCCGTTCCATGTTCAAGGCGCCCAACGGCGAGAAGTTCGTCACGTTGCTGGCAGTGCCCCGCGCCAATCTGGACATGCTCGAGCGCGCCTTGCGCGCCGCCAAACTCAAGCCCCGGGCTTTTGCCATGGGCATCAGCGCCAACCAAAGCCCTTCCCAACAGCCCAACTCCCGCGTCCTCACCCTGGCCCTCAGCAGTTTCGGCCTCGAATTGCAGGTCAGCGGCGGCGGCGGCATCATCGCCTTGCGCTCCCTGGATGCCGCGGTCGAATCCGAAGGCGCACGCCGCAAGGTTTCCGCCGATTTGGTCGCCCGCGAGCTCCGCATCACCCTCGGCCAGTTGCCCGGCGGATTCTCCGACGGCCCCGGCCCCATCAAGATCTTTGGCGAAGGCGACACGATGCGGCAATTCGTCACCGAAATCTCGCCCCGCCTCTCCGCCCTCGGATTGCGAGTCGAGCCGATGGACCGCCCGGCCGCCGTCTCATTTGACACCGCCCCCAAGCCCGAAATTGCCGCCTCGCCCGTCCTGGCCCTGGCTTCCGCCTATGTTCTCAGCAGCGATGTCGGCCCGGATTTCCTTCCCCCCAAGGTCGCCCCGTGGCGCCAGTTCGTTTCCACCAAGCTCTCCACCCAGAAACTCGCTTACGCCGGTGGCGCGGCCGCCGTCATCCTCCTTATCCTGGGAGGCTTGTTTGGGTGGCAGCAAGTCCGGCTTTACACCTTGAACAGGGACTGGGATAAAATCAAAGACCAGGTTACCCAACTCGAGACCGATGACGCCAGCATCCAAAAATACCGCCCGTGGTTTGGCCAAAATCACATGGCCTTGCAGATCATGGCCAGGTTGACCGATGCATTTCCCGACTATGGCTACGTCTCGGTCAAGAGCTTGGAAGTGCAAAACCTGTCCTCCATATCCGTCCGCGGCATCGCGACCACCATGCCCTACTTCAACCAAGTGCGGGAAACCCTCGGCAAAATTCCCGGCGTGCGCGAAGTCCATGCCGATACCGTCGGTCAGCCGCCCCAGATTTCATTCAACTTAACCTACACGTGGATTCCCAGACCCGAAGAACCACCCCCCGCAGTTGCAACCAACGCCCCCGCAGTAGCAACCACCGCCCCGGCGGTTGCAACCACCACCCCCGCGGTAGCACCCGCCACAACAGAAGGAGCCGCTCATGGAAACTAAAAATCGCGAAAAAATGCTGCTGATCCTCGTCGCCGTCTGCGTCGCACTCTACGTGGTCAATGCGGTGATCATCACACCCATCACCAATAGTTGGAAGGCGCGGCAGAAGAATATCGGCGAGTTGGAAGGCAGAATCAGTCAAGGAAAAATGACCCTCGGTTCGGCCAAATCCATCGAGGACCAGTGGAACCACATGAAAACCAACACCCTTTCCACCGACCCCAGCGTCCAGGAAGGCCAGTTGTTCAAGGCCTTTCAAAATTGGTCAACCGCCAGCCGCGTCGTTCTCATCAGCCAAAAACCGGCCCCAAAGAATAACGACGAGGACCCCAGTTATGCCGAAGAAGAATGGCATGCCGACGTGACGGGGAGCCTCGACCAGTTGGTTGCCTTTCTTTACAGCGTCGAAAACGGCCCCCTGGGCTTGAAAGTGGATTCCGTCGAGTTGGCCACCCGCGACGACCGCGGCCAACAACTGGCCTTGGGCTTGACTGTCAGTGGTTTGATCCTTAATCCTCCAACCAATAGCGTACGATGAAAAAATACATCTTTATCTCCGGTGCTTTGTCCCTGTTTGCCTTCGCCGGCCTGAACGCCTTCGCCCAGGACGATTCCGGTCAGGTGGACCCCGTTGTCGCCCTCCTCCAGGCCCGGCGCGCCGCTGAGGAAAAGGCGACCGGCCGCTCCTCGCCGGTCATCCCGCCGCCCGCGCCCGTGGTCATCGCCGCCGCTGGCGATGCCGGCTCCGCTGACGAGACGGATGCCCAAAAAAAGGCCAACCTCCTCGCCGCCGTGAAGGATGCCAAATCCTCCGGCATGAGCAGTGTGTCCCTGGGTTCGTTGCAAATCATCGTTCACAGGAATATCTTCGACCCCAATCGCGTGCCCTATATCAACGACGAAATTTCGGCTGCTCGGACCACCACAGTCGCGCCGCAGGCTTACGAGTCCTTCACCCTCCGCGGCACCGCCGAGGATGTTGGAAAAGGTTTCCTCGCCTTCTTTGTCGGCGATAACGTGCCGACAACTTACCCGCTCACCCGCGTCATCAATGACAGAATCGGCGATTTCATCATCAAGGACATCACCCTTTCCAACGTGACGCTGGTAGACACCAAATTCAGCACCCGCGCCACGAACACCGCTGCCCGGGCCAACAACGCCCGCAACGGTCGCGGCGGCACGCGCGGCGGCACACGGGGCGGCACGCGCGGCGGCGCGCGCGGCGCCACCATTGCCGGCGTCACCAATACCGCAGGCACCAACGCCCTCGCTGGGGGCACCAATGCCATTGCCCTCGATACTAATGCCGTTGCCGGCGACAGCGACGCCATCGGCGACGACACCACCGGCGACACCACCGGCGACACCAATGTTATTGCAGGCACCGACACCAATGTCATTGTGGGTGACACGAATACCGTCGGCGCTCCCGGCGGTGACGCCATCGCCGGCTTTGCCGGGCGCGGTGGACGTGGCGCCGGCATGGCAGGCGCCGCAGGCTACCGCGGGGGTCCCATGGGCGGGACAGTAAATGACATCGCCATGGGTGGCGCAGGCAGCGCCGGCAGGAACACCAACCGCCTCACTTTCGGCGGCACCAGGTCCGGCACCCTTACCAATGTGCCCATGACAAACGCAGAGGTTGTTTTGCAGCCGCTGCAAGGCCTGATGCACGGTGCGTCGGGACCGTGGACGCTTTACAGCTTCAATCCCACCTACCAGATGGTCGCTCGCGCTGCGCCTATCATACAGAATTCGGCAGCGGCAGACCCGATGTTTACACAGATGCCGACCATCACTATAGATCCTCAAACGGGAATGGCTACCATCGCTCAGGCAACCGATTATAACACACAGTTCACCCGAGGCGCGGGCAGAAACAACAATAGAGGAGGAAGAGGCCAAAACGGCGGCTTCGGCGTTGGCACTGGCGCTGGTGCCGGCGGCGGTGGTCCCGGCGGAGGCGGTCGTGGTGGCCGGGGTGGTGGTGGTGGCGGCGGCGGGTTTGGTGGCGGTGCCGGCGGTGGCGGTGGCGGGTTTGGCGCGACTGGCGCAACAGGCGGCGCAGCCACAACTGCGGCGGCTGCTCCCGATCCGTCCGTGGTGGCAGCTCTCCAGGCGCGCCGGGCGGCAGGACAATAACCAGCAAAGATTTACTCAAGACCGAACTGAAAATAAGCAACTTTTGAAAATGGCGTTCCGGCAAATTCCAGCCGCGCCCAGGAAAATCGAAAACTATGAAAAACATGTCACCTAAAATGATGGCCGGCTTCGTTGCCGGATGGGTTGCCACCGCCGCGCTGGCCGGCTTCATCGTCATGCGGTTTGCAATCACCGCTCCCTCGGCTTCCTTGCCGCCGCCGGCCCCGGATGCCACCAACCTGCCCGCACCGGCCACCAACCCGCCTCCCGCGGTCGCGCCACCGGCAAATACAAGGGCTGCCGGCTCAATGGTAGCTGGCGTGGCTCCGGCCATCCCGGCCGGCAGTGCCAATGCCGCCACTGACGCGGAGGACGCCCAACACAAGGCCAACCTCCTCGCCGCCAAGGCGGAAGCTGCCGCCGCGAAGGCCGCCGCCGACGCCGCTTCAGCAGACCCGACCCCTCCAGTGCTGACCCCAGGCCCAATGGTCTCGACGCCGGACGCCGGTCTGACCGTCACCGCGCCCGGAACGTCGTCGGCTCGCCGCCCCATGTCTTATGCCGAAATGACCGCCGGCCCCACGGAACAGGGTGTCCGCTTGAATCTGCGCAACGTCACGATTGATCAGGCCCTCCAATTCCTGACCGACAAGGCGGGCTTCATCATTGACCGGCGCACCGGTACCGGCGTTGCCAACATCGGTGCCGGAACAGTGGATTTGCAGAGTTCCACACCCCTGAGCAGGGATGAAATCGTCGCCGTGTTCAACAAGGTCCTTGCCTCCAAAAACTTGACCGCCATTCAAGACGGCCTGACCCTCACCATCATGACCATCGAGGATGCCCGGGGAAACGCGGCAACCCAGGTCAAAATTGACGATGGCTGGACGAACATTCCTTCGGATGCGCAATTGGTCACAGAGGTTATCCCCGTCCATTCGCTAAATCCACGGCAAGTCGTCACCGATCTCGCCACACTGATCCCACCGATGGCCGTAATGAACACAAGCGACGCGGGCAATGCCATCGTCATGACCGCCAGCCAGCAGGATGTCCGCCGCTTTGCCCAAATCATCGCCGCGCTCGACAGCACCGGCAATGGCGACCTGGAAGTGTTCCTCCTCACCTACGCCGATTCCAAGTCCATCGCGCAGGAGTTGAAGGATATTTTCACGTCGGATAGCGGCGGCGGCGGCGGTGGCGGCGGCATTGCCGCGATCTTTGGCGGCGGCGGCGGCCGGGGTGGCCGTGGCGGCGGCGGCGGCGGCGGCGGTGGCGGCGACACCTCCGCGCGGACCGGAGTCCACGTCAATGCCGTCTCGGACGACCAGAACAACGCCGTCCTCGTCAGCGCGCCTATGGACTTCATGCCCGGCATCTCCAACGTCATCACCAAGCTCGATATCCCGCAGGAAGACAGCATCGTCATCCAGCTCTTCACACTCAAAAATGCGGATTGCAGCGATGTCACCTCCGAGCTGCTCGCTCTTTTCCCGGATCCAAATACCGGCGCCAACGCGGGCGCCCGGGGTGGCCGCGGCAACAATATGCAGCTCGCTGGCGGCAGAGGGGGTGCCGCCGGTGGTGGTGGTGGTTCTACCAGCATGAGCGCACGCCAGATGAAGCAAGTCACCGTCAATGCCGTCGCCGATCCGCGCACTCAATCGGTCCTCGTCACCGCCTCCAAGGATACCATGGCCCAAATCGAGCAGATCATTGACAAGATGGACTCCAAGGACAACGGCCATGTCGAAGTCTTTGTCTTTAGGCCGGTGAACGGCGACGTGCTGGACTTTGCAGGCCCGCTTTCCGATCTGGTCACCTCCGCCAACGGAAGGAACAGCAGCAGCAGCACCTCAACCTCGGGCAACGCCTTGCAGCAACGGATCACAAGTGGCGCCTCCAGCGCGACAACCACCGCAAGCTCCTCCATCAGCACCAGCAGCAGCAGCGGCGGCGGCGGCGGCGGCACGGGCGGGGGACGTTAATTCCAAACATTTGACATGAAAAATAATAATATGATGACAAAAACCAAAAATCGGCTTCTTATTTACTGCCTTGCGGCGGTGGTGTGCTTCTCCCTGGCCCTGTCCGCCTTGGCGGGTGGTGGTGGCGGCGGCGGCGGTCGCGGCGGCGGCGGCGGCGGTGCAGGCGGCGGTGCAGGCGGCGGTGCAGGCGGCGGCGGCGCAGCAGGCGGCGGTGGCGGTGGCGGCACCTCATCCAGCCTCTACGGAGTCA
>Ga0182030_10018695_pt1 | contig 13270 bp, 16 predicted proteins | sample 812S3MmetaG_FD_121299 | JGI IMG/M metagenome (GOLD analysis project Ga0182030, IMG submission 121299) | Permafrost microbial communities from Stordalen Mire, Sweden - 812S3M metaG (Illumina Assembly) | ecosystem: Environmental > Terrestrial > Soil > Wetlands > Permafrost | place: Sweden... | reverse complement strand
TAAAGTTCTGAATCATATCAATCGCTCTTTTTTCACTCACCCCGTGGATAAAGAACTCAAAACTCGCTTCAGGAAAAGTTTCGTCCTCCTCATCACTATCCTGGTCCGGAAGTTTTTCGAGACATCTTGTAACTGATCCACCAGCTAACACTAAATTATTCCAATTTTTTAGTTGCCACATTCCGAATCTCTTGAGATTAGAGCGAAAGGCAGTGAGATTTCCGACAATTTCGAACTTGTTCGGAGATTTTTTGATAATTCCTGGAATTTCATCGATCTTTGTTGGTAATGTTTCTTCGAAAAAATTAATTAATTTATAATCCGGAACATGATCGCGACTATATTGAGATCTTAACTCCTCTTCAAGAAGAAAGTCTTCTTTTTCTTGTTCGAATAGCTTTTGAAGGCCGACATCGTCCTTATATTTTTCAAATGATGCAAAACCAGAAATGTCAAGATAATCGGCTAGCCGATAAACATTTTCATAGTTCTGAATTGATTCAATAGGAATCTTTCCCGTTAAGAAGTCGTTGAGATCATCGATCGTTTGTTTTTCAAAGGGAATTTCGATATTTCCATCCCCATTGTGGTTGAGTAAGTTTTTAAAAACTGATGATCTCTCGATCAAAGCGGGATACAGGTTTACATTCATTTATTTTTAAAATATTTTTGTAAACTGTATTTCTGAAAGGTAAATTACCCTGAATTCAGGGTAATGAGAAATCTTTAACAAAAACTTTTGAAAACCTCCTCATCGGGTAAGGACCCAAAACTCTCTCGAACTCTTTTGAAAAAACTTGTGAATTTTTCTTCGGAAATCCTCCCAACAACCAACGCTTGGTGGAAGAGTCCATCCATGAATATTTTGTTGTCCAAAATTTGATAGTTGTAACAACGAATTCCTCGTCCAATGAGGGCTGAATCGATTTGATTATCCTTGCAAACCAGGAAAGCAGAGAAGTCTTTCCCACCCAAATTGTAGAAGAGAAACTTAGAACCAGAACGATAAATCTTGAAATTTAGAAAATGAATCATAGAACGAGACAATGCGAGGGCTAAACCCATAGGTTTTCGACTATCGCTTAGTTGGAAATGTTCTGTGATATACTTCATCAAATCACTGTCGAAGTAGTCGAAACCACGATAGAGTCTGCCGTTCCTACCCGGGGTCGCAACCTCAAGCCTAATCTCACTAACGAACGTTATTAGGAGATAAAAATAATCGGTTATTTCTCTTTTTCTGTTATCTTCTCGAGGATCGACCCTATTGAACGGAAAACTGTCGGAATTGAAGTTGTGTCTCAGAAGAAATGAGGGGAGAGAGCAATCTCCAATCTCGAGGTATACGTGGGGGAAGAAAGCAACTTCCAAGGCCATGCGCAGACGTTGAGCCGTCACTTTTAGGCTCTCTGTAAGCTTTGCGGGGACAACCCCCGTTTCCTGATTCACTTCTTCAATGAATTTTTGGGAGTCTTCGATGACATCTTGTCTGATCGGCTTGTCGAATTTGTCGCAATCGCGACAAAAGGTCAAATTGAAGCACCCGCAAGAGTTCATTCTTTCTTTTTCAGTTCTGTGTCGGTATTTACGGGTTTTGGTGGTACTTTACCCACGGTTACTGGTCACCAGCAATAACGTGACATTCTGGTTCCGAAATTGCTTCTGCAGTCAATCCACCAAACATTTGACCAAAATATTTCTGAATTTCCTCATAATTGGTCTTCCCGACGCTTTCCAGACTCTTGATTTTTTCAACAATGCTGGTCACAGTGGTTAAAGGAGCTCTTCCAAGAATGAGATGCTCATCACTCGGCGTCTCCCGGTAGATGGACACTCGAATATTCTCGTTTTTCGAACAAAGTGCACCGATAATCACGCCGGCTTTCGTACTTCCCACGTGGATTCGAGAATCAAGTTCCTTCCACTTGTCGTAGGCTTCACACATCATCTCTCCAAGGAATATTTTGTCAATCGGAACATTTGGATTCGTGAAACATTCGTCAGAACCTGGCTCTTCTTCACCGATCTTCAACGCAAGGTGCTTTACCAAGCGAAGAAATTCCTCGACGGTGTAGAACCGACCGTAAACGACGTTAACAAAATCTCCACCCATCTTTCAAGTAATTTTTTCATTAATAATAAAAAACTAAATATCTTTGAGGGAATCTACCTAGAGATTTTGAGGAGTAGTTTCATTCACTGAAATAAAATGACCGAGTTTAGACAAGCTATTGCGAATAACTTTGCTCGTGTTAGAGATCTCCAAAACTTCACTCTTCAAGGTGTCTTAGTTTCGAAGGGTCATTGGAGAGTCGAAAATAATGTACTCTTTTTCATGAACTATGAGATTATTAGAATCTACTGGTATAAGAATCATCAAAAATCTGAATTCTCCGAATCCAGGAATTGCATTTCTGAGGAGGTAGTTTGTAACCCTACCCTTGGTGAGAAATCTCGGACCTCGTGGTACATGAACGGTCAAAAAGACCAGGTTGAATTTTACGTAAACGGAGCTATTGAAGGATTGTTCGTAGGGTGGCATGAAAATGGAAATAAACGCTTCGAGACCCTGTATTCTGGGGGAGAGCGGAATGGTCCGTCAACACACTGGTATTCGAATGGTCAAAAGGACAGCGAAGGAACTTTTGAAAATGGAGAACTGACCGGTTGGTGGAACTACTGGCTGGAAGATGGAACTCAGGAACCGAGTTTGTTTTTCACACCCTAGATTCTAAAACCATCTTACCATCTAGATACTGTGTTTTGGTTTCTGGTCGATTGAGTTCGCGGTTCCAATAATACCAAATTCCATCTTCTTTGCCGTCTTTGAACTGACCCGTAGATTGAATGTTTCCGTTGTCAAAGAAAGCCGTAAATGGACCGTTGAAATCTCCATTTTTGTAGTAAACTTCGTCCATCAGATTTCCATTTGAATACCACTCTCGATGCGTCCCTTCAAACTCGCCGTTAACATAATTTCCCTCAGTTTTCTGAACTCCGTTTGGGAAAAATTCCCTGTATTTTCCATATTTCTTTCTGTTCCTAAAGAAGACTTCCGATACTATTGTCCCATTTTGGCGAACTTTAACCCTACCAACTGTTTCATTTAATAATCTTAGATGATTTTCAACTAAACGATGCTCGACGTGTAGTTCCACTGGAAAAATCGGGAACAAAACCAAATAATTTCGCAGATCTTTCGCTGTTAAAATCCATTTAAAAATGTTTTCAAGAAATAATTCATCCATTGGTAGACTAACTCTTAATTTCTAAACCACAAATTTAATTGGTTTAAAAAATGTCGACCTACAAAGTACTTTTGGTTGGAGATGCATCCGTGGGTAAAACCACTTATGTAAAGCGCCTCCTCACTGGTGAATTTCAAAAAGAGTATTTACCAACTGTTGGTGTCGATAATTATTCTCTCCCATTTCACACCACTCGGGGTCTCATTACCTTCAGTGTATTCGACTGTTCCGGAGAACCTAGAGATGAGCAATACTTAAATACCAAGTGTGTGATTGTCATCTATGATTGCTTGAGCGCCGAGAGCCTCTCTGGCGTGAATTGTTGGATCGATCGAATCCGGGGTAAGTGTGGAGATATTCCGATCGTGGTTTGTGCGAATAAATACGATGTTAAAGGTCAGCATTTCCACAAACAGCGTAAAGAGATGCAGTGGTTGATCTCCGCCAAGAGTAACTACAATTTTGAAAAACCATTCCAATACCTAATGCGGGAGCTCGAAAATTGTCCCGATCTAGAACTGGTTTCATTCCCAGCAGTGGCACCACCCCTTGTGACCAGCGGAGCTGATCAACCATCGCTAATGGCTGAATTTTCTCGCGAGGACGATGATGAAGATCATTTCGAAGCTGCGAAGTCAAATGTGTGTGCCGCACTCTGCGACATGGCAGAATATGCTAAGAAAATCCACTCAGGACCAATTGTTCCATTCCTTATGGAACATGTTATTCCAATGATTCGTGAGCTGGAAGACAAATAACAAAACATTGGCAGACTTTCTAATAAATAATCTAAACGAAATTCCAAATTAAAATAAATGGTGTTGAAAGACGGGAATGAGAAGAAATACTACCCGGAAGGGCAAGTTATGATAGATCGAGAATATGTAGAAGGTCGGTGTGTTTCGGTAACCGTCTATGAGAAAAATGGGAGTGTAAAGCGTCACTGGCATTCTTCCAATAACCATCTGATCCCGAGTGGAAGGGAGATGACAAAAGAAGAAAGTATAGAAGAGCCACAATGGGTTATTGAATCACTCGTTTGTCCTGAATTCAGGACAGAAAAAAGTCTTTCATGTCATCAGATTACCGAAATCTAATGGGGGAACGCCTCCGTCTTCCACCAACGCGTCATAGATCGCTTTGATTTGAGGATATTCCGAGAATTTAAGACTCGGAAATGATCCATCAATATTTGGAACAAAGTATTCATCATCGATGCTGTGTTCGTAAAAGTCGCGGAGTCCTTCTGCGAGGTGCTTCAAACTTTCCGTGGGATGATTTCTCCAATCAAGTCGACAATATATAAACTGAAATTGAATCAAAATATGTTTATTGTCTAGAGGGTCTCTCAAAATTCGGTATAAAATCTTTTGAAGGTTGTTTTGATCCAACCAGGGTTCGTAAATCGCTCTAGTCAGTACCGTTAGGTATGATTCACTATCCCGTAGGTCGTCGAGAAAGTCCTCGACACAATAACCAAGTTTTTCGACTGCTTCTTCAACTTCTTCTAGATCTTCCCCTTCTGCAACGATCTCTTTCATCCGGTTGGCGATAATCCTCGACCTCTCGATGTCGTTCCAAAAACTACTCATTTTTTGGTTGACTGTGTTGGGCATTCGAAGTAAAATACGGGCAAACTGCCTAGAAGATTGTATTTTTTTTTTTAGTAATTTCTTTTCCAGAAAGAATGCAAAACTCTAAAACTTTGCGTTGGGTCCTGGTCATCTTGTGTGTAGTACTTTGGTTGGTGACACATGTCTCTAAGACTCAAATGTTGGAACCACCCATCACCATCGGCTTGGCGGCAGTTTCAACTGGTGTGTCAGTGCTGATAATTTACTTAAGACACCTCGCTGACCTTGAACAAGATGTCCGAGATGAATTCCACAGACTTTCGGAGTAAGTAACGAGAAGTGTTCCCACAAATTTGCGGGAAAGACTTTTAGCAAACTAGCAAAGAAAAATAGATAGAGTTTCTCAAATTTGTATAAAAATGTCTCGAGAGGACATTATACTGGTAAATCTTACCGCCAAGCCGATTGACATCTATTCAAATGGAGTTCTTAAAGAAATGGTCCCTCCGAGCGAAATTCCCATGAAATGGGGAACACACAACGATGATTTCCCGACAAAGGTTGGCGAGACCTTTACTCTGGAAACATGGTCAACGTATATATCTATTCCAGAATGTAAGTACGACAAAAAATTGTACATTATTGACGACGATATGTTCAAATTTTACCTCGGGAGTGAACACCGACTGAAACAAAGACCGGATGTAGTCTTTCCAATCAAGGGTGGTGACAATGGTGAGGTAACCGGTTTTGCGAGGATTCCGTTCATGTCAGCGTAAGAGTTTCAATAGCTTCTCTGTCAAGAATTCTTGACAAAATGAATTCATTCTTACTAACATTGATCGTATCTGTGTTTGCCGATCTTTTGACACGCTGTGCAATTACATGGACACAAGCACGTTGACGGTTAACTTCTACTACTTTTCTACAGAAGGTTTTGAGGAATTGAACCAAAGACACTCTGCTTGTTTTTCATTCGGTTGAATTTGATCTATTTTTCTATCCTTATGACACATTTTGCGGATTCCCCAGTTGTCGGACGCCCAAACCGAGATATTCGTTGTTCCGATAATACTTAACTGGGTATCACAGAAGATACGTTGACAAGCTGTAAAGACGTGTTCCCGAAGAGCGTGGGAAAAAACAAAACTTTCGTTTTACGAGATGTTGAATTTTCCCATCCCTGATCGTAATCGACGTCTTTAACGGATACTTGAAAGGACATTTTTCTAAAGCCTTGAGTGAGAGTCTCTTCTATTTTTAAGGGTATCTTGCCCCGTATTGAGAATCATTATTTTGACAGATTTCTTCTAAGAAAAATGTCTCTAGTCGAAGCATTTGAAGCAAGCGATTTTCCTCTTCTTGAGAGTATTCTAGTTGGTGCAAAACAACTCCTTCAAAAGGCTGTTGAATCTGGAAATTCACGAGCAGCAAAAGTTCTAATCGATGCTGGATTCAGCTTTCTCCCAGAGGAGACAAAGTATCCAGTCGATCAAGAGATCCTGAATCTGGTAAAACCTCTCTCCAAAGGTCATCAAACGTTTATCGATGCCGTTTCCAAGCTCGAAGATGTTAGTCTCTGTCCATACGACAATCAAAAATTCCTTGAAAATATATTTGAAGAGAAAGATTGGAAGAAAATTGACTATTATCTATGGAAGGTCGCATGGTTTTACGAAAATAAGGACGATGATGAGAGATTTTATCAATATGGTACTTTGGAATTGATAGAAAAAGTTAATTCTGGATTTAGTCAACAGGAAAAAGAGTCTTTTTATAGACTCTACATTCACTGCGCTGAACGGAACGAGAGGGACTGTCGAATTTATACCGAAGCATTAAGGTATCCGATAAGTCGAACACCAGATCCCGTTACTATGAGTATTATCTGTCTTGAGGTTTTCGTCAAACATCCGTTCTTCAACCTAAATTACCATATTTTGGCTCATTTCTGTAAAGAACTGGAACGACGTGTAGAATGGTGGAGACTTCGGAAGTTTAACAACACCCTAGATACTCCAGTTCGTGTTTTAACCTTCGCTGATGCGCTTGGAGATCGCTTCACCGCCGAGGTCAAAAGAGAGTTCCCAAAATTACATCTCTTTGTAGAGAGACTCCGAAAGATTACTCGAAAATATGCATACATTTGGTTTAACAAGTGGCACATAAAATCAGCGGATCCAAACGGTAATGGTTTACTATTTCGAAAGTGGAAAGAGACAATTCCGAGGGAATACGTCAAAAATTGAAGTTTAGGGAGTCTACCTATCTCAAGAAATTTAATTAAATTTCCTCCTTCAAAAAATGGCATTAGTCGACGCTATTAGCAAAAACGATCTCGTCGAGATTGACAAGATTTTGGCCGGTTCAAAGCTTTTTCTCCAAAAGGCCGTTGAAACTGCGAATGTTGAAGTTACGAAGAGCTTAATCGATGCTGGATTCGGCTTTCTCCCAGATGACACCAAATACCCAGTTCATCCGGAAATTCTTAAACTCGTAAAGCCATTTGCACAGTTTCATCCAGGGTTCCACAGAGCCACTAAAGACGTGGAAGATGTAAGCGTCTGTCCCTACAACGACCCAAAGTTTGTCAAAGGAATTTTCAAAAAGAAAGAGTGGAAAAAGATTGATTACTACCTATTGAATTTTGGGAGAATTCAGGATAATGTTAGGGACGCACCAGAAGAATATCCCGAGAACTCAAGATTCTTTGAGTTTGGAACATTGGAAATCATCGAATCAAAGTTCACCAATCTTTCAGAAAATGATAAGGAGATTTTGTATGCGGATTGTTGTTATTCCGCCCGTGAGAATGAACGCGATCCCAGAATTTTTATTCGTGGTCTAGATTCTACAAATTATACTAGTGCAGATCTCGATAATATAAGTCTAGTTTGCATCCGAGAATACATGAAACACTCTAGATCAACGGAAAACCTAAAATCTTTGTTCGACAATGCGAATTATCTTCTCGATGTCCGGAAAACTTACGGACAGAGGTGCCGTTGGCCAGATATTCCACATCGTCTTATGATCTTCTTTGAAGGACTGGGAGACCGTCTGACCCCTGAACTTAAAAAGGAGAATGCGAAAGCATACCTACTTGCAAAGAGGACCCGAAAATTAATTAACAAATATGGGGCGATCTGGTTCAACCAGTGGCACATTAAATCAGCAGACCCACAGGGGAACGGACTACTCTTCCGCAGATGGAAAGAGACAATTCCAAGTGAGTATGTGAGAGATTAGAGCAAAGAGAAATAAATCCTCAATGGAGGGTTCAAGGGTCAGTTTGCTCTGTGATGAGATCAGAACTCAGGCTCCCAGCCCCAAAAAATAAATGGATTCAATAATCAAGATTAATGTTGGTGGAACGATCTTCTCAACGTATAAATCAACACTAACCCTCAGACCGAATACATTTTTGGCACAGAAGATTGTGAATGAAGAGGCATTCGCACAAAATGAAGAATTCTTTCTTGACCGGGATCCCGATGCATTCCGCAGTGTGTTGAATTGGTATAGAACTGGTGTTTTGGCACTTCCGAGTAATGTCCCCGAGCGCTTATTCTACCACGAGCTCGATTTCTACGGCATCAGTCATCGAGAAATGTATCCAGAAGTGAAACCTCTGGTCCGCATATATCCTAGACATCCGGAACTTTCCCCTGATTGGACGGAAAAACATGAAGAATACGTTACTTTCTTCATGGATAAAATTCAAAAGAAACCTGAAATTGAGCTGCCGATCATTCACATCTTCAAACCTTCAAGTATTTTTAGGGAACGTAGTTGGGATGGGCACAAGTTTGATATTGAATTTGATATTTCTCAACTAATCGGTGTCAAAAGTTTGACAGCCCTCATTACTTGGCAAAAAATTCACGAAGGGTCGTTGACCGAACCAGTGGATAAGGTAGAGAGAGATAAATGGTGGACAACTAGACGAGATTTTACTGAAGAAGACGTTAGAGAAACTCTAGGCCGAATTGACACCTTTCAAGATTGGGAAATAATCTATTAGTTCAAAAAGAGATTGTGATTAGATTTATCAAACTCGGTTGGAAGGCGAAGATAGTTGAAAAAACGTTTAGATGTGAATGTGAAAGCATTTTGTTCATAGGCCCCTTCCCGAATAATGTTCTTGCAGAGTCTCATTGTTCAAAATGTACATTACAGTTCGTTGGAAGACGTTACCAATGTGGGGAGCCTTGTTCTTTTGGTCAGACCTTTCAAGCTTTGGTTTTGGACTTCTAGCTAGTCTATCTTATGTTTTAAATTTAAAACATAATTCTATCAAGAAAAAGATATGGAGAGCGAACTCTACAAAAGTATTGTCGCCAACGGCGGCTCGATGAAAAATGATGACATTACCGACCGGAAGCAATTAACGGAGCTTTTCAAGGACGGATTTCTCAGTTTCAAGGATGGAAATCTTTCGATCAGAGACCCCCCAAAATCGTACCACGATCTCAAAACTCAAGAAGAAATCCAAGAATGGATGAACGAGATCAAAGAGTTGGGAAATCACACCTCGAAGAAGTGGGTATTAACATTTGGAGACCACCCTGTGGCCAATGAAATTGTTGAAGGAACTGCTCACGAAAAGTTTCAAAAGATTGTCGATGATTGGAAGAGACAGTCTTTGATTATTTCTGTTAAGATGATCAGCTCCGCTGGCCACAGGGTGATTCGTGTTCTAACATCCCTTCGTTCCGACATTAAAGTTTACGGACAGGGTGACGATAAGCCTTTCTGTGAATACATGAAACAGAATTTTCCAAACTCTTCAACCTGTGTTCAAAGAGGTTGGGATTAAAAAACAGTAACGATAAACTTCATTTGAAGTCTATGTAAATGGAGGTTCTTGAAGAGAAACTTTCTTTGTCAAAATGGTTTACCAACATCGACAAAGATCTGCTACTGTTATCCATATCAACAAAAAGGAACCAAAGAGTAGGTCCCGCGGGGGTTAAAAGACTCAAGGAAAAATACGCAATCCAACGGACCGACTATCAACTTTTGGAACAGATCGGTGATAAAGTTTTGGGTATGATTACCACCAGTTATCTCGTTCAGCTGTTCGAATTGAGCCTCAAAACAAAAGATTTTAACTATTATTTTAGTCATTTTGTCAGAAATACAAATTTAACGCAGCTTTCGATCCAATTGGGTCTTTATGATGAACTATTCCCAGATGCGGACATCTCTGCAAAGCACAACGAGTCCGCTGACTCGATTGAATCAATTCTCGGAGCTCTTTTTACCCAATATTACGACTTAAATACCATTCAAGAATGGTTCTTTAGTCTCGATGCGGTTAAAACTAATATTGAACAAATTTTGAACACTGAGAAAATTACAGAATCTCGAGGCTCAGAGTCTGAAGAGGAGGAGGAAATTGAAGAGACGGAGCAGGTTCAGGAAATTCAAGAAGTTCTCCCGGTTAAGAAGAAAGAGAAACCCCGCTCTGAGGAAATAGTCATCGAACCGACCAATGACTCACTACAGAATCAAAAGCTATTCGCAGATTTGGTCGACAGAGACCTAGTTCGTTGGAAGATCGATTTTCCGGGCAAGATGTATAAATTAACTCGCTCTTTGTTCATTAAACCGGATGAAATTCATGTATCATTAGTTTCTAAAAATAAGTATTTCGAGGTTCCGATCCTTCCGGAAGATGACTCAGGAAATGTTAATGAGGAAATTCGTTACTTGAACAATAGTATGATTCCACCATCCTTACGCTATAAGGGTCTTGCGGAAAAGAAACAAGCACTTATTCACTCTCGGTTTTACGGAAGTGAGTTCTACGGATTAATCATTAGTGGAAAAAGTTTTGAAGCAGCTCTTGCTCTCTCTTCGCAGGGGAAAGACGATTTTGAGAGATACGAAGAATTTTATAGCCTATATGCAGCTGATGTTGGGACATTTTGGAGCTGTGTACTATTTCCGGACATAAAACCAATAATCGTCCAACCGAAGTTTCCACTGGTCTATGATAAGAAACTAGTTGCGACCGATTTACTGGAAACAGGAGGAAGAAGAACTTTACCACATGGCGTTAGACTCGAGCTGGACACTAAACGTTATTTTTTCATTAGTGAGATCTCTGATGTGAGGGGGTTCTCTGGCACGGCTGGGAAAACAAGACCCTACACACTCAAGGAGGCAACTCACACTCTGGATAGAATTTTTAAACAGATGAAAACTACAAGCGTTACCCCATTCTATGATGTTCCAAAATATTACAATAAATTATTTGGAGTAAAGGGGAAAGCATACGGGCTAAGAGTTTTCTCGGGCAATGCGATTGACGAAGTTCTGTTTTCCTTCATTTCGACTGAAGAAGACGCTGAGTCGCCAACAGTACAAGGTATTCTCGCTTTTCAATGTCTAAAAACGTTACTCCCAAAGGCGGGGGTCTCTTTTCCAGATTTTGAGGATGTAATTGTTCCACTAAACCGAGAAAGTTATAAATGCGACTTTCCGGAAGCTGATACTGCATACGATGCCCTTAAAAAGTTTTTACCCAAGCCATAGGTCAGTTTGCTAGTCTTGTATTTTTTATTCTAATAAGAGTAAAAAAGTAAATGTCTGGCTTGCTCTACCATTATTCACGCCTTCATGGCGGGGTCATTTACCTAAATCCGGGTAAGACTTTCGACCCGATTCCCGGACAGTTTGTTAAAAACCCGGAAATGCGCCAGGCGGCGATAGAAAATGCAGTTTTGTCAACATCTGGACTAGCGATCCATGAACTGTTGAGAGCAGATCACTCCGTGGCCAGCGAAGCTGATCACCTCGTGGCCAGCGAAGCAGATCACTCCGTGGCCAGCGAAGCTGGTCTCGACTTTTTCCAGGGTCTTTCGATAAATCATAAAATCAGAATGGTCGAAACAATGGAGATGTTGTCCTTGTGGATGAGGCACCAGGGAATGGTCAGGAATGGGGAGGGAATTAGTGATGGGAGGCGAATTGCAGAGATTTATACAACATTGGGACCAGTCCCACGAAGTCCTGATGACATTAACACTTGCTTCTGGAACAGTCTTTTAGTTGAAAATACTGTGAAATACGCGCCGAACGATTCGTTGCTGTTCTTACTATCCCCATCGGGCTTAATCAACGGATTTGTCGACGTCTACACCTTCCGTTTTATTGGTCAAGGACTCGATTCAAGGAAATGTCTGCGAATTAAGGACAATGGTGAACAGTGTAGGAGTTTCCCGATGACTGGAAAGACTTTTTGCTACAATCATAGTCCCAGATAAACTGAAAAATCTTATTATCAATTGATAATAGAAAATGTTTACTCATAGTTTTGACTTAATCAGACGTGGAACTTTCCCAGTCGCTGTAGTTTCCAGAATCGCCGCCGGATTAACCCAGTACACTACTTTCTCAAAGCTTTTGAAGCCCTTCATGTCTGGCATGAATTCAAACATTTTGTCATAGAGAACATTTCGAAGTTTGATATCCCCCGTTCCTTGATAAAAGAACAATATATGAAAAAGAATCGACAAGTCTTTCAAGTAAACAGAGAAAATTTTTTCTAAAATAACTTTTTTGTTCTCTCGACCAGAAACTTCGATCATTTTATCGTATAACGGTCGAAGCTTCGGACCAAGAAGGTTTGTTGAATCGTAGATTACTTTCTTTGAGGCGACTATCAACGCATAAAGAGCCAATAACTTCGGATCTGTTGGAGTCTTGTTTGAAAGAAGTCTTGTCACCGCGTCGACGTTCCTCCTAGAGAGTTCCATTCTTTTATTTAATATTTCAGATTAAGAATTATGGTTATTAGGCATTCTACCTTGATTATGGCAGAAAGTTTTTTCACTGTATCGACAGAAAAATGAATCGCCGAATATGGGTGGTTAAGGTTGAGGATCGAATTCCGAGTGTCGAAGACCGTAACGACATTCGTAAACAGGAGACGATTCACGTTTTCGAGAATATGCAAGATGCATATTCCCTTGCTGCAAAAATTCTGGAACTCGTTTTCAAAACAAAGTATCGGGAGGATGCGCTTCCCCGAAAGGGGTTGAGTGATCGCGATAGATATATTGCTTTAGACGTTTTCCTGGTCGAAATGGGAGAGACTATACGTATTGACATTTTTGAGACAGAACTTAAATGAAAAATCGAGTTATTATACTTTCCTCAAGGGGAGAGGCTTTACGACTGACGATTTTCTCCCAAATGTGAGTGATGAGTTGATCGACAAAATGGGGCCACCAACCGCTGATGCAGTTATTGAGTATATTTTCAAGAGAATTAGTCTTGATCACCTAAGAAGTTACAAACCATTGAAACAGAAATTACTGGTGCATGTTCCGAAAGAACACCCATTATACCAGGATTGTTTTCGAATCATCAACTCAAATTCAGATTTGCTTAAAAAAGTTAAGAACATCATCGAAAAGAGAGATTTTCAAGAACCTG
>Ga0182030_10018692_pt1 | contig 13271 bp, 16 predicted proteins | sample 812S3MmetaG_FD_121299 | JGI IMG/M metagenome (GOLD analysis project Ga0182030, IMG submission 121299) | Permafrost microbial communities from Stordalen Mire, Sweden - 812S3M metaG (Illumina Assembly) | ecosystem: Environmental > Terrestrial > Soil > Wetlands > Permafrost | place: Sweden... | reverse complement strand
GCTACCTCCGATGGTATCATCTGGCCGTGCTGCCGCGACAGCCAACCCCGCGCGCCGTTCTCGCCGCAGCCGCAGGAATCCTGCCGGTTAGGCAGTGTGCATAGGTAATGCGAATTGAGCCAAAAGGATCGATGCGAGCTCCTCATGGGTGAACCTAAGCGCAAGGATCTTGGCGATCGAGTCGGCATGCTCATTGAAGATTTTTTGCACCGAGAAGCGCGCGAACGGCGCGGCGAGACGGCGGCGAATGGACTCAAGCTCGACCTGGAGCTTGGGCGGCAGTTTGGCGAGCAAACTCGTCATTTCGGCGCCACCCGATCCATGAAGGAAGAGGACTCGGCCGATGCTTCAGTCAGCGCCGCAGCAGTTTCCGGATATTTATTTCCGCCGCATCCATCGGCCACGACTCGACCGCGAGCCAATTCGATCGATGCAAACCGATTCGGAGAGGATCGGTTCGACCATGTTTGGCCAGACTGCTGGTAAAGGCCGTTGGAGATGGCGTCGGTGAATTTCGTGTCCGCGAACAGCGTCTGCGGATCGATCGGCCACTCGCCGGCGCAAACCATCGCCGCCGCCGAGTTCAACCATCCTGTCGAAAGAGTCGGTTCCGGATCTTCAGAGGGATAATGACAGGCGACGGGTTTGTCCGTCGCGGCCGCGGCGCTAATTGGGCCGTCGAGATGGACGCGGCTGGCATTGGGCGTGAATCGCCGGCGCCGCAGAACGAGAACGGAATAAAAACAGGCTGCGGGACTTCTGCGGGACTTTGTGTTCCCGCGGGCGCCATTCGGGCCCTTGCGTTCCCTATTTGAGCCAAATCGGCCCGCCGGGAGGCAGGCTTTATTCTCAGCAATTTCAAAAGGATGAATGGTCGGAGTGGCGGGATTCGAACCCACGACCCCTAGTCCCCCAGACTAGTGCGCTAACCAGGCTGCGCTACACTCCGACTGCCCGCCTTATAGACAAGGCTTTGCGCCTAGGCAATGCGTCCTTGATGCCGACAAGAAAAATGCGACATAAAAATCTTCGCCAGGAAAACGTCGAATTCCTATGTGCGCCGCGCCTCCTGCAGCAGCCGGGCGCATTCGCCCAATTCCGCCAGGATCGCCTGCATTCGGTGACGGTCTTGCGGCGACAGCCTCGTGCCCGCGCCCGCCTCCGCCGCCGCCAATCCGTCTTCCCGCCCCGACTCCAGCAAATCGGTTTCCAGCGCAGTCTCAAAGGCCTGCGGCGGATCGAGTGGCGGGAGAAAACCGGCGAGATCTTCGGGCGCCGCCGGATTCAGCAGGGTTTCAGACCGGGCGCCAGCGCTCCGGCCGGCGCCGGCCGATGCGGCGACCACGGCTTTCGCGCCCTGCTCTTTCAGGATGCGCTGCACGCCCTTGATCGTATAGCCCTCGCTGTACAACAACACGCGAATCGCCGCGACGAGCTGCACATCCTCGGGCCGGTAATAACGGCGGCCGCCGGCGCGCTTGACCGGCTTGATCTGGATGAATTTTGTTTCCCAGAAACGGAGGACGTGCTGCGGCAGATCCAACGCCTCGGCGACCTCGCCAATGGTGCGGAAAGCGTCATTCGTCTTGTCAGTCGACGGCTGCAACATTGACGGCTCCAATTGACGGCCCAAGCCTCCAGGGACCAAGCACATTTCGCTTGGGCCCCTTTCGGCGCGGCGCGCTCTCCCCCGGAGAGCGCAAATCAATTTTCCGTCAATTCAGCGCTTTGTCCAGTGGCTCGAACGATCAAAGCCTTTCAAACCACTGATTTTTTTAAAACACCTTCAGCGAAGCCCAAATGCGGGACAGGCGTTATTCCTCGAAATCCTGGCCGTTGTTGATCCGCCCCCGCATGATGTGCGAGGCCTTGAACACCAGCACTTTACGGGGCGTGATCTTCGCCTCGACGCCGGTCTTGGGGTTGCGGCCGACCCGCTCGCGCTTGGACCGCTGCAGGAAGGTGCCGAAGCTCGAAAGCTTCACATTCTCGCCGCGCAAAATGGCGTCGCTGATTTCGCCGATCACAGTTTCGACAAGCTGGGCCGATTCGAGACGTGACAAGCCAATGCGGCGATAAACGGCTTCCGCAAGATTCGCGCGGGTCACCGTACGCCTGTTTTCATCGTCAGAGCCGAGCATTTGCGGAGCCACCGCATCCGCTTTCCTGGTGGCAAAGGTTTCCGTGGTCATTCCGAACCTCGTAAAAAAATTCGATTAATTCGTGATCGCAACGACGCGCCGGTCAGCGCCAGCTGCACATTGGCTATTTATAATACTGAAAACACAGAGTTCTAGCCCAAACTGCACCCTTGCGGTCATTACTTAGGAGAGCACTCCAAAACGCCGCCAACCGATTTAGCGGAACACCAACCGCCCGAGACTCATAACGTTGCGTCATCACCATCTTATAATAGCCGCGCCCCACGTAAAGCCCCCTCCGATCGCTTCGATCATCACGAGATCGCCCCGCTTGATGCGGCCGTCCTCGACGGCCACCGCCAGGGCCAGCGGAATCGACGCCGCGGAGGTGTTCCCGTGCCATTGCACTGTTGTCACTACCTTTTCCTTGGCGATCCCGAGTTTCTGCGCCGAAGCGTCGATGATGCGGCGATTGGCCTGGTGGGGCACGAACCAGTCGAGCTCTTCGGCGGAAAGCCCGGAGTCCGTGAAGGCGTCGCGCATCACGTCGGTCACGTGGCCCACGGCGAAGCGGAAGACTTCCTTGCCCTCCATGCGCAGGAAACCGGAGGTCTGGCTGGTGGAGGGGCCGCCGTCGACATAGAGTTTCGCGCGATGGCGGCCGTCCGAGCGCAGCTGGCTGGTCAGGACGCCGCGATCTTCCAAATTTTCCGCGGCTTCCTGAGCCTCGAGTACGATGGCGCCCGCGCCGTCGCCGAAAAGCACGCAGGTGGTGCGGTCCTTCCAGTCGAGAATGCGGGAAAAGGTCTCGGCGCCGATCACCAGCGCCCGCTTGTGCGAGCCCGAGGTCAGGAATTTGTCGGCCGTCGCCACGGCGAACACGAAGCCGGCGCAAACCGCCTGGAGATCGAAGGCGACGCCGCCGAAAATCCCGAGCTCCGCCTGGATCATGGTCGCCACGGAGGGAAAGGTGTAGTCGGGCGTCGACGTCGCGCAGATGACGAGGTCGATGTCCTCGGGCGCGCAATTGGCCTTGGCCAGCGCCGCGCGCGCCGCCGCCGCGCCCAGCGTGGAGGTCGTCTCCCCCTCCCCGGCGATATAGCGCTGGGTGATGCCGGTGCGCTGGACGATCCATTCGTCGGACGTGTCGACCTGCTTTTCCAGATCGCCATTGCTGACGCAGAGCTTCGGCAAGGCCGAGCCGACGCCGATGACAACCGAGCGCAGGCGCTTGTTTTCCAACTTCACCTCAGGCGTCTCCCGGCGTTTCCAAACCTTTTTTGTCTCATGCCAAGTTCGCCTTGGTTTGTTCTGACTTTGGCAGGTCCGGCTGCGGCTCGACCGGGGCGCCTTCCGTCGCGATTGCGCTGTGGTCGAGCGCCAGGCTCATCATGTCGCGAATTTTTTCGAGCAACCCGTGCCGCGCCATGCCGTACCCGATCTCGATGGCGCCGGAAAAGCCGTCGGCGTCGACGCCGCCATGGCCCTTGATGACAATGCCATCGAGGCCAAGCAGCACGGCGCCATTGGCCTCGCGCGGCGACGCTTTCGCCTTGAGTTCGCGAAAGGCCGACTGGGCGACAAGGGCGCCGAGCTTGGTCACCCAACTCCTGGTCATCGCCTGGCGCAGCCAGGCGTTCATCTGCCTGGCCGTGCCTTCGGCGGTTTTCAACGCGATATTGCCGGTGAAACCTTCTGTCACCACCACATCGACCGTGCCGCGGCCGATATCGTCGCCCTCGACGAAGCCATGATAATGGAGCAGCGGCGAATCGATGGCCTGCAACAGGCGGGACGCCGCCTTGACCTCCTCGATGCCCTTGACCTCCTCGACGCCAACATTGAGCAGGCCGACGGTGGGGCGGTCCAGTTCGAACAGGCTGCGCGCCATGGCCGCGCCCATGATGGCGAGATCGACATAATGCTGCGCGTCGGCGCCGATGGTCGCGCCGACGTCAAGCACTATGGAGCGGCCGCGCAGGGTCGGCCAGATCGCCGCCAGCGCGGGACGGTCGATCTGCGACATGGTGCGCAGGCAGATTTTCGACATGGCCATCAGTGCGCCGGTATTGCCGGCGGAAACCGCGAAATCCGCATCGCCGGAGCGCACGGCCTCGACGGTCAGCCACATCGAGGAATTGCGGCGTCCTGCGCGCAGCGCCTGGCTCGGCTTGTCGGCCATGCCGACGGAAACGTCGGTGTGGCGGAACTCCGTGGCGGCGGCGAGGCCGGGATGGGCGGCGAGCAGGGGCTCGACCTTCGCGCGGTCGCCGAACATGACGAATTTGACATCCCCGTGACGCCCGAGAAACCGGTCCGCGCCGGGCACGACCACCGAAGGGCCAAAATCGCCGCCCATGGCGTCCAGCGCAATCCGCACAGGTCTATCCATCCCCGCTTTCACTCCGATTGTTCCAGTTGCGGCGTCAAAACACGCTTTTTCACGGCGCCGCGCCCAGCCACCCCCGGTCGGCGCGCGACAATAGCTTTTGCGCCGCTGTTGGCAAGCCTTTTGGCAAGCCCAAATTTTTGCCCAATTTTTTGTCTGATTTTCTGCCTGATTTTTCTTGCCGCCGCGCTCAATCCTTTTTGAACCGCTCCAGCGCCGCGAAGGGCGACAGTTTCTCGGCAAGCGGATCGACAATCTCCTCAAAGCTCGCGCCGGGCTTGCGGGGATGAGGATCAAGGCCGAGGGCCAGAAATTCGGCGGCGATGACGCCGAGATCGACCTTGCCGTCGATGATCGGGTCGGGCGGATCGGGCTGGGCGGCAAGCGCCGCCGCCTTGTCCTGGGCCGCCTCTATTTCCGCCATGGCTTTTTCATAGGCCGCCTCGGCCTCGGCCTGAGGCGCGAATTCGATCTCGAAAATCTCTTCGAGCGGCGCCTCGAAAGGTTCGAGCGAAACCACGCAGCTCTGGGTGACCACGGCCTTGACCTTGCCGCGCACCAGCAGGCGATCGCGGCCTCGGCGGAAAAGCTCCGCTTCGACGGTCAGGTCTCGCAGCCCGTCAAGCGCGTCCTGTTTCGCAAGCGCCGCGCATTCGGCGGCGCTCGCCTCGAATTTCAGGCGCTGGCCGCCCTCGCCAACGGAATCCACGGCGATTGGCCGCGAAAATGGCGGCTTTTCCTCTGGAGAATGGGTGGAGGTCATGGAAGTCCCCGTTGCGCGCAGACGGCGCCTTATAGGCCTTTCCGTCCCGCCCGCCTATATCTACAGCGCCGGAAAGGGCGCCTCGCCGCGCAAAAAAACCTCGATCGGCGCGGCGTCGAGCCGCGCCTTGGCGTCTAGGACATAATGGGCGAACGCCCTCCCGGAGTCCTGCCCGCCCGCGCCTTCTCCGGCCAGCACATTGCGCGACAAGGCGGCGGCCAGGGCATCCTCGCCTTCGTCGATGGCGCGGGCGTAGGCGGCGCCGCGCCCCATGAAGGCGCGGGCGAGCTTCTTCATCTTTTTCGGCACGCCAACGTCCGAGACGCCCTTTTCGCGCAGGGCGTCGTCGAAACGGGTGAAAATGGCGTCGGCCAGCGCCTGGGCGATCTCCGGTCCCGGCTCGGGCAGGCTGCTGAGGCGGCTCAGCACGAGGCCGGCGTTGAGCGTCAGAATCTCGAACCGTCCCTCGAACGTGTCGGCGGCGCCGAAGGGCGGCAGGTACAGGGCCGGCAGGCGCGATTGCGCCACGATGGCCTCATGCAGAAGCGCGACGGTCGCCTGATGTGCCTTCTTGCGGAATAAACCGAAAATCATGCCTTTTTTTCGCCTGGAAGTTGTTGAAATCAAGCGATCCAGCGTCTGCCGCCGGCAGGTTTTGAGTCGCGGGACGCGCCAGCGCTGGCCTTGCTTTTACGCTCGGCGGGGGTTAGGCGTGTGGGCGACTGGATGCAAGAACAATCTTGCGGGCAAGAGCGATCTTGCCGGCAAGAAATCTTTTACGGGAATGCGGAGAAATGCCTATGCAGGCGAAAGCCGGATCACGCCCTGGACGCAAGATTGGCGGAGGCGTGCTCGTCCTGACCGCGGCTCTGGCGGCCTCAATGCTTTCCGGCTGCAACATGATGGACGACGCCGTCGTGCATCGCGGCTACATTTTCGACGAGCAGACCATGGCGCAGGTGCGCACGGGCGCGGCGGCCGAGCAGGTGCTGATCCTGCTGGGCACGCCGACCACCACCTCGACGGTCGGCGGCGACGCCTGGTACTACATCAACCAGAAGGCCGAACGGGCCATGCCCTTCCTGCCGCAGAAGGTCACCGACCAGCACGTCTACGCCGTCTATTTCGACAAGGTCAAGAAAGTGACGCGCACCGCCAATTACGGGCTGGAGGACGGCAAGGTCGTGGATTTCTCATCGCGCGAAACGGTCACCGGCGGCGGCGAAAGCAAGCTGCTGAAGACCCTGTTCGACCAGTTCGGCAAGTTCCAGATGAAGTTCTGAGGAACGGATGCGAAATGTCTGGGCCGTCCCGAAAGGGGCGGCCTTATTGCGTCATCCACGCAATGCCACGGTAAGACGCGGCGATGATTTACGGCTACGCCAGAATTTCCACGGCGCCGTGTCCCTGCCCTGCTTGGCAAGGGTGATGTCTTAATCGTAACGCAGCTTGACCGCCTCGCCCGCTACGTCGCCGCCAAGAAAAGGCCGGGCTCTTGCCCGGCCTTTCTTAAATCACGCAATCCCTGAATCACCTACCCTGGATCACAGGCCCTGGTGCGCCAGGATGGCGAGCAGCAGCAGCGCGACGATATTGGTGATCTTGATCGCCGGATTGACGGCCGGACCGGCCGTGTCCTTGTAGGGGTCGCCGACGGTGTCGCCGGTGACCGACGCCTTGTGCGCGTCGCCGCCCTTCAGATGGGTCACGCCGTCCTTGTCGACGAAGCCGTCTTCAAAGCTCTTCTTGGCGTTGTCCCAGGCGCCGCCGCCCGAGGTCATCGATATCGCGACGAAGAGGCCGTTGACGATCACGCCGAGCAGCGAGGCGCCGAGCGCCGCGAAGCCCGAGGCCTTGCTGCCGGAAATCAGCAGCACGCCGAAATAGACGAACAGCGGCGACAGCACCGGCAGCAGCGACGGGATGATCATTTCCTTGATCGCCGCCTTGGTCAGCATGTCCACGGCGCGGCCATAGTCCGGGCGCTCCGTGCCGTCCATGATCCCCGGCTTTTCCTTGAACTGCCGGCGCACTTCCTCGACCACCGAACCGGCCGCGCGACCCACCGCCGTCATGGCGATGCCGCCGAACAGATAGGGGATCAGGCCGCCAAAGATCAGGCCGGCCACGACATAGGGGTTCGACAGGTCGAAATCGACCGTGCCGACATTCTTGAAGTAGGGAAGGCCCTCGTTGATGAACTTGTGCAGGTCGTTGGTGTAAGCCGCGAACAGCACCAGCGCGCCGAGGCCCGCCGAACCGATGGCGTAGCCCTTGGTTACGGCCTTGGTGGTGTTGCCGACCGCGTCGAGCGCGTCGGTGGACTGGCGCACTTCCTTGGGCAGGCCCGCCATTTCGGCGATGCCGCCGGCATTGTCGGTCACCGGGCCGAAGGCGTCGAGCGCCACGATCATGCCGGCGATGCCGAGCATGGTCGTCACCGCGATCGCCGTGCCGAACAGGCCGGCGAACTGGTAGGTCGAGATGATGCCGGCGATGATCACCAGGGCCGGCAGCGCCGTCGATTCGAGCGAAACCGCGAGACCCTGGATGACATTGGTGCCATGGCCGGTGACCGAGGCCTGGGCGATGGACACCACCGGACGCTTGCCGGTGCCGGTGTAATATTCGGTGATGTAGACGATGGCGCCGGTCACCGCGAGGCCGATCAACCCGCAATAGAACAGGTTGAGGCCGGTGATCACCTTGCCGGCGACTTCGCCGATGGAGCCCCAGCCGATCAGGAATTGCGTCGCGACGCCGAGGCCGACGACCGACAGCGCGCCGGTGACGATCAGGCCCTTGTAGAGCGCGCCCATGATCGAATTATTGGCGCCGAGCTTGACGAAAGTGGCGCCGATGATCGAGGTGACGATGCAGGTGGCGCAAATGCCGAGCGGATAGAGCATCGTGGCCGAAAGGATCTCCGGCGACGCCTTTTCGAAGAAGATCGACGCGAGCACCATGGTCGCCACGACCGTCACCGCATAGGTCTCGAACAGATCGGCCGCCATGCCGGCGCAATCGCCAACGTTGTCGCCGACATTGTCGGCGATCGTCGCGGGATTGCGTGGATCGTCCTCGGGAATGCCGGCTTCGACCTTGCCGACGAGATCGGCGCCGACGTCCGCGCCCTTGGTGAAGATGCCGCCGCCGAGACGCGCGAAGATCGAGATAAGCGAGGCGCCGAAGCCGAGAGCTACGAGGGAATCGATGACTTCGGGATTATTGACGGAAAAGCCCAGCGGACCGGTCAGGATATAGTAATAGACGGCGACGCCCAGCAAGGCGAGGCCGGCGACCAGCAGGCCTGTGACGGCGCCCGACTTGAAGGCGATGTCGAGGCCGGCGGCCAGCGACTTGGACGCGGCCTGCGCCGTGCGGACATTGGCGCGCACCGACACGTTCATGCCGATGAAGCCCGCGGCGCCGGAGAGGAAGGCGCCGATCAGGAAGCCGATGGCCACCTTGCCGCCGAGCAGCAGGTAGAGCGCGATGAAAATGACCACGCCGACGATGGAGATCGTGGCGTATTGCCGCTTGAGATAGGCTTGCGCGCCTTCTGCGACCGCGTTGGAGATTTCCTGCATGCGCGCCGAACCCGCGTCCGCCGCCATCAATTCCTTTACGGTGATGACGCCATAGACTACGGAGAGAAGCCCGCCCAAAATGATGAGCCAAATTGCCATTATTCCCGTCCCCTTTTTTAACCCGTCCCCTGGTGGAAGGCGCCTGAAACTCCGCCATACCAAGATGGACGGCATTGTTCGGGATCAATCCCCTGAGTTATCGGGCGCATATCTTCCATAAAGCCGCCCTGCCCGCAATGCGCCGTGGGTCTAGGGCGCCTTGTCCGAAAATTGGCGCCTTTCGGCCATAATCCCCGGATTTCAGGATAAATTTAGCCATTTTTTAGTAATTTTAAAAATGGCTGTAGCGGTCACGGTCGAAACTTTTTTTGCTTCCATCCGGTCCGGCGAAGCTTTCAAGCGTCGCGCGGGCGTCGGCGACGCCGAAAGCGGCGACCGGCGACCCCGCCGCCTGCGCCAGGGCCTCGAATCTTTGTACCGATTGCGGCCGCACGGCGCAGAGGATTTCATAATCGTCGCCGCCGCACATGAGCAGGTCGAACAAGGCGGGATCGGCCGCGAGCGCGAGGCGGGCGGGTTCGGACAGCGGAATTTTCCTCAGGTCCGCCTGTGGCGACACGCCGCTCGCCCTCGACAGGGCGCGAAGGTCGCCGACCAGGCCGTCGGACACGTCCATCGCGGCGCTGGCGGCGCGCATGGCCGGAACCAGCGCGAGACGCGGGCGCGGCCGGAGGTAGCGGCCGACCAGGAAGGCGCGCTGTTCGGCGGTGAGCGCGGCCGCCCAATCGGGCGTTCCGGCCCGGCCCAGCTCGGCCTGGCGCAGGACGAGGCCTAGGGCGGCGTCGCCGATGGTCCCCGAGACATAGAATGTGTCGCCGGGCGCCGCAGTGGTGCGGCGCGGCATGCGGCCGGCGGTGACCGCGCCGACGGCGGTGATCGACAGGGTCAGCGGCCCCGGCGTCGCCACAGTGTCGCCACCCAGCAGCGGGCAATGCCAAGCGCTGGCCGCCTCACCAAGCCCGCGTGCGAAAACCTCGAGCCAGGGGTGCGAAAAGTCCGGCGGCAGCGCGATCGTCAGCAGGAAGCCCAGGGGGTCGGCGGCCTTGGCCGCGAGATCGGACAGATTGACCGCCAGCGCCTTGGCGGCGATGTCTTCGGCTAAGTCTTCCGGGAAGAAATGCACTCCGGCGACAAGGGCGTCGGCGGTCAGGACGATATCGGCGCCGGGCGGCGGCGCCAGCAGCGCCGCATCGTCGCGCAGGCCAAGCCCGCCCGGCCCGGCAAGTGGGGCGAAGTACCGGGCGATGAGGTCCTGTTCGTTCATGCGCGGCCTTTTCAGGCCGTCATTGCGAGGAGCGAAGCGACGCGGCAATCCAGAAGCCGCAAGCGAGATCTGGATTGCTTCGCTCCGCTCGCAATGACGGCGGATAGATTGGCGCCAACGCTCTACGCCGTAAACTCCGCCACCCTCGCCTTTCGCGCGAGGGCGTCGAGCACAGCGTTGATCATGCCCGCTTCGTCGCGGTCGAAAAAGGCCCCGGCGACATCGACATATTCCTTGATCACCACGCGGGCCGGAATATCGCCGCGATGCAGCAGCTCGAACGCCCCGCCGCGCAAGATCGCGCGCATCAGCGCCTCGATGCGGCGCAAGGGCCAGCCATCGGACAGCGCCTGGTCGATGGTGCGGTCGATCGTGACCTGATTTTCCAGCACACCCGAGACGATGGAGCGGAAAAAAGCGATTTCGGCCGGCTTGTACTGGTCGCCCTCGACCTCCTGGCCGATCCACCACGTCTCGAATTCGGTCAGGATTTCCTTGAGCCCCTTGCCGGTCACTTCCATCTGGTAGAGGGCCTGGACCGCGGCGAGCCGGGAGGCGGAGCGTTTTGCTGCCGACATCAGTTTTTTCCCGCCGCTTGCTTGAGACTTTGACTTTTCAGCCTGTGCATGGCGAGCGCCGCGCGCGCGGCGTCCCCGCCCTTGTCCATCTGTGCGGCGTCAGCGCGGCAGATCGCCTGCGCCTCGTTCTCCACCGTGAGGATGCCATTGCCGAGCGGCAAGCGGCGCGCGACGGAGAGATCCATCAGCGCGCGGGCGCTTTCGCCGGCGACGATCTCGAAATGATAGGTTTCGCCGCGAATGACGCAGCCGAGCGCGATGACCCCGGCATAAGGCGCGCCGGCCTGCTCGGCCGCGTCGAGCAGAATTGCGGCGGCGGCGGGGATTTCAAGCGCCCCCGGGGCCTGAACGAGGGTCCAACGCGCATCGGCCGCTTCAAGCGCCTTTTTCGCGCCATCGAGCTGGAGCGCGCCGATGGAGTCGTAAAAGCGCGCCTCGATGACGAGAAAATGCGCGCCTTCGACGGATTGGAAAGATACTGGCGCTCGGCTCGGCTCGGCCATTGGGCCTCCTGACAGGGGTGAGGCCCGTGTGAGTAAACCCTGCAATGCCCGCGCGCAACCCGGCAGCGCAACTTCCCGGAAGGGGCTTCAGCTTTTCCGCCGACCTCTTCCGGGAAAAATTGGATCGCAAGCGGTCAGAGCTGGGTCGTGCCGGTCACCGTCCGGTAGATCAGCAATACCGCAACGGCGCCCGCGACCGCGACGAGAATGCTCCAGAGATTGAGGCCGTCAACGCCACCAAGACCAAGCTTGGTTGCGACGAAGCCGCCGACAATGGCGCCGACGATGCCGAGCACGATGTCGAGAAGCATGCCCTCCCCGGTCTTGTTGACCAGCTTGCTGCCGATGAAACCCGCGATAAGTCCGAGAACGATCCAGGCCAGAATGCTCATTGTATCCTCCTGCGCGCGGCGTGCGCCAATCTGCCAAGATCCTGCCCACCGAAGGCAGGTCCACTCAGCGCAGACATCCTCAGCGCAGACTTGGCCGACAAGCAACGATAATTCGTCACTTGCCTAAAGGTTCCCGCAGAACCAGACTGGCGCGCCCCCGCTGAAGCGCTATGTGACTCAGGCGTTTGCCCTCGCGGACCGGTTCTCGCTTCGCTTAGGGACGCTCGTGCAAAAGGAGGATATCATGGGGTTTTTTGACGATGCGGTGAACCAGTCGGTCCCCGGCGGCGATCTCGCCAAGCCATTGATGATCGCGGCCGGCGCCTTGATTCTCAGCCATATGTTCGGCGGCAAGCACGAGGCGGCCGCGCCGGCCGACGCGGCGCCCGCCGCGCCTGCTTCGCCCGCCTCTAGCGGCGGTTTTCTCGGCGGCGCATTGGGCAATCTCGCGAGCTCGCTCGGCGGCCTCGCTGGCAGCCCAGCCGGCGGCGCGCTGGCGGGCGCCGGGGCGGCCTCGGCCGTCGGCGGCGGGTTGGAGTCGTTACTGCAAAAATTCCGCGACGCCGGCCATGGGCGGCGGCCGAAAGCTGGGTCGGCGAGGGCGCAAACCATCCGATCACCCCCGACCAGATCAATTCGGTGATCGGCCACGGCAAGATCAATGAGATCGCCCAGCAGGCGGGGATCGATCCCGCGCAAATGTCGAACCTGCTCGCCCAGGCGCTGCCGTCGCTGATTAGCAAGCTCACCCCCGGCGGGCGATTGCCGCAGGGGTGAGGCGCCCGACACCTGCTCTCCCAACCCGCGGGGAGAGCGCGAGACATCGCCGCTGGGTGAGCGGCTTCCTTCTCCCCTTGCGGGAGAAGGTGGATCGCGCGTAGCGCGAGACGGATGAGGGGGTTGCCGCCCGGGCTCAATGCTAGCATTCGTTGGGCGGCATCGCCCCCTCATCCGGTCCTTCGGGCCACCTTCTCCCGCAAGGGGAGAAGGGATAAGCCCCCTATTCCCCGACCGCTTCGACCAGCCGCGCCGCATAGCGCGCCATCGTGTCCACTTCGAGATTGATGAGATCGCCCGCTTTTCGGCCGCCCCAATTGGTCACGTTCGCGTCGAGCGTGTGCGGAATCAACAAAATGGTGAAGCGATTGCCGGCGACCTTGTTGACGGTCAGCGAGGTCCCGTCGAGCGCCACCGAGCCCTTTTCGGCGATGAATTTCGCGAAAGCCTTGGGCGCCTCGATGTCGAAATGCGCCATGCCGTCGAAATCGCGGCGGTCGACGAGTTGCGCCACGCCGTCGACATGGCCGGAGACCAAATGGCCGCCGAGTTCGTCGCCAATCCTCAACGCCCGCTCAAGATTGAGCTTTTCGCCCACGCTCCACGCGCCGGCGGTAGTGACCGCCAGCGTCTCCGCGGCGGCGTCGACTTCATGCCATGTCGGATATTTTTCGCCTGCTGGAGCCGGCCCGAACCCGACCAGCGTCATGCAAATTCCGTTATGCGCCACGGAAGCGCCCATCGCGAGCGTTTCGGCCGGGTAATGCGAGGCGATTTTCAGCCGCCGCAGGTCGCCGCGCGGCTCGACCGACAG
>Ga0182030_10018691_pt1 | contig 13271 bp, 14 predicted proteins | sample 812S3MmetaG_FD_121299 | JGI IMG/M metagenome (GOLD analysis project Ga0182030, IMG submission 121299) | Permafrost microbial communities from Stordalen Mire, Sweden - 812S3M metaG (Illumina Assembly) | ecosystem: Environmental > Terrestrial > Soil > Wetlands > Permafrost | place: Sweden... | reverse complement strand
TGATCGACAACCGGCAGAATCGCGGCAGGGCGTAAGGAGGCGGGACGGCCCGCCTGTAGACGCGGTCGACGACCGCGCCTACAGCGCCGATGGATTCACGGCGTCGGGGCGAGCGCCTGCATCTTCTCGATCTTGGCGGCGAGGATCACCGCCTGGGTGCGGCTCTCGACGCCGAGCTTCTGCAGGATCGCGGAGACGTGCGCCTTCACCGTCGCCTCCGAGACGCTCAGTTCGTAGGCGATCTGCTTGTTGAGCAGGCCCTGCGACAACATCATCAGCACCCGAACCTGCTGCGGCGTCAGCGACGACAGGCGGCGCACCAGCGCGCTCGCTTCGCGATCGGCCGGCGCGTTGAGGTCGAGGTCGGGCGGGGTCCATTGGCCGCCTTCCAGCACCTTGCGGATCGCCGCGCGCATCGTTTCGACGTCGAGCGACTTCGGCACGTAGGCGCTGGCGCCGAACTCGATGCAATGGCGCATCACCGTCGGGTCCTCGTTGCCGGAGACGACCATCACCGGCACGCCGGGCCGCTCGGAGCGCAGGAACAACAGGCCGGAGTAGCCGCGCACGCCGGGCATGCTGAGGTCGAGCAGCACCAGATCCATGTCGGGGGTCTGTTCGAGCGCGGCGGCGAGGGTCTCGAAATCCGCCGCTTCATGGATCTCGGCGTCGGCTATCGCCCCGGTCACCGCCTCGCGCAGCGCGCCGAGGACAAGCGGATGATCGTCGGCGATCAGCACCCGGACCGAGTCAGTCAATCGGATTCCCCCCGAATTCTGCGAATCCCGCCCTTCTACGACTTTAGAATCATCGCGCAACTCGGCCGCTTTGTCACCTCCATCCGGCCGGCGAGGGCCCATCGAGCTGACGGCGCGCCTCGCCGAGCGCCAGCGCCGCAGCGACGGCGACGTTGAGCGAGCGCAGCGGCGGGGCGATCGGGATGCGGAGGCGCGCGTCGGCGACGGCGTGAACCGAATCGGGGACGCCCGCCGATTCGCGGCCGACCAGGACGACGTCGCCGGGCTGGAAGGCGAAATCCCACAGCGCCGTCTCGCCTTTCGTCGTCAGCAGCGCCAGCCGACGGCCGGCGGTGGCGCGCCATTGCTCAAATCGCGCGAAAGATGCGTGACGGACGATCGACAGCGCCGCGAGATAGTCCATTCCGGCGCGTCTCAGCCCGCTGTCGGTGAGGACGAAGCCGGCCGGCTCGATGATCGCCGCCTCGGCGGCGAAACAGGCGCAGGTGCGCAGCATGGCGCCGGCGTTGGGCGCGATGTCAGGCTCGTAGAGCGCCAGGGTCAGCGGAGCAAGCGGCGGCATCGGCGCCGTTGGTAAGCCGATTCCGTCGCTTTCGCCACGCTCGCAGCGCGGGTTCGCTCCGTCGATTTCCCGCCGCTGGAGCGGAACGCGCGGCGGCCTTGCGCGCCCGCCAGACGCCGTTTTCGGCCTATGGACAACCTTGGCGAACGATGCGAAATACCCCGGACCGCTTGGGCCGCTTCTTGCAGGCGCGGCCAATGGCGAACTGGCTTCCGCCGCCGAGGGCCTCGGTCGAACCGACCCGGCCGAGCGGAACGCGAGTGCTCTCGCGCCGGACTTCCGGCGCAACGACCTGGGGGTGCATTTGTCGAGCGCGGCCATCGAAAATCCCAACCGTCGGGACTTCCTCTACATCGCCACCGCGGCGGTCGGCGCGGTCGGCGCCGCCGCCGTCGCCTGGCCTTTGATCGATCAGATGAATCCGGACGCGTCGACGCTCGCGCTGGCGTCGATCGAAGTCGATCTGGCGCCGATCGCCGAGGGCCAGATCGTCGTCGTCAAGTGGCGCGGCGGCCCGGTGTTCGTCCGCCACCGCACCAAGAAAGAAATCGACGACGCGGTGAACACGCCGCTTTCCGAGCTCAAGGACCCGCAGACCGACCAGCAGCGGGTGAAGAAGCCGGAGTGGCTGATCGTCAGCGGCGTGTGCACCCATCTCGGCTGCGTGCCCCTCGGCCACGAAGGACAATACGACGGTTGGAAATGCCCGTGCCACGGCTCGGTTTACGACACCTCCGGCCGCATCCGCCAAGGCCCGGCGCCGGCCAACCTCGCCGTGCCCGAGTATGCGTTCCTCAGCGACACGCGTGTGAAGATCGGCTGATCTTCGCGCCTTTCGCCTGCCCGTCCGCCCGCGCCAGACCCCACTCCAGAGAAGCAATGCCATGAGCGGAAGCCCGACCTACGTTCCCAAGAGCGCCCTCGGGCGGTGGTTTGAATCGCGCCTGCCGATCATGGGCCTGGTGCACTCCTCGTTCGTCGCCTTTCCGGTGCCGCGCAACCTCAACTACCTGTGGACCTTCGGCGCGATCCTCGCCTTCATGCTGGTGGCGCAGATCGTCACCGGGATCATCCTGGCGATGCATTACGTGCCGAGCGCGACGGCGGCTTTCGCCTCGGTCGAGCACATCATGCGCGACGTGAACTACGGCTGGCTGATCCGCTACCTGCACACCAACGGCGCGTCGATGTTCTTCCTCGCCGTCTACATCCACATGTTCCGCGGCATCTACTACGGCTCCTACAAGGCGCCGCGCGAAGTGCTGTGGATCCTCGGCGTCATCATCTATCTGCTGATGATGGCGACGGCGTTCATGGGCTACGTGCTGCCGTGGGGCTCGATGAGCTTCGCCGGCGCGACCGTCATCACCAACCTGTTCACCGCCGTCCCGGCGGTGGGAACCGGCGTGGCGCATTGGCTGTGGGGCGGTTACGCGGTCGGCGACCCGACGCTCAATCGCTTCTTCTCGCTGCACTACCTGCTGCCGTTCATGATCGTCGGCGTCGTTCTCCTGCATGTGTGGGCGCTGCACGTCGCCGGGCAGAACAATCCCGACGGCGTCGAGGTTCAGAACGTCGAGCGCGACACCGTCGCCTTCACGCCCTACGCGACGATCAAGGACCTGTTCGGCGTGTCGATCTTCCTCATCCTCTACGCCTGGTTCGTCTTCTACATCCCGACCTATCTGCTCGACGCCGACAACTCGGTGCCAGCCAATCCGCTGGTGACGCCCGCCCACATCGTGCCGGAATGGTACCTGCTGCCGTTCTACGCGATCCTGCGCGCGATCCCCAACAAGCTGGTCGGCGTCGTGGCGCTGGCGGCGGCGATCATCCTGCTCGCCTTCCTGCCGTGGCTCGACACCTCGAAGGTCAAGTCGGGCAAGTACCGGCCGGCGTTCCGCGTGTTCTTCTGGCTGTTCGTGGTCTGTTGCGTCGGCCTCGGCTATCTCGGTTCGCAGGAGGTCTCCGACGCGAGCACCTTGGCTGCGCGCATCCTGGCGGTCGGCTATTTCGGCTTCCTGCTCGTCGTGCTGCCGGCGCTCGGGCTGGTCGAGAAGACCAAGCCGATCCCAGCTTCGATCGCCGACGCGGTGCTCGCGAAGGCCAAACCGGCCGAGGCGGCCGCGCCGCCGGCCTCGCGCTGATCGGCTGCCACTTCGGGGGATTTGCCAAAATGATCCGACTGACGACCTCTTTCCTCGCGGCGGCGCTGATGGCGGCGGGCATGACCGTCGCGAACGCGCAGGACGACGCCGAGCAGCCGAAGCCGGCGCGCCAGAGCTGGAGCTTCTCCGGCCTGTTCGGCATTTACGATCAGGCGCAGTTGCAGCGCGGCTTCCAGGTCTACAAGGAAGTCTGCAGCAATTGCCACAGGCTCAGCATTCCCTTCCGCGCCCTCGAGGACTCCTATGGTCCCGGCTACGGCGCCGATCAGGTCAAGGCGCTGGCGGCGAGCTACCAGGTCACCAACGACGAGCCCAACGACAAGGGCGAGATCTTCAAGCGGCCGGGCACGCCCGCCGATCTCTTCCCGCCGCCCGATTCGTTTCCCAACGACCAGGCCGCCGCGGCCGCGCTCGGCAAGGCGCCGCCGGACATGGCCGAGCTCGCCAAGGCGCGCAAATACGAGCGCGGTTTCCCCTGGTTCATTTTCGATGCGCTGCCGTTCGATCAGTATCAGGAGATGGGCGCCGACTACATCTACGCGATCCTTACCGGCTACACGAAGACGGGCGATACGCAGTGGGACCTCTATTATCCCGGCCATCGCATCGCGATGCCGCAGCCGATCGTCGACGGCGCGGTCGACTACAAGGACGGCACGCCGGCGAAGCTCGACAATTACGCGCGCGACGTCGCCGCGTTCCTGAGCTGGGCGTCGGAGCCGACGCTGCCGGAGCGCAAGAAGATCGGCCTGAGGGTCATGATTTTCCTCTTGGTGCTGGCGGCGCTGCTCTATTTCACCAAGAAGCGCGTCTGGAAAGATCTCCACTGAGGCGCGGCGCAGCGGTCGGCGAGGCGGCGAAATGGCCAAGGCGATCGTCGGAATTATCGGCGGCTCGGGGGTCTACAAGCTCGCGGGCCTGACCGACGTCCGCGAACAGCGCGTCGCGACGCCGTGGGGCGAGCCCTCTGGCGTTTTGCACTTCGGCCGCATCGGCGGCGCCGAGGCCGTGTTCCTCGCCCGCCACGGCCAGGGCCATCGCTTCTCGCCCTCGACGATCAACTATCGCGCCAACATCGACGCGCTGAAGCGGGCCGGCGTCACCGACGTCATCGCCGTCTCGGCCTGCGGCTCGTTCCGCGAAGAGCTGTTTCCCGGCCTGTTCGTGCTGGTCGACCAGTTCGAGGACCGCACCTTCGCCCGCCAGACGAGCTTCTTCGGCGCCGGTTGCGTCGCCCATGTGCCGATGGCGCATCCAACCTCGCCGCTGTTGCGCGCGCGCGTCGCCGCCGCCGCCGCCGCCGAGGGGATCGCCTGTCGCAACGGCGGAACCTATCTGTGCATGGAGGGGCCGCAATTCTCGACGTTGGCCGAGTCGCTCGCCTACAAGGCGCGCGGCCTCGACGTCATCGGCATGACCGCGGCGACCGAGGCCAAGCTCGCGCGCGAAGCGGAGCTGCCCTACGCCGCCGTCGCCATGGTCACCGACTACGACTGCTGGCACGAGGAGCACGGGCCGGTCGACGTCGCCTCGGTGCTGAGGATCGTGCGTCTCAACGCCGAGCGAGTCGAAGCGCTGCTCACGCGCGCGCTCGAGGATTTCCCCGCCGAACACGAGCCGTGCCCGAGCGGCGCCGACCGCGCGCTCGACGGCGCGATCATGACCCACCCTGACGCGCGCGATCCCGAGCTGATGAACAAGCTCGAGGCGATCGTCGCGCGCGCGCTCGCCGCGGCGCGATAGGGCGCCTCACCGCAGAGCCGGCGGCTTCCCGTCATCCAGGCTCGCTTCGGCGAGGGCGATCGTGTCTCGCAGGCGGCGCAACGACTGCAGGAACTGCGGCCGCGAAGGGCCGAGGACGTCCAAAAGCGTTTCCGCGTTGCCGGCGAGCTGATCGTAAGTCCCCTCCAGCGCCTGCCGTCCCGTCGTCGTCAAGACGAGCCGCACCTGTCGGCGGTTCTCGCTGTCCCTTAACTGGACGAGGAAACCCTTGGCGAGCAAGCTGGCGACGCGTTGGCTCACCAGCGACTTGCTCATGTCGAGAAGCTCGCCGACCTCGCCGTGGGTGGGCTGCGCCATTTCATTGACGGCCATCGCCACGAGGAACTCGGCGTAGGTGAAACCGCGCGGGTCCAGCACGCGCGCGCGCGCCATCCGATCGAGCCGCGTGACGATCTCGTGCAGCAAAAAGACTTCGGTTTGCGTGAACCAGGAGTTGTCCATCGCGAGGCGGGCGTCGATCCTTCAGTAGGCTTCCGTGAGGACGCGGGGCGCGCCGGCGCTTTGCAGAATCGCCCGGCAGTCGGCCACCATAGCGGCCGAGCCGCAAACATAGAAATCGGTCGACGCCGGATCGAAGGCCAGGCCGGAGACGGCCGCCGTCACGCGGCCGCGGAACGCGGTGTTCGACGCGTCGTCGCGGCTGGCGCAGACGATCGTGCGCGGCGGCAGCGGGGCGAGCGCGCGCGTGATGTCCTCCGCCATCGTTCGGCAGCCGAAGTACAATTCGGCGGCCCCGAGTTCGCCGACCCCGGCCATTTCATCGAACATCGGCAGGAACGGCGCCAAACCCGTGCCGGTCGCGACAAACACTTTGCGATGCGCGTTGCACTCGAGATGATAGCCGCCCAGCGGCCCCTCGACCTCGGTCACCGCCCCGGGCTCGACCGTATCGGCGTAGTTGGAGCCGTCGCCATGCGTGCGGTTGCTGATCAGCAGGGTGAGCCTTGCGCCCGCGGCCGCGGCGATCGAATAGTCGCGCCATTCGAACGGCGCGACGCGCAGCTTCACATATTGGCCGGGCGCGAAGCGGATCGGCTCGTCGAGCTCGAACTCGAGACGCCAGATCGTCGGGGTCAGCGCGGTCTTGGCGAGGAGGGTCGCGCGCTTTCTTTCCGCCGGGCGCGTCGGCGTCGGCGCCGGCGTGTTGACCCGTTGCGCCGCCGCCATGATGCGCATGAAGCCGAAAGCGCCCAAGACCTTGCTCGCGGCGGCAAAGCCGCCCATCGTCGCGCCGGGAATGCCGAGCGAGGCGACGTCAGAGCCGCTGAGATAGAGGCCGGCGATCGGGGTTCGCACGGAAAGCTGGCCCGAACGGTAGCGCGCCGGCGTTCCGGGAAGGCCGTAGAAGACGCCTGAGGGATGCGAGGTGAAGTCCTCCATCGTCAGCGGCGTCGACAATTCGCGATAGCGCGTCAGCGCCTTGAGGCCGGGCACGGCGCTGTCGGCGAGGTTGAGCAGGCCTTCGGCGACGCGGTTCTTGAGTTCGACATAGTCGCGCCCACGCTGTCCGGTGGCCGAGCCTCGCCAGGCGGCGAACGCCTCCGGGCGCAGAGACGCGATGACCTCTGCGGTATGGAACCGGTCGTCTCCCGACTTCGCGGAAGGAAACGACAGATAGGCGTGTCGCGGCTCGCCCGCCAGGATCGCCGCGGTCGCCGCGTCGAGGTCGTCGTGGTCAAACGTCGTGTTGATCCAATAATTCTCGCCCTTGACGCCGAGCGTGGAGACGGGCTCGGCGAGCCGAAGGTAGAGCGTGACCATCGACAGGCCGCCTTCCGACGCGTCGACATAGGCGCGCGCCTTGGCGGTCCGCCGGCCGATCTCGCCGTCGGTCGGCAGCAGCTTGCGATAGGTGAGGCGCGCGCCGACGTCGGAAATGACGATCGGCGCGCGAAAGACGACTTCGATCGGCTCGGCGCCGCGCCGATCGATGGCCCTTACCCCGACCGCGCGCCCGCCCTCGGTGAGGATCGCGGTGACTTCGTGGCTGACCTTGATCGCGCCGCCGCTCGCTTCGATCCCCGTTTCAAACGTGCGCGCGATGCGCCCGGCGCCGCCCTGAGGAAACGATGCGCCTTTGAGATAGCTGTCGACCACGAGGGCGTGCAGCGCGAACGCGCTTTCGCCTGGCGGCAGGCCATAGTCGCCCCATTGCGACGCGAGCAAGGCTCTGAGCTCCGGCGAGCGGAAATGGCGGCGCAAGTAATCCGCGGTCGTCTGGGTCGCCTTGGCCGCGCCGAGCCGGCGCCATTGCGCGAACAGGAACGCCAATGGCTGCGGCAAAAACTGCTGTTGGATGCCGAGGACATGCCACGACGCGACCGCGCGCAAGTCCCTAAAATAGCTTCGGATCGCGGGCGCCTCGTCGGGAAAGCGCGCGACCAGGCGCTGCAAGTAGCGCGCCGGGTCGGAAGGCACGGCGAAATGCAGACCCGGATAGAGGAAACGCTCGAATTCGTCGGTCATCTTGTTCCATTCGAGCGCGCCGCCCGAGAGAAAGTCGATGACGGTGCGGATGATCGAGCCCTTGTCGAGTTCGCCGACGTAATGCAGGCCGACGTCCCATGACGCGCCGTCGCGTCGGAACATGTGGGTCTGGCCGCCGCGTTCCGAGTGCTTCTCCAGTACCAGGACCTTCATCCCGGCGACCTTGGCGAGCAGTCCGGCGGCCGACAGCCCGCCGATGCCCGATCCGATGACGATCGCGTCCCAAGCCGGAACCATGTCGCCTCTCCGCATAAGTTTAAGCATTAGACGGTTTAGATAATAAACTGTCGTGTGTCAAGGGCTTTTCCCATCCGACGCATGGAGCTCAGCGCCAAGGCGCCGCGGAAGCGAACGCCAGGTGAACGCCAGGTGCTTGCGACGTAGTGATTATGTCTATATATTTTATGGACAGAGAGGGTTTGTAATGAGCATGGATTGGGCGCATTTCACGCCGTTTTCGGCGCTTGCCGGCGGGGCGCTGATCGGTCTGGCGGCGGCGCTGCTGGTCCTCGGTCTCGGCCGCGTCTTGGGCGCGGCGGGCATCGTCGGCGGCGCGCTCGAAATCGACGATTCCGAGGCGCCGTGGCGCTGGTCGCTGCTCGTCGGCCTCATCCTGTCGCCGCTTGTCGCCCGCGTCCTGTGGGGCGTCGCTCCGCCGGCTTTCGCTGCGCCGTGGCTGGCGCTGGCCGCCTCCGGCCTGCTGGTCGGCTTCGGCGCGCGGCTCGGTTCCGGCTGCACCAGCGGCCACGGCGTTTGCGGTCTGGCGCGGCTGTCGCCGCGCTCGTTCGTGGCGACCGGCATCTTCATGGCGACGGCGTTCGTCACCGTCTTCGTCGTCCGCCACGTCGTCGGCTGAGACAGGGAGACCCGTCATGAAGCGCAACGCTTTTGCTCTCGTCGTCGGCCTGATCTTCGGCCTCGGCCTCTGCCTCTCGGGCATGTACCAGCCGGCCAAGGTGATCGGCTTCCTCGATCTCGCCGGGAATTGGGACCCTTCGCTCGCCTTCGTCATGGGCGGCGCCATCGTCGTCGCCTTGCCGGCGTTCCTGCTCGCGCGCCGGCGCTCCGCCGCCTGGGTCGGCGGCGCGATCGATCTGCCGACGGCGCGCACGATCGACGCGCCGCTCGTCGTCGGCTCGGCCGTCTTCGGCATCGGCTGGGGCCTCGGCGGCGTCTGCCCGGCGCCGGGCGTCGTCGACCTCGGCTTCTTCAGCCCCGGCGCGGCGGTGTTCGTCGCCGCGATGGCGGCGGGCATGCTGATCCACCGCGCCGCCGCCAGTCGGCGCTTGCCCGGTCTCAGGCTTCTGTCGCAAGATGCGTGAGCCTCCTTGGGAGGGCTCGCGCGTGACCAGGCATTGGTTCGAGAAGCTGCTGTTCGCCTCGCGCTGGCTGCTGGCGCCGTTCTATCTCGCGCTGGTCGTCGCGCTGCTGGCGCTGCTCGCCAAGGTCGGCGTCCATGTCTACGACCTGACGACGCATTTCCTCGCCCTCAGCGAGGACCAGGTGCTGCTCAGCGCGCTCGGCGTCGTCGACCTGACGCTGTCGGGGTCGCTGGTCGTCATCGTGATCCTGTCCGGCTACGTCAGTTTCATCGCGCCGGTCGACACCGACGCGCACAAGGACTGGCCGTTCTGGATCGCCCACATCGACTTCGGCGAACTCAAGCTGAAGCTGATGGCCTCGATCGTCGCCATCACCGCGATCAAGCTGCTCGAGGGCTACATGAACGTCGGCAGCGTCTCCGATCGCGATCTCGCTTGGCAGACCGGCGTCCACATCGCCTTCGTCGTCACCGCGTTGTTGCTCGCGCTCGCCGAACGCATCGGCGGCGACAAGCGCGCCGGCGAGGCGTGAGGCGCTATTTCTGCAGCACCACCTGACGGCATTCCGGCGGCAGTTGCGACAGCGTCAGCGGCGGCTTGGGCTTGCCCGGCGCTGGATGCAGCGCTTCGTCGGTGAACCACCAGTCGAGCGACTTGTCGCAGCCGTCGCCGGGCGGAACCGGGTCCTGCGGCTGGCACGCCGTCTCGCCGGCCGGACAGACGATGCGGATGTGGAAATGATAGTTGTGGCCCCAATAGGGACGCACCTTGTTCATCCACGCTTCGCCCTTATGCGTCTCGCACAAGGCCTTCTTGATCGCCGGGTTGACGAAGATGCGCTCGACCTCCGCCTCCTCGGCGGCGGCCTTGATGATCCCCGCCTGCCGCTCGCTCCAATGCGCGGGGTCGACCGCGAGGCCGTCGGGCCGCACCATGTCGACGGCGGACATCTCTTCGCGCTCGGCGCGATCGAGGCGATGGTCGGGCATCGGCGTCAGCCATACGTCGGCGTCGAGACCGATCTGGTGCGAAGCGTGACCGGTCAACATCGGCCCGCCGCGCGGTTGCGAAATGTCGCCGACCAGAATGCCCGGCCAGACGCCTTCATGGGCCGCCTTGCGCGAGAAGCGCTCGAGGAAGGCGATCATCGCCGGGTGGCCCCAGGCGCGGTCGCGCGAAAGGCGCATCACCTGCCAGGCGTCGCCGTCGACCGGCAGCGCGACCGCGCCGGCCAGGCACCCGCGCGAATAGAAGCCGATCGAGCGCGCCTGCGCTTCCGCCGGGGTCATCGCGCGGCCGAACACTTCCTTGGCGGGGAGCTTGGGATCGTCGGGGTTGGCGAGCGGGGGCAGCGGCGCGGGTTCGAGCGCGCCCTTGTCCTGCGCCGAAGCGCCGGTGAGCGCACCCGCCGCGCAGATCAAGGCGATCGCCATTCGCCGCATCGCAAACTCCCGTTCGTCGCCGCCCGCGCTCCTGTTTCCGCCGCGCCGCGCCGCGCCGTCAATCCCCGTCAGCGTCGCGTCGCGACTATGAAGAGGCGCGGAAACGGCAGCAGCGCGCCACCGCCGGCGCGCGACGGATAGGCGCGGGCGATTGCGGCGCGGTAGAGCGCGAGGAAGTCGGCGCGCTCGTCGGCGTCGAGCGGATTGAGAAACGGCCGGAGTCCCGTGCTCTCGAGCCAGGCGACGATCGCGTCCGGCCCGGCGAGGCGATGGACGTAGGTCGTGCGCCAGACGTCGACCTCCTCGCAGCTCGCCGACAGCGCGTCGTCGTATTCGGCGAAGCCGCCGATGCGCTCGCGCGCCGCCGCCGCGTCGGCGAGCTTGTCGCGGAAGCGCGCCGTCGCGGCGATCTCGCGCATCAGCGCGTGGCTGGGCTCGTCCTCGTTGTCGGGCATCTGCACGGCGAGACAGCCGCGCGCCGGCAGTTCAGCGGCCAGCCGACGCATCACGCCGATGTGGTCGGGGACCCATTGCAGCGCCGCGTTGGCGAAAACCAGCTCGGCCGACGGGTCGCTCCACTCGGCGATGTCGCCCTGGCGAAAATCCGCGCGCGGCAGGCGCGCCCGCGCCGCCGCAAGCATGTTAGGGGAGGAATCGAGGCCGACGATCGCCGCTTTTGGATGGCGTTCGGCGAGCAGGGCGGTAGAATTGCCCGGCCCGCAACCGAGGTCGACGATGCTTCGGCGCGCGTCCGGCGGAACGCGGGCGAGGAGATCGGCAGCCGGGCGGGTTCGTTCGGCCTCGAACCGGCGATAGGCGTCGGCGCGCCAGTCCGTTATCGGTTCGGGGATCGACGAAGCGGGTTTCCGCACGTGCATTTTTCCGTCATGAGACAAATTTGCAACATTTCATCGACTGTCGGTAGGGAAATCTGCCGCACATGAAAACCTGAGCCCTACCAAAACGTTAATCGCTAAGCGTGGCGCGCGGCGGCAAAGGTATGGCGGAATTGTTCCAACACTGTGGCGGTTCCGCCGCGCGCGCGCGGCGCGCTCCGGCGCGCGTAACGGCGTGAAGTCTGTCCGCTTATCAACCATTTGTCCGCCAGCCCAGACGATCCGGCGCACGGGGTCGTGACGCCGGGCGCGGGGGCGTCGGTTTGTCGCCGACAAACGGGTTGCCCTGCGCCATGCCCCATGCGATAGTCGGCCGTCCAAGAATAAATGCGACCTTGGTCAAGGAATAAGCGATCAAATTGAAGATCGCAAGGGTTCGCCCAAGTATGACGCTGGGGGGCGTTAAATAGAATAGGTTATCTATTTAGTCGGAATGTTGACGTCGGTCAGTTGGCGTTGACGTTTACCGAAGTGCTCTTGCGTCTCTGCGGAACTTCGAGACATAGACTGGGAATGACACACCACAGTGCGGGCTGTGGGAGGAGAGGCCATGTCGTTTCAACGACCTGCGGATTACGCAGGGGAATTGTCGGTCGCCGACGCCTATACGCTGTTGAAGGAAGACGAAAAAGCGGAGCTGGTCGACGTGCGCACCCCGGCCGAATGGACCTGGGTGGGGGTTCCCGACCTGGGCGGCCTCGGCAGAACGCCGATCTTCGTCGAGTGGGCGAGCTATCCGGGGATGCGGCCAGCCGCCGACTTCGCCCAACGAGTGATTGCGGAATTGACCGCGCGCGGCGCCGATCAGGAGACGCCGGTGCTGTTTCTCTGTCGCTCCGGCGTTCGCTCGCTCGCCGCCGCGCGGGCGCTCGCTTCGGCCGGGTGGCGGCGTTGCTACAACGTCAGCGAAGGATTCGAAGGAGGCCTGGACGCTGCGACCCACAGACGCGGCGGGCTCGGCGGCTGGCGAGCGGGGGGCTTGCCGTGGACCCAAACTTAGATGGTCCACACGAGCCTCTTCACCCTTTCCCAATCGAACGATCTTCCCACGAGACTCCGATGAACGAGAGCGCCGAACTGAGCGCGGCTGCGGCCGCCGCTCGCATCATTCCATCCTCGCGCGATACCGACGAGAGCTGGCGACGCTGCTGCCGCCGCCTGCGCGCCGAGCTTGGCGAGAACGTCTTCACGTCGTGGTTCGGGCGGCTGAAGCTCGATTCGATCGAGGACGGCCGCGCGCTTTTCTCGGTGCCGACGCGCTTCCTCAAGAGCTGGATCGAGGCCCATTACAGCGACCGCATTCTCGCCGCGCTGGAAACCGAGATCGGCGGCGTCGCGTCGGTCGTGATCGGGTTGCGCTCGTCGATGGGCGCCTCGGTCGCACCGCCTGCCGCGCCGATTCCTCCCAACCAGCCCAAGGCGATCGATCCTGCGCGCCCGACGGCGGCGCGCATCGCGCCGGCCTCGACGCCGCGCGGCGGCGCCTTGCGTGAAGAGGCCGCCGCTTACGGCGAGCCGCTCGCCAGTTCGCCGCTCGATCGCCGGCTGACGTTCGCTTCGTTCCTGGTCGGCCGCTCCAATCAGCTCGCCTATTCCGCCGCGCAGCGCGTGGTCGAAGACCGCGCCGGGCAGGCGCCCGCCTTCAGTCCGCTCTACGTCCATTCGGCGGTCGGCCTCGGCAAGACCCATCTTCTCCAGGCGACCGCGCACGCCGCGACGGCGCAGGGGCGTAGCGTCATCTATCTGACCGCCGAGCGTTTCATGTACGGTTTCGTCGCCGCGCTGCAGTCGCACACCGCGATCGCCTTCAAGGAGGCGATGCGGTCGATCGCTCTGCTGATCATCGACGACGTG
>Ga0182030_10018690_pt1 | contig 13272 bp, 11 predicted proteins | sample 812S3MmetaG_FD_121299 | JGI IMG/M metagenome (GOLD analysis project Ga0182030, IMG submission 121299) | Permafrost microbial communities from Stordalen Mire, Sweden - 812S3M metaG (Illumina Assembly) | ecosystem: Environmental > Terrestrial > Soil > Wetlands > Permafrost | place: Sweden... | reverse complement strand
TTGAGTGCGAGCCCATACTGGACCGACGTGATGAACTCCTGCATCAACATGGCAAAGCCGCCATCGCCGCACATGACGATCACCTGGCGATGCTTGTCCAGCAATTGCGCGCCGTTCGCCAGCCCCAAGGCGACTCCGACCGCTGCATTGTTGAACGACCCTGTGATCTGCTGGCGCCCGCGGGGACGCAGCCAATTGGCGGTCCACAGAGTGACCTCGCCGGTATCGACGCAGAAGAGCGCGTCGTCCGCCGCCAAATCGCTGACCGCGCGGGCGAGCGCTTGGGGATGGATGCGATCGGCGCTGCGCCCAAGATCCGCCTTCTTTTCCAGCATGGCGATCCACGAGACCCAGTCCTGCCGCGCGGAGCGCAAGAAGCCATCATCGGAGCGCGGCTTGACCCGTGCGAGCAGCGCTTCCACGCTGGGGCGGCTGGAGCCGACAATCGCCTGGGCCACCGGCAGGCGCCGGCCGATGGCGCTCGCCCGTTCATCGATTTGAATGACCTGCGCCTTTTGCGGCAGGAATTCGCTATAGGGATAGTCGCTACCGATCATGATCAGTACATCGCAGCCATGCACGGCGTCGTAGCCGGCCTTGGAGCCGATCAGACCAAGGCCCCCGATCACCTGCGGATCATCGAAAGGATACAGATCGAGAGCCCGATAGGTGTGCACGATCGGTGCCTTGAGCGTGCGCGCCAGCGTGGCGATTTCCTCCTTGGCCGAATGCGCGCCATGACCCACGAACAACACCACCGACTTGGCGGCATCGATGATCCGCGCGGCACTATCGATATCCGATTGCGCAGGGGTGATCTCCGGGTGCGGCCGCAGCGTCGCCAGGCTGACGACGGACTGCGAGGTCTTCGCACCGAACACGTCCTGCGGGATGTTGAGCAATGCAACCCCGCGCGACCCATAGGCCGTGGCGATGGCCTCGTGAATCTGGCCCGCGGCGCCATCGGCCGAGTTGATCGAGGCGGCATAGACACAGGCATCCCGGAACGACTGCACGTGATTCGCCGCCTGCAGGTAGTCGATACCGCCCAGGTTGGTCGGGACCTCCCCGGCGATGGCCAGCACCGGCGCATGATCATGGCGCGCCTCGTACAACCCCGCCAGAAGATGATTCGCGCCCGGTCCCGTCGTCCCGGCGCACACCCCCAGCCGGCCGCTGACCTTGGCCTGGCCGGCTGCCGCAAGGGCCGCGCCCTCCTCGTGGCGAACACCGATCCACGACAGTCGCTTGTCGCGCCGCACCGCATCGGTGAACGGGTTGAGCGCATCCCCAACGATGCCGAAGATGTGAGTGACTCCCACTTCCGCAAGCGTTGCGGTGAGCAATTCGCCGACTGTCCGGGACATGATGCACGCTCCTAAGGCCAAAGGAGGCACGAGTGTAGGTAAGTAATACCGCGGTTGAAGGAGGTGGGCGCCGTCTGTCGGCGTAGGAAATCACGAAGAGACTCCCAGCGAGCAAGGCATGAAAGCCATTTGGCCTACATCGAGTCCCTAGCTGCGCTGACAGCGCATGCCGACGACCCACATTAAGCTGCCTGCCTCACCAGGAGGACTCATGCGCAATCGAATCGGAATACTCACGCTCGCGGCAAGTTTGGTCATCGCAAACTGCGCATGGGCGCAAGCAGGCGCAGGCGCAGGCGCAGGCGCAGGCGGAGCAGGCGGAACGCCGGGCGGTCCCGCAACCCCCGGAACGCCGGGCACCCCCGGCACGCCAAGCATGCCTGGAACGCCAGGAGTATCGCCCAGTACTCCGGTGCCTCCGCTGACCCCCCAGCCGGGTAATCCGGGGACTCAGGTGCCGCCGAACACCCCGGTGCCCCCGCTTACGCCTCAGCCGGGTAATCCTCAACCTCCGCGCTAGGTTGAATAGCGGCGCGAGTGCTAATAGCCCGCAGCCGACCCGGCGCTGCGGGCTCGGTCGAGCGCTTGCGAACCGATGCCAAAATGGCGCGGATCCGGCATACTCCTAAGTTACTGAATTCGTGAGGGACTTAGGATGCCAATGAAGAACCTGACCAAGCGGTTTCGGGAGCACCCGGCCTCTGTAGGTGAGAGTTACTCGCAGCACTGCGCGCATGCGGTGAGTTTCGGCTCGCAGATGCTGCGAGGCTCGCTAGCCTGCTTTGTGCACGCAATATTCCCCTGGATTCACACCCAGACCGGCAGTCAGACCATCACCCGTTTGCACTCTCGAATGGTGGTCAATCGCTCGCGCTTCCGCTTGGATGAAATGAGTCCGTGCGACCCGATGGACACATTGGCCGAAAACATTTAGCCGGGCGTCGCGCGCCGGCGCGACCAACGCAACCGCCAATATCTCTTCCACATGCACGGTGTGATCCGCCAACAAATAGAATCGCAAACATCTGCGTCAATCTAGTGGGCTAATGATTTCTCAGCTGCGGCCATCGAGGCAGTATCCGCGCCCGCACGGGCGCCCATGTTGACATTCCCCGAGCCCCTCGCTTCACTCATGAAGGGTCGGAGCAGGCATCCTCTCGGAAACCCATTTGGTCTGACGAACTTTGGCGTGAACTTGACATGCCTTCCACCAGGGAGCATCTCGGCGCCTCGACATTCCCATTCACGGCAGGATGAATTTCTTTACATTCTTGAAGGCACACCCGTCTTAGTGACGAATGCCGGCGAGACCCTGTTGCGCCCGGGCATGTGCGCTGGCTTTAAGGCAGGAAGCGGCAATGCCCATCATCTGCGCAATAATAGCGATACCACGGTCATGTACTTGGAGATAGGCGACCGCACCGCCGGCGACGTTGTGAGCTACCCTGACGACGACGTCCAGATTGTTCAGGCGCCTGATGGTCGGCTGCAGGTTGTCCGCAAGAATGGCTCACCATGCTGAATAGCGGGCCACGCGCTCATTCCCACTGCACTCTCATCCCGACCCAGATCGCGCGCCGCGCCGCCGGCGAGATCGCGTTCTCATTGGGCCAATTGTTGGGATTCGCAATGAACGAACCGTTGGGGTTGAACGAGCTGCTGGTCAGGAATCCGGCGGTGGCGTACTGCTTGTCGAATAGATTGACCAAGCGGCCGAAGACCTGCAAATTCTTCGATATGCGGTAAGTACTCTGCAGATTGACCACGGTGTATCCAGAAATCCAGCCGCTTCCCGAGACATACTCGCCCTCGGCATTGGTGCCGCCCGCATGATTGGCGTTGTTTTCATTTCCATGCAAGTAAGATCCCGAGGCGGCGATCACGTTGCCGCCGATATTCCATTGGGGTGTGAGATCGTAGTCGAGCACCAGCCGGCCCGTATTCTTCGGAATCAAGGGAATCCGATCGCCCGGCCGAACCAGGATATTGCCATTGGCATCGGCGCTGCTGTTTGATTCTGCGTTTACCTCGAAATTGGATTGAAACGTGGCATCGACGAAGCTGTATGTCACATGCCAATGAAACCCGCCTTGCTTGCCGCCGACCGATAGGTCAAGGCCCTGGCGACGCGTATTGCCGACGTTATCAAAATATCCGGCGTTGGTGGCGGTCGCGACGAACTGGATGTCGTTGCTATTGACGGTATGGAATACATCGGCGCTCCACAGCAAGCGCTGATCGGGAAGATTGCCGCGTAGCCCCAGCTCCACCGTTCGCGCAACCACTTGGCGCAAATCCGGATCGCTTGCAAAATCATTGGGCAGTCCACAGGGCGCGGCAGGATTGGCGCAGCCGAGTTCGATGACCGTCGGTGCGCGGCTCGCCTGGTTGTAGTCGGCATACAGGGTCAAAGCATCGGTGGGTGTCACCGTAAAGCCGAAAGCAGGATTCACTCGGCTGAAGGTGTGATCACCCGTGAGGGCGCTCGGTTGATTGAATCCGGAGCCGAAATCGCCGATGTCGGTGTCGACGCTAAACCCGTTGAGAGTTTCGGTATTTCGGTTGTAGCGCACCGAGGCCGTGAAATGTAATAACTTGCTTGGCGAAAGCGTGTCGGTCAGATAGGCCCCATAGATCTTGTTGCTGCCCGTCAGTGAAATCACCGTCTCATCGTTGAAGGGGCTCGGCTCATAGATCAGCAATCGCGCCGGGCTCAGCCCTCCATACTGATATGCCTCGGAAAATACGTCATCGGAGTCGCTGTAATCCGCGCCGATAATGCCCTGATTGGCCCAGCCAAACAGATCCTGCGAATCGGTCATCTGTATACCGAATCCCTTGGTGCGCTGAAGTAAAGTCGCCGTGGCATTCTGGCCGGGCGAGCAATACGTCAGGGCTCCCAGGCTCGCGGATGACGCCGAACAGTCGAACGGGGGTCCTGTGTAATCCGACAGGTAGCTATCGTTGACATTGCCGTTGATAACATCGGTGCTTAGATGGCGATAGTAGGCATTCCCGGACAGCAGCAGCTTGTCCGCCAAGAACTGCGTAGCGGTGAGGTTCACGAAGCTGAGCAGATTACCGGTAAAGTCCGGCGTGTAACTCGCTTCGCGCCGGTAGTCCAGCATACTCTGCGGGGTTGCGCCGTTGCCCCAGAGACTGGTATCCGCGTAGGAATAACTCAAATCGACATCGGTCTTGTCGTTTTGCCAGCCGACCTTGCCGAATCCTTGATATACCCTGCTCGGAGAGTTATCGCGCCAGCCCGTCTCATCGAAATAATTGCCGGCGAAAAAATAGTCGAAATTGCCGAATTCCCCGCCAGTCTCTGCCTCGAACGAACGCCGTCCAAAGGAGCCGCCGTATGCCTCGAACTCCGTTCCCGGATTATCGTGCCCGCTCTTGGTTTTGACGGAGAGCGCGCCTCCCAAGGTGTTGAGGCCGAACACGGGGTTCGAGCCCGACATGAGCGTCACGGTCGAGATTGCCGATTGCGGAATCAGGTCCCAATTCACGGTGTCGCCGAACGACTCGTTGACGCGTACACCGTCGACGTAGACAGAGAGGCCCTCGGGCGTGCCCAACAGCGCAGAGGCCGTGAACCCGTGGTAATTGATGTCAAGTTGAAACGGGTTGTCAGCGCTTTCGCTCACGGTCACGCCGCTGAAATTGTTGTTCAAGTAGTCTGCAAGATCCAACGTCTGCTGTCGCTGCAGGTCCTTGCTATCGGCGGTCTGCACGTTCGAGGGAATTTGATTCAAGGGCAGGCCGAGGCCCTCCAGCGGCGTATTGCCGATGACCGTGATCTGCGGAAGCTCCTGCGCAGCTGCGGGATTGTTGCTCGGCTCCCCCGAATTCTCCGCCGCCGACGCGGAACTCAGCGCGGTCGCGGCCGCGACGCAAATCAGCATCCCCAACTTGAGTATCGGCTTCGAGTATGTCAACAGTTGTCCCCTGAACGCACACGCAGGGGAAGAATGTGGCGAGCGGCGTACCGGCCGCAGTCGATCTTTTTCTCGCTTAAGTGCACCGACCGCGCGCGGTCGCCCCTAGATCGCATCGGGTTCGAGTGTAGAGAGACGCCGTACGGCTCGTCCAGAGAAATTCTAATGAGGCACCCGGAGTTTTCCCGCAGCGGGAATAAATCCCGGCGCGAGCGGGAATTTTTCCCGATCCGACCAGCGAAATGCGTTACTCGCGCGCAATAGCCCCGATTCAACGCCCTCCTCAACGGACCACGAGGCGTCGCTCATTCTCCTGCAGCTCGAGCACAGCCGCACGCATATCGGCGAGCTGCTGTTTTAGTTCCGCGACCTCGCGGCCTCGCTGCCTGCGCTCGCGTTGCAACTCATTGAGCAGCATGGGCGCGAGTTCATCGTAGCGCACGCCGTCGATGCGCCCGTTCTCGTTGCGAATCACCAGCTCGGGATACACCTTCGCAACTTGTTCCGCGATCAGGCCATATTGCTTGGGTCCTTTAGGATCGCTCTTCAAGCGATAGGTTACGGGTCGAAGCTGGTCAAGCCGCTCAGTGTCACTCATTGGAGCAACGTCGGTCTTGAAGCGCTCCGATGAAACCACGACCCCCAATTGGCCCGAGGAATTGACCATGACGGCGCTGCCCCTTACGTTTGTGGCGTAGATGCCGGCCACAAAGACTTGCGTGTGCGTGCCGGAGGTACCCACGCGTATGATGCCGCTCTCGCCATCGACCCCTTGGTTGCCGATGTAGATGTTGTTCGAACCGCTAATTAGGTTGGAGCCTGCCGAAAATCCCACTCCGACATTCCCCGAACCATCCACGTTGGTCAGCGCCCGGCCGCCCACTGCGACATTGTTGCTGCCGTCATTGTTGGTACCGAGCGAGTACGCCCCGTACGCGACATTCCAGTTGCCGGTCAGGTATCCACCCAATGCGCCATTGCCGCTGGCGACGTTATACGAGCCGGATTGGGCGTAATACATGGCGGCCCCTCCGATCGCCGTGTTGTAGTTACCAGTCAGATTTAAAAAAAGCGCTGAATCGCCAACGGCCACATTGTCGTAGCCGCTTGTATCGTTCCCGAGCGCCGAGCTTCCCACGGCAATATTGCTGCCGCCATCGATGCTCAACGAAAGAGCGTAATACCCTAACGCCACGTTCCCAGAACCGCTCTGGTTGTTGTATAGAGCATGAGATCCGACTGCAACATTGCCCGATCCGGTCATGGTCGAATACAGGGCATCCATGCCAAAAGCCGAGTTGTCATAGCTGCCCGTGCTGAGGTTCAGCGCGCCCGAACCGAATGCGGCGTTGTTGCTCCCTAGTTGGTTGGCGCCTAGGGCATAGTAGCCGAAGGCGGCGTTCTTATAGCCACCGCTGTTGGCCGACAGTGCGCCGGCGCCCGCCGCGGTATTCTGGTATCCGTAGGAAAGCATGCGTAGCGCATCCGCTCCCATCGCCGTGTCGCCGCCTTTGTCGCTCTTCACGCTGTCGGAGGGCTGCGAGGCGACCGCGACACCGACAGCGGCTGCGTAAATGATAAGTGTGGTTGTCAGGATGCAAGATTTGATTCGCATGGTTCATTCCCTCGTCGTTGTTATCGAATGCGCTAGGGCCGCCGGGTAGCTCCCCTGCAAATTCGCTCCAAGAGCTCGGGGAAGCTGATCCCTGCAACCTTCGCAGCTTGCGGCAACAAGCTGGTTGCGGTCATACCCGGTAACGAATTTGCCTCGAGACACCAGAACCCGCCGTTGGCATCTCGTCGAAAGTCGACCCGGCTGTAAGCACCCAACTTCAGCACTCGGTGAGCTCGAAGCGCGTATTCCTGTAACTGGACCGCTTCCGCCGGCGGCAAGTCCGCCGGGAACACCTCGCGTGCGCCACCGATTTGGTACTTGGCCTGGTAGTCAAATACCTCTCCGGGCGCGATAATTTCGCCGACGGGCAGAGGCACCCCTTCCAAGATGCCGACGGTGAACTCGCGGCCGGCGATGAATTTTTCCACCATCACCTCGTCGTCGAAAGACGCGGCAAGCGTTATCGCAGCAGCAAGATCGGACACCTGACGCACCACGGTCAATCCAACAGTCGAACCTTGCTTGCTTGGTTTTACGACGACAGGCCATCCCAAAGAGCTTTCGACGTCGGCGGGCTCGGGCGGGGCCATCATCCAATCGGGGGTTGGGACGCCCGCGGAGCGGAATAGCCTTTTCGAGAGATCCTTATCCATCGCAACGGCGCTCGCAATGTGATTGCTACCGGTGTAGGCCACGCCGGCGAGATCGAGCATCGCCTGCAGGCGTCCGTCCTCGCCCGCGCCCCCATGTAGCGCCAGAAACACGACATCCGCGCAACGTATATCGGACGCGCTGGGCGCGAAAGGTATAGCGCGCACACGTACCTGCTCCATAGCCATAGTGGACGGCGGCTCAGGCGCCACTCCGCTGGCCAATAATTGCCGCTCATCCGCCGGCGGCAATCGCCCGGTTGCGGTGTCTACCGCAAAAACCTCGTGACCGAGAGCACGTAATGCCGGAATGATCTGGGCGGCACTGGCGATCGACACGTCGCGCTCCTCACTCGTGCCTCCAAACAACACAGCAATTTTCATGAATGGAATCTACTGAATGCCGATTTGGCGTGCAATCCTTAATCGGCAAGCCCAGAAGAACGGGATTAGCCTTCATTTGGTCGAACCCAAAGTTAGCGTAGTATCGGGTTCTACAGCTAATGCGAGGAACTTTTATGGCACGAGCAATATCCGGTGCGCGATTGTCACGGCTTCTCGCTGTCGCGACGCCACTGTTGCCGGCAGTTTGCTTGGCCCAGTCGCCTGTATTCACCGTGCAATCCCTGGGAGGCGAAACGCTCAGCGTCAATGGCCTCAACGATGTCGGGGATTCGGTCGGAACGGCTAACGAGGGGATCTTCCCTTGCCCCGCTGGGTGCGCGACCGTCTGGACCGGGAAAGTGCTCGAAACAATTTACCCGGAGGCATTCGGGAGCGTCGGATATAGCATCAACAACGCTTCTCAGGTCGTCGGCTACGCTTTCACAAGCGTATCGGTGACTTATCCCCTTGAGGCGGTCATTTGGAATGACAGTAAGCCGAGCGTGCTGCCCTCGCCCGGTCGGCAGTACACCAGCACCATCGCCGCTTCCATCAATGCTGCCGGGCAAGTCGTCGGGACGGCCGATGTGGGCGACACCGGAAGTAGTTCGGCAGCAGTCGTGTGGAACGGATCAACTCCAACCGTACTCGAACTCTTGCCAGGCTACACCTCGAGCTCCGCCTCGGGCATCAATGATAGCGGGCTCATCGTTGGCTATATGTGCTGCAACGACGATATGGAACCCAAGGCAGTCGTCTGGCACGGTTCCATTCCTGCACTGCTTCCGACGCTGGCGCCGAGCCAAGCGGCCGGCAGCAAAGCCGTCGCAGTCAACAACTCGGGCGTGGTGGTGGGTCAAGCCAATACGACAGTGCAAGCCACTCATGCCGTCGCTTGGTCGCAAGGCATGGTCACGGACTTGGGAACACTCGGCGGCTCGCACAGTTTTGCCAAGGCGCTCAACAATCGGGGAATTATAGTGGGTTACTCGGACACGGAATCGGGTCAACCTCATGCGGCCATATGGGCCCGCGTCGGCGCCCCGCCTCAGGATTTAAATACCCTGGTAACCCCTAACGCCTCAGAGAGGTTTGTTCTGACCGAGGCAACCGGGATCAACGACAGTTGCACCATTGTCGGAAATGGTGTGGTGCGTGGCAATACAAATGAGTTAGTAGCAGTAGTGCTCAGGCTGACCGACGCCTCACTTTGCGTGAACGGTTTGGAGAGCAAAAGCCAGTAGTGGCTCTGCCGCTGCCGCGCCGTCTGTGCTCGGCGGACTGCTGGTGCTGCGCGGTCGACCCATCAGGTGCCGCGCGACTCACTCAACGCCAGCGGCCGCCACGGTCGCAGCATCAGCGTCGGACACTGATGTAATGACCGCGTCAAACGAAAATGTAACGGGACCTGCATTCGAGATGGTCGTTACGCCGTGTTTCTCTTGTTGAAAGCCAAATGAATTGGCAAATATCACCAAACTTAATTTGCTTCCAGCATGCGCCAGATGAGTCTGCCGCACGATTGATCCTGCCGTTTTTATTAAGCTAGCGTCAAAACCAGCGCCGCCAAAATCGATCGCTCCTGAAGAATCTCCATCCCCGACGCCGCCTGCATCGATGCTTAGAGAACCCGAAAATGTGACGTAAGAATCCACCTCGGGAGTTACAGTCATAAGGAGTCCAGTATTTGAACTAGCAGCGCCGCGCACTCCGCCGAGAACTCCCGCATTCAGCTCTCCTGCCGTTTCGACCGAACTGCAGGACGGATCGACCCGCGCAGCGCCATGAACCGCCCAGGACCGCGGGCTGCCGTCGAAGTACCTGCCACGGGCAATTCCCACAAGGTGGCGGCGCTGATCAAGGACTTCACCGAGCGGCACTTGCGCCAGCGCCGCAAGCACCCTGAGTACGCGGAACGAATCCTTCAGAAGGAGCTTGCCGGTTGGGCGCACCGCGATGCGCGCACGATCAAGCCCCGGGAAGTGATCGAGCTATTGGACGCGATTGTCGAGCGCCGTGCCCCGGTCATGGCCAATCGCGTGGCCGGATTGCTGTTGCAATTGTTCCGGTACGGCATCCACAGACAGGTTGTCGAAGCCTCGCCGGTGCAGCTGCTCTTTCGCCCGGGAGGTACCGAACGGCCGCGACAGCGAGCCCTCGATGATGGAGAGCTAGCCGCCCTCCTCGCCAACGTCGATGAGGTTACCAATCGGGCAAACCGCACTGGAATCGCCATCCGTCTAATTCTCCTGACGGCGGTCAGGCGGTCGGAACTCACTGGGGCCCGCTGGTCCGAGCTGGATCTTGCGGCCGAGGCGCCACTCTGGGAAATCCCCGCTGAGCGAACCAAGACCGGTGTAGCCTTCGCCGTCCCGTTGACACCACCGGCGTTGGAACAATTTAGGCGCCTAAAGCGCTTGGCTGACCGAAGCCCCTGGGTATTCCCGGCTGAGGATGGGGACGGACCGACGGACCCAAAGCTGCTGACCCGAAGCATCGCACGTCACCTCAACACCTTTGCTAAACACAAAGTAAGTGCGTTCACTCTGCATGACCTGCGGCGAACGGTACGCACTGGCCTCGCCAAGCTCGGCATCCGCCCGGACATTGCCGAGCGCTGCCTGAATCATGCGCAGCCCGGCATTATCGCGACGTATGACACCCACCAATACCTCGATGAGAAGCGCAACGCATTAACTCAATGGGCGGGTCACTTGCGGGCTCTTTGCATTGGCAAGTAGCGGGCTTCGAGGCAGCCCCCCCTCCCAGACCAGCGCCCCAAAATGTTAGACGATTGACGCCGCGAGCCTATCCTGCACGCCATACGATCTGACCGCTGCTTGCTGCATAATTCGTGGGTAGCAGCAAATAATTGCGGCGGTGACGTAAAGTCCGATAATGAGCCACCGTTGACCAATTCATGGTTAGCTGCCGAAGCCAACCAGACTTATACTGACGACGGAGTAAGGAGAAGTGCCGTGACCACACTAGCCAATATTACGCAACGAGACCCCGATATCCTCAGCGGCAGCCTGGTGTTTGTCGGTACCCGTGTTCCAGTCCGCTCCCTTTTCGATTACCTGGAAGGTGGCGAGAGCCTTGACGAATTCCTGCACCAGTTTCCATCTGTGAAGCGCGAATTTGCCATTGCAGTGCTTGACGCAGCGTACGAAACCGTTGCCGCAGATGCGAATATTGCTTGACGAGAATTTCCCGGCTGACTTCGCCGCACTGCTCGTCGGGCATGAGGCGTCAAACGTGCACAGTCACGGCTGGGCAGGAATCAAAAACGGCGAGCTACTGCGCCGCGCACATAGCGCGTGCGATGTATTTGTAACGCTCGACCGCAATCTGGAATTTCAGCAAAACATTAAAGTGCTGCCGTATGGGATTGTGGTAGTGCGTTCCCGCTCCAATCGCATGATTGATCTCACACCACACATTCCGGTCATACTTCTGGCGGCCAGCCAAGTCGGCCCCGGCCGCGCCATGACGGTGGGCGCCTAGCCACCGACTCGAGCGCAAGAATCCGGTCATTGCGGGCTGCAGTCGGTCGGCCAGGACGGCTCGACCGGCGTTATCGGTTGATTTGCCAATAATTGCGCTGAATGGCCGCTATGCCGAATACCCACCGGCAAGAACCGGCCAACTGCGGACGGTGGAAGTTCGGTTCTGGCTTCCCGTCTGCGGTCATACAATTTCTGCGATAATCCCACGCAGACATGCAAAGTTAGGAACTTTCATGCTCAGGTGGCGTACATGGATTTGGTTAATTGCCATCGCGGCGCTGGGGCCCACGGTGCTGTGGGCATCTCCCTTCGGGCCCGCGAGAAATATTGCGCATGCGGCGATGCTATTACTAGCCTACCCCTATTGGCTCCTGTTCTCATTCATCTGCTTGGTCCCCGGCGTTGCCCTAGTTCGCCGCTTCGCACTCAATGGTTGGTGGGTATTCCCCTGCACGGCAGTGTCAATTGAGATACCAATAGGCGCCGTCAGGCATTGGCCACCGACAAGCTGGGGTCCAGCAGAAATCATCTTTCTTGGGCCTACGCCTCCACCCGTCAATTACTGGTATTTCTATTTTTACAGCTTATGGCCCGATGCATTTATGGCGTTTGTAGGTGCGCTGTCGCTGCTGCTCGCTCGACATTTCTTCCTCCCGAAGAGCGAAGGAAAAGCCGCGACCGATTTGTCGCAACAGCAGCCAGACTAAATCGGCTCCAACTATTGACGCGGCCCTTCCTCCTCAAAGCCGACAATTACATGGGTCGGCTTGGAGTCGACGCCGGCAGAAATCGAAGTACCGTCACTGGAGTGCTGAAAAGCGAAACCGCAAAGCAGGGGCTCAGTTATGTTTTCGGTAGAGTTACGATGAACGGATGAACGACAGCAAAACAAGCAGGCCCGGTCCCGTGCACAAGAGTCCGACGGACTTGCGCATGGCGCTTAGCTCGGAAGCGAAGACGCGGGCGGCTTGGAAGGATCTGACTCCGCTGGCGCGGAACGAATGGATTTGTTGGGTCATCTCGGCCAAACAAGCAACAACGCGCAGCAGCCGAATCCGACGCGCGATCGATGAACTTCAGGCAGGCAAACGTCGTCCTTGTTGTTGGCCTGGCTGTCCGCATCGCCGACCCGGCGCGAAAAAGTGGTTCTAAAGACGAGCGCGCTAACGGCTGGACCCCAGTCGGAACTCCACTTACAGCGCTCTGAAGGACGGAAGCCGGCAGGGTTCGCCGCAGGTTGGCGGTACTAATGATGGGGACACTCTACCGCACCGATGGCAGTCAACCTAGACTGCTCTCTGAGGTGTGTTCCCTGGACGGTTACCGAGCGGCGACTCTCGGCCAGGACCCGTCGCTCGAGCAGTAAAGATGACCGCAACAAAGCAGCCATTGACTACGGGACAAGCCCCGTTACAGTAGCTCATGACCCCGCAAGAACTATTGCCGACAGGGTAATGGCTCTATGGCTCGAGACATTATCTTCATGCGTTGGCGGATCGAAGTTCAGAAGAAAGGATGCTGACCCACCTTGCGGCAGCCCGACATTGGTCCGTCGGGGACTATCAGAAATTCTGTGTGTCGAGCCGGTTTGATTAACGATTGACCTCGAATCGATCGCCGAACACGACTGCGAATTGAGCTTTGGCAGCGGCCCATTCGCGTGGAGGCATCTTCCACTTTTGAGTGATCTCGCGCAATTGCAACCAGATCAATTTCGTTGCCGCCTCATCGCTTGGGAAATGACCGCGGCTTCGTACCGAGCGGCGCAGCTTCGCGTTCAGGCTCTCAATGGCGTTGGTTGTG
>Ga0182030_10018689_pt1 | contig 13272 bp, 6 predicted proteins | sample 812S3MmetaG_FD_121299 | JGI IMG/M metagenome (GOLD analysis project Ga0182030, IMG submission 121299) | Permafrost microbial communities from Stordalen Mire, Sweden - 812S3M metaG (Illumina Assembly) | ecosystem: Environmental > Terrestrial > Soil > Wetlands > Permafrost | place: Sweden... | reverse complement strand
TGGGCAGCTGAAGCCGACTGATAAATGCTCCATTAATACAGCATGGCTGGCTGGTTCCCAGATCGTAACTAATGGTTCAGGAAGGCCATCAAAGGGGCTTTGGAATGTGGTTGCCATTGCCCGGAAATCTCTACGTTGAATCAAGTATTTTAGCGTATCAAGATCGAGCAAGGGCAGGTCGCAAGCAGTTACAAGCCATGCTTTGCCAGGGTATGTTTTTAGTGCCGACAAAATGCCACCTAACGGACCAGATTCTGTATATATATCTGTAAGTGTTTGATACGCATCATCTATTTCCGGTTGCTGCTCCGCACGGCAGGAAATGAATACCTCATTACACAGATTTTGCAACAAGTCTGCCATATAATAGCGCTGCTCTTTGGTGTACCATTGTATGGCTCCTTTATCTGTGCCCATACGCTTGCTTTTGCCACCCGCTAATACAAGACCATTTAGGACCGGAGGAATAGTTGTATTATGATCGTTTGAAGTCACGCTTACCTCCAGTTTTCTCCATTAGTTTTGTTTCCTTTATCACAATGTCGTGGCTCAATGCCTTGCACATATCGTATATAGTAAGTGCCGCGATGCTTGCGCCTACCAATGCTTCCTGTTCTATGCCTGTTTTGGCAGTAATACTGGTGGTACAGTCTATTACAACTTCATTTTCCGCATTGATGTGAATGTCTATTTTACAATTGTCCAATCCTAAAGTGTGGCATAGCGGTATCAGTTCTCCCGTTTTTTTTGATGCCATAATGCCAGCAATGATGGCGGTTTGGAAAACAACCCCTTTTTTACTTAATATATCTCCATTAGTAAATTGTGCTATTACCTCAGCAGGCATAGATACAATGCTTCTTGCAGTGGCTGTACGCAGTGATACTTTCTTTTCGCTCACATCCACCATGGCAGGATGGCCTTTTTCATTTAAGTGGGTAAAATTGTTCATGCTAGATAATTTGTTTATACGGCCATATCCTATGGACTTCTCCTTTCCTAAAGTTACTTTGTTCCAGCGGAAGTTCCATAAAAGCATCGGTATCCAGCAGGTTGGCAAAGTCACTAGAGCCATTGCCTTCGTCTGGAGTGGCTAATAAGTGCCCTTGTTCATTTATTTTGAGCTTTACCTGTACGAAGTATTTTAATGGGGCAGTAAAGGTAATCGCATCATTAAGTATGGCGTATGCGCCACCCCGGCTATCCCCAGGGAGGGAGGGCGATTTTAAGGAGGTTATGAGCCAGGGGATAAAGTACCTATGGAGGCACATGAACGTAGAAACCGGATTGCCCGGAAAGGCAAATACCAAAACGTTATCGTTATGCGTGCCAAACCAAAAAGGTTTGCCGGGTCGTTGTTGCACTTTGTGAAAAAGTTTAGTGACATTTAATGCTTCCAGTGCTTTAGGCACATAATCAAATTTACCCATTGAGATGCCCCCTGTCAAAAGAATAACATCATACTTTTCGATGCACTTGTATAGGTGATCTTTTGTTGTTTCCGGGTCATCGGGTATATGTACCATATCTGCATTAAGCTGGTACTGCTGCAATACACTTTTGATCGTATAATTATTAGATAGCCTTACCTGGTATGCAGTAGGTTGAGTGCCTACACCGACCAATTCATCGCCTGTAGAAACAATAACTACTTTGGGTAATTTCTTTACCAGGAGCGTATTTTTGCCTACAGATGCAGCCATGCTGATCAGTGCGGGTGTAATAAATTGGTTGGCGACAGCAACTATATCGCCTGCCTGTTTGTCTTTCCCCTTCAGATGTGTACTCTGGCCTTTTTTTATGGTATCAATAGTTATTAATGCCGTCCGATTTTTTATTTCCACATCTTCGTATCGTATTACTGTGTCTGTAGTACTTGGGACCGGTGCGCCGGTCATTATCTCTGCACATTCATTTTCATTTTCCATTTCCACGGGCGGGTCTCCTGCGGCGATGGTTGCTTTGATTTGAAAAGTGCGAATACCTTTTTCAAAGGCTGCATAGCTGATGGCAATGCCATCCATGGTGGCCCTGTTGCAAGGAGGGAGGTCACGGTCGGCTTTGATATCTTCCGCCAATACTCTCCCTGTGGCTGATTCAAATGCGATCAGTTCTGTGCCATAGTGTTTTGTATTCGCCAATATGATGCGTTCTGCTTCTTCTACGCTTACCATCTTTATCCTAAATAGCTAGTTGTTTTTTTATCCACCTATGGCGGCCATTGATTCGTGAATGCCGTTAGTATTAGTCCGGTTTTTTTCGGCTTCCCAGCCGTCTTTAGGGCGATGGGTGATTGCGTTTACCAGGGCAGTCGCCAGGGCATCATCAGGTAAGCCCTGTCGAACCAGGTCTTTTATGTTTAGCACGCCATCGTCATAAAGGCACGTTTTCAGCGTACCCTGCGGGGTGATACGTATACGATTACATGTGCCGCAAAAAGAGCGGGTATAAGCAGCGATAATGCCGATGTCACCTTTGTGGCCGGGTATACGGTAGTTATATGAAGTGGAATAAGCCGGGTCCGGTATTTTTTTTATGTTCGGGAAATGTTCTTTAATGGTTTCCAATATTTTAATATGATCCCAATGCAGCACTGTATAGTGATCATCTCCCCCGTTAAAGGGCATCTCTTCTATAAAACGAACACTAACTGGCAGGTCTTTGGTGAGGGTTACTAGCGGTATGATGTCCTGTATATTTTTCCCTTCCATTACTACAGCATTCACTTTTACATCAATGTCGTGGCGGAGCAGGGCCTCCATGGTATTTATAACGGCTGGCATTTCATCCCTGTGCGTGATGGCGAAAAACCGGTTCCTGTCTAGTGTATCCAGGCTCAGGTTAACGGAGTGAATGCCCAGCTTTTTTAATTCGGGTACGAGTGGCGCGGTTAGCACACCATTGGTAGTGATGGTTATTTGCCTAAGACCGGCTATTTGAGACAGGTTAGCAAGAAAAGCCATAATATCCTTTCTTACAAAGGGCTCACCTCCGGTGATGCGAATTTTGTCAACACCCATTTTTACGGCTATAGAGCAAATGCGCAGCATCTCATCATACGTCATCAGTTCTTTTCTTGATAGCCAATCTATTCCCTCCTCAGGCATACAATAAAAACAGCGCAGGTTGCATCGGTCTGTTACCGCAAGCCGTAAATAATTGATTGGCCGTCCATGGTTGTCTGTAAGCATGCGGTATAACTAAAAATACAAAATATCCGGTCTTTATCCTCTGCTTTTTATAATATGCCGCTTTATCTTTTGGAGACTACGTTGCAAACTATAATTGTTACTATAAAGGTCGTTTGCTTTTGCGAAGCAGCAAAATAGAAATTAAAGACACATACATTATTACAGGTGGCAAATGAGAAATCAGGAAACAAATTGCTCGAGCCGTCCTGCGAGTTGTTTTTGCTTTGTTATTTCTCTGCTAACTAATTGTAAATAAAATAAACATAAATACAACGGTTTGATTAATAATAATCTATGTGTATAACCGTTTTTATTGTTCTTTTTTAAGCCTTTGTTTAGAATGATGATTGTTTAATTTAAAAACATTATTAATTAGCTAATAATAAAATATTTATAATGTGATGTTTTTATCCTTAAAATAATTATTTTTAAGGCTTATTTAAATTTCCTAACGTGGCTTTTCAGGTAAAAGGCAAGTGTGGGACGTTTATTGTTTTGAAAAATTGCCCAAATTAATATTTAATTATTGAAATGATTTTTATGAAAAAAACGCTACAAGTTTATTTACGCAGCCTCCTGCTATCAGGCCTTTTCTTAGTGATGGGTACAAGTTCTTACGCCAACCACATTTCGGCCATGGACCTTTCGTACACTTATATATCCAGTACCGGCAGTGGGGCTACCATGAGCAGCGTGTACCAGGTAACAGTAGTTATTTATGGAAACTGCAGTGATGGGACCGGTTCATTTGCAAGCCTGCCGACTTCCTCTCCGCGGATCTGTGTATATAATGGAACTACTCTTTTTACCACACTTAATCTTACCATACAAGCACCCACTGCGGGGGTAAATGTTACGAACGTGTGTACGGCTGATACAGGGCTTACTTCCTGTACCATTCCGTCGTCTACTTTAGCAGGGAACAAGAAATTTATATATACCGCTAATGTTACACTTACAGGCACCAGCGCAGTATGGCGTTTCATATATGAAGGGTACAATGGAACCGGGGCACAAGCTGGAAGATCAGCACTGATAAATACCCTGGCTTCCTCGTCTTCCATAATATACATGTGTGATACCCTGAATAATACCGCAGCCATTCCATATAATACCAGCACTTCGCTGCCTGTAATTCCTACTCCCTATTACTGCTTAAATAACCCTGACGATTATAATCCGGGCGCTGTTAATCCGTTAGGCGATAGTTTGGTTTTTAGCCTGGTTCAACCACGCAATGGAACAGGTGCAAATGCGTGCTCTTCGACTTTGGGCAGCTTGGAGGGGTATGCGACAGTGACAACAGGTGCGCCCCTTAGTGCTACAAATCCCCTTGAAAACACAACTGGATTTTCATTCAACTCAACTAACGGGCAGATAGCATTTACTCCCGGCGCCACACAAACTGCGGTAGTTGATTATCTGATACAGGAATACCGGAGCGGTGTACATGTAGGTACCTGTATGCGTGAAATGAACATCATCGTTAGGACGTGTGATATTCCTGCTCCCACCGGTACCATACGCACACCTACTAATGGCGCTATCACTTCAGACAGCGTTACTTTTGAGGCATGTGAAAACTCCGGGATTTTCTCTTTCACCATCGCCGGCCAGGAAGATTCCACCAGCTATAATATTTACATGACGGCTTCCAATATTCCAACTGGGGCTACTTATAGTGTAGCCAATGATTCTACCAATCATCCAGTGGCCACCTTTACATGGACCTCAACAGGCGTTACTCCGGGCACGTATTCGTTTGATATCCTTTACTCTGATAATGACTGCCCGGTGCCTTCGCAGTCAACTATCGCCTATAATGTGATCATAGAGCCAGTGCCGTCTCCAATTGCAGGTACGATAACTACCTGTACGGGTGCGTCCACCACGTTAACGGATACGCTTGCGTCTGGTGTATGGACCAGCAGCAATACGTCAGTTGCTACAGCAGGCTCAGGTACCGGCATCATAGAAGGTGTAGCGGCAGGAATAGATACGATCACTTATTCCTATTCCGCGGCGGCATGTAAAGTTACTACCAGCCTTAGTGTCACCGGCCCTAAAGCCATTACCGGAACAAAATCGGTATGCCCGGCGCTCACTACTACATTAGCTGACCTGGTTACCGGAGGTGTATGGACTAGCTCCAGCACAGCTACTGCCACAGTAGGGTCATCGACCGGCATAGTCACTGGTGTAGTGAGTGGCACAGCGAATATTACTTATACATTACCCAGTACGGGGTGCTATGTCACAGCCCAGGTTACGGTTGCCGCCCTGGCGGCCATCGCACCCGCCAGTACCATCGTCTGCATTGGCAATACCGTGTCATTAACGGATGCTACATCCGGTGGTATCTGGAGCAGCAGTTCCACCACGCTTGCCACCGTTACAGCCACAGGCGTTGTCAATGGGGTAGCAGCAGGCACAGTAGACATATTTTACTCTTTAGGCAGTTGTTATGCCACAGCCACAGTGTCAGTTTCTGCCACGGGGCCTGCGGCTATTACGCCTTCTACTGCCGTCACTATGTGTGTAGGCGGCTCAGCTACGCTGGCCGATGCATCCACGGGTGGCACGTGGAGCAGCAGCACCACGGGTATAGCGTCAGTCAACTCCACCACGGGTGTGGTAACCGGCCTTGGCGCAGGAGGTGCCACCATAACTTATTTCCTGGGCGGCTGCAATGTGGTGAAGCCGGTAACGGTAATATCAGGCATTGCCGCAATTACACCCGGAACATCTACAATTTGTATAGCTAATACCGAAAGCCTCACAGAAACTACGACCGGCGGCACATGGAGCAGCGGTACGACTACTGTTGCTACTGTCGGCTCTACTGGTATAGTAACCGGGGTAGCGGCGGGAACCTCTCTGATATCATATACGGTAGGTACTTGCGTTGTAACTGCTACAGTAACCGTCTCGCCCGGCCCGGGGGCCATTGCAACATTGCCAATCACTATTTGCAGGGGTACCACTGTTTTATTGACCGACCTCACATCGGGCGGTACCTGGAGCAGTAATAATACTACGGTAGCGAGTATAACGGCCGGAGGCATAGTGACAGGGGCAACAACGGGCACGGCAACTATATCTTATACCCAAAGTGGCTGCGCAGCTACTGCGGTGGCCACAGTTACTGCCACACCAGCGGCTATATTGCCCGCGACGGCAGTACTCTGTACGGGTAATACTGCTACTTTAACTGAAACGGTTACCGGGGGAGTCTGGTCGAGCAATTCAACTACAGTAGCCTCAGTTACTGGGGGAGTTGTGACAGGTATCGGGGTAGGTACCGCCCTTATATCCTATTCATCGGGTACTTGTATAGTTACGGCAACTGTAACGGTAGACCTGGTGCCTAATCCCGGCCTCATTACAGGGGCTTCAGTGGTGTGCGTTGGCGGAACGACAGGACTTGTTGACGCTGCAACAGGCGGCGCGTGGAGTAGCACTGCGACAGCCATAGCTACCGTAACTACTGGCGGCGTTGTCACCGGCGTTACTACAGGGACAACTACAATCTCTTACGGCGTAGTCAGCAGTTGCGGCACTGTGGCTACCACGCATATTGTCAGTGTTGATGCAGCGCCTACTGCCGGCACTATAACGGGTTCAGCCAGCCTTTGTGCGGGCACCACTGATTTACTGTCTGATCTTACTACGGGCGGTACTTGGTCAGCGAGCAATACACACGCCACGATTGGTTCAGCCACAGGCTTGGTTAACGGTGTGTCGGCAGGTATTGATACCATAAAATATACTATTACATCATCTTGCGGCACGGTTTCCACTACGCTGTCCGTTACAGTCGGTGCGTTCCTCAGTGCAGGCACAATCACGGGTACTGTCAATGCCATTTGTGCAGGGGCTACCCTTTCAGTGGCTGATGCAACAACGGGTGGTACGTGGAGTAGCAGTAATACCAGCGCAACAATAAACACCGCAGGCCTGGTTACTGGTGCTTCCGGTGGAGGCTTAGACACGATCGAGTATACGGTCACCAGCTCATGCGGAGCTGCTGTAGCTTCTTACCCCATTACCGTGAACCCGATACCTGCGGCAGCTGCCATTGTGGGGTCTTCTGTTCTTTGCGTGGGCTCACCGTCACTATTTACAGATGCTACAACAGGTGGGGTATGGACCAGCAGTAATACTAATGCCTCAGTTTCATCGTCGTCAGGATTAGTTACCGGCGTAGCGCTTGGTACTTCTATCATTTCATATACAGTTACTAATGCGTGCGGGACATCAATTGTCACCTTCCCAATTACTATGTCTGCAACAGTAAGTGCAGGCACTGTATCCGGCTCAACAAGTTTGTGCATAGGCTCAACAACTACTCTTACCGATGCTGCCGGAAGTGGCACATGGAGCGCCAGCAATACAAGTGCCGAAGTAAGCAGCAGCGGTGTAGTTACGGGCTTGTCCACAGGAGTTGATACTATTTATTATACCGTGGCCACAGGTTGCGGCAGCGCGGTTGCCAGCCTTGTTATTTCCATTAATTCATCGGTAGTTTCGTCGGGCACTATTTTGGGGCCGTCATCAGTTTGTGTCAGCTCTTTGATCGATATGACGAACCCGACCGCATCAGGCGGAGACTGGAGCAGTAGCAATTCTCACGCAACTATAACCACTGGCGGTTCAGTTACGGGTATCTCACCCGGCACTGATACGATCAGTTATACCATAACATCTACCTGCGGCGTTGCTTCCACTTCCAAGGTGATCAGCATTATTAGTGCCTTGCCGACCATAAGCACTATACTCGGTCCTTCGGTGGTGTGCGTTGGTTCGTCTGTAACGTTAACCGATGCTACCAGCGGCGGCGTGTGGAGCAGCCTGAACGGCAACGCCATAGTAGGTTCTTTGAGCGGATCAGTAACCGGCGTAGCTACAGGTACTGATATTATATCCTATACTATTACAACGGCGTGCGGCTCTACAAGTGCAGGCTTTCCTATAACAATGACCTCCTCCGTAACGGCTGGCACTATCAGCGGCCCTGATAGTGTATGCAGGGGCTCTTCCATTCTTCTTACTGATGCTGCAGGGGTCGGCACATGGACCAGCGGTAATACAAATGCCACAGTGTCTGCCGGAGTAGTTGTGGGTGTTGCCACAGGTACTGCGCCAATTTCTTATACAGTTACAAATAGTTGCGGAACTGCTTTTGCGATAAGCATAATTACAATAGTTCCCTCTGTTACTGCAAGTACTATTTCCGGTCCTTCTTCGGTTTGTACTGGTTCTGAGATTACACTAACTGATCTGGCATCAGGTGGTACCTGGGTAGCCAGCAATGGCAGTACTTCGGTGGTTGGAGCAGGCATAATAGAAGGCATGACCGTGGGTATTGATACAATTACTTATACTATTAACAACACCTGCGGCATTAGCACTGCAACCAAAATAGTGGCAGTGCAACCCGGGACAGTTGCATCTCCTGTTATCGGTCCTACACACCAGTGTACCGGTGCCCGTAACTGGATTTTACTGAGAGACTTGACTACAGGTGGTTTGTGGAGTAGCTTTGATCCGGCTATCGCTACGATTGACCCCACAACAGGTGTCGTAACAGGAATGAGTGCTGGCCTTACCGAACTTACCTATACTGTAACCAGCGCCTTCGGATGTGCTGCAACTGCAACTTCTATAGACACTGTTTTTGCAACTCCTATACTTTCCGGCATTACAGGAAGCGCTACAGCCTGTGTGGGCTCTACCACACTTTTGGCTGACTCAACCAGCGGCGGGGCATGGACCAGCGCTGATGTATCTGTCGCGACCATTAATCCCGTTTCAGGCGTGCTGTCTGGCGTATCCACAGGTACCGTAATCATCAGTTATGAGGTCGTAAACAGTTGCGGTACTTCTTTTGTGGTAAGGGATGAAACCATTAGTACAACGCCTGCAATTGGATCAATTGCAGGACCTACCTCTACATGCGTCGGATCAACTATTACTTTAACAGATGCAACTACCGGCGGTGTGTGGGGCAGTACCAATACCTCCATTGCAACAGCAGGCGCCTCAACTGGAGTGATAACAGGCGTGGCGCCCGGCCTTGTAACCATTGATTATGTTTATACGGGAAGCTGTCCGCTTACTATAAGTACGTCAATTACGATTACAAGTGGCCCTGCGGTTGATGCTATTACCGGCACGACCAGCGAGTGTATCGGTACATCCACATTCTTAACGGATGGTACATTCGGCGGTGTATGGAGCAGCGGCAGCACTTCAATAGCGACCGTGAGTGCTACAGGCACTGTAATAGGGATAGCAACAGGGACTGCAACTATTTTCTATACGATCACCAGCGGTGGATGCACGGTGTCTGTTGCAGCTATTGATACGGTGTTGGGCATTCCTGCCGAATCGCCAATAACAGGCGCGTCTGCAATTTGTGCAGGGGCAAGCCTTATCTTATCAAACTCCGCTCCCGATGGAGCCTGGAGCAGCGGCAATACTTCTATTGCAGTAATTAACCCATTGACAGGTGTGGCAACCGGAGTTTCGGGTGGCGTGGATAAAATCTACTATACAATAACGAATATCTGCGGCCATGCATTGGATTCTGTATCCATAACAATTAACGCCGGTCCGACTGTGAGTGCTATTTCAGCAGCGTTCACATCATTGTGCTCTGGCACTTCTGTTACTTTATCTGACGCGGGAACAAGCGGCGGAGTTTGGACCAGCAGCAATACTGCAATAGCGACTGTAAGTTCAACCGGGGTGGTAACGGGTGTTTCCGGCGGTACAGATACGGTAAGATATACCGTAACAAATGCAGATGGCTGCTCTGGTAGCGCGATGATTAGCCTTTCCATAGGCGGATCTATCCTGTCAGGGGCCATAAGCCCAACTGGGCCAGTTACTATATGCCATGGACATACAGTGTTCATGCACGTGGTTTCCGGCGGCACAGGAACTACCTATCAATGGCTGCTTAACGGAGGTGCACTTCTGGGAGCTACAAATTCGGCCTATACCGCAACTTCTGTTGGTATTTACTCTGCGGTAATAAGTAACGGTACTTGCAGTGAAACCATACCCGGCCCAACAGTAGTGGCACCGCCAAACCCGATCATAATATTTAGCTCGCCACTCAGTCTTTCCACCGGGTCGTTCGCTGCATACGAATGGTTCCTCAATGGTGTACTTTTACCAACAGATCATGGCAGCTCCATTACTATTACCGGCGCCGGCACTTACAAGGTTGTAGTAACAGATTACAATGGCTGCTCTGATACCTCTGGAGGCTATATAGTAACGGGCGGTGGCGGCGGTGGCACAAATGGTGTCAATGCGGTTACTAACCCGCAGGATATAAAAGTGTATCCAAACCCTGCAACTTCAATGTTATACATAGATGCTCCAGTCAATGTAAATGTATCAGTGGTAGGTATTGATGGGAAAATACTGATTAGCAAAAAAGATGTGACCAGCATAGATATCAGCGCACTTTCTGACGGCTTGTATATGATCATGGTTTATGATGAAAATAATCTGCTGCTTAGGGCTACGAAGTTTGCCAAAGTGCAGTAACATAAAAAATCAGCTAAGTTTCAAAAAGCCGTCCCTGTAATATGGGACGGTTTTTTTTATGTGGCAGAATAGAATCCTTTATATTATATTTGGGGCCTTCAACCTTAAAAACATATTATGCCGGATACAGCAACAAAACCATTCCCTTCGGACATTGAGATATCGAGATCTGCCGTTTTAAAACCCATAGCAGATATTGCACGGAATATAGGAATAAATCCAGAAGATATTATTCCTTACGGCAAGTACAAAGCAAAAGTGCCGCTTACTTATATTGATGAAGAAAAGATCAAAACCAGTAACCTGATCTTAGTAACCGCCATAACACCAAATAAGGCCGGGGTAGGTAAAACAGTGACAAGCGTCGCACTTTCCCTGGGGCTGAATCACATTGGCAAAAAAGCAGCCGTTGCACTTCGTGAACCTAGCCTGGGCCCCTGCTTCGGTATGAAGGGTGGGGCAGCCGGGGGCGGATATTCGCAGGTGTTGCCGATGGAAGATATCAACCTGCACTTTACTGGTGATTTCCATGCCATTACATGCGCCAATAATATGATCGCGGCGCTGCTCGATAATTATCAATATCAAAACAGGCATACTCCTAAGGCTTTGGAGCGGATTGTATGGAGGCGGGTGGCGGACGTTAATGACCGTTCTCTCAGAAATATTGTTACCGGTCTGGGTGGCAGTGCTAACGGCATTCCTACCGAAGCAGGCTTTGACATCACTCCTGCCTCAGAAATAATGGCGCTCTTCTGCCTTTCAACCGATCTGGATGACCTGCAGGCCAGAATTGAACGTATTGTACTGGGTTATATTGTAGATAAAAAACCATTTACGGTAAAAGACCTGAACATTGCAGAAGCAATAACGGTACTATTGAAAGACGCCTTGTTGCCAAACCTGGTGCAAACTACGGAGCAAACCACAGCGTTTGTGCACGGTGGTCCATTTGCGAATATTGCGCACGGGTGCAACACAGTGCTGGCTACCAAAATGGCACTCAGTACCTCAGATTATGTAGTTACTGAATCAGGCTTCGGAAGTGACCTCGGAGCTGAAAAATTCCTGGATATTAAATGCCGCCTGTCGGGACTGCGGCCAAAGGCCACAGTAATAGTAGTTACATCAGGTGCGCTGAAGCTGCATGGAGGTGTACCGGCCTCGGATATTAATAAGCCCAACATGGAGGCTTTGATAGCGGGTATTCCCAACCTGCAAAGGCATGTGCAGAACATGAAGGGCTTTGGGCAGAGCGTGGTAGTTTCTTTCAATAAATTCAAGCATGACACGCAGGAGGAAATAGATTTCCTCACCCATTTCTGTGAAAAGGAAGGCGTAGTATTTGCGATAAATAACGGCTTTACAAAGGGTGGTGAAGGCGCTGCTGATCTGGCGCAAAAAGTGGTGAACGTCATTGAAAATAATCCTTCAAAAGACATCAACTTTACCTACGACCTGGAGGACCATATTAAAACGAAGATCGAAAAAATAGCCACTAAAATATATCGCGCAGGCGAGGTAGTATATAATGGTACCGCATTTGCAAAGCTCAAACAGTTTGAAGCTAACGGCTGGGGCCACCTGCCGGTATGCATTGCCAAGACACAATATTCTTTCTCAGATGATGAAAAGAAGATTAACGCTCCTGAGGGTTTTACTATTAATATTCGCGACCTCGTGATCAATGCAGGAGCCGGCTTTATTGTCGCTGTTGCAGGAGAGATCATGCGTATGCCGGGGCTCCCGAAAGACCCCCAGGCCATGCATATTAAACTGGTAGATGGCAATATTGAAGGGCTGAGCTAATGCTATAGATTTCTTGAGAATTTTCCGCTCCGTTATCTTCTTTTCAAAAGAGGATAACAGAGCGGTTTTTGATAAGACAGGCGAGATGATTGTAATAACTGTCGAAGTCCTGCGGATGAAAATATAATTCGTTTTATCCTCACTCACTAAGCTGGAACTGCGGACAAGCGCAATAACTAATTAAAATAAGCAGTGTATACCCCATTACTAACAGCGGTGCCGTCTTTACAGGTAAACGCAAAAGTACCTGTACCGCTGGCAGTGCCGTTGAGTGTAATGGTGAAAGTACCTGATTTCGCAGTTGTTGGCGTTGTGTTGGTATTCACATAATAAAATGCCTGGTGGTAAAGGCTGTCAATTGTATAGCTGGTAGTTGAAGAACTGAGATCCGGGATGGAAATAGTTATTTCCTGGCCGGCTGCTGTAGTGCCGGTTATTAAAAATGACCCGGAAATATCACTTGCTGTCACGCTGTTGGCGACGAAGGATACGCCATTTACAGTTGCAGTCATTGTGCTGGAGGGTGTGCCGTTCTTTTTAGGCTGGCACGAGAAAAACCCAATGGAAACCATTAAAAAATAGAATAATACCAATTAGACATTAAAAACACACTGAAAATTATTAGTATAAAAATCACGTCCGCAAATAGATTGCACAATTGAGGTGTTGATGTGATTTTGTATGGAATCGGATATTGTGTGTTGGAGCT
>Ga0182030_10018688_pt1 | contig 13272 bp, 8 predicted proteins | sample 812S3MmetaG_FD_121299 | JGI IMG/M metagenome (GOLD analysis project Ga0182030, IMG submission 121299) | Permafrost microbial communities from Stordalen Mire, Sweden - 812S3M metaG (Illumina Assembly) | ecosystem: Environmental > Terrestrial > Soil > Wetlands > Permafrost | place: Sweden... | reverse complement strand
CGCCGGGCGTGCAAAAATCGGCTTGAAACTGCCAGTGCGAACGAAATGCGATGAAGCGAGCTGTCAACTCGCGTTCATAGCCACGCAAGATCTTCTTCACCGCGCTGGACAGGTTGTCGTAACGAAGGCGACGGAAGACGCCACCAAAGTAATGGAAGGCTAACTCGTGTGCTTCCAGAAAAGCCTGTTGTGTAGCCCGCAGATAGGCGCGATGATAGGCTGCTCCGCTGGCCATCGACCGTAACGAGAACACCTGGAGCTTGACCCGTTCGCCATCCATATCGGCATAGGCTTCATACCAATCAACCTGTGCTTCAATGCCCCAGTCGTAGCTCTGCGGTACGAAGATCTCGTGCTGCCCGAATCCCAGCGCCTCTTTGCGCTGCTCCACATACAGCCTCACCGTGCGTTCGGCGGCCGTGCATCCTGGCACTTCGTCGCGAATGCGGTGCCAGATTCGCGTTGCTGTGTGGCGTTGCTTGCGGTGAACCTTGCGATCCTCTTCAAGGATCGCGTCAATGAACTCCGCCGCTGGAGCCATCTTTATATGCGGGCGCTCCGTCTTCTTTCGTCGCGCTGGAACCGCGCTCCGAATCGCTTCCCGCACCACCCGTCGGTGCACTCTCAGCTTGCGCGCCACGCCCTGGATCGTGCCTACTCCAAACTCATACTCCAGCCGAATCTGCTCGAACAGCTCCACCTTGGCTCTCCAGTCCAACTCCCGCCTCCAGATCCAAGCTCACGCTTACATCCAGAGTAGAAGTTTGCTGTGTCCAGGGGTGGGCCAAAACAAACTGCCGAAGTGGGCCACTTCATAATGCCAAAATCAAGGGCAACTCAGTTACGACGCGCTGAAAGCATTCCCCGCTTCGCTCATTGCCACGGTGGAGGTGTTCTACTGGCCTATCGAAAAGCGGAAGCGCAACCAAGCGGGTAGGCCCGGCAAGCTGCATGCAAAAGTTGCGATTGTTGACGACACAATGCTTTTATCGAGCGCGAACTTAACAGACGACGCATTCAATCGCAATCTGGAAGTCGGCGTCATGGTACATAACCCGGCGCTTCTGAAAACCACAATAAGCTATTTTGAATCATTGATTTCGGATGGAGTGCTCTGCCGGTTGCGGTAAGGTGTGTGTCGCGAGGAGTTTATTTCATAGCTACCCAGATGCCATAACGGACAGATCGTGAGCGCCTAGACTGTGAATGAATTCATTAGCCGCTGCTAAGACAGATAGTCCTTCAGCACCGATACCGGTTTTGGATATCCCGGGCTGCACGATCACAAATTTGTATTCGATTCGCTTCCCAACGCTCTCGCGAAAGATCCGCTCAAGCTCGTTTCCAGAACCCCGAACAAAGCACGACCTAACCTTGCCTTTGTTTACGCGCCGCCTCACGTGCTTGAGTATTTGCCTCTCATCCATGACGAGGTTGAATGACTTGACGACCTGGCCACAAACCTCGTAAACATCGCCGACACGGTTGTCCGCCGCGGCTCCGCCCGCGGACTTGCAATGATATAGGGTGATTGTGACGCGTTGCGCGTCGGCGCTGACGGTGAGGAAGTCGGCCATCTCACCCGATCGATGATCGTAAAGCACGACTCCATTGGCCACTCCAGAGAGGTGCTCCCTCAGAAAGTCGTGCACTGATCGTTTTCCGTTGCGGACATCGGAATCCTTCCAGAACTCCCTTTTGGGGTCGACGTTTTGGGATTCCCAATCAATGACCTCGATATGCTCGCGGTCAAACGTCTCCGTTCTAGCTGAGCATGGGAAGTATTCTTCGCCGCGAAGCTTTGCGAAATTAGTGCAGTAAAAGTAAAGAGGGTACTCGTTCAGGTACTCCGCTATAGGAAGGCGATCACCTTCATAAATCACATCGAGATCTCTGCCGGACACAGGTGTGAAGAACGCCGAGCGTCCCGGCGAGAAGTCGAACCGCCATTCCTCATCGTCGGTCTCAAGGACAACTTGGAGTTGTTCGGATGACGAGGCGCCACGGTCAATCCGCAACGAGAAATCGGCCAGCAATATGGTCTCGCTGTCTCCTGAGATGCTGGCCTCGATGACATCTTCGTAGGCGGTCGGATCCCAGTCCACGGCAAACACGTCGTTGGGTAGAGTCGCGAGGGGAATGCCGACTTCCAATATGTCAAGGCCCGGCGAAGTAATAACGCCGGTAGTTGACTCCATCTTGCGCGCGAGTGCCTCACACCATCTGACAAGTTGAGGAATGGTCCCTTTGCCGCTGCACCAAAGTTTTGAACCACTGCTGTATCCGAGCGTGATCTTTTCATCACGCTCATTAATTGCAGTACAAGAAATGTGCCCCTGGTGAAATAAGCGACCATCCGTCTTCCTGATGGCTTGGTGTGCGTTGCGACCCGCTAGCATCCGGTACGACTCTTGCTTTGCGGTGTGCAGCCGATTCTTCATCCCGACGCTGAAGCACTCAATCTTCTTTAGTGCGGAGAGTGTCCGGTTCAACTTGTACAAGGGGAGTCCCTTGAGTGCGGGACCAGCATATTCGGTTGCGATGTGCCTGTATACACTGTCAGCGCGACGTGAAGCATTTATGAAGAGAAATCGGCCGATAGGGTCGTAGTGAATGACGAATAGTTCGTATTCGATTCTTCCAAACCGGAGCTGATCCGACCAGCGGGGCCGTTGTTGCTCACGTGCGACAAACACCACGGTCGAGAGTTCTTCGCTTTGCTGGCGATACATAATCTCGAACGGAGCTGGAAGTGCGATCTCTGTTGCGAGGTCAATCTCCACATCCTCGGGGACCTGGTAAACCTTTACATGATAGTTCGGGCGCAGAGCGTAGAGTGATACCTCGTCCATACCTGGCTCTTGGACGTCCGGCGATTGAAAGGTTGCAAGGTCCGCTCGCAGGTTATCTTCGGCGAGGACACGGGCCTCTGCGAGATTAACAATAAGTTCCTGCCAGACCGCGTCGTCGTGGAAGAGGATCTCCATCTCTCCTTCGATCTCCGCCGGCACGGCGAAGAAATGAGCCGCCCCTATCTTCTCGTCCCCGACCCTGGCGAAGCGGCCGATAAATTGGAGAGTGATGCCAAGCGACGCATGTGGAGCATGGAGCGCTGCGATTTTGAGGTTCGGAAAATCGAATCCCTCCCCGAGCATGTTAACGACTATGACCCCGTCCAGTTCACGATGCCTCAGCCGCTCAATCGTTTTTTCAATTTTCTTCGTGTGATGGTGGCTGTGTACAACCTCGAGTTTGAGTGAGGTTGCTGTATTGTACTTTCCGAGCAGTACTTCGGCATGGGGGATGCTGTCGGCGCGTACTAGAATCGAATGCTCGAATCCGGCATCGCGATCACTCCTCAACGCATTCTCTGCACTGCGAGCAATGGCGATGTCAGAGTCCACTCCTGGTTCAGGTGTGACTGGTTCGTAGTGGAGGTCACCGAAAACCCCGTCTTCACGCGCATCTCGCAATGAGTAGTTCACAACAATGCTGCCTTTAATCTGCTTTTTGTCCCGACGGAACGGTGTTGCGGTAAACAACGCTCGCTTCGCCTTCGGGAACGCGTCAAGGACGGCTTGCCATGTCTTTGCAGGACTGTGGTGGGCCTCATCAATGAGCAGCAGGTCGAAAAGGCCCTCCGGCGGTTGCAAGACGCCTTTCAGGATCGGGCTGATCGAGTGGGCTGTAGTTACGATCACGTCGTACTTTTTGAGTTCGTTCCACTCTTCAATCGTGGAGAGTCGCTTCGAGAGCTTTTTGACAGCTGGTGCTGGAACAGTACTTTTGAGCACGCCAATTCTCTTCAAAACGGAGAGAGACTCGAATCGCTCCGCGACTTGACTTCTGATGGAGTCGCTCGGAACGACTACTAGAACCCGACGTGCGCGGAGCAGGTACGGCAGTAGGATTGCCACATCGGTTTTACCGGCTCCGGTTGGCAGAACGGCAATGGCGGGTTCAGGTTTGAGCGTAAGATGCCCAACGAGGGCGTGGATTGCTGCTGTCTGCCCACGCCGCAGGCCGTTCGCCGAACAAAGCCGCACAGCAGGCGCGTTTTTTTGGAAGTAATGATCCTCGGGCAGAGAAGTCTTATTCATTAGAATCCAGACACCACAATATATGGGAAAGCGAAAAAAATAGTACCATATATTGTATTTGTCTGCTAATGGTACGTCAGGAACTTGGAAGTATTTAGCTCTCGGCACTGTGGTTAGCATTGATGAACCCGGACAGCTCTTCACTTACCGAGACTCCTTTCAAACAAGCGACTGGAAGCTGTTCCATGACGCTCTGAAGGCGCACCCAGAATGAGGTGCTTCACCGGATCATGCCAGCATACGGCCTTCCGGAGTCTTTCGAATCATTAGCTGAGCTGCGTCGCCGAGCCAGGCGGGATGCGAGTTCCTCTTCAGTCCCCAGTTGGTCGGATCTTATTGTTGCCAATGACTATATTCAGTGCCCCCTCCGAATTGGATGAGGCCGACGCATCCAAATTGAAGTGCGGGATGGTATTTGTCGCAAGCAACTGCTCCGCTCTAATTAGACCCCCCTTCGTCACCACGCAGTCCGAATCTGGGAGTTTCACAGCAGTTTCTCAGTACGTGGGTTTTCAGATCGCCAGTCCTGCTGGTTCGTTACGGCTACCGCTCAAAATGCTGAATCTTGCTATCCCACGCCACATCCATCTGGGCGGTTCCTCGTTGCCCACTTAGAGCAGAGATCACAGCAGGTCCCCAAGTGTTGACAAACGCGGCTTTGGTCTCGCGAGCGACTGCTCCAAGAATCGCAGCAAGGATCTTATGCTGCCTCATAAACCCGGGGTCGGTCGTTGGATCTTTGGCAGAAGCTCTGTCGAGTGCAGATAGTGTAATGGCGAGTTCCGGTGCCACTTTGCTAATTGCGTCTGCCCACCACCTGATGCCCACCCAGTCCGTGCTAACGGCACCCAGTTCAGTCGGGCTTAGGCTTCCCAATTCAGGGATAGCAGCAAAGCTAGACGTGTTCCCGTCATCGTCCATAGCAGACCAGGCTGCGTCATTGTTGAGAATCCTGATTCTGGCAGCATTTCCATCTTCCGACGGATCGAGCAGAGCAATCATCACCTTCCGCCCCTCCCTTTCGAGCCCCTCACGAGTGCGCGGTACACGATTCGCGGGATTGGAAAAGAAGATCGACATGACTGCCGCACTGTCGTAGTGCAGGCTGAGACTCACTCTGGCATGGCTGAATGTGGCGTTCTTCGCCAAAACTGTATCGAATGCACCGGATGGAATCAGACCCAAAGCGTTCCCCAGAAGCACATTTTCTTTTAGTTGCTGGGGACGCATTTTATTGGAGTAGTCCAGATAGTCTTGAACGATGGTGAAATTGGCATTGAACTTGGATCCGACTGGAGCATAACTGGCTGTCGTAATGAAATCTTGCGCGAGCGCTGTTCGAAGCTTGTCAGAATTAGCCGAATATGGAGTGGATGTGGCCGCGATTCGGCCCGCCTTTTCCGAATCGACGATTGTGAGCTGTCCGGTATCATCGCGCAAAATTGTGCATTTACTAATGTAATCCGTAGCAGAGGTGGCATTGTAAAAGCCGAGCAAATTCAATGAGAGAGTGTGCTTGCGCTCCCTTGTTTCAACAATTATATTTCGTAGCCTACGTGCATTTGTGAGCGATTCGAGAGGTGTCCAGTCGCCTTTGAGTGCAGATTGAAGCGCCTGGTCCGTTTCAGCGGCGTCTCCTTGATCTAAGCGGATTTCGTAAAGGACCGCTGCCTCATGCGTATCCGCCGCCGAGCACATAGCATTCAGTCCGATTGAGATGCTATGGTCGAGGCTATCCTTTATTACTTTGTTAAGATCTTTCGCGGTGTCGGCTGAAATGCCACACTTAGTTACATCGACACCCGGGAGAGCTGCGTTCAGCACCGCCCCTAGGAGATCAGTGCCGCCACCCGCAACCTCGATGCCAGTACTGGCTGTGAGGCTCGCACACAACGTCGATCCCTTCTTCTTGTAAACCCCAATTTGCAAAACATTATCGGGGAGTTTGTGCGAACGCACCAGAAAATCTCCGGAAACAGCTAAACCGCCTGCGATCTTGACGGTCGCTGTGGGGGCGACACTCAACTTGAAGTTGAACGGGAGATTCGCGCTTGCAAACGCACTTAGGCTAATCGGAATCTCGTAGGAGCCAGTTATGCTAACAGCCCCGCTTAGATCGCATACGTTGACGGTCCCGAGAGCCTGCTGCCGTACCGACTGAGCGTTGACCGCGACGGAAAAATGCTCGAGCGCACTTACAAATGCATCTTTCAAAAGCGGCAGAGGCGGATGCGCGGCCTCAAGCAATGTATAGGTGGATAGCGCCAGTTTCGCTCCACCCTGCACCGCGACGCCAAATCCATCAGCGGTCGCGCTGAGTTTGGTCCCGAGAGCCGCATCTACCTCAAAGCCGACCCAACATTGGTTGGCGGCGATAGGAATGGTTGGAGCAAAACCGTCATTTGGGAACAGGAGTTTGTCGGTCGCCGTCATCACTATGAAATCACAGTTAATGCCGCCACTGACCGTCAGATCCGGAACACCGTCGATGAGAGACGATGGTGTAGACAACTGAGCACCAAGAGATACGGTCTTGAGGTCAAAATGGTCAACGGGTGCCGCGAAGCTATCGATAAATGATCGTGCGGTCGTCAGCAACTGAGTGAGTTTCGCCTTCGCCAATGGCGAGTTGTCGCGAACCTGAACTTCCACGACTGCTCCGACAAGATCGGTGATCTGGATGGTACTCATTCGTCTCCTGGCTCCTCATTCAGTGTCAGCGTCCCAGTTTGTTACGACCTAAGACTCCGGCTCAGTTTTAGTTGGTGTGGCTGGAGGGTGTGGCCGATCCTTGGAGTAACCCTCTCAGGCTGTCGAAGAGCTCTGGATTGTCCACTACGAAGAACAATCCGCCACGCCCGTTTTGACTGCTCGAACACTTCGGCTTGGCTATAGCACCTTGCTGGTTCATATCGCCAAAGATCGCATAATGAGCACTGCCTGACATTGAAATCCCGATCTTTGCGTGATTAAAATTCGTACCGAGCCCACCAGTCAGACCAAATTGCTGTTCTTCCCAATGCCCGGAAGTGGCAATCTCGACTGCACCAGGCTTCCCAAGCGAGTCGTCCCAACACTCGATGCCTGTAGAGGAGGTGGTTGAGTCGATCTTGGGAGTTGTCCACCAAGTGGCTGCTTTCAGAGATACTCCGCCGAGGACAGCCGATACCATTTGCCATGGCGGCACGTTGAGGCGCGACGGTTTCGAGATCAATACGATTCGGCTGGAAAGTGTCACCTTTGTATAGGCTGCACTACTGGATTTCTTTCCCAGCCTATTTACCAAGTTCTGGATCTCCGCCGGTCCCCCGTTTTTTACGATCTGTGTGTTCTTCGGGTCTGTCACAACGCTAGCGTTGAGGAGCGCTTGCAGCACCATTTCAAGGTCGCCTTTGGTAAGCTTCAGAGCGAAGAAGTGTTGACTGACCTCGACGTTGTCATCGCTCACACAACCCAACGTGTTGCCGTCTGTCTTGCGCGGGGAGTTCGCACTGCCTGCCGCGGGCCAGGATGGTGTCGTAACTTGCAACACAAGTCCTTCGCCTGCCTCGTTCCAAGCGAGAAGTCCCTTCGAATGCCCCCAGGGCGCACCACAACTCTTCGTGCACCCCCTGATTGCCGGGTCGTTATAGAACTGATCATTCCAGATCACGTAAAAGAACTCACCATTGTAGATTTTCGCAAAAGTCGCGCCCAATGGATCTGTTGCGGTATCGCCCGCGCAGCCGCTGCCACGCTGAAGCTTGCCGGATTCGCTGCTTGCGTAGACAAACTGCTGGCCGAAGGCTTTGTAGTCTTGCACTGTCCCGCCGGACAAACAAGCCCGCGTTGCTCCTCCACACTCAGGAAAGGAAGCAGTGTTGAACTTGAATACAAACCACCAGTCAACCGAATGTCCCTGTGTCAGGAGAGGCGTAGGTGCTTCGCTTGGGCTCTGGGCAAAACCTGTCCGAGGGGAAGCGGACAAAATAATTGCAAATACTAGAAATAGAACCGCAATCCGCCCACAGACCCTCACATTATTTTTTTCCATTGCAGTCTCCTTGCCAGCAAATCCTTGTTTCGTGAACCTCGGCGAAACCGTGGATCGGGTGTTAATACAAAACGCCCGATGAACGTGTACTTATCGTCTGCCACTTGAACTCTATTGAACCAGTGCTGCTTCATGCTCAATGAGTCTGCGCCGCACTCTGCCAATCCGGCCGGATCGATATCAAATTCTTCGGGCGATACTCAGCCACCGCCTTCATCCTCGCGAAGGTGCTGGCATGGAATTCAGCATCCTGCTGAATTCGACGAGGTTTGCACAACGGAATTTGCCATCGCGTTTTAGGAGGGATGGTCTGCATGTCCTTGTGTTTCCGGGGCATGATTTCCAGCAGCAACCACGGGCCTCGTAACGAGTTGTGCAAGGGGGCTCCTGGGTCAGGCTTCGCGAATCCGGAATCCGTATACCCAAGGATCTGAGACCTCTTTTGCGAATCAACTTGCAAGCCAGCGTTGCCCGCTTCCTCTAGCATCCACTCCAGCGAAATTTTGGCCAACCCTGATTCTGCTTCGGCGTAACCGCCCCCGATGTCCGAATGAACGCCTGGGAACCACAACTGCTTGATATCTTGTCCCCCTATTGTCTTGGGAGACCATAGGTTCTGGCGAAAAGCGCACCGCCGCTCGTCAATGGAGACAGCGTGTCGCCCGATCTTGATGTCTGGATTCGCGTAGGTGAAGGGAAGAGTAACTGGGTCATAGACCCATCCGACAGAACTCACCGTATCCCAAAGCCCCACGAAGTGCGGCTTGCACTCGCGTGAGAAGGAATTCTTGAATTGGGCTGCGAGTGGAAAGTCCTTCTGCTTTGCTTTGAACATGCGGAGGACGTAAGGGATAAGCGCTTCATTGCCCCGGCGAACAAGTCCGTACATGTGCAGCATGGCCGCAAGTGCCCGGCAGCTATACGCACCTCGGCTGAATCCGAACAGATAGACATTGTCACCTGCTTCGAAGTTCTCCATGAGATAAGTATAGGAGTCGGAGAGGATGCCGCTTAGTCCATAACCGAACGCCAGCCCTGCGGTTCTCGTCGCCCATTGGCCGAGCTTACTCAGTGCGTTCGGAGCGCCCATGGTCCCAAGGCCTGGGTGATAGTAGGCGATCTGGCCGCTGCCGTCGAGCTGAAGCGTCGAGAACAGCTTCACAACGTTAGAATTCGTGTTTCCGAACTCGTTACCGGTCCCATCGATGCAAATTACGATGTTCTTCGCCATGGTTTTCACCCTCAGCCTTATAAGTTCGACGCTTCTCGTGAATCAAAGAACAAGATGGGCGCCTTTCCATCCGTTAAGCCAGCGAATAGCCGGGATCGAAGCTCGGCCCGCCACTATCTTCAGCAGTGGTCCAACGCAAGGCGTAGACCCCTGTGGGATCAGTAAGACCTCCAGTCAAAAGGTTCGGCAAAACTTCAAGAAGTCCATGTGCCGCTAGATTTTTGTAATCGTCGATGTCGGGCTCGATCATGACGCACGGGAGACCATTGATGCTTTTTTTATTGTTCTCATGAAAGGTCAGCTGAACATTAGCCACATCAAACGCGATCTGCTTCCAACTGTGAGTGGATCCTGGATGGAACTCTGCGCATGTTGTCTCCTCGGCGAATGCGCCCCTTTCCGCCTCTGCTCGAACTGCGGGAACGATCGCAGGATCAACAAAGCCGAAGAAGCGGTCTTGCGCCATGGTGTTGTCCCAGCAGATCTCCCGGAAAAATGTTAGTGGCGACTTTCCAGCAAGGTCGATTTCGGACATGGCCACTGTAAGGTTGAGTAGGCAGGCCAGCGCCTTGGGATTGGTTTTTTGGACAGCGATGTAATGCGCTTCGGCCGTGCTCTGGTCGACTCCAGTGCTCAGGAACTGAGTGATGAGGGGGTAGCGGGAGGTCAATTCTTGCCAGCTAAGGAACTTAAACGTCGGCTCCTTACGAATCATCACCAGCTTGACTACGGACACAACATGCGGATTGACCTTGGCAAAGTAACCTGCATCTCTATAGCCCTTGGCAGAAACAACGATGGAGTATTCGTCCCCGAGGCCGTTATGAAATGGCAGAGCGATGGAAATATTTGGCTTATTCACGTCTATCGCAGGCATGTGGAAGTCTCGCCCGTTCTGAATATTCAGCAATGCTTGCCCATTGAAGGGCTGCATCGCGCCGTCATAGAGGTTAATCATCACGGGGCCCTGGGTTTCTTCTTTCGTGTCTTCTGCCTGCTGCTGCTGCTTAGCCATTTTTTGTCCTCCATCAGAATGTTGTTTCCAAGCCACGAAGGGAAGTCGCAACCTGCCTTGGAGCTTCATTTGCGCGAAACTAATCTCTATCGCGCCTCCTAGTACGTCATGAGCGCGTCTTCCTAGAAGAGGCACGCATGCGTGAATTGGAACGCTGCATTGTTCCTCTCGTTTGCAGAGTCCCAATCTCACGCGTGCTCCCATTGCTAAGCGTTCTTTACCTGAGTTCCAGACGGAATACGCCCGACGAGGTGAGGGTTGGGACCAAGAATGTCCAATCCAACGTGATCTTTCGCCGCCCAAGTGAAAAGCCATTCGGCATCGCTCATAGCAAGGTGGACGCAGCCATGTGATTCGAGATCAGGATCCCCAGCGTGGAAGGCGCAACCAGAACCACCCGTAAAGAACATTGCAAAAGGCATTGCGGCCGGGTTGCCGTGGCTGTCCTTATACAGCGAGCTGTGATGCATCCGTTCTCGTCGGACGGGATCAATCGATCCGTTGGTAAGTATCGGTGTCAAGTGCCCCTGACGACCGGTGGAGAAATCATCTATTACACGGACAATTTGGCCGTTATCTGTAACATTGATCTTGTGATTCGGAAGATCAACAACAACATGCTTGCCCGTACCGCTTGCGTTATTGCTCGATTTTGCGTCCATTTCAATTCTTCCTTCTCTACATCGTTTAGGCTCTACCGCCTGAGCTGAGACCGTTCGGAGCTGAGACGGTTCCAACTCTGACGAGAAGGTACTACGGAAATGAGCACGGCACAATACGAAAAATTCGTATCTAACCTATGCAACACCGTATATTTATGAAAATAAGGGAAATATATTTTTGCCGAGAGCCGCGCAGTGTGGCACAATCACTTGGTACGAAACGATATTTTCGTACCAAACTTGGGAGGAATTCGTATGGCCGGATTCGGAGACCTGCTCCGTCGCCTCCGAGGTACCCGGACTCAGAAGGAAGTCGCTTCTACTCTGGGAATGCCTGTTACAACTCTTTCCACTCTTGAGAATCAAGAGACAGTTCCACGAGGAGCGGTACTCAAGAGGCTAGCGGACTACTACAGTGTGCCTCTCACGTACTTCTACTCAGCGCCCTCAATCGAAATGAGATCGACTGATGCTGCAAAGGCCTGGTTACTCCAGGTCAAGAAAACCGAGACAAAGGATAGCATTATTGCGACATATGCCTCTCCGGATTTCCCTGACGAATTAAAGCGGCGAATCGCGGATACGATCAAGCAGAGAAAGAATGAGTAAGCTCCGAACATCTACGAAACCGGCGGATCAACTAAGTTCTCAAGAAATACTAGAGACCCTTCTTGTAGAGGCAGGTGCGGCTGGAACGCTCCCAACGAACGAGAAGAAACTGCTTCGTTTCTTGGGCCTTCAGCAGCTCAGTTTTGACTTCATGAACGAAGTTAATTGGGTTTCCGAGAATGGCGAAATCCCAGGCGAATTACGAGCGGCACTACACATGGAAGAGAGAGTTGTTGCCACGCAATCAGGACTTGGTGAAAAGCGAACACGCTTCAGCATCTTTCACGAAATTGCTCATTGCGTTTTGCCAGAACATTTGGATCGCATGTTTATAGACACAGACCAGACTTTGAATTGGTGGACAAAGGCGAGGATGGAACGAGAAGCGAATCGGTTCGCAGCTGACCTTCTGTTCCAAGGTAACTTGTTTGCGGAACACGCTTTGAGCCTGCCGACTAGTTTAACCAGCGTACTCGGCTTGGCTCCCAAATTCGGAGCCTCGTACGAAGCAGGTTTGCGTCGCTATACGGAGCTACATGTTGAACCTTGCGCGCTCATTGTTTACGAGCGAATGCCAAAGTCTGAGGACGGGTATTTAGAAGAAGACGATTACAGAGTACAGTACACAATCACCTCGCCTTCGTTTCGTAGGGCGTATTTTTCTGCCGTTCAACTGAACGGAGGGAAAATCAAAGTTTCGGAGATAGTAGGAAGTCAATCGGTCTGGTCTCTGAGCAGTGTAGTGGAGCGCGAATTGACCATGGAAGGAGAGGGGCACCCGGCGTGGCGCTTCGAGACTGAAATATTTACGAATAGCTACAAGCTGTTCCAATTTCTCAGACGGCCGATACCTGCTCAAGGGGCTCAAAAGAGAAGTCAGTAATAATCGCAACAGCGGAAGATTTTACCCATCTCAGATAAACGATGCGGCCAAGCCTCAGGCCTGCTGTAAGCTGCCACAGGAGAAGTCCACCCCTCGCCACCGCGACAGGTTCTATCCCTCTCGGGAAGCTGTCTCCATAACTATTCCTCAGAAAACTTGCTCTTGAAACTCTCCCACTTGGGAACGAGCCCATGGAGTCTTCGATGGCCTTGACGATTCCCAGTTTATGGAACCACATCTTGACGCCTGCATCCATTTAAAGCGCCGGAGCCGCTAGAATCGCTGCCTGAACAACTGTCCATGATCTGGCAGTGGTTGGACAGCAGTCTACTTCCAAAGGAACACCTCTAATCGACACTTCCAGAAAGACGCAATTTAGACAGCATCCATTGGAAAGCTTGATTCTTGCGGGAGCAACCTGTTTTATCAAAAGGCGGGAGCAGGAGGGCATGTCCCGTTTTTTCAATGCCGCAACGCTTGGTCGTCAGCTAATTTGGACAGTAGTGATCGGAGTGCTATTCTTTTGCGGTTGTGGTCAGTCGTATCCAAGATCCAAAAAATGGATCTTCGAAGCGATAGTACTTCTGATCTGCAGTCTGGTCTTCTCGTAAGATTTCCATAGCTGACATCGCAATCAGCGCTTGCCGAATAGTTCCTGAACTTTTGCCAATTGACTGAACAACGCGAAGGGATTGCATATTCGCGCCCTTTTCCGCAACTACCGCCATCAATGTTCGTT
>Ga0182030_10018685_pt1 | contig 13275 bp, 17 predicted proteins | sample 812S3MmetaG_FD_121299 | JGI IMG/M metagenome (GOLD analysis project Ga0182030, IMG submission 121299) | Permafrost microbial communities from Stordalen Mire, Sweden - 812S3M metaG (Illumina Assembly) | ecosystem: Environmental > Terrestrial > Soil > Wetlands > Permafrost | place: Sweden... | reverse complement strand
AGATGGGGATGGGGATGGGGATGGGTATGAAGATGGGGGGTTTGAGGGCGCGACGGGTGTTGATGAGAATGCGTGAGTTGAGGTGTATTTATGTTTGTGTGCGGACCAATACTAATGGCGACTCTAGTCCTCCTACAATAAGAAACGGCGCAATCCAGACTTCGACGCTTGCTAGAATGGGAGCAGAGCCAACCGAAGCGCAACCTGACAATTTGAGTCCAGGCATACCAACTCTGTAAGTGACAGGCCTACTTATCTAAGCTAATACTGATACTCTGGCTATAGCTCTCCCTCGACTATCACGATCCAACCGGTACCAATCGACATTGTTGTTCCTACAGCTCCTGCTACGTTCGACGAATCTGCTACAATTTCCTCTCATCCACCAGATCCTTCTGTCGCTGGCCCGGGGGATTCGCCCCACCTCCAAACAGGGAACGTTCCACATCCATATGGGGTCTTCTCACAAGATGGGATTATCTATACGCTGCTGTCTCAGACAAACTCGGGACCAGATGCTTTAATCTCTACCCCTGTGTATTCTTCTGTCATCGAAACAGTGAGTGCTGTACCAGAGTCGGAGGCTCTCTCATCACAAGATGGCTATATCTATACGTTGTCTTCTCAAATAAATGCGCTAAATGCTCTTTCTTCACAGGTTAGTAATAGATATACTTTACCTTTGCAGACATATACGCCAGGCACTCTGTCATCACAGGTTGGTAATGTCTATCCTCTGTCTCTACAGACAAACGTGCTATTTTTCAGCAATTCATCGTCTTCAGCAATAATCTATACCGCTGCACCACAGAGCGATGACATATCCTCAGAAGTTACTCTATCCGCTGAAATACCCGCCACGAGCACGGGAGACCTAATCCAGTTGCCCAGCTCATTGCAAGATTTCAGCAGTGCTCCGATGACGTTTTCTGCGCCGGTGTCCGAATTAACTGCTTTTTCGGATTTTATCCCCAAGACCTCAGAATCCTCACCCCCAATTTATGCTTTATCTCAATCCGATCTTCCAAGCTCCCCCGTCTTGCCTGAGGAAAGCACAGTCTTGCCCACCTCTCCAGTGTCAACGCAGGTTGGAATTGTTTCATTCAGTGAATCACCGGCACAAACTTCAAATCTTTATTTAACCTCTCTTGAAGCACTATCATCTCAATCCATAATTCCAAGCGATTCCAATATTCGCCCTGAGGAAAGCACCAGCTGGGTCTCTCTTGCAGTATCAACGCGGGCCGAAGTTCTCTCCAGCGAATCACCGACCCAGGCGTCAGGCTTCAAAGTACCCTCTACAACGATATTACCCGCAACCCCAACCTGCAGTACTCCTTCTTTCTTCCTCATCGGTGTCCTAGAACCAGATCATCCTCTACAATACCTTTCGGCAAACGACAACATGGACGTCGTCGAGATGGAATTCTCTACAAATACGTCAACTGCAACGATATTTAGCCTTGGCGCCAATGGAACCCCAAATGACCTCGAATTCGACATGATAGATTCTGGCGGCGATCGCGTAAGCCTTTACCCGGCACAAGATCATCCTCCAGGCCTTGGTAATGAACCTCTATACTTTGCAACCAGAGATATGATCAGTGCGGTGGCTGGTGTAAATATGACAGCTACGCTGAATGACGATTGCACGCTTTCAATTGCTATTACGAATACGACTGATGATCGTTTATTTGAGTGCTTTAGCAGGGGAAATCATTGGTTGTATTTGCTTGATGTGCAGACGAGTTGTGTGCCGGTGGTTTTGGAGGTGATACCGACTGTCGGAGAGGATTTTACCTTTACTTCTTTAGTCTTGGAGTCCGCTGCGACCTCGTTGTTCTCTCAACCCAATACGAATGGCTTGATTATTTCTACTTCGGGGTCTCTCTCGGAACAGAGAGAGACTCCTCTAGTCAGTTCCACAAGCAAAAACCTGGGAACTTGGAGCAGCACGTTCGAATCTCCGATTTTGCCTGGATCCTCTGGACAGCCTCTCACAACAACGATTCCCCTCTTCCAATCAACAACAAGCGCTTCCAGCCAGGAAGAGACCGAGAACTCCATTACAGGCGTGAAAAGCTCCAACCCAGCCTCGTCGAGCTCTGATATCTTTATCGCATCCACTTCTACCGCGTCGTCTCGCCAGCCTCTCACGACGTCTGAAGCATCGATATCTTCCACTTCTGTTGAACAGACCACAAACTCTAGCTTCAAGGCCTCAGGCTCAAGCCAAATATTATCGAGCATCATAAGCTACAGAAGCTCATCATCTACTGAAGTAGCTCGGGGACCATTAGGTTCTACCATCTCCATGCATTCCACTACGACTTCAGTCGAAAGCCAGGCTAATGGCCCCACAGCAAGTTCTCAAAGTGCAACCTCACTCATATTAATTCGGACTAGCCCTATATCGACGTCCTCTTCTACTCTGTCAACGAAAATTTCTAGTCAATACCAGCCGAGTGAATCGGTGATAAGCTCGAGAACATCAATTGGGTCTTCGTCTTCCAGCTCCGTCACCCTAATCGTAGCTCAATCGCTTCAGACATCTCAAACAAACTCAGTAATATCAAGTTTGGGCTCTTCATCTTCTAGTGCCATCGCTTCTTTGGCATCGCAATCTGAAGAATCTCAGACTTCATCCGCTCGTCGAACTTCCCCTGAGATAGTTTTATCTTCATCGGCCGACCGGAGCCAATCTTCTGATATCACCAAAACCTCAAGCTCGAGCCAGATTTCGTCCAGTTCCAAGAGTGGCGTACCCTCCCCTAGCTCCACGACCTCTAGTAGCTCATCTTCGTCTGAGTCTCAGCAAAGTTTCCCTGCTCAAGCCAGCTCCTTAGATCTCACTCTCAGCACATCGGTGAAAACTAGGTCTAGTATTCCGACTGCTTCACTAAGCTCTTCGTTCTCTATTGAGACTGCAAAAGTTTCTCCGATAGATACTTCGCAAGGTCTTGCTAGCTCACTATCTTCTCAGATACCCCCAAGTTCCCAGGATACTTTGACCGTATTGAGCTCTCTTTCTGCCGGTGTGACCAATTCGAGTATTATTACGAGCAGTTACCTGATCCAAGCCAGTGCGAGTTCCTCTACGAAACTCACTCGATCCCCGTTAACTAGTAGCACCTTCGGCTCTTTAAGCTCCGTTGGTCTTGATATCCCAGCTACATCATCAGCTCCAGAAGATATATCCACAACATCCGCTCTACCATCCAGTGTTTCATCCTCGATATCAAGCACCAGCTTTGTTTCTAAGATCAAGGCCAGTACTTCCTTAGCTTTGATTCCAACTCCTTCCAGGACTGTCTCATCTTCTGGAATTGTGGGGATTACATCCTCAACTTCCACTTTTTCCGCCATTGCAACTTCTACTATCTGCACCCCCATTCCGGCACCAGCCCCCACAGTATTTGTAACAACTCAAAATTGTTGCGAATGGTTCACCGTCGTGGATGCAACAGACACTTGCGAATACATAGAAGATAAATTCGACATTACCCATCATGCTTTCGAAATCTTAAATCCTGAATTGGATTCAGGTTGCTCTAATCTTTGGCTGAACTACGCGTACGTATATTGGTCGGAATCGGGGGCTGGAGCTAACGATTTGCAGATATTGTGTAATCGGCACGCCTGATCCGGCACCAACATCTAGTGAATTGATTGCCTCTACAACCGAAATCCCAACGTGTCCTACGCCTCTAGTTTATTGTCCTGTTGCAGTTCCGCCATTCGACGCATCAACCCTAATCGGAAACCCCACCTCGACATCATCTGGTTTGGACTCCTCACCCACCAACACTATCTCCCCCTTTTGCGTTGACACCACCTCCTCCCGTCACAACTGCGGCACCTGCTCGAACCTCTGCCCACCCGAATCCACTTGCCAAAACGGCACCTGCGTCACAACGGGGCAATGCAACAACACCTACCAATGCCACGGCGCCTCCCTCTGCACCACCAAAGTCCTCTGTGCCTGCCAACCCGACGTCTCGGGCCAAGGCTGGTGTAATGGCGGTGCAAATTGTCCGAGTAGGGATGAATGTGACGTGAATGATGATTGTGCGAATGGGGTGTGTTTGCAGACGTGTTGTGAGTTTAGGTTTTGTATGAAGGATTTTTGTGCGGTCAATGAAGGGGCGACGGGGGGTGGGAGGTTGTTTAGGAGGGGGGTTAGTGGGGTGAGTGGGAGGGGTGCGACGTGGAGTAGTCCGTTTGGAGATCCGGGGACGGATGATTGATGGGAGAAGGGTTGGTTTATAGCGAGAGAGTGTGTGTTTTTGACGGAATATCTTTATTCGGATCTCGATATGTTCTCCTTTCGACTTCATGCTCGCCAGCACTTGACAATTTCCGCAGCGGGATTAGTTCTATCAGACCTTAGTCGCGCAATTCTGCATCTTTGTATACTTTTAAGATTAAGATGCTGTTGCCGCTCTTTTGGGATGGAGATTCGATGGGCGCGGCTAAAATTGGTGGCGATCTGCAGGAATTGGGGAGAATTTTTGTGAATATTTCAGGGGTGTTGGTCTTCTCTCTCTAGTTGCGTGAGACTCGACGTGATCTCGCAGAAACCATGATACTGCAAAACCAGACCGATGGTTATTTGGCGTAATACGCTCTAGCACATGGCTTAAATCACCTAAAGTGTTCTCGTACATGGTGAGGCAAACTGCTACGAGGAGACTCAATAATATATAATAATGAGGTGAAGTATGTTTTGGAACCTCAAAAACCGCTTTAGAGCTAACAGAATACAAAATAATTCGCGTAGGGAGACAATTATTGGTGGGATTTTTTCAATACTTCTTCACGGAAAACTACGGATGAGCTGTAGTTTCTACAAGTGATAGCCTTGTGACGATCTTCGGTATCATAGCAAATCTCCTTAGCATGGCAGCAATTATTGTTACATATACTGCTCGCTCGCAAACTACTTAGTCTGGTGAGTGGGGTGATCTTTGTGCGGTAGTGAATGGATGTTCCGAACTAAGGGTTTTTAGATGAAGTTGACACTTCTTCACCACTCGCATGATACGATCATTAGGATCATTGAGCTACTGCCTCAGATCATTCAAGGGTACGTGTATATAGATGAGAGGGGCATGATGAGAATGCAGGAGCTGGAGCATGAGACGATGGACCGAGTGGGTTTTGAGGGAGTGCAGAAGTTGGGAAAGGGGTTCAGTCAGTCGATTGAATGCGATAGAAGCTTAGTATTATGAGCAGAGCCTTAAAGTCTTGGTTTTCAGAGGCTTGGCATGCAGCTGGTTAAGACCGCCAGCCTTATCACGACAGTTACACAACCATCAAGCTATATTGGTGGATTATATACCCAGCTTTCGAAACGCACACAGTCGCATTGCACCTAAAAACAGCTGGGTACTCTCCAGAAACTTCTCCATTTATCTCTGCTATGAAACCTAACTTCACCCGGGAAAATCAACCAAACTCATCAGTCTCTTAGGTACTTGGGGAAAGTGAACATGAGTTGGCTGAGACTCGATCCAATATCTAGTATTATAGCTAATCTGTTCAACATAGTCTCCATCAGCGACACCCTCGCAATCGTCTCCCTCATCGTCGCTACACTTCTCAACATCTTCGCTATTCTCGCTACTCTCGCTTGTCAGTTCCTACCTCGAACAACTCACCCAACGCAATGATCCGATTCATTGAGCTTCTTCTGCAAATCATTCACGGACATGGACTGAGGACAGGAAGTCAAGATGTGGCGCATAGACGGATGGATTGATTGATTAATCTATATTTGCAATTGTAGCTTGACCGAACAATTGGAAAAGGAGGCGGGGATAATGATTTTCGGCGGCGTAAGCATTATGAGTGAGCTCGACCAACAACTCTTTCTCTTCAGATATATTGCTATATTCGACAAGTGGCCAGAGGATCATCCTTTCGATGGCTATTACGCCGAGGTATCACGAGAGAGACGCAGCTGTGATATGTGTTTGAAAATTCTCCCATTTTCTTGCATCACGGAGCTTGTGCTCGATGCATTTGTACTGCTCATTTTCGCGACCGACAGAACGGTCCTACAGCTGAGTTGCCCCTATCGATCGATACCGCGACCTGACCATAATTTCAGGCAATTCGATTGCTTCAGAATCTGTTGTCCATCAGAGGAAGGGTGGAGGCCGACTTTCACGGCGTTGAGGGGCGACAGAATCTTCTTTTCTTGAAACATGTCAGTAAAGACCAAACGAACATGGTAAAATCCCTACAATCAACGCCATATTTGGGTTGTAAGACTGATCTCTCGTGTTCATCTTGCGCGGCGGAATTTCCAGGATCTCCTGCAGCGGACTCGTGCTGTCCTGCCAGAGTGTTTTCGTTTGGATTGTAAGGCGCGGTGAGATTTTCCTTCTTGTTATTAATCGCATGGTCTCGGACAGATTCACTTTAGGTAAGGAGGCGAGGGACGATGCTTAAGGGGGGGATAGCATACCGTTTCCCCTTCTGATTCGACGTCCTTAGGAGCCATGGCCTTCTTTATCCACATTCCCCGCACTGCATCGCTTACTTTGAAGAAACTTCGTTGGACTGGTTCATAGAGCTGCATGTATGCTGCTTTCTCTAGATCTGACAGTGTGTCATACCACTTCTTGAAATCAGGCGGTGCTGTTGCTAGTATTTGCTTCTCCTGAGAGGATGAGGAAATGGGTGTCGTGGTATTGTCCGTCGTGCTGCTGCCTGGGTCTGTTGGAGGGCCCAAGTCGCCGCCGGTTACACCTGGGGATCCAGACATAATGCCACGATTTCCTATAGATGGGAGCTGTCGCGACTAGAGATGTTTCTGGCAAGGAGCAAGTCTGATTGTCGTGTTTTCCTTACATATATTTTATCGCGGGTCAGTTTTCTATACGTGTTGCCATGAGTCATCAAAGCGGGGCCCAGCGATTTACTGCCACACGGTGTTGAGCGAGCAGCCACTGCAAGATTAACGACTATGCACTATTTCTCTAGCGACGCAATACCCTGGAGATGCTGCAATGCTAGTGACTTAGGCGCAGACTAGCGTTTTCTAAATTCAGCACCATTGGTCCTCTCATGTACGGAGGTAAGCCCTTAGGAAGCGGCGCAGCTATGCTTCTATTTTGGAACCCTAGACCCTGGACCCTGGACCTTCATGGGTTCCCAACCGAAGCTTGTGGCTGTTGTGAATGTGTCCTTAAGTGTGACATGTGTCTCGACTTGTCATTCCAGGAAGTTTGGGTTTTCATTCTGGAATCTTTTGTATACCCGTGCAGTCTCATGCAATGTATCATCATACTCTTTTCTAAGTATGGGCTTGGTAGGGTCACTGGCTTGTAAGGAGTAGCTTCTTCAAGATTAGGGCCGGTGAAGGATTCCCTGAGAACCCACTTTAATCTCCGAAACGTAATATTTACGTTCCCCCAATGGTACCCTGCTTGAAAAGTTGAGAGGCATAGATCAACCACATCGAATGAATCCGCAATAATTGTCACAACATAGAGCGAAGGTACGAAATATCAGTGATTGATGTTATTTTGTAAAATAAAATAAATTCTTTTGTATTCCCATTTCCCCCCATAACCTTGAACCTCAGACAGTGTAATACAGTATCAATATGAACTCCAAACACCTAACACCCACTCCGATTCACCGTCGAACCCAAAAACAATTCCTTTTTACCTACGCTCACAAAATAACGAAGATTGAATCGTGTAACTGTTGAAGCAACATGTTAGCAAAAGTCGAGAGTGGCTAATAGATGGCAGGTCCTTACAGTCAATCCAAGGAGAGACGCTTATTTGTTAGAGTTCTTGGCCGCGGTCTCGGCTGCGATCTGCTTAGCGCTTTGTCCTGGATCTCCTGCTTGGCTTGCTAGCTGCCCTTTGGAGGTATCTTCATTTGGGTTATAACCCGCCGTGAGATTTTCCTTTGTGTATTGTTAGTGGGCTGTTCTTGGAATATAATTATTTGGGCATAACATACTACTTCTTCGTTGGCTTTTACAGCAGCCACATTTGTCGCGCTTTTGATAATTGCTGACCGCGCCTTAGCACTTAATTTTTTACTTTGTAGTTTCTTCAGGACTCCCTCTTTGAGCGTCAGGACCGTCGCTTTCTGCGCATCAGGCAACGCTTTATACCACGCTTGGAATTCTTCCGACGTTCCCTTTAAAACTGCTGCCTGTTTCGCGGCGGAATCGCTCTCGGAATCAGAACTCGTGCCGTCCGAGTTCCCGCTGCTGCTGTCGCTGGTTGTGAGCGCGCTTGTTAGTGAGCCCGGGTTAGAAGTAACTGGCTGAAGGTCCTTCTCTCCACGACGCATGATGACGCTGGACTCTGAGGATGGTACAGGAGCTGCAGCGACTAAGGCAGTTGATACAACAACAAGACCAAGGAGGAAGTTAGAATATTGCATGGCGGCCACTTGGACACTGGACGTGGTAATTGAAACTGGGGCTGGAACAGTAATATGAATGTCGTAAGCGTGGGGAAAGGTGTTGAAAGCTGATCTGAAAACGCAATAACTTATAAATAGCAGGGGTGGGAGAATTCTGGCTTACTTGTGTAGAGTGAGAGATGTTCCATTGAATCTTGCGGTGCAGGCATCTTATAGCAATCGCATGAACAATGGTCTGGCCACTTGTTCGAATATAGATTGATGAAGTGGATAGAAAAATGAAAATCTATTTGAAGAACAGAAGGAAGATGGAGGATGGATTCACTCTCAGCCACAGGAGCTACCATAGCGAGTCGAGCTTTGCGAGCTTGGCTTCCGGGATTAGTAGCGCTCCTATGGCGGCACAGCCGAGTTGGGGTGACAACTGCCAGTTTGATTGGGTCAGTCGTGCGAAGCTATATGAGTTCTCCACCAATGGGCCTTTTTTTTTACGTTCTATCCCCTAAGGTCCCCTTCAGTCCTAGAATAGGGTCCCGTTTCGCATCGCCACGCGAAGGAGCCGCCTTTCGACCCAGGGGCTGTCTTCTCACCACTCAGAGATTGGAAGCCAATCAAAATGGCGGGCTCATTTCAAAACGAACACCTAACTCTTTCAAGGGGCCAATACTGACCCTAGGCTTTGCAGGATCTTCCATTCTTGTGTCCGAGCCTCGCTATTCCCCGTATGCGCCTCATCCTCAGCCCTATTTACGATTTCTATACTGACACCTACACGTTCGGTTCCAACTCCTTCCAATCAAAATAGAGTCGAGAGCTCAGCCCTGTGAAGATGAGGATTCTACACCAGATGAGAAGTAAAATACTAGCAGCAGCAGCAGCAGGCTAGAGCTCCTGCTATGGATCCTCCTGTCAAACCCCGCTGAGCTGCAAGAAATCCCACCAATTTATTATTAGCATCTACTTGCAAAGCAAGAGTCTCGCTTTTGCATGCAGTATAAGTACCACCCACATCAATAGTTTTCAAAATACCATCAACTATCTCGTCTCACTACTTCCACAACCTCATCCTGAACAAGTGTTTCCGTCCTGCTCATTTTTTAATTCCTCTGAAAGTCTATCTAAGGAAGGTCTGTCTCAAGATGAGACCCATACTGCTAGTTTCTCTCATATGTGCAGGCCCAGCACTCATAAATGCTGTCATAATGGATGACACTGTTTATCAAGGTAGGTTTTCAACTTCCTCAATGAAACTGGCGAAGGTATTAATCCAAAATCAATAGAGAAGTACACGGCACCGAAAGCTATTCAATCTGTCCATGGCATTGAGATAAAGAAAGGTGATAATCTGCTAGAGGCAAACTTCAAAGTCGTTTTCAAATTATGGAAAGAGGTAGAAAAAATTATACAAGGTGATGTTAGTGGTTGGAACAAAGATTTCAAGCACTGCTGGGAATTCTTATATGGGAAAACACCACCTGATGGAGACGCTGCGCTGAAAGAAATAAGAGGTAAGCAAATCTTTCTCCCCTTTCAATGACCGGACACTCAAGTACAATCTATACAGACAGGATGAAGTTTTCAGTTGAAGAGTACCCCGAAGTTTTCGAAGTCAAGCCAAGGTCGAAATCAGAAGCCGCTGGGGGAAAAGATATTCCATTATATGATTTCGTGAGTCCATCTTCCGGTCCACAGCTGAAGACACAGTGTACTAACCTTTCCCAGATATTCTACCCTGACTTCTCCAGATTGGAACACGATAAAGCAAACAAGGTATGGAAGATAAAAGAGGGCAAAGAAGAATATGAACACGAGTTCTCCGAGGAAAAAATTGCGCAATACCAAAGGAAATGGAACCCCACAGCCCAAAATACGAAGATGTGGACTCGCGCATTAGACCTCAATGCTGGTCCAACAGGTCGCCCTAACATTATGCAAATGACGGAAACATGGTCCAATCATATCGAAGCTACTCGTGGCTTCTTTGGTGAAGATGAATGGTACCCCAAAGCCTTCAAGAATCAAAAGATACTGCTTCCGAACTATAAGTTCGATGCAACAGGAATCGACGTGATTACCAAAGACCTGTCAGACACTAGAAAGCCTACTAAAGAAAACGCTGAAAAACTGAAAGATGTCTATCCAGCAGGTGAAACATTCGTTACTCTGGAGATTGCATCGGGTATTGTCAAAACATTCTTGCACGAGGTATTTGCAAGTCCCTCTACTCTCCAAATATTTGTTGACTAGTGTTCAGTTTGGCCACATGACTTTTGTGGAAACCCCCAACACCAAGTCACATCTAATCGATATAGTGAACCCACAGAACAAGAACGATAAATGGGCATACCACATTGATAGAAACGTTCAGAGGAAGAACAAGGACAACACAAGTACGTAACCGCAGATCCTTTCTGGTAAGCAAGTTCACTAAACTGACTTTGATAGACAATCTCGCGTTTCTCATCATGTGCTATGATCTTATTCACTACTATGGGTATAGGTGCGATAGATTGGGTATGTGGGAAGCTATTTCAGGCCACAAGCCCCCAGCTTAGGATCCAAATATTTGAAGAAACAGAATCACCAATGACTCGAGGTATGTAAAAAAAAAAAAAGCAGGTAAACCATTTAAAAGTTCGGAGTTATGGCGTAGAGGAATCTTATTTAAAGGCGGTTGTTTTGGGTAGGCATTTGGCGTTATAGTTATACCATTCAGGCGTTGTATATGGAGTTTCATTGAGGGGGGGTTGTTTATAGGCATTGAATAGGATATAAAATATAAAATATAAAATATATTTACAAGGCAATTTCCGCTTAATACCTAATTTTAAGCTCGATCTTCTGAAAAAGGTCAGGTTTAGACCTGGAGCCGCTGCATCGCGAGCAAAGAGGTTGTCCGACGCGATGTTATGACCTGTACGCATTTACTATAAGGGGTGATTCCCGGCTTGAAATACGAGCTGACTTGTCCATTTTCAAATTCTCGTGACTCAATAATAGAGCACCCATTCAATGCTAATAATACCACCTCAAACTTGTGATAATTATCAAACATACATTGAGGCTTCATATCAAGACACAGGTGAGAAAGTCCTGCGGTGAATAAGTCCCTTAGCGATTGATTAGTTCGCCTTGAGCTAAGTACCTTGGCTATCCAAATCCACTGCTTGACCTTTCGTCTCCCAACTCCATCTCGACATTCCAATTTTAGCCAATGGTCAAATTACTTTAGGATCTAGGCCCAGCACTCTCGAATACTGGTCTCTGAGATACCATTTGGTGAGTTGACGTATCATCTTCCAAAGGTTTCGCAGATTTACAATCATAAGGCACGAAATAAATATGGCTTCCGCGCAACTCGATGCTGCTCCGCCGCAAGCTATCACCGATCTCCTTAACGAACTCGAGGCTTACAAGTCGATTCATAACATACATAAAAGGTGTTTGGAGACGAATGAGAAAGGGTTAAACTTGCTGGAGCAGGCTTCGCAGATGTCAGTTCCCTCCTCCGATTCTTCCCCTCAGCTTTAGCTGACGGCAAAATTAGGCCCTATCTTCCCTATGGTCTCGTTGCGAGCTGATAACTATCTATCTAGGTAGTAGCCATGAGAAGATTTGCAAAGAGGTTAGAAGCTTTGCGGCTACGTGTATTAAGGAAGATCTGCAGAGAAGCTCGAGCAGTATGCTGAATTCTTTGCGAAAGAGAAGAGTCAGATTAAACCAAGAGCCAAAAACTTCGTTCTTTAACTTGCCCAATATCTTGTGAGCTGCATTGTTTCCTGCTGTGGCTGAACATGACTAATACGATATAGTATCGCGTGTACGCTTGGTTTGAGTCGTTCGGGAAGGCTGAATCTGCACGGAAATTGACAAAATTGTTGGCGGTTTCATCCGGAAGATGGCACCAGAGGTTTGACGCGGATCAAACACCTCTTATAACTGCCTCGAACGACGCTGGTGCTACTGTAGCTGTTCGTTCCTCTCGATCTACACCAACTCCCTAGAACCCTTCCCTTGCTCCCGCTACTGGACCCGCTGTCGCCTCTCGTTCTGTTGATAGCAACATGCCTTCTTCACAAGAACCCTTGTCCAAATTCAAACCACGTCAACGAGTTATATCTGCCGGGAGTCTTCCACAACACCTTCGCTCAACTTAGCATGCTTCATCCACGACACAGTATCCAAGATCAATCCTACTACATCACAATTGGCCGGAACGAGATTGGCAGATGTTTGTCTGATCATTTTGACGGATAATCTCTATCAATTCTCCTTGAAGGACCTATACCGCCCTCAAGCATGCTTGTAGTCTGTTTGCACGAGAAGGTTCCTGCATTCCTGGGGTCATTGATAAAGAGAAATACAAAACGGAGCCAAGATTTCGAATCGCCAAGAATTGTCAATTCGATCTGCATATTGAAAGGGATTGTCTGGAAGAGCTGAAGGGAGAAATTGCGCACACTGGTTCGTTTATGGCCACGACCTAGTGGTCGATCACACAGGCTCGTCTGAGTTTACTCAATACTAGATCATTTTGGAGGCTACGAAGATGATGAAAGTGGCTAACACAGCTTTGAGATGCAGTCAATATCTAGCTGGAAATTGAAAGGATAGTTGTAATTACCTAGCGATGGTCGGGGTCGATGTTGATAATTTGTTCGGGTAGAAAACGGTGTTTGCCATAAGTCTGGCATCAACGCGGCACCTCATAATTCCACTAAACTTCTCTGAAGTATCCTCCTCCTTAAGGCAATCACAATTGAGGATAGGATAAAAAGATCAGTGGATTTTTGGAATCAGGTGAAGTGGCCTTTCTGATTTGTGATGCATTGGTCAGGTCAAGCGTCATCCATGGCATTGTCTCGGCGGTTAAAGCTT
>Ga0182030_10018683_pt1 | contig 13275 bp, 12 predicted proteins | sample 812S3MmetaG_FD_121299 | JGI IMG/M metagenome (GOLD analysis project Ga0182030, IMG submission 121299) | Permafrost microbial communities from Stordalen Mire, Sweden - 812S3M metaG (Illumina Assembly) | ecosystem: Environmental > Terrestrial > Soil > Wetlands > Permafrost | place: Sweden... | reverse complement strand
TGCCGACCTCTGCCTTGCCTCAGGCTTCGACGGCGTCCACCTCGCCCAGGAAGATCTTTCGCCCGAAGGCGCGCGCCTCGTTGTGGGTGCCGCGCCCATCCTCGGCCTCTCCACTCACAATCCCGCGCAGATGGCCGAGGCCCTCACCAAGCCGGTAAACTACCTGGCCATCGGTCCCGTCTTTGCCACCGGCAGCAAGCAGAATCCTGATCCCGTTGTCGGCCTCGATGGTGTCTCCCAAGCCCGGCGGATGCGGGATGACTCCGGCCTTGCGCGTCCATTGGTGGCCATCGGCGGCATCACGCGAGCCAATGCCGAGGCCGTTCTCAAGGCCGGCGCGGACTCCGTGGCCGTCATCGGCGATCTTTCCCGCTCGCCACGCGAATCCGCTAGGGAATTTTTTCGCCTGATGATGTAGAGTTTTCTTCATCCGTTCTGGATGACGGGTGAACGGGGATGAAGCTACGGGTGGCCCACATCCGCCAAGCGCCCGCGGCCGGAGAGGCGTCCGGGTGGCCCACATCCGCCCGCAGTTGGCGAATGTGGGGACAAGACGCTTGATCATCCCCACAAGATCGAGGAGTGCAGTGACCCAGCTCGCAAAGCAATCTCAGCCCGCTCCCGATCAGGAATTTGTAAAAGGCCTTGGTCTCACCAGCGCCACCACGCTGGTGATGGGTTCGATGATCGGGTCGGGCGTCTTCATTGTTGCCGCCGATATCGCGCGCGTCGTGGACTCGCCCGCCTTGCTGATTGCGGCATGGCTGGTCACGGGTTTCATGACGGTGGTGGCGGCGCTCTCCTACGGCGAACTCGCGGCCATGATGCCCAAGGCTGGCGGACAGTACGTTTATCTGCGGGAGTCGCTCGGCCCTTTGTGGGGCTTCCTCTATGGCTGGACGCTCTTTCTGGTCATCCAGTGCGGCACCATCGCCGCCGTTGCCGTGGCTTTCGGCAAGTTTCTCGGAGTCTTTCTTCCTTCCGTATCCTCCTCCAACTGGATCTTGCACATCTGGAAGGTTCCTGCCATTCATCTTGGTCCCGTGGTGCTCGGCAACATGGATGTCGGCTTGAACACGCAGAACCTGGTTGCCATCGCCATGATTCTCCTGCTCTCCGCCGTCAACATCTTCGGCGTCAAAACCGGAGCCATCGTCCAGGTTGTCTTCACCACCGCCAAGATTGCGGGACTGCTGGCGCTCATCGTCTTCGGCGTCTGGGTGGGCTGCACCCCGGAGGCTCTCGCCGCCAATTTCGGAGCCAACTTCTGGCTCCACGCCGGCCTCGGCGCGCTCCATAAAATTCCCATCGGGGTCACCGGAGCCACTGCGCTCGTCTCCACCGTCACCGTTGTCGCCGTCGCCCAGGTCGGTTCGTTATTTTCCGCCGATGCCTGGAACAACGTCACCTTTACCGCCGGAGAGGTCCGCAACCCGCAGCGCAATCTGCCGCTCTCGCTCGCCATCGGAACCGGCGCCGTCATTCTCATTTACATCGCCGTCAACTTCATTTACCTGCTTGTGCTTCCGTTCTGGGGCGAGCCATTTTCCATGACCAGCGTTGGCCGCGGCATCCAGTACGCCTCGGAAGACCGCGTGGCTACCGCCGTAATGCAGCAGCTCATGGGACAGAGCGGTGCCAAGCTGATGGCCCTTGCCATCCTGGTCTCCACCTTCGGCTGCAATAACGGACTCATCCTTGCGGGCTCGCGCGTCTACTATGCCATGGCCCGTGACGGACTCTTCTTCCGCTCCGTAGGTCGCCTCCATCCCCGCTTCAAAACCCCCAACCTTTCCCTCATGGTGCAGGCCATCTGGGCCGCCATACTCTGCTTGAGCGGAAGCTACGGCCAGTTGCTCGATTACACGATTTTCGCGGTGCTGCTCTTTTACATCCTCACCCTGGTCGGCCTCTTCGTTCTGCGGCGCACCCGTCCGGATGCGCCGCGTCCCTATCGCGCCTTTGGCTATCCCTGGCTGCCCGCCGTCTATATTGTGATGGCGTTATTCATTGATGTAATCTTGTTGCTTTATAAGCCTCAGTACACATGGCCGGGCCTGGTAATTGTTCTGCTGGGTATCCCGGTATATTTTTTGTGGTCGCGTCGGAGCAAGGCTGACGGTAACGCAGCCTAGAGGTGGCCTCATAAATCGGTTTTGAAATGCACGGCTTCAGCCGTGCCGCCAGAAAAGCCTCGTTTCACGCGGCTTTAGCCGCTGAGGGAAAACGTGGGACAGGCCGAACACACCAATCTGCAACCACGCCTGACCCACGCCCTGATTGAAGGAGAGCGGAACGCGAATGTTGAACCTGATGGCAAGAAAACCAATGGCTGCGCTTTTGAACGAGGCCGCCGATCAGGGCGAGAACAGCCTCAAGCGCGAGCTCGGGCCTGCTTCGCTCACCGCCCTCGGCGTCGGAGCGATCATCGGCGCGGGAATCTTTGTTTTGTCCGGTCTGGGCGCGCACTATGCCGGACCCGGCCTCATGTTGTCCTTCGTGCTCTCCGGTCTGGGCTGCGCCTTTGCCGGTCTCTGCTACGCGGAATTTGCGGCCTTGATTCCCCTCGCCGGCAGCGCTTATACCTACGCCTACGCAACCCTGGGCGAGCTCTTCGCCTGGATCATCGGCTGGGACCTCACCCTCGAATATGCCATGGGAGCCAGCACCGTCTCCTCCTGCTGGTCAAATCATTTTATTGAGTTCATGCACATCTTCAACGTCGATATCCCTCTCTGGCTTGCCTATGACCACTGGACGGGATTGCGCGCCGCGCAAGACATCGTTGCCCGCCAGATGACTCACGCCGCCCATCCCGAGCTCGCCCTCGGAACCCAGGGATTCCTCCAGGCGTTGGACGCGCTCAAGCACAGTGCTTCACCGGAGCTTGCGCAGCGCGCGCATCTTCTCCTCGACGCGCCGCGCATCTTTGGCGTGGAAATCGGTTTCAACCTTCCCGCCTTTGTCATCGCCCTTCTCATCACCTGGGTGCTCGTCGTCGGAATTAAAGAGAGCGCGCGCTTCAACGCCACCATCGTCGCCATCAAGGTGACCGTTGTGCTCTTCGTCATCGTCCTCGGCATGCGCTATGTGAACCACGCCAACTGGGGCTCGGACTGGCATTCCTTCGCACCCTATGGCTTTTCCGGAATCGGTGCCGGAGCCGCCTACATCTTCTTCGCCTATATCGGATTTGATGCCGTCTCCACCACCGCGCAGGAGGCCAAAAATCCCCAGCGCGACCTTCCCATTGCCATCATCACCTCGCTCGTCGTCTGCACCCTGCTCTATATTCTGGTCGCGGCTGTGCTCACCGGCATGGTTCCCTGGCGGGAGATTAACATCGAAGCTCCCATCGCGCGCGCATTCTCGGACCGCAATCTCGGCTGGGCTTCGCACATCATCACTGCCGGCGCTCTGGCGGGCCTCACCAGCGTGATGCTGGTCATGCTCCTTGGCCAGACCCGCGTCCTCTACGCCATGGCCAACGACGGCTTGCTCCCCCGCAAGTTTTTCAGCGCAATTCACCCCAAGTTCCGCACCCCATACAAGAACACCATCCTCGTCGGATTGCTCGCCGCCATCGTTGGCAGCATTACGACGATCGATGATATCGGCAAGATGGTCAATATCGGTACCCTGCTCGCCTTTGTGATCGTCTGTATTGCCATCCTCATTCTGCGCCACACCAATCCCGGACAGCATCGCCCCTTCCGCACCCCCTGGGTACCCTTCGTCCCCATCATGGGCATCCTCTTCAATGGTTACATGATGTACAAGCTGGGCTGGGTGAATTGGGCGCGCCTGATCATCTGGCTGATCATTGGCCTCTTTATTTATTTCTTCTATGGCCGTCATCACAGCAAGGTGCAAAAGGACATCGCCAACTCCCAAGTCTCGGCGGATTAGAGGCAGGAATAGATTCGGGTGACCGGCTTTGCCCAATTAAACGCTGCCCAAGAACTAAACGGGCTGCTCCCAATCTGGGATTGTGAGTGCCTTGGGCTGTTTTCGCCAAGTATCCTCGTTTTCTCGGTTCGTATAGTGATTACGCGGGTACAATCAACGGCATGAGCTTTGAACTAGGGATATTCGGACTGATGTCTATTGTCGGTGGCCTCGTAACCCTTCGGAGAGGCTCGACGAGGGATTTCTACCCCGCTGCGCCGGTCTCCTTGTTTACTCAGGCGAAGACACAGTTCGGCAAACAGCGCCCGTGGGTAACCCGGCTGGGTGTGATCGAGATCATGCTCGGTTGTTTTATGGCTCTATTAGCAGTCTTTTACCACCGATAATGGGCGGCTCCGCTCCAGCGGCTTCTCAACTTCAATTCGTTCTATCTTCTGTTTCTCCACGAGTGAACGAGATTGAACACCGCAGTGCATAGATTGCTGGCTATAAATCGCCAAGTGTCTCACTATCGCCATCGGGGCGGGTGGCCCATTCTAGCCGCCTCCTTTGCGGCTAGGGTGGGCGTAGTTGACTCTGCTCTTGTTGTTTCCCCATCCCCCGGTATCTCTCTTGCATCTTCCCGCCGCATCTCTTGTCGTTTACAATCGCCGCCAGAGCGTTTATGCGAGCACTGCGAAACGTAAAATTCTTATCGGCCGCTTTGCTTTGCGTAGCCCTGATCGGCACGGCGGGCTTTCACTATATCGAGCGCTGGAGCTGGTTTGACGGCTTCTACATGGTGCTCACCACCCTCACCACCATCGGTTACGGCGAGGTGCATCCGCTCTCGCCGGTGGGACGGTATTTTAATGTCGCCATCATCCTCGCCGGGGTCGGACTGGTCTTCCTGATCCTCGGAGCCTTGGGGCAGGCGCTGCTCGAATTCGAGTTCAACAATCTTTTTGGCAGGCGAAGAATGGAACGAGACATCAGGCGTTTGAAGGGGCACTATATCATCTGCGGCGCCGGCCGCGTGGGCCGTGCCGTGGCTCGTCAGTTGGAGAGCAAGCCGGCGCAGTTCATCATCCTGGAAAGCAACGAGGCCAAGGCCGCGCGAATCCGCGAGGAAACCAACTGGCTCATCGTTCACGCCGACGCAACCCTGGAAGCCCAACTCCTCGCCGCGCGAATAGATCACGCTGCCGGACTGGTCGCCGCAACCACCACCGATGCCACCAACACCTACGTCGTCCTGACCGCCCGCGGTTTGAATCCAACCCTGAAGATCATCGCCCGCGCCAGTGAAGAGGGCGCGGAAAAACACATGCGGACCGCAGGTGCGGACCAGGTGGTTTTGCCCTACACCTTTGCCGGCTTTCGTATCGCGGAGGCTTTTCTTCGTCCTCACGTCATCAATTTTCTGGAAGGCGCTCTCCAGCGCAGCACTGAGCTTGGACTGGAGATGGAGGAGCTCACCATCGATCCCCACTCCGTCTACGTCGGGCAGAGCTTGCGCACCTCCGGCATCCGTCAAGATCTTGGCATCAACGTGCTTGCCATCAAGCGTGAAGGCGAGGAGATGAAGTATAGTCCCGCGCCTGACGCTCTTCTTTCCGCCGCCGATCATCTCATCGTGATGGGAGATCCTATGCGCTTGCGCGAACTCGAAATCTTGGCCGGAGCTAAAAAGTGAAAATCACCACCGCCGCCGAAATGTCTGCCATTGACCGCGCCACCAGCCAGCACCACGGCGTTGATTCGCTGACCCTGATGGAGAACGCCGGCGCTGCGGTGGCTGATTTTGCGCGAGAGTATTGGCCGTCTGCCAATCGGATCACCGTGGTCTGTGGCCGGGGCAACAACGGCGGCGATGGCCTGGTCGCGGCCCGCCGTCTGCACGCCGCCGGCAAGGTCGTCGAAGTTCTGCTGCTTGGTTCTGCCGAGGGACTGAAAGCCGATCCCGCCGCCATGTTGGCGCGCCTTCCGCTGCGTCCCATCGTCCTCGCCTCCGCCGCAGACATTGCGCGCGAGTGCCAGCGCAGTCTCGCTGGCGCGGAACTGATCGTCGATGCCATCTTCGGGACCGGATTCAAGCCGCGCGAAGACCCCGCTGATCGCGAAGCCGCCGCGAATAAAGCTCCGTCGCAGGTGCAGCCCTTGGCCCAGGCCGTCATCGCCGCCATCAATCATTCTTCGCCGCCCGTGCTCTCCGTCGATCTTCCTTCGGGCGCAGATTCTGACACCGGAGCGCCCGTGGCCGGAGCGGCGGTACTTGCCGCGTCCCCGGCTGCGAAGCCGCCCGGACCATCCTCGTCCAGCGCCGCTGATCCGCGCATGATTGTCTGCCGCTCCAGCGCCGTGATTACCTTCACCGCTCCCAAGCCCGCTCACCTCTTCGCCCACTTGACCCGTGGTCCCATCGTCGTCGCGCCAATCGGAAGCCCGGAGGCTGCCATTGTCTCCGCGCAGAATCTCCATGCGGTTACCCCCCAGGAAGTCTCTGCGCTCTTCGCTCCGCGCCCGCCGGAGAGCAACAAGGGACGCTTCGGACACGTCCTCGTCGTCGCCGGTTCCCTTGGCAAGAGTGGAGCCGCCGCCATCTGCGGCATGGCAGCCCTGCGCACCGGGGCCGGACTGGCAACCGTAGTCACTCCTTCTTCCGTCCTGCCAATCGTTGCTGCCTATGCCCCGGAGCTGATGACCGAAGCTCTCGGCGATCCCGGCTCCGCCAGCGCCGCTCCCGGCGATGCCGCGCGTTGTCTCGAGCTGGCGAAATCCCGCAATGTTATGGCCATCGGCCCCGGCTTATCGCAGCGCCCCGGAGTAGCCGAATTTGTCCATCGTCTCGTCAAGGGCGCGCACTCTCCTGTCGTGCTTGACGCTGATGGATTGAATGCCTTTGCCGCTCATCCCGAGGCCCTGCAGGGAAGCGCCCGGCCGCTGATTCTCACGCCGCACCCTGGCGAGATGGCCCGCCTCACCGCAACCAGCGTCGCCGAAATCCAGAACAACCGCGTCGCCGCCGCCCGTGAATTTGCCCGCAGACATCGTTGCATCGTCGTGCTCAAGGGCTTCCGCACCGTGATCGGCTATCCCAACGGAGAGCTCTGGGTGATTGCCACCGGAAATCCCGGAATGGCCACCGGCGGAACCGGCGATATCCTCACCGGAATGATCGCCGGAGCCGTCGCCCAGTTTCCCACGCGTATCGAAGAGGCGGTGCGTGCCGCCGTCTTCCTCCATGGCCTTGCCGGCGATGTCGCCACCCTCCACATCGGCGAAGAAGCGATGGTCGCAACCGACCTGCTCCACCATCTGCCCGCCGCCTTCCGCCTGATGAGGCAGCGCGCCACCGGCAAAAACATTCGCCTCTGCTGACCGAGGTGGCAAATGTGGGCTCGCGAGTTTTGCGAAGCGTGCATTTTCTTGAGAGTGTCATCCTGAGCGAAGCGAAGGATCCCAGCACGGCCTGAACCTCCCGTGCCGCCTAAAGCTTTTCGGCCAGCAATCGATTTTTCCGCCGGGTGCCCCACCTTCGACGCGCTGTTTTTGCGCAGCTAAGGTGGGATGGCCAGAGCGCGCCAATACAAAAACTGCTCCTGAATCTCCGCCCGCGATGCTATCATGCGGGCAATGACCTGCGACTACACTTCGCATTCTGCCGAGGAAACCGTAGAGCTTGGCCGCCAGCTCGCGGAGCAGCTACGCAACTCTCACGTGGTCTTGTTGCGCGGCGATCTCGGCGCCGGCAAAACCACCCTGGTCAAGGGCATTGCGGAGGGCTTTGGCGCCGCCGAAGCCGATGATGTTACCAGCCCCACCTTCACGCTCATTCACGAGTATCACGGCCCTGACCGCGACGTCTTCCACATCGACCTCTACCGCCTCGAGAAGCCCGGCGAGATGGACTCACTCGGCCTCGACGACCTGATGCTCGAGGAGCGCAACCTGCTCCTCATCGAGTGGGGAGAAAAATTTCCTCGCGTCCTCCAGCACAAGGACGCCGAAATCGTCATCCTCCGCGTCGAACACGATGAGCGCAAGATCCGCCTGACCCTCGGCTCCACCTAATCTTGGCGGGTCTGCGGGGAGTAGGAGACGCCGACGGTGCCCCACATCTGCCGCAGTTAGCAGATGTGGGGCTTTCCACGTAGTAGGTATAATTGCTAGCCATGCCGTATGGGCTAAAGCGCTTTCAACAGTCAACGCAATCTCATTTTGTGACATTCAGTTGTTATCGGCGGCTTCCGCGTTTACAAGACGACCGAGTCCGAGACATGTTTGTCGAGTCTCTCGAGCGTACGCGGAGAACTTATCGTTTTCGAGTATACGGATATGTCGTGATGCCTGAGCATATTCACCTGCTGGTCTCCGAGCCCGAAGTGAAGGATCTGGCGAAGGCCATTCAGGCATTGAAGATATCCGTTGCGCGCCGCCGGATGCGATATCACGATAAAGATGGCACCACGCTTTGGCAGAAGCGCTATTACGACCACAACGTGCGTACGTACGAGAGCTTCGTTGAGAAGCTTCGCTACATCCATCGCAATCCGGTGAAGCGCGGACTCGTGGCAAGGCCCGGAGAATGGAAGTGGAGCAGCTTTCGTCATTACAGGATGGCGGAAGCCGGAGTGGTAGAGATTGAATCGCAATGGACTTCCGACCGCCGAGAGGGAAGAACCGGCATTATGTTGCGAGTCCCAAACCAGTGAATCGAAATCGAAGACCCACATCTGCTAACCAGCGCAGATGTGGGGCACCACAGCAGCAGAGAGGAGACGTGGGCCACCAGCCGCTCGGGTGCCCAGCAGGCACGAGTTCAACCAGTAATTAGGAGGAAAGCCATGCAGAAGTGGATTTGTCTATTGGTTGCATTGTGCCCGATGGCGATGTATCTGGAGGCTCAACCATACCCTGTGATCAGTTCGATCCAGCAAACGTTTGACGTCCCGAACGCGAGCGATGCAAACGTGTCGCTCAATATCAAGTCGGTCGCGGGGATCGCTCTTTATCAATTGCAGTGTCACTCGGCAGGATACGCCGGTGATCCTGTCTTTGATTACAGCGGCGATTTCGAATGTCGTCTCAGTTCCATCCAGAGCCGCGACACATATAGCACACTGCTTACCGAGGATGCTCATCAGAGCAGAGATTGGGAGAGTAGAGGGCGTTTTTTTGCCGCTGATCTTAGAGGCGTCTGCTCACGTATACCTGAGTTTGGTGCAAGCCGTACCTTTAAACTCAGAGGCATGAGTCTGACTCTGCAAATCACAGACGCGGTGTTCTCGGAGGTTGGCAAGCTAATCTCCTTGAAACTAACGGTGGCGGCACGCCCCGAGTCCAAGGCCCGACGGCCAATTGCTGAAATTGTTCCGTTTCCCAAGATTGGAATCCCTACAGAATGCAAACTGCAAGAGTATTTCGTCAACCCTGCTACGTTCAAATAGTTAGCAGGCCGGTGGCCCAAGCGGGTTCGCGGGTGGCCCATTCAAGCCCGCCTTTGGCTTGAGTGGGGCAGTTCTCGCGTACTAAACTGCCTTCGCGTCTCGTGATGAGTTGGATCGTGCGGAGGAGAGATTGATCTCCGGCACATGCGTGCAGGAGCTTTACGCCCCTGGGGGATCCCAGAAGCTTGCACAGATTACGGCGGGCACGCCGACGAAGATATACGTGCCACTGCCCGGCGGGGCGGTAGCGGCTTACGGCAGCAGTGGCCTGGTCTCCTACCGGCATCCTGATTGGCTGGGAAGCATGCGATTTGTCTCCACGCCGTCGCGGACGTTCTACTACAGCGGAGCTTACGCTCCCTTCGGCGAATGGTATTCTCAGACGGGTACCACAACGAACACTTTCACCGGTGTGGGTGCGGACACCGAGAACGGGCAGTTCGACTTCCTGTACCGCCGCTACAGCCCGGTACAGGGCCGCTGGATATCGCCGGACAGGGCGGGACTGGCGGTGGTTCGGCCACGCAACCCGCAGAGTTGGAACCGCTACGCTTACGTGACAAACCGTCCGCTTACGCACGTCGATGCGGTGGGGATGGAGGACGTCGTCGATGGCGGTGGTATTTTTACGATAACAGTAGATGTGACGGAGATAGATACGGAGATAGATGTGGTGGACACGTATGATCCCGTAGAAACCATAGGTACTCTGATTCCAATTTCCACTGCGCCCAGTTCCAGTGGTTCCGCAAATGGAGCCGTAGGTAGCGCGTCAGCCCCAAATAACGGGACGCAGAACGCTTGTCCGGCTGGCACAACTGCAACGACTAAAAATATGTTGGTTACTGGTTACGACAATTCCTTTCAGAGCACCGGGAAGAATCCGGGTGATCCCGGCTACGGTTTGACAGCAAGCGGTTCGGTCGCTGCTAACGGCACGATAGCAGCGCCACGTACGTATTCCTTCGGCACCCAGATGTTTATTCCTGGCTACGGCCTTGGTACTGTTCTGGATCGTGGCGGAGCAATCAAAAACGCGCATATTGATCTTTGGTTCCCTTCAACCCAACAGGCCATAAATTGGGGTGCGCAGCATCTCCAGGTGACGGTATGCCAATGAATAAACTTCGGATTCTTGCTTGGACTCTTCTGCTTATCGTTCTAATGGGAACCGGCATTGCCGACAGCCAGAGTGTAAGTTCTTCTCAAAGGGTATTGGCTTACTCTGCAAAGCCTTCTCCACATCCAAATTCATTTCTTCTGAAGTCGCCACATGGAGTCACATATCGGCTTTCGCTAGTTCCAGAACTTGATGTAAAAAAACACGTTGTCGTTTTAGACCTTGTTCTCCAGAAACCAGGCCAAACAGAAGATGACCCGAATCTCCTAGACTCGACGGGGAAGCTGCACGGCTATCAACCGTATGTCTTCCCAGCTTCCGATTTTGCGGGCGGTGCACATAAATCGGCATATGGCGAGTCGCGAGTGCTCAATCTCCAAAAGTTGGGAATGGCGTTGCAGATTAAGGTTGCCGACGTGCATGTCGAAACGACTCCCGCAGGCTCTTCCCAGGGGCTTGGCTATCAGTTCGACGATTTAACCTTGGAGATCACCACGCAGAAACTTGCTGAAGGAAGTTCCAACAAGCCAGGGCAGTAGGTCTGGACTCAGCCACAAGGCCGTCTCTTCGGGGGCGGCCTTGCTGCTTCTGAGGCTCTATCCAGCATCCTCGGCACGACCGGCGGAAGTACGCGGTGCTCTGCACCGGGATTAGGAGGACACGCCATCACCCCTTCCAGGGTAGCTGCAGAGCGACCGCGGGTTGCTGTATGGAAACCTTTCCAAACGGGGTGCCCTTCGCTCGCGCAGCCGTCAAGGGGCAAGCCGGGTGCCCCACGTTCGCGCCGACGCTTTTTCGGCGATAACGTGGGAAGCAACGCCGTCGGCATTTACAGGCTTTTGCATGGGCTGTTGATCCCGTTCCTGTCTTTGACCTTGACTTTGAAACTTCGCCCCTAATACCCCATCACGTTATATCCGCAGTCCACGTGAATCACCTCGCCCGTGATTCCCGATGCTCCATCGCCGGCCAGAAACGCCGCCGTCTCCCCGACCTCTGCAGGATCGACGTTGCGCTTCAGCGGCGCGCGCTCGGAGACCAGTTTCAAAAACTCTCCCAGCGTGCCGATTCCCCGCGCCGCCAGCGTCCGGATCGGCCCGGCCGAAATCGCGTTGACCCGGATCGCCTTCGCTCCCAGCGATGCCGCCAGATAGCGAACCGTCGCCTCCAGCGCGGCCTTGGCGACGCCCATCACGTTGTAGCCCTGCATCACCTTTTCCGCTCCCAGGTAGGTCAGCGTAATGATGCTGCCGCCCTCGGTCATCAGCGGTTCGGCGGCGCGTGCCAGCGCCACCAGCGAATACACGCTGATATCGTGCGCAATGCGGAAGCCCTCGCGGCTGGTCAGCAGAAAATCGTTCTTCAGATCCTCTGCCGGGGCGTAGGCCACCGAGTGTACAAGGATGTGAATCTTGCCGTTGTACCTCGCGCCAATCTGCTTGAAGACCTCGGAGATCTCCTCGTCCTTGGTCACATCGCACTGGAAGCCCTGCGCGCCCGGCAAGCTGGCGATGATCTCTTCGGCCTCCTGGCGGAGCCGTTCGTTCTGATACGTGATTGCGATCTGCGCGCCCTCGGCGTGCAGCTTCTGGGCGATCGCCCAGGCGATGCTGCGCTTATTGGCCAGACCGAAGATTACGGCCACGCGCCCTTCAAGGCTCTTTGCCATCTATGTTTGTGCTCCCCAACTCTGATCTCTGATTGTATCTGTTTCTAAAGGATACCAGCCCCTGAACAGAACTGAAAATTCCCAACCGAACCCGCCGCCAGCGCCCAGGGGTCACGAGCCACTGTGAGAGTTATCACATCGAGACGGCTCAAAGATGAGTATGTTGGACAGCGCAAGAGTGGTTTTTTTGGAGTTGTATATGACCAAGACTCTCGAAGTGTCGGCTGTGGTATCGGAGGGGCAGTGTCTGCCCGTGATCGAACCGCAAAGAGGAGCTTGCGTTGAGTTCGTGAAGTTCTGCAAGGAGCAGCACCTTGGCTCCCGCGCAGCGCACACCTTCCTCCGCATGTTCCACAACAAAGCTTGGAATGCGGAGTGCGATAAGATCCGCGAAGCGATGCGTCCCGAAGTCGATCGCATCTTTGCACCGGCCGAGAAGGCGCTGCAGGAAGGCGCCAACTGTAGGGAAGTTCTCCAAGTTCTGGTTAAGTCCCTCAAAGACGCTGAAAACCTGTAAACGCACTGACAATTTTTGGCCACATTGGTTTTTATTTATTCATTCGCTTCACCTTCATAACAGAGTCCGCCCTCACCGGCGGGCTTTGTTATGCCCGCTCTCCGCCGCGGTAGTCTCTGCTCTTACTTCCTGCGGGTGCTCCACCTTCAACTCGCCTTCTTCGCAAGTCTAAGGTGGGGTTGTTGACCTCTTTCTTGCTTTTGCTCTTGTTGTTCCTCTTGCTCTTGCTCCTGCCCTTGCTCTTGCCCCTGAGCGGTCATTCCGCATCGCGAGGAATCCCCGCGCTGATCAAATCTTCCGCCAAGCTCAGAGGCACCTCAGCCACCAAGCGATTTTTCTCCGGCGCTACCGCGAGCAGCAAGCGGCCGCCAGTAAAAGTTCCTCTCGCTCTCTCTCCCATTAACTACTATGACACCCAATGAATTCAAAATCGTTACCATTCAGCCAATCGTTTCCAACTGTGCGTAACCATTGGCATATAAGTAACTTCATGAAATCCAACGATTATCTACCTCGCCAATAGTTTTCACGAATTTGCATCGTATATAGTGCAAAAAACCAGGAACAACGGTGCGCACAGCGTACTCTCGCCTCCAACATGTTAGTATCAGGGTTTCGGGCTTATGGCAGA
>Ga0182030_10018682_pt1 | contig 13276 bp, 14 predicted proteins | sample 812S3MmetaG_FD_121299 | JGI IMG/M metagenome (GOLD analysis project Ga0182030, IMG submission 121299) | Permafrost microbial communities from Stordalen Mire, Sweden - 812S3M metaG (Illumina Assembly) | ecosystem: Environmental > Terrestrial > Soil > Wetlands > Permafrost | place: Sweden... | reverse complement strand
GATGAAACGCTCCTGCACGTATCTCGCCAGCAGGATGTCGAGTTCCTTCATGCCGCGGCGGCAACGCCAGCGCAGCTGTCCCAATTCGGCCGGATCGCCGGCCGGCAGGGGCGGAGCACCCATCAATGGCGCCGGTGAGCCATCATTTGCTTGATCTCGCCGATGGCCTTGGCGGGGTTCAAGTCCTTGGGACAAGCCTCGGTACAGTTCATGATGGTATGGCAGCGGTAGAGGCGGAACGGATCCTCCAGGTAGTCGAGGCGTTCGCCGGCAGCCTCGTCCCGGCTGTCGACTATCCAGCGGTAGGCCGCCAGCAGCGCCGCCGGCCCCAGATACCGGTCGCTGTTCCACCAATAGCTCGGGCAGCTGGTGGAACAGCAGGCGCACAGAATACAGGCGGACGGCCGGTCGACTTTTTCCTGGTCTTCCTTCGACTGCAGGCGCTCGCCGTCCGGCGGCGGCGGCGTGCGGGTCTGAAGCCAGGGCTTGATGGAGGCGTACTGGGCATAGAAGTTCGTGAGATCGGGAACCAGATCCTTGATGACCGGCATGTGCGGCAGCGGATAGATCTTGATGTCGTGCTTGACGGCCGAGCACGCGCTCACGCACGCCAAGCCGTTCTTGCCGTCGATGTTCATGGCGCACGAGCCGCATATTCCCTCGCGGCAGGAGCGGCGGAAACTCAAGGTGGAATCGATCTCGTTCTTGATCTTGATGAGCGCATCCAGGACCATGGGTCCGCAGGCGTCCATATCCACCTCGTAGGTGTCGAGGCGCGGGTTGTCCGGCAAGTCCGGATCGAAACGATAAATCTTGAACACGCGCACGTTCTTGGCGTCCGCCGCCGCCTTGAACACGCGCCCGTCCTTGCGCACCTTGGAATTGGCGGGAAGCGAAAACTCGGCCATCGATTGCTCCTGACTATCCGCGGCCTCAGTAGGTCCGCGCCTTGGGGGGTATCGATTCGACGTCATCGGTGAGGGTGTCGAGATGCACCGGCCGATAGTCGAAATGGGTGGCGCCCGCGGGCGTCACCCAGCACAGGGTGTGTTTCATCCAGACCTGGTCGTCCCGGTCCGGAAAATCCTCGCGGGCTTGCGCGCCGCGGCTCTCCGTGCGGTTCTGCGCGGAGTGCATCGTGGCGACGGCCTGGCCCAATAGATTGTCGAGCTCCAGTGTCTCGATCAGATCGGTGTTCCAGATCAGCGAGCGGTCGGTGACGTGGACGTCGGCAAAGGAATCGAACACCGCGGCCAGCCTTCGCTTGCCGTCGGCCAGGGATTCTCCGGTGCGGAACACGGCCGCATCGCTCTGCATGATCCGCTGCATCTCCAGGCGGATGTCGGCGGTGCGCCGCGAGCCCTTGGCGCGGCGGAATCTCTCCAGACGCTCGAGAGCGGCATCGCCCGCGTCCGCGGCGAGCGCGCGATGCTTGCTGTCGCGGGCGATCGTACGGGCGCAGTGCCGCGCCGCTTCGCGGCCGAACACGACCAGATCGAGCAGCGAGTTCGATCCAAGGCGATTCGCGCCGTGGACCGACACGCAGGCCGCCTCGCCGACCGCCATCAGTCCGGGAACCACCGTCTCGCTGCCGTTCGCGCGCGTGACCGCCTCGCCATGCACGTTGCACGGAACCCCGCCCATGTTGTAGTGCACGGTGGGCAGCACCGGGATGGGCTCTTTGTTGACGTCCACACCCGCGAATATCCTCGCCGTTTCGGCGATGCCCGGCAATCGCTCCTTGATCACCGCGGGACCCAGGTGTTCCAGGTGCAGATGAATATGATCGTTCAATTTTCCGACGCCGCGCCCCTCGCGGATCTCCACCGTCATGGAGCGGCTCACCACGTCCCGGGACGCGAGGTCCTTGGCGTTCGGCGCGTAGCGCTCCATGAACCGCTCCCCGGACGAGTTGGTGAGATAGCCGCCCTCGCCCCGCGATCCTTCGGTGATCAAGCAGCCGGCTCCGTAGATTCCCGTCGGGTGGAATTGGACGAATTCCATGTCCTGCAGCGGCAAACCGGCCCGCAGCACCATGCCGCCGCCGTCCCCGGTGCAGGTGTGGGCGGATGTGCACGAGAACCAAGCGCGGCCGTAGCCGCCGGTCGCGAGGATCACGCGGTGCGCCCGGAATCGATGCACGCTGCCGTCGGCCATGTCCAGGGCGATCACGCCGCGGCATTCGCCGTTCTCCATGATGAGATCGAGAGCGAAGTACTCGATGAAGAAATTCGCCTCATGCTTCAGCGATTGCTGATACAAGGTGTGCAGCATGGCATGGCCGGTGCGGTCCGCCGCGGCGCAGGTGCGCTGTGCAATGCCCTTGCCATAGTGCGTGGTCATGCCGCCGAACGGACGCTGATAGATGCGCCCATCCTCGGTGCGCGAAAACGGCACGCCGTAGTGCTCGAGCTCGATGACCGCCGAGGGCGCCTCCTTGCACATGAACTCGATGGCGTCCTGATCTCCCAGCCAGTCCGAGCCTTTCACGGTGTCGTACATGTGCCAGCGCCAATCGTCGGCGCCCATGTTGCCGAGCGCCGCCGAGATGCCGCCCTGCGCGGCGACGGTGTGACTGCGCGTCGGGAACACCTTGGTCAGGCAGGCGGTCGAGAGGCCCGACTCGGCCAGACCGAACGTGGCGCGCAAGCCGGCGCCGCCGGCGCCGACGACGACGACATCGTAGGTATGGTCGATGAATTTATACTCGCTCATGGCTCAGGGAGGTCCGAACGCGATGCGCAGAATCGCAAATATGCCCGCGCCGCCGGCAAGCACGTGCACGAACCGCAGCAGCAGCAGCGACGCTATTTTTGTGCCCGCCGAATGCACGTAATCTTCGACCACGACGACCGTTCCGAGATAGGAATGGTAGGCCAGCACGCCGACCAGCAGCACCGCGAGAAAGCCGCTCCAGGGATACGACAGCCAGGCCCTGACCCCGGCATAGTCGAGCGCCGGCAGAGTCAGCAGGGAAATGGCGAACCATAGCGTCAGCGGAATCAGCGCCACCGCGCTCACTCTCTGCGCCCACCAGTGCTCGGTGCCGTCTTTGGCCGAACCCAATCCGAGCACGCGGCCCAAAGGGCTCCGCAGGCTCATGGTCCGGCGCGCCATATCAAGACCCACACGCACGCGGTCAAAAACGCGGCACCCGCGAGCACGAACCATCCGCTCACGTGCCGCTGCGGGCGCTCGAAGCCAAAGCCCGCATCCCAGAACAGATGGCGGATCCCGTTCAGGAGGTGGTACAGAAATGCAAAGGTGCAGCCGATGAGGCCGAGTATGCCCACCGGACTTGCAAACAGTTTCGCGGCTGCCGCATACGACCGCTCGCCGTCCGCCAGCGACAGCAGCCAATAGCACAGGGCGAGCAGTCCCAGCGACAGCGCCACGCCGGTCAGCCGGTGCAGGATGGACAGGCTATTGCCGATATCCCATCGATAGAGGCCCACGTGCGGTGAAGTCGGGCGGTCGCGTGGGGGCATCATCGCTCCTGGCGACTGGTGGAAGGGAATTGGGGCATGGTCAGAAATCTATGCAGCGGCCGCGCAGCTCCCAATCGCCGAAGCGCGTCGGCTCCGGGCCGTCGCGCCCGCCGACCTCGCGCGGCTTCGCTGCGGGCGTCGCTGCGGGCGTCGCGGCGGTTTCATCCCGGGGCAGCGCCGCTGGCAGCGGCGGCATTCCACCCTCGATTCGAACCTGATCTTCGGACTGGGTCATCAGGGTCGAAAGTTTGCCAGAAAACGCGGCCCCATAACCATGCTTGATTGACTGATTTCGACCCCGGATGATTTTGCACGCTGGGTTGACAATGAGGCGGCAGTACCCATTTCATACATCGATGACCATTGACTCACCGACTCGGGGCCGATTACCTCACTTGGGTGTATTGCGATTCACCGGTCCCGACTCGTCGAGCTTTCTGCAGGGTCAGGTATCGAATGATATGCGGCGCCTCGCGCAGGGACAAAGCCTGCTGGCGGCGTATTCGAGTTCTCAGGGCCGGGTCCTGGCTCTCATGCACCTGTTGCCGCGGCCCGATGGCATCGTCGCGATTCTGCCGCGCGAACTGGTTTTACCGACCCTGGAGGCGCTGCGGCGGTTCGTCCTTCGAGCCAAGGTCAAAATCGACGACGCCAGTGAAGAGCTCCGTGTCGAAGGCTTCTACGGTGCGCATCCGCCACGAACTGCGGACGCCGGGATCGGTATCGCCGCCGTCAATCGCGGTCCCGGGCGCTGCTGGGTCGTCGGGACCGCGGAGCAGCTTTCGCAACTTGCGGATGCCGGCCCAGCTCCCGATGCCGCAGGCACTGTCGACGCCGGGCGATTCGAACTCGGCTGGCGGCTCGCGGACATTCGCGCCGGCCTGCCGCAGATATATCTGCCCACGCGCGAGACGTTCGTGGCGCAGATGCTGAACCTCGATCTGCTGGACGGCATCAGCTTCACCAAGGGCTGCTACACCGGGCAGGAGATCATCGCGCGCACCCAGCACCTGGGCCGCATCAAGCGGCGCTTGTGCCGATTGCAGCTGCCCCCGGCGCTGTGGTGCATCGGGCAGCCGCTGCGGTTGAGCGACGGCCGGACCGGGCGGCTCACCGAAGTGATTCGCAGCGGCGAGAGCTTCGAAGCACTGGCCGTGCTCAATGTGGAAGTGCCGGCGTCCACTGGCGCAGCTGCAGGCAGCGCGCCGGATACGGAAACCCAGGGAGGGGCGCCGGTAGGGGCGGTCGAATTGTCCCTTCCCTACGGACTCGTCGCCCCTACAGGCCGATGATCTCGACCTCTCCGCCCTGCCGCATTCAAAACTCGGGCCGCATATGGGGGAACAGCAGCACATCCCTGATCGACGGCGAATTGGTATACAGCATCACCAACCGATCGACTCCCAATCCGAGTCCCGCCGCGGGCGGCATGCCGTATTCCAGCGCCCGGACATAATCGGCGTCGTAATACATGGCCTCTTCGTCTCCGGCGTCCTTGCGCTCCACCTGATCCTTGAATCGCTGCGCCTGGTCCTCCGCATCGTTCAGCTCGGAGAACCCATTGGCGAGTTCGCGGCCGCCGACGAAGAATTCCCACCGGTCGGTGATGAACGGGTCGGCGTCATTGCGGCGCGACAGCGGCGAGACTTCCGCGGGGTAGGCGTACGCGAAGGTCGGCTGCACCAAGGTGTGCTCGCCGGTTCTCTCGAACAGCTCGATCTGCAGTTTTCCGGGACCGTCGCCCGGCTTGTAGGGAATCTTCATGCGATCGCACACCCGACGCAGATAAGGTAGGTCGCGAAGCGACATCGGATCGAGATCCGGATTGTTCTGCAGAATGATGTCCTCGATGCTCCTGCGTGCGAAGCCGTGCGACAGGTCGATTTCGGTGCCTTGGTAATTCAATTTACGCGTGCCGAGCAGGGTGTCGGCCAGCCCTTGGAAAAGGGTTTCGATCATCTCCATGAGATCCTTGAAATCCGCGTACGCCTGATACAGCTCGAGCATGGTGAACTCGGGATTGTGCTGCGTCGATACGCCCTCGTTGCGGAAATTCCGGTTGATCTCGTACACGCGCTCGAATCCGCCGACGGTCAGCCTCTTCAAGTACAGCTCAGGCGCGATGCGCAGGTACATGTCGGCGTCCAGCGCATTGTGATGGGTCTTGAAAGGCCGCGCCGCGGCCCCGCCGGGGATGGGATGCAGCATCGGCGTCTCGACCTCGAGAAATCCGCGGGCGTCGAGAAACGCGCGCAGATACCGCACGATGGCCGAACGGGTTTCGAACACGCGCCGGCTGTCCTCGTTCATGATCAAATCGACGTAGCGCCGCCGATACCGCAGCTCGGTGTCGGCGATGCCGTGCCATTTATCGGGCAACGGGCGCAGCGACTTGGTCAGGAGCAGCATGCGGTCGATGCGCACCGACAGCTCGCCGGTCTTGGTGCGGAACAACACCCCTTCGGCGCCGATCACATCGCCGACGTCCCACGATTTGAATTCATCGTAGACCTCGCCCAAGGTCTGCTGCTGCAGGAAGATCTGGATCCCCCCGCTCGCATCCTCGAGCCTGGCGAAGCTCGCCTTGCCCATGACCCGCTTGGCGCGCATGCGGCCCGCCACCTTGACGCGGATCGCAGCCTCATCGAGCGCCTCCGCGCTCTTCCCGCCGTAGGCCTTCGCGATATCCGCGGCCAGCGCGTCGCGGCGGAAGCCGTTGGGGAAGGCGTTGCCCCGCTCGCGCAGTTTCGCAAGCTTCGCCCGGCGCTCCGCGATCAGGTGATTTTCGTCGTTTTCGCTCATTGTCGGTAGCTCATAGACCCTGCTTTAGGCTGGCTTGCATGAATTCATCGAGCGCACCGTCGAGCACGGCCGTGGTATTGCCGATCTCCACGCCGGTGCGAAGGTCCTTGATGCGCGATTGATCCAGCACGTAGCTGCGGATCTGATTGCCCCAGCTCACGTCGGATTTCGAATCCTCGAGCACCTTGGCGGCCGCGTTGCGCTTGTTGAATTCCAATTCGTAGAGTTTCGACTTCAACATCTTCATGGCCGTAGAGCGATTCTTGTGCTGGCTGCGCTCGCCCTGGCAGGCGACGACGATGCCGCTCGGAATGTGGGTGATGCGGACCGCGGATTCGGTTTTGTTCACGTGCTGCCCGCCGGCTCCGCTCGAGCGGTAGACGTCGGTGCGCAGGTCCGCCGGATTGATCTCGATGTCGATGTCGTCGTCCACCTCCGGCGACACGAACACCGACGCAAACGAGGTGTGCCGGCGGTTGCCCGAATCGAACGGCGACTTCCTGACCAGCCGATGCACGCCCGTCTCCGTGCGCAGCCAGCCGTAGGCATGATCGCCCGTCATGCTGATGGTCGCGCCCTTGATTCCGGCGACTTCGCCGTCGCTTTGATCGATGATTTCGGTCTTGATGCCGTGCCCGTCGGCCCACTTCAGATACATCCGCAGCAGCATCGCGGCCCAATCCTGCGCCTCGGTGCCGCCCGCTCCGGCTTGAATGTCGAGAAACGCATTGTGCGAGTCCATCTTGCCGGGAAACATGCGCTGGAATTCCAGCTGTTCGACCTCGGCGGCCAGACGATTGACGTCCGACTCGATTTCTTCGATTGCCGCGGAATCCGACTCGGCAACGGCCAGTTCCAGGAGTTCCGAGGCGTCGCTCAATGCGCTCTTCAGACTGTCGAGGCCGCCGACGACCTGCTCGAGCTTGGCCCGCTCCTTTCCCAGTTCCTGGGCGCGGTCCGGCTTGTCCCAGATTCCGGGTTGCTCGAGTTCTCGCTCTACTTCCTGCAGCCGCTCGTGTTTGTTGTCGTAATCAAAGATACCTCCTCAAAGAGTCGGCGCGCTCCTCGAGATCTTTGATGAATCGTCTGATTTGATTGAGTTCCATTGCCGGAATCCTAGCACATCGGCGGCGCCCAACTACGGGCGTTCATGGATGCTGCGGGCGGCAGCGGCGGTGATCAAGGTGAAATTTTCACGACGTGCTGGCAGTTCAATTGCACGCGTTCGCTGCTGCGGTACGTGTTGACCTCGAGCCGATACGCCAGCCGCACCCGCGCGCCGCTGCGCAGAGCCGGGTCTTCCGCGGCACTGCCGATGTAGCCGAAGGAAATGGCCTCCACCGGCTCCGGCTCCGGCTCCGCCACCGCCGCCGCCGGCACTGCCGGCGCGGCATCGGAAAGAACTCGAAGCCGCATCTTCAGATGCTTGTCGCCGACGACGCGCACGTCCAGCAGCGAAAAATCGCCGTCGAACACCGGCTCCGGAAATCCCTGGCCCCAGGGTCCGCCGCTGCGGAGCACGCGCGCCGTGTCCAGGCACAGCTCCCCCGCCGATAGCGGCCCGTCCGAATGGATCACGCCGCGGAAGGAGTCGCGGTCCGCCCGCGAGGCAATCTCGGCCGCGAAGGCGGCCCTGAACTCCGCCAGTTTTCCCTCACTCAAGCTCATCCCCGCCGCCATCGCGTGGCCGCCGAATTTGTCGACGAGGCCCGGATGACGCGTGGCGATGCTGTCGAGTGCGTCGCGGATATTGACGCCGGATACCGATCGGGCGGAGCCGCGCAGGGAGCCATCCTCGGCGCGCGCAAAGGCGATCACCGGCCGGTGCAGCCGGTCCTTGATCCTGCCGGCGACCAAGCCCACCACGCCCTGGTGCCAGGTTTCATCGAACAGGCACAAACCGAACGATTCCCCGCCGTCATCGGCGAAGCGCACGGCGGCAGCGATATCCAGCGCCTCGAGCTGCATCCGCTGCTCGATTTCGCGCCTCTCCTCATTGAGCTTGGCAAGCATCCCCGCCAGCCGCGCCGCCTCGAGCGGATCATCCGCCAGCAGGCAGGCGATGCCCACGCTCATATCGGTGAGCCGCCCCGCGGCGTTCAGACGCGGCGCGACGGCAAAGCCCAGATCGGCGGCGGTGATTTGATCGAAGTGCCGGCCCGCCGATTCGAGCAATGCCCGAATTCCGGGCACGCACCGGCCGGCGCGGATGCGGCGCAGCCCCTGCGCGACCAGCACCCGATTGTTGCGATCCAGGGGCACCACGTCGGCAACCGTGCCGAGCGCCACCAAATCGAGCAAATCCGCGACCCGAAACTGCCCGCCGCCCAGCGATCGCGCGAGAGCCGCCATGACATAAAAGGCGACGCCGACGCCGGCCAAGGCCGGGCTCGCGAATCGGCTGTTCGCCAGGTTCGGATTGACGATGACTTGCGCGCGAGGCAGTTCTGCGCCCGGCAGATGGTGGTCCGTCACCAGCACGGGTATTCCCAACTTGCGCGCCGCATCGACGCCTGCAAGGCTCGACACTCCGTTGTCGACGGTCACGATCAGCGAGGGCTGCCGGGTCGCAGCCAATGCCACGATTTCAGGCGTCAGTCCATAGCCGAAGCGGAACCGATTGGGCACGAGAAAATCGACGTGAGCGAAGCGCAGCGCCCGAAGGCTGCGCACCACCAGCGCGGTGCTGGTGGCGCCGTCCGCATCGAAATCTCCGATCACCAGCACCCGCCCGGCCGAGCGGTGGGCGGTCAGCAATTCCACCGCCGCATCGACTCCCTCGAGCGACCCGACCGGCAGCAGGCGCTCCAGAGACAGGTCCAAGTCCGCATCGGCATTGAGGCCCCGCGCGGCGTACACGCGCTTCAGCACGGGGTGGACATCGCCGCTGAAATCGGCGGGCGACAGCCCGCGCCGCTCGATCCTCGGCTCAGTCACTCGAAGAACTCCCACCAGGCTCGGCGGCGGCGCCAAAATCTGAAGCTGGCCCGGGGCGTGAGCGTTGCGCAGCGGGCGCCGCAGGACAGAGCGAGCTGTTCAATCTCGCCTCGGCGCAGCGCATGGACCGAGCGTTCCAACCAGGCCGATTCCACCTCGTGCCACTCGTCGCTGCCGGGCGTAGCGGCGCTCGCCATGACGCCCGAAACGCCGGGCGAGAATTCCGGCCGTCCGGCGAAAGCCGAGAAGTAGGGATCGCTCCCCGCCGTCCAACCCTCCACGGGCGGCAATCTGTCGAGGGGCACCCCTCCTCCCCACAGCCACAGCCCATTGACCGCCGGTTGCGGCTCGGCCGCCCGTGGGCGGTTCACTGGATGTTCGAATAACCACATTTCCATTTCACTCATGAGCTGCCGCAGGCGCGGCGCGTCGGCGCCGTCCGGCAGACGATTTTCAATTCGGCCTCCCGGCACATGCTCGGGATCGGTGGTCGCGGCGTCAATGGCCGCATCGAAGACGCAAAACAAATTCGCGCGACGCCCGGCCAGCAAGCGGATGCCGGCGCCGTCCCAGACGCGATTGAAATCGGCAGCCAAGTCGTCCGCCTGCCATTGGTGCAACAGGATAACGCCGTCGTTCGGAAGCGTGATGCGCGTCATCTCGGCGACGTAGTGGACGGGAGTCGCGATGAATATCGACCCGGCAGCGAGCGGGCCGCGCTCGGCATAAAAGACGCAAGGTGCCGGGTCGGGCAAGCGGGGCGCGTCCGGTGCGATGACACGAAACGCGTCGGCCCGCCAGTCGGCGACGGCTGCGGCCGGATCGGCCCGCGCCAGAAGCCGTTCGAGCAATGCGGAACGCCGTCCGTGGCCGCGGCGCGGCGCAAATCGCAAGTAGTGGGTAGGCAAACGCTTCGGACTTGATTTCAGTATCTTACGCATATGCGCTTCACCCAAGACCTAAGTTCGGCCAGCCACGTGATCCGTGGGTACGGCGGCGGCGAACTGCGTATCGACGAAGAAACTTATCGTGAGACGGTCATCGTCAGTGCGTCGACGATTCAAAGCATGCCCGGCATCAAGACCGTCGACGATCTTACGGCACTCGATCTGTCGCCCATTCTGGCGCTCGAACCCGAACTCTTTTTGCTCGGAACGGGGAAGCGGCAGATCTTTCCGGCCGCATCGTTCCGCGCGCGATTCTTGAGTGCGGGAATCGGCATCGAGGTCATGGATACGGGTGCAGCCTGCCGCACCTTCAATGTGCTGGTGTCAGAACTGCGGCGCGCGGTCGCGCTCTTGATGGTGGGCTGAAACGAGACGAATAAAATGGCAGGGCGCTTACGGAATACAAAAATTAATGCGGCATCGAGAATTATTGTTCTTCTTCTTGATCTTGTTACTCTTTTTTCCTCTGATCCCCTGTAAACCTGCAGCGCCCCGCAAATGGACTTTCCCGATCAGCGCACAGTAAAACACACGAAAAGAACACCCGCAACCAGAGACGGCGGCGCGGCGACTGGGTTACCGCGTGCATTAACATATTATTTATCAATGAATTATGTCAGATTGATAGAAATCATCTTACAAAATTCAAGTAGGGCAGCGGATCGACCGGCTTGCCGTTCTGGCGGATTTCGAAATACAGAACCGCCGATTGATCGTTGCCCTGCCCCATGTGGCCGATGAGCTGTCCCAACGCGACATCCTGGCCCTCGTGCACCAGCATCTCTCGATTGTGACCATACGCCGACAGCAAGCTGTCCGCGTGTTTGATGATGATCAAATTGCCATAACCGCGCAGACCACTGCCCGTGTACACCACACGGCCGGCGCTCGCCGCGAGCACATCCTGGCCCAATCGCCCGGTCAAGAGTATTCCTCCGCCGGCCGTCTCGCGAGGCGTACCTTGCCGGTCGGTCGGCCAGGTCCATTTCCCGGTGACGATCGGGGTTCCGCTCGCCGTGCCTGCCCTCGCCCGGGCGACCCAACCGTTATTTTTGGCCGCTTGAGGTCGCGTGGATGGGCCGGCCGCGGGCTTCGTCGATCTCGCGGCCGGTGTTCCGCCGGGACCCAAGACCAGAACCTGGCCCACCGATATATGGAAATCGGAACCGATATTGTTCCATCGCGCCAAGTCGCGGAAGTCGAGATTATGGCGCCACGCGATGCTGTAGAAAGTATCGGCGGGAAGCACCACATAGCGCGGCGGACCGTCGTCCGGGATATCCGCGCACGCGCCCAGCAACAGCACGCACAAACAAAGGGAGACGATCGAGCGCGGCGAGCGCAATGCTAGGGCTGCAGTCCCGATAGCAAGGGCACGAAACTCACGAAACCGAGCGACTGGCGGTCGATCCGCGTCTCGCCCCGGGTATACCGGAACAGCTCCTGACGCCCCTCGGGCCCGACCGGTGCGATCAGGCGGCCGCCGACACGGAGCTGCTCGAACAGCGCTGGCGGGACTGCGTGGGGAGCCGCCGTCAATAGAATTCCGTCATAGGGAGCACGCGCCGGCCAACCGACATTTCCATCGTCATGCCGAAAATTCACGTTGCGGATGCGCAGTTCCCGCAACGTTCTGCGCGCGCGGCCGAGCAGGCTCGCGATGCGCTCGATGGTGTATATCTTCTCCACCAGGGGCGACAGCACCGCCGTCTGGTAGCCGCATCCCGTGCCGATCTCCAGGACATTGCGCATCTCTCCGGCCGCGAGCAATGCTTCGGTCATCCGCGCCACCACATAGGGCTGCGAGATGGTCTGGCCGAATCCGATCGGCAGAGCGGTGTCTTCGTACGCGCGGGTGGCCAACGCCTCGTCCATGAACAGGTGCCGCGGCACATTGCGAATGCGGTCGAGGACGCGCCGGTCGGTGATTCCCTGCTCTTGCAGCCGCTGCACCAGCCGTTCGCGGGTGCGCGCCGAAGTCATGCCGATTCCGCTGAGACGCGGGCCTTCCATGAAGCTACTCAAGCTCGAGCCACTTTTGCACTTCAGGAATGGCCGCGTGCCTCGTCAAATCGATTTGCAGCGGAGTGATCGATGCGAAACCCGAGGCGATGGCATGAAAGTCCGTGCCGGGTCCCGCGTCCTGGCCTGCGCCGGCGTTGCCCACCCAGTAAACATTGCGGCCGCGGGGATCCTTGGCCTTCACGATGGGCTTGCTTCGATGCCGGCTGCCGAGGCGGGTGACCTTGATCCCCCGCAGTTCGCCGTCGGGCAGATCCGGTACGTTGACATTGAAGATGACGGGTCCGGCTTGCGGTCCCTGAAACCGATCCTGCCCCATGCGGCGCACCAGCTGCGCGGCCACTTGGGCGGCGGCGGCAAAGTTTCGCGGACTGCCCGGTTCGACGCACAGCGACACGGCGATGGCCGGCAGGCCGAGAAACCGGCCTTCGACGGCCGCGGCCACCGTACCCGAGTACAGCGTATCGTCGCCGAGATTTGCGCCGTCGTTGACCCCGGACACGACGATATCGTGCTCGAAGTCGAACAGTCCGGACACTCCGAGATGCACGCAATCGGTCGGCGTCCCGTTGACGTAGTAGGCATCCGTGTCGTAGCGCGCGGCGCGCACCGGCACATCGAGAGTGAGAGAGTTGCTCGCCCCGCTGCGGTTGCGATCCGGGGCGACGATGGTCACGCTGCCCAGCGGCTTGATCGCGGCGGCGAGCGCGATCAAGCCCTCGGCACGATAGCCGTCGTCGTTAGAAAGAAGGATTTTCACAAGATTTAACAGCCTGCCCCACGCTGGCGGGTGTCGCCGTGCGGACTATACTGTAACGCTGGAAACCCGGATAGCGGATCGAGCCGTAGAATTCATGGCAAAACAACGCCCTTCAGGCCGCAGCGCCGCCGATGAGCCCGACGCGGATGCGCGCGCCTTTCGTGCCGCGGTTCGCGACGTCAAGCCCATGCCGCAAACGCCGGCGGCGCCGGGACTCGTCAAGGCCAAACCGCGGCGCCGGGTGCGCAGCGCAGCCGCGTATGCCGCCGAAAGTATCGACACTGCGATGCCGCTCATTGCCGCGGGCGCCGCGGGCGCCG
>Ga0182030_10018681_pt1 | contig 13277 bp, 12 predicted proteins | sample 812S3MmetaG_FD_121299 | JGI IMG/M metagenome (GOLD analysis project Ga0182030, IMG submission 121299) | Permafrost microbial communities from Stordalen Mire, Sweden - 812S3M metaG (Illumina Assembly) | ecosystem: Environmental > Terrestrial > Soil > Wetlands > Permafrost | place: Sweden... | reverse complement strand
GCTGATGCACTGATCCCCGAGAACGGAAAAAAATTCGGTGGCAGGCCGCCTACTCCGGGCAGAGGAGGCCTTTCCGGTTGCCGGCGGCCGGCTGAAGTTGGCTAGGGACCGGCACCGGTGTGTTCCGCCTAACGCCCGGCGTGTCGTGGTTAACGAAGAGCAAACTGGAGCATCCTGCGAAGGATCGCACTACCGGATCCGACGAGGACAAGAGTTGTAGACTGGCGCCCCGCAGGCGGTGTCACTGTCGGTTGTCGCCCTCGAGTTCGTCGAGGAGTGCTCCGGCGATTAGGGCGGTAGCGCGTGCGGTCAGACGGGCGTCGGCTCGGCTGAGCGACGCCGTCTTGCGCGGGTTTCCGGGACGTCCGTGGCCGGTCCCGGCGTCGTTTCGTAGTCGATTGATGGCGGTGGCGAGCATGAAGAGGCATTGCTGGACTGCACGCTTCGGGTCGGGGTCGAGGGCGGGCGCCTGGGTGGGCATAGCCAGGTTGAGCGCATCGAACGCGGCCGCCAACGTCACGGGGAAGTTGGCCGATGTCGAGTAGTCGCCGCGCAGTTCGGTCACAACGTGCCGCGCGGTGGCTTCGTCGAGTTCCTTACCTGCACCGACTTGCAGCGGCGCGTCGTCGGGGTTGAGGTTGATCCGGTTTACGTGGCTGCGCAGTGCGGTGGTGAGCCTGGTGCCGCTGAGGTTGTCGATGACAGTGTCACGGAGTAGACCGTCGGTGTACAGGTTGACGCCGAGCGCGGCGAACGCTTGGGTGAGTTGGGTGACTTTCCAGGTTCCCGCGTAACTGGGGCTGCCTGTGTTGAAGGCGCCGTCGGCGCGCAGGAGCGCCACGATGTCTCGGGCGAACGGCAGGCCGCCGGTGTGGGCGGCCGGTGAGGCCAGGATCTGTCGGATTCTCTTGGTCTTGCCGAGATTCTCACCGGTGGACGTTCGTCCCCCTCGTGCCGGATCGATGTGCGCGAGGTGGTGGTGGGCGACGGCGTGGTCGAGTTGGCTGTGCGATGGAGCGCGAGGGATGTCGAAGAAGGCGCCCAGGGTCGCACCGAGTTCGGTCAGGTTCACCGGTGTGCTCCCGTCGCGTCCTGGTCTGCCGTCACCGGGGATGCCCTTCTGCGACGACGCGAAGCATCTCGCGCAGTCGCTTGGCGCCGCGGTCGGATACCGACGGTGAGGACAGCACGTACGCTGCGGCCTGGTCGGGAGTGAGGCGGCCCTTTTTGATGTGCTCAGCCAGATGGCTGCGGACGTGGGCCTTCTCGTCGGGGCCGGTCCATCCGTTGCGGCCGCCGTAGAAGATCGCGGACTCCAGATCGTCGCGCACCTCGGGGGCGATTCGGGATTCGACGGTGTGACCGGTGAGCAGGTTGACCGCCTGGGCGGTGGCGGCCCATTCACGTAAGGACAGCAGCGAGCCCTCGACGATGGCCAGGGAGTGGCCTCGCGCCAGGTTCATGGCCAGGAGCAGTGAGCGTTCGGTGGGCGCGAACGCCAGCACCGGACCCCGGTCGTGGTGGGTGCGGCTCTGCGGTGTGGCGTGCCCACCGGCCCGGATGATCTCGTCGAAGTCGGCGTATCCCCATCCGGCGGCGTTCTTGGCGTTGGTGACGAGCAACGGCGGTGAACCCTCGGCCTCGCTGCGTTTCCAAAGCCATTGTGCGGCCGGGCGGATAGCGTGTTCCCACGGCCGCTCGGGGTCGTCGTCGGGCACCCACGCTGCAGCACGCAGATGGGTGCTCCGGTGCAGGTCAGCCGTCATGACATGGCCTCCGATGAACGCTGGGCATCGCCGGACGGCGCAGCGGGTGTCCGGCCGGTCGCGGGTGGGCGAGCTGATACGGGTGCCTGCGCGACGCTGCCCGCTGGACGAGGCGGGTTGTCATTGCCACGGCGGGCTTCTTGACGCCATCGAAGGGGGCTGGCACGGGTTCGGGAACTCCTCGGTGCCGTGCGCTCGTCATTGCCGTTCTCACGTGGCAAATCTACGTCGGCACCCCGACACGAAGGGCCATCGACGCGGCAATCACCGCACCGCGAGCATGTTCTGGCTGACCCCGTCGCCGCGATGGGGTAGCCGGCGTGCTCGCCCAAGTGGCGCAGCTCGAGCTGGATCGAGGAGGACCTCATCGGCCGCACCGGGAGTGTCGTGGTACCCATACGGAGTTCGGGTCAATCGGCCACGTACGTCATGAACTCGTGATGCGGTGTGCGGTGCTCGTCCCATCTCCATTGCGGCACACCTGGCGGGCGCGTGCGTCGTTCGGCTGTGGTGAGCACCAGGCGTTGTTTGGCGCGGGAGATGCCGACGAAGAAGACGGCGCGTTCCTCGTCGGGATCGGCCCAGAATGTCTGTTCCTCGATGGCCAGGAAGATCACCAGTTCGAACTCCAGACCCTTGGCCTTGTGCACGGTGAGCAGTCGGATGGCGTCGGTTTCGGCGAGTCGTCGCAGAGCCTGCGTGGGTGAACATCCCGCGTCGAGGTTGTCCTGGTAGTGGGCGAGGCCGGCGTCGATAAGGTTGTTGATGCGGGTGCCGTAGGTGTATTCGGGTGACCAACCGCGTATCGCGTCGATGCCGATGAGATCGATGTACCCGTCGATGATGGCGCGTACGGACTCGATGCGGCTGCAGTCGATCTCACCGGAGCCGATCCGTGCAGACACGTGATGCAGGTATTCGGTCACGCGCGCGAGGGAGGTTTCGCTGTCGCCATAGCCGGCGAGCCGTTCGCTGGTGGCGATGAGCCGTTGGTAGGAGTCAGGCCGGTGGCGGGTGATGACGACGGTGAGCAGGTCGTAGACGAGCCGGGTGATGGGCTCGGCGAAGACGTCCTGGTCGCGGGCTTCGTCGCGGTAGGACACCGCGTGGGCGTCCAGTTCGGCTTTCAGCGCTGCGGTGTAGAGGTGGGGCTGCTTGGCGACGAGGACGGCGATCTCGGCGTGCGGTGTACCGGAGGCCAACGTCTCGACGACGAGTCGTCTCACTCGTTGTGCTTCGTCGAACTCGTCGGCGGCTTCCAGGATGTCGATGTCGCCGTCATCGCCTTGGATGCTGGTCTGGGGGATCGCGGCGGCTGGTTCCATGACGACGACCATGCGGTTCTGCATCCGGCGCAGTACGGGCTGGGATCGGTAGTTCTGGTACAAGTTGAGCGCTTCGGCGTCGAAGTCCGCAGCATAGCGGGCGTAGATGCCCTCCAGCGCGCCAGCGAATCTCATGATGCGCTGTTTGGTGTCGCCGACCGCGGTCAGGCGGGCGTCGCCACCGGCGAACAGGATCTGGATGAGGGCGTACTGATTGGCTGTGCAGTCCTGGAATTCGTCGAGGAACACGTGGGTGTAGGTCTGGCGTACGGCGGCGCGGACGGTGGTTTCCTGTTCGATGATTGTGCGGGCCAGGGGGAGGAAGTCATCGAAGCGGATGGTGCGGTGCTGTACGCGGGCGGTGGACACGGTGTAGTCGGGGTCGAGCGCGTCGATGCCGGTCAGCACGCCTCGGTTGCGGTCGATGAGTCGCTTGGCCAAGGCGTGGAAGGTGTGGCTGTCAAGCCGTGCAGCCAGATCGGGCCCGCAGCGCTCGGTGACGCGTCGCTGAAGGTTGCGCGCTGCGTCAACCTTGAACGAGATGGCGAGTATCCGTTGGGGATAGCGGCAGGCGCCGGTGCGCAGCAGGAAGTCGGCGCGTTGGGCCAGCAGCTCGGTCTTGCCGGCGCCGGGGCCGGCAGTGACTGCCGTGTTGTGCCCGGTTTCGCGTACCGCGGTGTTGGCGTTGGGTTCCAGAGCGATCCCTCCGGCGGGTGCCCATCGATCGGGGGTGATCATGCCGGGACGGTCGCCAGCAGTTCGCCGACTCGGGTCACCAGTCGTTTGAGGGTCGGCGGCGTCCCGGCGCGCAGGTCGTCGTCGGTCAGGGTGGACAGTGCGGCGATGTGGCTGACCGGCTTGCTGGATTGTTTGAACAGCCTCAGGTAGTCGTCGAAAAAGTTAAGCCAGGCGGACGGGTAACCGTCGGCTTTGCGGTTCTTGCCCAGCACCCCGGCGACGGTCGCCTCATCGGGTTCCTCACTGGTGTCCGGCTCGACGCCGTAGGCGGCCGGGAACGCCTTGAGCATGAGTAGATCCAGATCCAGGGGCGCGCAGTAGAACACGTGGTGTTCCTCCAGCGCGCGCAGCCACGATCCCGGTTTGGTGGCGCGGTCGAACTTGGTGTCGGAGTTCCACTTCGGTATCGCCTCGACGTCGCGGCCCGCCAAGGCTTCGGGCTGGTGTTTGCGTAGTTCGGTGGCGGCGTACTTGATTCGGCCCCATCCGCCGCCGAACCGCCGCCAGTCGAGGTCCAATAGGGTCACGTGGGGGATGCCCAGCCCGTGGAGCAGTCGCCAGAAGTGGTTGACGTGACGACCGCCCAGTGGGGCGATCGAGACCGACGCCTCGTCGTCGACGATGCCGTGGGCCGCGAGTAGCCGTGGCAGCAGGATCTCCTCGGTATCGCCCTCCCCGAGCACTACCAGCCGCGCGAAGTACACCTCGGGGAAGGCCTGCACGGCCTCGCGGACGAACTTGCGGGCGTCGCTGGTGTCGTCGGGGAGAAGGACGGCCCGCACCGAGGTGCGGCGATCCGAGTCCAGGCGCAGGTATCGCACATCGTCGGGGTCGACGCGACGCATAACGGCCGGGGAGTGGGTGGCGAGCACGGCCTGCGCGTCGTGGCCAGCGCCGAGGGTCCGCAGTGCCGTCACGATCCGTCCGAGGTAGTGCGGAGAGAGACTGTTCTCCGGCTCCTCGAGCGCGATGAGGGTGAAGATCGCTGGCCGCATCTTGACCGGGTCGAAGGCGTCGACCTGACCGTGGAGTACTTGGCGTCCGATCCGGTGCAGGGCCAGCACCAGCGCGATGTACATCAACGACTTCTGGCCGTCGCTGAGCCGGTTCAATGCGACCGCGTCGCCGCCCGGCGCCGGGGTGAACGTCACGGTGATGAGGCGCAGGATCGCCTCGATGTTGGTTGCTCCGAACCCGATCGCGGCGTCGCTGAGGTAGTCGCCGGCGTACAGCGAGGACCACGTCGAGGCTAGCGCCTGCTGGGTCGTGTCGATAGCGCCGTGGCCGATCAACTCATCGTTGATGTCATCGACGTGACCCTGGATCGCTTCGGCTGTGTCACCGAAGTCCGCAGCTCGCAATGCGCGGCCCATCAGTGTGGTCGCGGCATAGGACAGCTGCTCGGCGGGGTCGCGACGCGCAGGCAGATAATGCACCTGGATCCGATTGCGATCGGCAGCGGCCATGTCGAAAGCGGTGACCGGCTCGTCGTCGTCGTCGACGGTCACTACGTGCGCAATCCGGTCCTCGACCTCGTCGTCGAGCAGCGTCGCTGTCAACCTGATGCGCACCGTCGCGACCGCGCCCGGCGACTGCAGTTGCATGTGATTGAAGAACGCCGGGACGGTGGGATGTCGGGTCGAGGTGTCACCGGCCTCGGGGACCTCGAAATCAGCCTGCAGCCACAGCGAGGTCGCCATGTGACCGTCGGCTTCGCAGTGAAAGTCGCTCTTGCGGACGCGGCGCAGCGAGCGGTCGGCACCGAACAAACGGCATAGCGCCACCATCAGTGCGGTCTTCCCGGCACCATTGGGTCCCAGCACGAACGTGACATCACGCATCTCGACGGTGGTCGGCGTCGGTCCGAAGGACTGGAAGTTGTACAGCCTGAGCCGAACGAGCTTCATCGGTGAAATCCCCTCAGTGTCGGGAACGCCTCGCCATTGTGGCCTGCCCAACGCACTTCTCACTCGCCGACACGGCAACAAGACCTCCGCAACACGACCTGGCGTGCCGGGTCCGCTGCTTAGAACAACGTGCTCTCGCCGTATGTGGAGATTGGAGGCTGCGAGGCGGTGACGAGCAGCACCCCTTCAGCGGTGAGGTCGGCGGCAGTCCATAGCGACTGTTGCGCCACGGCTTCCAGCAGTTCGGTCTGGGTCGACTCAAGTTCGATGAAGAGGCCCAGCACGTTGAGGAGATCCAGCAGGTCGGTCGTGTATGAGGCCCGCCAACTGTCAGTGTGGATCTTCCAGAGCGGCGAAACATGCCGCGCTGGTTCGACGTCAGCGGCGATGATCGCTGCGGCTTCGTCGAGGGCGCGGTCATCGAGTGCGGGCTTGGCGTGTGCCACGGAAGGACGCGAACCAGGCTGGCCGTGGGTCAGCTACGGGTTCATCCGGCCCGAAACCGATACCGGTAAAGCCGCATATTCGAACCCGTCGTGTTCACCCGCAGTCGAGTGCGCCAGGGTGGGGTAGGGGGTGCGGGTGTTGCTCTGGTCGGCCGCTGCGGTCGGGGGGCTGAGGCTGATCGTCACGATATCGCGCCTTTCTTTTGCTGGCGGTCCTATCCAGCAACGCGCCTGGTGGTGGCGGTGGCTGCAGAGGTGCGTCATGATGTGGAAGTGAGCGGTGCGCTCGATCCGGCCTTCCCTGGATGGCAGTGGCAACCTGATGAGATACGAAGGTTGGCAGGCAGGGCAGCCGGCCTGGTTGCTCAGGCGCTAATCGCCGCCTCGGCCGATCCGGTGATGCGGCGTCCGTCGCGACATCGGGTCGATGGGTGGGCTACTGAATCGTGGCTTGCCACCGGTGCTTCGGAAGATTCGTTGTGGGACGAGGTACGCGCCGTCATCATTCCGTACCCGTTCGGCAACGGCCACCCGCGCTTTTCGGCATGGGTGAACTCCCCACCGCATCCGCTGGCGGCCATGGCTGCGGGGGTCGCTGCCGCCATGAACCCCAGCGTGGCTGGGGGAAACCATGCCGCGGTGCATCTTGAGCACCAGGTCGTGCGGTGGTTCTGCGAACTTCTTGGCTGGCCCGTCGCAGCGGGGGGTCAGCTGCTATCGGGAGCCTCGGCGGCCGCTTTGACGGCGCTGACCGTTGCGCGACACCGCGCCGCCGCGGGCATTGGTGTCGACGATCGCCGACTGGGCCTGACCGGGCTTGAGTGTAGGCCGTTGATCTATGCGACTGCGCAGGCGCATAGCTGCCATACCAAAGCGGTTGAGGCGCTGGGCATCGGGTCAGCCAACATCGTTGAGATCGCTACCGACGAGTCCGACCGAATGATCCCCGATCTGCTGGATCAACGACTCACTGAAGACATCTCGACCGGCGGCCTTCCGATCGCCGTGATCGCGACGGTGGGCACGGTCAACACCGGCGCTGTCGATCCACTCGAGCAGATCGCCGCCGTATGTGAACGCCACGGCGTGTGGATGCATGTCGACGCGGCCTACGGTGGGCCAGCGGTATTACTGACCGATGTTTGGCCGCAGGAAAAGGCCGCGCTCAGCGCGGCGGACAGCGTCGCCGTCGACCCTCACAAGTGGCTATACGTGCCCGTCGACGCTGGGCTGGTGATGTTCTCCGATATGGCGGCTGTGCGCGACACGTTCAGCTACGTGCCCGACTACCTACGTAGCGACGGTGACCCCGACGAACCGGTCTGGTTCTCTGAGTTCGGCCTGGAGCAGACCCGACCGTTCCGCGCGCTGAAGGTATGGATAACCCTCAAACACTTGGGACGACAACGGCTCGGGGAGTTGATCAGTCGTGACATTGCCGTCGCCGCGGCTCTCGCTCGAGCAGTCGAAGAGTCTCCCGACTTCGAGCTGCTTGCTCACGGATTGTCTGTTGTCTGTTTCCGCCACCGCCCTGCGGGGGTGCCGGCCAGCGCCCTCGACGACCACAATCAAACCGCCCTGAGGCACGTTCAGCAGCGCGGCCACGCATTCATCGCCGGCACTCGTGTCGGTGATCATTTCGCACTGCGTGCCTGCGTCATCAATCCCGCGACCACAACCGCCCATACCAACGCGCTGCTAGATGAGATCCGTGCGGCCGCAGCAAGCTAACCCAGCATGGCGACCACGCGAATCGAAATACCGCATATTGACCAGCTAGCCGCCTGCCACGTTCCGACCCTGATCGTGTGGGGGGACCGGCGATCTCCTCTTCGCGCCACGTTGGGCCCGATGGCTACGCGATCTCATCCCCGGTGCATCCAGGATCGTCGATATCGATCACGCACAGTTGTTCGTCGTCGACGAACGTGCCGACGAATTCGTCGACGCTATGCAGCAGCATTGGCAATAGGTCCGGCTCGTGGAGCAGGCTGATCGGAACTAGCGGACCGGGCACAGACACCTTGCTGTTGGCTGATGTGTGGGCGAAGGCGGCGACTGCTTCGGGCCCTGATCACACAAGCGCAACCCGTTCTTGTGCCTGACCGATTCCCATCGGCCCAATGCGGTGGCTCCGTCAGAACGACCGGACAACGATCGAAATAGATTGTGTATCACCGGAATAGGGAATATACAGCACTGGATATCGGTGATATCAAGTTAGGTCGAATTTGTCGAGCACGACCGATCGAGCTATGTCGGAGGCTCACTCGTCGGCGAGCCAGTCGAGGACGACATCGGCGAACCGCGAAGGACAGGAGGTATGCACGTAGTGGCCCGCCGGGAGGGTGACTAGTTGGCTGTGAGGGATCCGCTCCGCGACCTCTTCAAGTTTGTCCTGTGGGATGTGGCTTTGCAGGCCGCCGCCGATCAGTAGGGTTGGGGCGCTGATCTTGCCAAGGCCGTTCCAGGCCGCCGGGTCGCCCGCATTTCTCTGCTCGACGATGCTGGCTACCACCGCCCAGTCGAAGTTCAGCGCTGCACGAGGCCGCATGGGAAGAGTGCCATTGCGCGGCAACGGCGGCGCAGCGTCTTCGATGATTAGCCGTTGCACCCGTTCGGGGTGTTGGATGGCGAGGAGGTAGGCAACGGCGCCGCCCATGGAATGCCCCACCAAAGTCGCTGTGTCCAAGCCGAGTTCGTCAAGTACGCCGAGCACGTCATCGCACATCAGTTGCAACGAATATTCGCCGGGCCAATCGCTGTCCCCGTGGCCACGAAGGTCGAGCGCGTAGACCCGAAACCGTTCGGCGAACCGTGCGGTCACCGGCGCCCAGGTGGAACGACGTTGACCCAACGCGTGCAGCAGCACCATCGCCGGTGCGTCGCTCCCGCCGGCGATTTCATAAGCAATCCGAACCCCGGCTGGTGAGGTTTCTCCATCCACCGCATCCACCTGCGTGACGCTACAGCGGAATGACTTCCGCCGTGCTCGCGTCTGTCATCGGGTTGCCGCGCGAGGCCGCGAGCGATACGAAACGATCTGCATCTTCGATCCGCGACCGGGCACGGGACACAAGTTGGCTTCGGCCGATGCGCTCCTTGCGTCCAGTGTTGGTCGTTGAGCCGGCTCTTACCGCCTCTTGGACGTTGGCCGGGCGACATACTGCGCGGTTGGAAATAGTTCGACGGCGACGTCTGGGTCAGGGATGACCCGATGCAGGAACGCTCGATGTCGCTCGATATCGGTTGGGTCCGCGCCGGCGTGTTCCAGATATCCCGGCACGCACTGCTCGAAGCCGAGCGCGGGCAATGTCTTGGCATCTGGAAGCGCTGATACCGGTTGGAATCGGTCGCTGCGCTCGATGGCGAACCCGGCGGCGGTAAGTAGACCAGGCGTGCGATCGAAGATGTCGTAGGAGACACCGCGGGCCCGGCCCAGCGCAAACCACCACTGCCGCCACAGATCCGCAGCCGGATCGTCGCCGGGCACGAACCGCAAAGCCCCGATGTCCGACATCTCTAGCAGCAGGGCACCATCGGCGGCCAACATGCGCTCCATCGCGGCGATCGCCGCCGGTGCGTCGGTGACGTGCATCAACAGAAACCGGCTGTAGACCCAGTCGACTGACCTGACTTCGAGCGGCGCGTCCTCTATCCGGGCGTGGAAGAACCGCACCTGCGGCAAGTCGCTGAGCAAATGGCGGGTGATGTCGAGCTGCTCGGCCGACGCATCCACCGCGTATATCGCACCGTCGGGTCCGACCCGCTCGGCCAGCCACCTCGTCATGCTGCCGTGCCCGCATCCGATCTCAGCGACGGCGTCACCTTCTGCGATGCCTGCGGATTCGCAGAAGGCCCGTGAAGCCGCGTTGTAAAAACGGTCCATCAACGCCTGTCGCAATGCATCGCGATCGCCCACTGCCATGCTGTAGGTCATCACCGCTGCATAATGCCAGACGGGAAAGGATCGCTCGATGCAACGCCTGGTTTGAGACGAACGGTGTGCGGCTGCGGGTCATCGAAGCCGGTGACCGTGGTGCCCCGGTCGCGATACTGGCGCATGGCTTCCCGAGCCTTGATTAATCGTACCGGCGCATCATCCCGGCCTGGCCAACGCCGGCTATCACGTGATCGCCCCTGATCAGCGCGGCGGGTTATCGAGTGGGCCGTTTGCTCGCGGGGTAGGCGGCCATTGGCACCGCGGCGCGGGCAGCGTGGATGTTCATGATCTGGGTTCAGCGCCGCCCAGACATAGCTGGAGAACCCCGCCGAAGATGATGCACCTAGGCAAAGGGACCGCGACCGCGCTCAGGTGAATCAGCCTGTGAGACAACGTATGCCCCCTCCAGGGATGGGCAGTATCACAAGCAGACGTATTCGCATTACACGCGAATAACCAACTACCGGTAACCCTGCATATTCAGTTCCTGCGTATTTTCCAGCGGAACGCGAAGCCAGTCCGTCTGAGTTGAAGCTTCCTGCCACCCTTCGGCCGCCGGGCTGACTTGCGGCGCGCTTGCTGCGCCTGGGCGAGGATCTCGACGCGTGACACCGATCGAATACGAAGCCATCATGACCACACCGGCCAGTCAGGCCGCGTGACCGAAACTGACCTATTTGTGCAGCAGACCCCCGTTCAGCAGCTAACATTCGGAGGTCGGTTCCGTCTTCGCTGCTTGACTAATGACACCGGAGCAGAGGTGCGGGGGTGTGCTCACGTGGACAGCCTATTGTTCGGCTTATCTGGTCTTGCCCTCGGAGTCGTCGGTGCGGTACCTACAGCGATGCTGGTCATGGACAGATTCAGCGGTGTTCGCGATCTTAGGAAGCTTCTTGATCTTGGCCCACATAAGCGCGTTGAAATCCTCGTAACGTCATCAGGCAGCGGGATCAGCAGGGTTGGCCCAAAGGATGCATCGCTGCGCGCAAAGCGCATCCTTGTGCCGTCTGGGGATCTCGCTGGGGTGGCGGACCTGAGCGTCATGCTGTCGCGTGCGTACCCGCGAAAGACGTTCATCATTACGCCGAGTGCCCGCACCCGCGTCGATCGCAACGCCGACAACTTCGTCGTGGGAGGGCCGATCCACAACGAGTACGCAGCACGCCTTGTCCGTGGAGACGATGGGCAGGGACTCGTCGGCTTGGAAGTGTTCATGGATGCCGACAAACGGCATATCGTTTTCGGACGACACGAGCTTGGCCCAGACCTTGACTTGGGCTTCAAGGATAATGTGCCAGCGCTCGACTACGGTCGCATCCTGCTCACTCGCGTTGCCACGCAAGGAAATAAGGGCAAGGGAACTCATCGTGTGCTCGTCGCAGGGGGGCTGACGACGTACGGCACACACGCGGCGGCCCACTTCGCCGCGTATCAACTCGCCAGTTACGCGAAGAGCCACGGATTCTCTAAAGCGCCGAATGTCTACGTCTTGATTAAGGGCGAGTTTGTGAATGGCGAGCCCTACGATGTCCGAGCCGTTGATCACATTATTGAGGCCCCTGACCTCTCCACTCGAGGGCGTGGGTGACGGTGCAGGCGGTCGCTGCAGCATTGCCCATCATTGGTGGTGATCCCTCGTGCGGCTGAAGCAACACGATGCGAACGGGCTGCTTGGAGTCACTGATGTGCAAGCACTCCAAGATGTATCCGCGCGGTTAGCCACTGAGGCTGCGCGGGAGCTGAGACGAAGGCACTCATACGAGCGAATTGGGTTCGACAGCGCAATCAGGGGAGACCTCAGGGTTCGCACGAAGACTTCTCCGACCGACATCGTGACTGTGGACGACACCGATATCGAAGGACTGATTCGTCGACGGCTAGAGGAAGAAAGGCCAGGCGAGCCAATAGTCGGGGAAGAAATCGGGGGCGTCTTGGAAAGCGGGGGTGGTTTGCGCTGGCTTATCGACCCGATCGATGGCACCACGAACTACGTCTACGGCATCCCTTCCTACGCCGTGTCTATCGCTGCACAGATAGATGGGCAAACTGTGGCCGGATCTGTTGCGGACGTGACGCGTGACGTCGTCTACACGGCAGCACTTGGTCACGGCTCAAATGTCCAAATATCGTCGGACTTCAGCATGCGACTTCAGTGCAACGAATTACGTTTGGCTGCAATGGCACTCGTTGGTACGGGCTTTGGTAGTTCGGTTCAACGGCGAACGCGGCAAGGAACCTTGGTGGGTGAACTGCTCCCGCAAGTTAGAGATATTCGGCATATCGGCTCCGCCGCTCTCGATCTGTGCATGGTCGCGACTGGACAACTCGACGCGCAATATGAGCACGGCCTTAGCATCTGGGACTGGGCGGCGGGTATCCTAATCGCTGCAGAGGCCGGGGCATGGCTACACATCCCAGAACCCGACACTCCAAGCTCCGCCGGAGAAGTTGTTGTGGTAAGCGCCCCTGGCATTGCGGCCGAACTCGATTCGATATTCGAGAAGCTCGGAGTTTTCGATCCCCTTCCAGCGCCATGATTTCTCGTACCGGTAATACCGGTAGACCTGCACATTCGATCCCGGTGTATTCGACGCGGGTTGGGGTAGCTTCCAGCGGATGCTGCCTGGCTCTGTGACTGGCGAATCGGCGTTGAGCCCACTTTCGGACACAAGCCCTGTATACGGCTTTACACCCAATCCTGTATACAGGTAGACATGGATAGTTACACCGCCAACGAACGTAAAGCACACGGTAAGAAGCTCGCCCGCGCCCGCACAGCGTTGGACGAAGCTTCACGGATCGCCCAGAGCCTAGCCCGATCCGCCCACAGTGAAGGCGTCCCCGAAACGCAGATCGCTGCCGAGTTGGGGGTGACCCGCATGACGGTGCGCAAGTGGCTCGGCAAGTGGTAGGTCCGCGCTACGTGACGTAGCGCGACCATGGTTGAGCCGCCAGTTGGGCGTGTCGCTGGGTGCAGTTGTGGCTGTAGCCCAACAGGTGGGCTACTACGGGAGGGGGTATCTCGGCGACGAGGTTCTGCAGCGCGGAGTTGCGTGCTCCGAGCAAGTTGATGCCCAGGGTGCGCAGCTTCAGCATCATGGTGTGGTGTTCGAGGTGCTTGCCGGCACGGCGGCCGGGGAATAGCCATGGGT
>Ga0182030_10018680_pt1 | contig 13277 bp, 9 predicted proteins | sample 812S3MmetaG_FD_121299 | JGI IMG/M metagenome (GOLD analysis project Ga0182030, IMG submission 121299) | Permafrost microbial communities from Stordalen Mire, Sweden - 812S3M metaG (Illumina Assembly) | ecosystem: Environmental > Terrestrial > Soil > Wetlands > Permafrost | place: Sweden... | reverse complement strand
GATGATATTTGCAGTCCCACACCGTATGGCTGCCACGCTTATAGTCTTCCATCCATACAAGCCTAGTACCTTCCTTCGCCTAAAGGCGAGGGGTTTACCGATCCCCTATCGGGGACTCTAAAATCTATTCCGCTGCATACTTACCTGCACGGGACTTTCTATATACCGATGTTCGTGGGAGGTATGGTGGCTTACCGTGCAGTGGTTTGTGAACCGGCGAAGCAGTACCGTGGAATTCTGCCCGCCGCAATTTGGCCATTCTTCATCCTGTCCCTTTTTGCACTTCAATGTTGTCTGATGGGCAGGAGTGAACTCCGGTCTGCTTTCGGTGGCGGCGTAGATGCATGCATCTGCCTGCTACTAGGCCTCGCAATTCCGGCTTTTGCTCAGTTAAGGGCCAAATGGATTGTGATCCCGACGCAACAAATCGCAAAGTACTCTTATGGAGTCTACCTGCTTCACGTGCCGGTGCTAGTCTTCGTGTTGCGTTATCTGTCCGGTTTACGTCTGGCATTGATAGTTTTTGTTTTTCTTTCCCTGACAGCCCTGCTGTCATATGCTTCATTCAACCTCATTGAAGACCCACTCATTCGGCTCGGCAAACGACTTACCCAAACTGGGCAAAAGACCCGCAAGCCGGATTTCACTAGGACAGCAGAACTCTCTTTTGTGCGCGCAACGGCTACTGCCGAACAAGGGGGCGCTCAACTTAGTCGTCAACCTGGGGAGCCGACTAGCTGATCCCTAGCACGATGCAAAATGAAATCCAAGAATGCTTTGCCTGCCAAATGATAACGCCGAGAAATATACACCTCAATTTTTTCGGAAGGTAATGTTCGCCACCTGCGGTCGATCGTGCTTCCGAGATTTGTGGGGTCAGCCACACTGCCCTGGCATTTGAGACGCACGTTGACGATGGAACCCTGAGAAGTCGCTTCAAAGGCCGGAATCGTGTCTTATGTGACAAGAAGACGCCCCGCACCTCCTTGTTGAGGTCTTCTTTCGGTTGGTTCCACCTGGAGAAACTCCGTCCATGAACTACAGTTCAAGTAGGCAGCGCAGCTTATACTTCGCTGCACCTCAATTCATCAAAAAGGCTATTGCCTCTGCATACGGCATGCAGCAGCGCCGGATACGATACGGCAATAGCTTTCGTGAGGCGGTGGCTTTACTAGGCGAATCGGAATATCGGTCAACTGGCGAATTGCAGGAACAACAGCACCGGCAGGCGACCGCTTTTATCGACCGAGCACTAGACAACACTCCGTTCTACAGGAATCGTCCAGAGTATCGTGAACGTTGGCAAGCGCGTGACATATCGCAGTTACCGGTGCTGAGAAAGGAGCAGGTCCGCAGCCATGTGAGCGAGCTCTATAGCGACTGGCGCTCAGCTATGCCCCACCGCTGGCAGCACACCAGTGGAACCACCGGCAAGTCGTTGATCTTCCCTGTTGCGCTGCCATGCTTCCAACGTGAGTACGCATTTCGGGCCTTTCACTACAGCTGGGTAGGTGTGGACATCCTGAAACGTGAGCCAGTGGCGTTCTGCCAGGGACACCCGGTAACACACTATGATCGTACCGAGCCACCATTCTGGGTCCATGATCGCGCCAACAACTTCCTTTATCTCTCGTCCTATCACCTTGCTCAGGCGAACTTGCAGGCATACTGTAACGAGCTCGACCGGTTCGCGCCGATCATGCTGAGTGGATATCCCTCGTCGGTGTATCTGCTGGCGCTGGCCTACCGTCGCTATGGTGTTGGACGAATGAAGCTGCGTGGTGTATTCACGACCTCTGAGACTGTGTTTCCGCACCAGCGTGCGCTAATTGAGGAGGTGTTCGGGTGCAAGGTGCTGGATGCCTACGGTAACTCCGAAATGTGCGCCTACGCCATGCAATGCGAGCGCGGTGAATACCATCTCAGCCTGGAGCATAGTTTGGTGGAGGTGCTCGGGGACAACGATCGACCGGTGCAATCCGGTGAGACTGGGCGTATGGTTACGACTGCATTTGGCAATCCTTTGTTTCCTCTTATCCGCTATGAGATTGGGGACCTAATGACAGTTTCGGCCAACCAAACATCACTTTGCGGCCGGAGCGGACTAATCCTCGATGGAGTGCTGGGACGCATGGAAGACTACGTCGTAACTGCAGATGGACGACTGGTCGGCCGACTAGACCACCTCTTCAAAGACAGCAGGGCAGTCGTTGAAGCTCAAATCGTGCAGAAAGCAATTGGCGAAGTAGTCCTGCGCGTTGTCCGGTCTAATGAATACCTCGAGCACGATCAGGAAGGTATCCTGCACGAGGCGCGTTTGCGCCTTGGCACCCACACTCTGGTCCGGTTCGAGTACGTCGACTCAATTCCCCGCACGAGCAACGGTAAATTCCGATTTATTGTCTCTACGATCGACCAAGGGCGGATTCTCCAAGATCTGGGTGAACTAGCGTCTTGAATCCACGATCGAGAAACGCCAAGTGGTTTGGCAAGGGAAGTCGGGGCGGAAGGGGCCGCGATTGGACCAAAATGGGGAATGTTAGTTCTCACTTTCCGCTGAAAAGCCTGCACAGTCATTCAGAATCTGCCTTTGAGGAAGGAATCTCTGCGCATTCGAAAGCCAGTTGCGCATTGCGCCTGAGTATGAATTGGTATTTATCACGGTTTGCTTCGATGGGCCCAGCGGAAATCTTATGGCGTTCTCGCTCCGCAACGATGCTGCCACTCGATTGGGCCCGTTGCAAGACCGGTGTGAGCGCACCAGAACCAGACTGGGCTCGGTTCGAGACCACCTCCTATCCGATCCGGCTCCATGACTGCGGTTCCGCAATGGAACATATCCGCATTTTCGACCTCGAGTTTCCAGTAGATTTTTGCTTCGAATGGCATCGCGACTATAGAAACAACAAGCAGCTAAAACAGGGGTTCTCGGGCTGGCTCGACACTCGTAACACAGCGGCAGTCGGAGACATCAAGTACGTATGGGAAGTAAACCGCCACCAGCACTTGTCGTCGCTGGCCTATGCCCAGAATGGAAGTCGCCGTACAGATATCTTGCTGCGGGCAGTTCGATCCTGGCTTCGTGAGAATCCTTACCTGAGCGGCGTCAATTGGACCAGCAGCCTGGAACTGGCTTTGCGCGTAATCTCTTGGGCGCTTCTATATCCGGCACTTGCGCATGACGTTGGTTCCGACCACGAATTCCGGGACCTCTGGCTCAATTCGATTTACCTGCACCTGTCCCGCATCGCCAGCAGGCTCAGCTTATACTCATCTGCCAATAACCACTTAATAGGAGAGTTGGTGGGGCTTTATATCGGAGCCTCATGCTTCCCGTTCTGGGGTGAGTGCGCAGCCTGGAAAGACCTCGCCCACCGGTTCCTTGAACGTGAAATTTTGTTGCAGGTTTCGCGTGACGGAGTGAATCGAGAACAGGCAATGTCGTACCACCTGTTTACTCTTGAGCTCTTCCTGCTTGCATTTGTGGTTGGGCGGAATTCCGAGAGGCCTTTCACCGATACCTACGCCGGGCGTCTCCGCGCAATGTTGCGCTTTCTTAACGCCGTCGCGACGCCCGCCGGAGATCTCCCCTGGTATGGAGACTCTGATGATGGGCGGGGATTCGTATTTGCGCAGGACGAAAGCGCACTGGAAGTAACAACCCAATTGGGAGGGCTCTTATTCGATGAGCCCACATGGTTGCGCTTCCGCAGCAAGCCGACCGCCGCAACTCAAGCGCTTGTTCCCGATCTCATAGGTGCACTCACCAAACATGCAGTATGCTCCGAGCCACAGGCCGAAATGTTCGAAGAGGGCGGCTTTGCATGCGTCCGCAGCGATAACGGCACGATTCATCTGCTCATGGATTTCGGACCACTTGGTTACACGGGCATAGCCGCGCACGGACACGCAGACGCTCTTTCAATCTGGATGGCAATTGGGGACGAGTACTTTTTGATTGATGCCGGCACTTACGCTTACCATTCACACCCGGAATGGCGCAACTACTTCCGCGGAACCGCCGCGCACAATACCGTTCGCGTGGATGGCTACAACCAATCGCAGATCGCTGGAAGATTCCTCTGGAGTACCAAGGCCAAGGCACGATTGATACAGTTTCAAGAGCCTATTGGCCACGTCATCATCGCGGCCGAGCATGAAGGCTATAAGCGCCTCGATGACCCCGTTGTACATCGTCGAACCGTAGACTTCGATCGCACCACCGGAAGCTTCTGCCTAGCGGACTCATTCCGCTGTGCTCATCAGCACACGATCGAAGTATTTTTCCACCTTCACGAAGACGCGGCTGTCACTCATGTTGCGGGTGGGAAAGTAGAACTCTCCTGGCATGGATCTCGCATCGTCATTTCCTCGTCCAGTACTTTGCTCGCTTGGGACGTCGCCAGTGGATCTGAGGCTCTCAAGCTAGGCTGGCGCTCACATGCCTTTAACCAAAAAAGACCCATCTCCACGCTGCGTCTGCGCTCGGAAATCAATGGGAATACCGTCATTGTTACTCAAGTGGATGTGCAGCCATGAATATTACTGTCATAGGTCTGGGATATGTTGGAACCGTTTCAGCAGCCTGCTTCGCGTGCAATGGGCATCGCGTTTGGGGTGCTGATATCAATCCGGACAAAGTTCGCATCATTAACGACGGCCGCTCACCCATCGTGGAAAGCGGGCTGGAAATCAAAGTAGCTCAGGCCAGAGCAAGCGGTCGTTTGCTCGCCACATGCGACGCTACAGAGGCACTGCGACATTCGGAGATGTGTTTCGTCGCTGTTGCGACGCCCAGCCGGCCCAACGGCCAAATCGACCCTGCACACCTGTTCCGAGCGTGCGAACAGATTGCCGAGGCTCTCGTAAGCTTGAATCGCCGGCAGACGGTAGTCATTCGAAGTAGTGTTCTTCCTTCCGTTCTGCAAGGCTGTGCTGAAATCTTCTCAATCAAAGCTCCGGGGCAGGTAGTACTTTGTGCTAATCCAGAGTTCTTGCGCGAAGGTACTGCGATTCAAGATTTCGAGGATCCTCCCTTCACGCTTCTTGGTGTCGATGATCCAGATGCTGAACTCACCCTTCGCTCGCTGTATTCTGACCTGGAGGCGCCACTCTTTGTTCTACCTCCTCGAGAGGCATTGCTCGTTAAGTACGCCAGCAATGCGTTCCACGCCCTTAAAGTCGTATTTGCAAACGAAATCGGCGCTTTATGCCGGAAGGAAGAGGTCGACGCCAATGCGGTCATGTCGGTCTTTTGCAAGGACAGAAAACTCAATGTTTCGCCACGATACTTGATGCCTGGTTTCGCATTCGGCGGTTCATGCTTGCCAAAAGATGTTCGTGCATTGCTTTACGCTGCAAAACAGGCAGACTTGGAACTCCCTACACTCAATTCCCTTTTGGCAAGCAACAATGCAGTGATCGACCGAGCTGTTAGGCAAATATGTGCCACCGGAAGGCGGCGATTGGGCTTGATTGGGCTGAGCTTCAAATCGAACACCGATGACCTGCGGGAAAGTCCCTTCGTTGACCTCGCGGAACGTCTGCTCGGCAAGGGCTATGAACTGAGGATCTACGATCCGAACGTCTCTTTGGCTCACCTGACTGGCGCGAATAGGGAATACATCAATCTCGTCATTCCTCATCTATCTCGATTAATGGTTCGTTCAATTGAAGAGTTGAGTAATTGCGAACTTGTTCTCGTTGCACACCGTTACCGAGAAGTCGACGGATTCCTTTCTGAGGCTGAAGTTAGTGTGATGGATCTCTCGGACTATATGCCGCGAACCCAGACGGTGGAGGCGGTAGCTGGTGACTAGCGCACGGAACATATTGATCATCGTCCAAAACCTGCCGGTGCCGTTTGATCGGCGCGTATGGCAGGAAGCAACGAGCCTGCGGCGTGCTGGTTTCGGAGTCGCCGTAATCTGCCCGAAAAAGAAGATGTACACCAAGAGCTACGAACAACTCGAAGGTGTAGACATTTATCGCTATCCTCTCATTTACGAAGCCGATAAGGGAGTGCTGGGCTATTTTGTGGAGTTTGTGTACTGCTGGCTGGCATCACTCTGGGAGGCGGTGAAGGCATACTCGCACAGACCATTCCAGGTGATTCATGCCTGCAACCCTCCGGACACGTTCTTCGCTCTTGCTATGCTGTTCCGCCCTTTCGGGGTCAAGTTCGTCTTTGATCATCATGACCTCTGTCCGGAGATGTATGTTGCCAAAGGCAGAAGCCGCAATAGCTTCCTGTATCGCGGTTTAGTGCTCCTGGAGAGGTTAACACTCCGCTCTGCGGACAGAGTAATTTCTGTAAATGAGTCACACCGCGAGATTGCTATAACAAGAGGCGGAGTAGACGAGACCAAAGTCAGGATTGTGCGAAGCGGTCCGCGGCGCGCATGGACGGACATTAAAGCTGCCGACCCAGAGCTAAAGCGTGGGCGTAAGTACCTCGTGGCCTATCTCGGTGAGATGTGCGAGCAGGACGGAGTTGATCATCTCTTAAGAGCCATACGCCACTATATCGCCTCATATGAGCGCGATACGCTATTTGCCTTTATTGGCGGGGGTCCGGACCAGCGACGCATGAAAGACATGGCCAGCGAGATGGGGCTCGGCGAGTGGGTTCACTTTACAGGGCGAGTGCCCGACGAACTTCTTTGGCGTTACCTTGCCACAGCGGATCTGTGTGTTGATCCCGATCCACTCACTGAGTGGAGCAACTTGTCAACGATGAATAAGATCATCGAGTACATGGCATTCGGCAGACCCATAGTCGCTTTTGACTTGGTCGAACACCGCCGCTCGGCAGGAGAAGCCGCCGTCTATGTTATGCCAAACGATGATACGCAACTAGGTACCGCCATCCACGACTTGCTGCTCGACGAGGAGCGTCGGCAGGCCATGGGACACTACGGCCAGGAGCGTTTCAGAAAGGATTTGGCGTGGGAAGAATCAGAGACAGTGTTGCTAAAACTATACTCGGAGCTGCAGGGAGTCAACCCGTTGGTGTGTGCGATGCCGTCTGCCTCCGGCACTTGAGGAGCAATTCACGCTACTAAGTGGTCTCGGGGAAACTTGCGCACCACGTTATTTGCGCGGTGGAAGCTCATTGGATGTATTCATAGTCGGGAAGATATCATCGAACGATTTTGCGATGCCCAAGTCGAGATAGCGAAGCATGAAGGAGGCAGCCATCGGCATATCGCAGCAGTTCGCTCGTTTCTTGCCGCTGTTTAGCTTGCGTCCGTTCGACACAGCGACTGAAAGAGGGCGTTCGAAAGAGCGACTACGCCGTGCTGCCCTAACCACGATAGCCTCCGTCATGGCCAAGGCCATCGGACTTCTTGCCTCACTCATTTCAGTCCCGCTTACCTACCGCTATCTTGGCCCTGAGCGCTACGGCATCTGGATGGTGCTCATCTCCATCATCGCGGCAATGGGCTTTGCGGATCTTGGCATAGGAAACGGCCTCATGAATGCCGTTTCTGAGGCTTATGGCAAGGACGATCGTCCCCTGGCCAGGGAGCATGTCACCAGCGCGCTTGGCCTCATGCTATGCATTGCAGCTTTCCTTACGATAGTCGGGGCCGTCGGCTATCCATTCCTACCCTGGCTGCGGCTGTTCAACGTCAAGTCCCAGGCAGTCGCAGTCGAGGGAGCCAGGGCTTTTCTGGTGCTCTACGCCTCCTTCGTTGTCAATATCCCACTGGGCGTCATCATACGCGCGCAGGCAGGATTACAGAAGGGCTACACCTCGCAGATCGTAAGCGCATGCGGGGGCATTCTCTCCCTTGGCGGAATGCTGTTGGTCATTTTCCTGCACGCCAGCCTCGCATGGCTCGTCTTTGCCTCTGTCTTGGCAGGCATCCTCGCCGCGTTGTTTAATGGCTGGATTCTGTTTCGCGAGCATCCCTGGCTGCTGCCTTCGTGGCACGCCTGGCGCAGAAGTTCGGCGAGCATGATTTTCAAGCTCGGCATGATGTTCTTCGTGTTGCAGTGCATGTATGCGATTGCTTACACCTCCGACAATATCGTCATTACGCAAATCCTCGGCGCAGCGGCAGTTGCTGCTTATGCGGTCCCCCAAAAGCTTTTCGGCTTTGTATCCACAGTTGTGTACATGGGGATAGGGCCGCTTTGGCCAGCTTATGGCGAGGCGATAGCGCGCGGCGATGTGACGTGGGTGCGCCGGGTATTCTTGGGCTCACTTTGGCTCACGCTGGCAATCACGATCCCGGTATGCATGTTGCTGGCGCTCGCCGGGCCTTGGATTCTGCGAATGGCTGTCGGAAAGTCTTTTCCTGCTCCGATGTCGCTGTTGATTGTTCTGGCCGTGTGGTGCGTCGTTAACTCGGTCTCCATGGTGACGTCCATCCTCCTCAATGGCGCCGGAGTTCTAAAACCGCAGACATGGCTGATGGTTATTTCCAGCCTAAGCAACCTTGCCCTTTCGATCTTTCTTACTAGGCGACTCGGAGTGATTGGAGTCTGCTTGGGTTCGATCATTTCGCAATTGTTCATTACCTTTCCGGCATATTCGGTTTTGATCCCGCGCCTTTTTGCCAGGCTGGCGAAAGCAAGAATTGAAAACGATCTTCAAGGCGTCACTTCCTTGGCCTGATTGGCAACTGTAACTTGCTCAAGCTCCTTCAGTCGGTACGCCTAGTCCACCTGCAACCCGCGATACTCTCTACGATACCGGTAGTTCGTCTGCTCCATTATCACAGCTCGTTTAAATACCTGTGCACTCGTCTTCCTGCCTGCAACTGCAACACCAGCCAAGGCCGCATGCTCTTGATTTGTTCCGAAGTATAATTCCTCTGTCCCACCATCCAAGGCCCCTCTTGTTTAAGTTTCTCTTTTCTCAACTGGTACTAACAGTGCCGAGTGCGCCACAGCGACACGGGAGGGGATACGTATGCTCAACAAAAGTAAAGTCATCCTAACTGAGCGCTGGGCTCTGGTTGCTCTTGGTAGCGTACTCCTCTGCTTGGGCGTGTCAGGGGCCAGTATTTGGATGGACGAGGCTAGCTCGGCAAGGGTCGCGGTCCAGCCAACCCTCGCTACCTGGATCTCAACCTTAAACGGAATGCAGGGTTCGGAGCCCCAAATGCCCGGTTATCTGCTTTATCTCTGGGTATGGGTGAGGTTGTTCGGAGCGAGCGAATGGGCCTTAAGGTTGGCAAACCTTCCGTGGGCGGTGCTGTTTACTGCGTCGTTGGCGTGGGGGGTGGAATGTGTTCTTAATATCAGAAGAGCTTGGCTGATTATCTGCCTATCTCCATTTGTGTGGTTCTACATGAACGAGGCGCGACCCTATGCGATGCTGATGGGCTTGTCAATGGTATCGACTATTGCCGTGCTTGCGTATGCCCGCAATCAGGATCGTTTCCGCTTCGCACCTTGGTGGGCCATGATTTCGCTACTGGTGTTGTGGTCTACGCATATGCTGACAATCACTCTGGCACCAAGCCTTCTCATTTTCTTGTGCGCAATGAGACCGACGTCGATCAAGAAAATCATCAAACAATGGTTCTTGCCAGTTGTCATTACTCTGCCGTTCTTCTCCTGTCTGGCGATATATTACCTGCGCACGCTTGCCGACGGGAAAGGAGGTATTATCCAGAAGCCCGGTTTGGCCAACTTCGCCTATGCCATTTATGAACTTCTCGGATTCGGGGGCCTGGGTCCACCACGCAACGTATTGCGCCAGTCCCATGATTTCCATACGCTCCTCCCCTATTTCCCGGGCTTGGGTCTTGGAGTGCTGGCGTTCGGCATAGTTACCTATGCCATACTTCGGCACTTACGCCATTCAAAGGAACGATGGGCCGTCTTTGAGCTATTTGTCGCGCTCGCAGCTGGCTTACTAATCACGTTTGCGATTTCCTACGTCGTACACTTCCGACTACTGGGTCGCCACGTGGCCACTTTCTTCCCGTTTCTTGCTTTACTTCTGCTCGCGGGACTACGGGCGGACGGCAATTGGCATCGCTGCAGATTAGCGCCTTGCGCGCTGTTGCTTCTGGGAATTGTGTGGTCCATCTCTGACCTCAGACAAAGGCTGCTCCCTAGCTATGAGAAAGACGATTACCGTGATGCAGCCGCGCTAGCTCATATTGCCCTAATGCGTGGAGAACCAGTGCTCTGGCAAGCAGATCGAGAGGCAGCAATGTATTACGGGCTGCGGACTGCCAAGGTCCTAAAACCAGGAAGTACTGCACCATCCGATCCGCTGACAGCTGCCTATGGGGCCTGTTCACTTAGCTGGTTTAGGCAGTCACTACAGACGCATCGAGCGGTCTTGGTTGTCATGAGCAATAAAGCTGACATTTTTGATCCCGGCGGTGAGTGTCGAAACACTCTAGATTCTCTAGACACCGAGCATTTAGCCAGCTTATCCGCTTTCGACGTATTGAAAGTAACCGGGGTTAAGAGTAGCTCGAGGCAATTCTGATGTTAACGCGAGAATTGGAGAAATTCCGCTGTTTCTGATCCTTAATTCCTCCGGAGACCATTTGGTTGACGCTTTGGCGCGTCGCGGCTCAATCATGCATCTAGGAGCGCTGCGCAGCCCGTCCGGCTGCGCACACCTTCCCGACAACCGGCCCGCAACACTTCATCGTCCTCGTGACAGAACAAAGGTTACTCTGATCACGAGTACCCCGATGCTTCTCATTCGTAAAACATGGCGAACGCCTCACCGGTGTGCGGATCTCTCACGACGATCGCCGAATCTAGCGAGAATACAATGGTGACACTAAACAATTCAAGAGTAATCATCATTGGTGCCGGTCCAACTGGACTCGGCGCCGCATGGCGTCTACGCGAGCTCGGCTTCGAGAACTGGCAGATATTCGAACAGGAGGCTTATGTGGGAGGGCTCGCTGCATCTTTCATAGACAATACGGGCTTTGTCTGGGACATCGGTGGCCACGTCCAATTCTCACACTATAGCTATTTTGATCGACTAATGCATGTCCTGCTACGAGATCAATGGTTAAGCCACGAAAGGGAATCCTGGATCTGGATGCGTGACCGGTTCATTCCTTATCCGTTTCAGAACAACATCCGCCACCTTCCCGAACGAGAGATGAAGGATTGCCTGACGGGCCTCATACGCGCGTGTCTAACGAATCCGACAAACCCTCCAGCCAATTTCGACGTGTGGTTACAAAGGCAATTCGGCGAAGGTATGGCTGAGCATTTCTTGCGGCCATACAACTTCAAAGTGTGGGCGTACCCGACACGCGATCTCAATTATCGTTGGATCGGTGAGCGTGTGGCCAAAGTGGATTTGGAGCGAGTAGTACTGAACATCATCGAATCCCGAGATGACGTCAGTTGGGGACCCAATAGCATGTTCCGTTTTCCTCTACGGGGCGGGACAGGAGCGGTCTGGAACGAGTTGGCCGCGCGGCTCCCCAGTGAACGTATCGTACTCGGTAAGCGTCTGACAAATGTCGAGGCAAAGAAGAAAGCTTTGTATTTCGAAGACGGCTCACGAGAGGAGTACGACTTTTTGATCTCGACCGCGCCCTTGGACTGGATCGTTCAGAATTCCGATCTATCCGACCTGGTTTGCACCTCGAAATCCCTGATGCACTCCTCGACTCACGTTGTAGGCGTTGGCTTGAAGGGCGAGCCACCGCCGCATCTTCGAAAGAAATGCTGGATGTATTTCCCTGAAGATAACACGCCATTCTATCGCGCTACAGTGTTCTCGAACTACTCGCCCAACAATGTCCCTGACATCCAGCAATACTGGTCACTGATGCTCGAGGTGGCTGAGTCTCCCGTCAAACAAGTAGATCGAGAAAGGCTGATTGATTCCGTGATCAAGGGGTTAATAGCAACACGTCTCATCGATAATAGAAACGAAATTGCCAATATTTGGCATCACCTCGTTGAATATGGCTATCCGACGCCGAGTTTGCGCCGGGATGAAGCACTCAATCAACTCCTTCCTGCTTTGGAACAATACGGGATTTTCAGTAGAGGCAGATTCGGGGCTTGGAAATACGAGGTGTCGAACCAAGATCATTCAGTCATGCAGGGGGTAGAAATAGCCGACCGCTTGGTTTGTGACTCTGAGGAGCCGACTCTCAACAACCCCGATATCATCAATTCGCGAGGTAGCAAGTGACTGCGACTCTTGCAGCAGCTCCTCTCAAGCTAGACGGCTTGGTTCAGATTCGTCGTTTCGTACTGGTTGGAGCCGGAACTGTTTCCGTAGACTATGCGGTGCTCTATCTGATGACCTCGCGGATGCATGTGACTTATCTCATATCCACGGCCGTTGCATTCATGTTCGCCTCGACATTGAATTATCTTCTCAGCGTATGGTGTGTATTCGAATCTGGCAAGTTGAGCAGAGCTTTCGAGTTTTCATTTTTCTTGGTGACCAGTCTCGCGGGCCTTGTATTCAATCAATTATCGATGTGGCTGCTAGTGAGTTTGTGGAGCTTAAATTACTTATTAGCGAAAGCCATCAGCATCCTGATTGTTACCACATGGAATTTCTTCAGCAAGAAGAAACTGGTCTTTTCGAATTGAGGTGAGCAATGGTCACTATCGTGATGCCGGCGTTTAATGAGCTGGATATTATTGAGAGAACTGTCAGGGACTGGTATGACCAGGTGGTCGCGACGCTGCCTGGCTCGGAACTTCTGGTGGTGGACGATTGCAGCACTGACGGTACCGGAGAAGTCTTGGAAAGGCTGGCCGCACAGTTGCCGGCCGTGCGGATTGTCCGGCCAGCACATAATGGTGGGCACGGCAAAGCGCTGCGGTTTGGGTTTCGCCAGACCGAGGCAGAGTACATCTTTCAAACCGACAGCGACGAACAACATCTACCTTCCGAATTCTGGGACTTGTGGGCGTTGAAAGAGAAAGATTTTGTTTTCGGTATTCGGAAAGACCGGGCTGATGGCATGCTCCGCGTTGCGATCACATGCAGCATGCGTATACTTAACTTCATCATTTGGGGCATTTGGATACGAGACGCCAATTGCCCCTTCAAGTTGATGCGCCGCGATGCGTTAGAAAGGGTTCTTCCGAAGATCTCGGAGGATTGTTTTATTCCTATGGTCGAGGTTTCCATCCTGTCTCGGAAGATGAAGTTCACCTTAGCCGAGGTCTCAGTCACTCACCTTGCACGTCGCGGTGGTACGCAATCGCTCAAGGGAGTTATGCGCTGGATTCGAGTGGGAGCCATGTGCGCCCGGCAGTTGCTGTCGCTGCGGCTGCAGTTCCGCACGGATCCAACGCTG
>Ga0182030_10018678_pt1 | contig 13277 bp, 6 predicted proteins | sample 812S3MmetaG_FD_121299 | JGI IMG/M metagenome (GOLD analysis project Ga0182030, IMG submission 121299) | Permafrost microbial communities from Stordalen Mire, Sweden - 812S3M metaG (Illumina Assembly) | ecosystem: Environmental > Terrestrial > Soil > Wetlands > Permafrost | place: Sweden... | reverse complement strand
TCGAACATGGACTACTTCACCAAACTGCTCGAGATGGACGAGTTCATGAGCACGCCCGTACGGCAGCTCTCGCTCGGCCAGCGGATGCGCGGCGACTTCGCCGCGGCGATGCTGCACGATCCGCAGATCGTGTTTCTCGATGAGCCCACGATTGGACTCGACGTCGTGGCCAAAGAAGCAATCCGCACGTTTATCGCCGAGGTCAATCGCGAGCGCGGTACGACGTTTATCCTCACGACGCACGATCTGGCCGACGTCGAGCGCCTCTGCCGGCGCATCGTGCTCATCGACCGCGGCACGCTGATCTTCGACGGCGCGATCGAGACGCTGCGCGACGGCTACGGCACACACCGCACGCTCGTAGTCGAGCTGTGCAGTCCCGAAACGCACGTTGAACTGGAAGGCACCGAGGCTGAGCTGTCATCGCCGACGGTTGCGCGGTTCCGTTTCGACCGCCGCACGATGTCCGCCGAGACGCTGATCCGCCGCGTAGCCGAGCGCTATCCGGTGAGCGACATCTCGATCGAGGAACCGGAACTGGAATCGATCATCCGGCGCATCTATCGCGAAGGCTACGTGGCGGAACCCGACGGCGAGCCTGCCGCCACGTGAAGTTCCGCATCGAGCCCTATGTAGAATTCGGCAAGAAGGCGTTCGCCCGCGAAGCGACCTATCGCATGGAAGTCTTCACCAACATCGGCTCGCTGCTGGTACGGCTGTATCTGATGAAGATGGTGTGGGTGGCGCTGTACGCGCAAAATACCGCGCCGGCAGGCGTTCCGCTGCATGCGATACTCACCTACACGGTGGTCGCGCTGATGATGTCGCTGGTGCTCGAAATCGACGGCACGCGGCTTATTCGCGATCGCATTCGCGAAGGTTCGATCGCGACCGACCTGATGAAGCCGATCAATCTGCCGCTCTACTTCTTCAGCGACGGCTTCGGGCAAACGCTGCTGCACGGCGTGCTGATCGTGCCCTCGTTGCTGCTCGCACTGTTCATCGTGCACATCGACGTACCGTCGCCGTTTGTGCTGCTGGCGTTTGCGTTCAGCTTTGCGCTCGGCTACATCGTGAACTTTCTGCTGAATTTCCTGATGAACACGATCGCATTCTGGACGCTCGAAACGTTCGCGATTCAGCTGATCGTGCGCTGGGTGAGCGACGTGCTCGGCGGCCAGATCGTGCCGCTGATCTTCTTCCCCGGCTTCTTGCAGAAAATCGTGCTCGCGCTGCCGTTTGCCGCGGTGTACTCGACGCCGCTCTTGATCTACACCGGCAACATTGCGCCGAGCGCCTATCCCGCCGCATTCGCCTCACAACTCGCCTGGGGCGCCGGCTTCGGGGTACTAGCGACGTTCCTCTGGCGCGGCGCGTTGCGGCGTGTGGTCGTTCAGGGCGGATAGGCGTCTGAATAGACGAAAGGGCCATGACTACCCAGAATTTGTCGAACGCCAGTAACGCTATGCCAACTCTGCAGCGCTTGCTCGCTGGAGCTAGTCAACTTATTCGAAATGCGGTGCGCGTTAGTATCGCGTTGGCCGCGGAGTCTAACGCAATTGCCTCGAACGCTCGGTCGGCGAGGTCGCAGACACAGGCCGAACGTAGAGGCTTCCAGTCCCAAGTGATAAGTCTAGCAAATGAAGCGTTTGAATCGTTTCTTAGCGGTTCGGATTTCCAATAAAAGCGTCATAAAGCGTGGATAAGCCGGCAAGTAAGAACACTCCGGCCATGATTCGAAAGGTCCACGTCGCCCTTACTGGGTCTCTCTCAATATGCAACCATCTCTGCCATTCGGGACCGTTCCACGGGCGAACGGCCAACGAGCGCTCATAAGTAACCGCGGCAGTGATCAGGCAAACGACCGCGGCCAAGAAGTACTTCAGATAGAAGTGCACTTTACTGGCAACCAATTGAAAATGGAAGCGTAAGTTTCTTAACTCCCACTGACAGCGACCCCGATGCACCGAAGTCGCTCGCCATGTTGAAGTTTAGGCCCGCTATGTGCCCTTTACTATTAGCACCGTACATTGCACCAATGGCTGGGATATTAAAACTGCCTGCTACCATCGGGTCGGCGTCCATAACATCAGTCACGCTGTTCCCAGCGTTTGGTATAACCATGCCCGCGGTGCCACTGAAGCCCATGTCCCAACCCGCCGCGCCGCCAAGAGAAAAATAAATCTCGTCGTTTACGGCCATAGCGCTCGCGGTGCCGCCCCCGATCGGCGTCGCATATGTCGCGTTGAGTGCTAAGAACGAAGCAGTATTCGGGTCGCAAGTGCCCATGTTCCAGAATGCCCATTCCCATTGCCAACCGAGATGAGGTTTCTTTTTGGGCTGCTGCAGTTTCGGAGAAAAATCCACTATTGGTAACCCGTCCCCGCCGCCGAAGTCCAAGTAAGGATTAGCAAGGCTGGGATCCGGTACGAAGCAGTCCAAGCTGTCGACGTTGTTGGCGATAGCTGCAGCTACGCTCGCAGCGTTACAAGGCACTCTCATTTGCGGGGTTCGCCTTGAACTCTGTCTTTGGCTCTGCGTAGTCTTCATCGAATAGGCGGTACTGATTCCGGAGGGGACGGCGCTGCTAAGAGCTGATGCAATTAACGGTTGGCCGGTGCCGTTGCCAAAGTTGAAGCCGTCATCGATCGTACCGTCACCGTTTATCTGCAGTAGCACTTGACCGTTGGTACTTGGAGTCCAGTTTGCCGACGAACCGACAGGTGTTTGCGTTACGCACGGCTGGTGGTTGGGATTCGGCGGAGCCCAAGGCGCGTTGCCAGTCGCGTTATGGCTTGATCCCGCTAAACCATTGAACTCAAGGTCGTTCGTTGTCAGAGAGGACCCGATCGGTAAAATTCCAAACGCACCGAGATAGAGACCATTGGCCGCTCCCGCCCCCGCGTCCGTATAGAGGAGCGTTGTTCCGGACCAATGCCAACGGCGTCCGCTTGGATCCTCAGCAATATTTCCGTCGGGACCGTAAACATATGGCGGCCACGGACCTTCATGTGTAATCCGGCCGACAACATCGGTACCGCGTCTCGAGGTGCCACCGTTTCCTGTTCCACAGGATACATTGGTATTCACGTCATCGGAAAAACCGGTCAGAACCCGATTTTCGGCATCGTAGGTGAAAGAAGTGCCGCCGGGTGTCTGGGCGAGACGACCCGCCGCATCGTAGGTCATACTTACGCCGGCTCCATATCCCACCGGAGCGCCGGTCCGTGCATCCCACGTCTCGCTCGGCGATTGCACTTGAACACCCTGAATACTCGGCAACGCAAATGCTGGGAAATTAGAGAACCCGTTCGTAACACCATTGGGATTGAAAGCAAGCCCCACCGACTCGCCACGCGTGTTGTAAGTAACCGAGACCGACTCACCACCGTATGCCGAATATCCAGTTAGATCATTTTCAGCATCATAGGTCAGGCCACTGTAAGTGCCCGCCGGAATTGTATACTGCGAAACTCTGCCGTAAGCATCGTACGACTGAGTTCGCGACGGCGACACTGAGAAATCGGTCATTGCGGTCATTCGCCCAGCCGCCGTATAAGCATATGTATAGGTGGCACCACCGCTAACATTCACAGCTTGCGTTTGAAGAAGCCCGTCTCCACGATACGAATATGTTAGTAAATTTGATTGGGTAAGGACGCTACCGGCGACGCTCACGGATTGAAGCAATCCGTCACCGTAATGGGCGTAACTCACGCTTCCCCCGCCCATCGACGCAGGTTCTTGCAGACTTTGAAGAAGCTCGTCAGGAGAGTATCCCAACGTCTCGTTTCCGAGCGTAACGGACTGTCGAGAAGCAACGCTTCCGTCCGCGTCATAGAGATATTGCATTGCAGGCGTGACGCCGCCATCGCCGCTATATTGAATACCAGCGAGTAACCCGCGCGCATCGTATGCGTATACCTTCGCGACACCAATCGCGTTTGTGACTGATCCGAGAAATCCGACAGATGCTGATGACATATCCCATCCGTTCGCTGTCTTGTAAGTCGCCTGGCATATCGCAGCGCCGGGGATCCCGTTGTTCGCGCATGGCAAGTAGGCATAGTCAGCCGTGGCACGATTGAGTCCGTCGAAGGATGAGAACGAAAGTTCGAGCCAACCGGAAGTTGGCTGCCACTTAAGGGTATCGAACACGTTGCCAGTGGCTACGATGGCTTGGCCAGAAGCCGACGTGACGCCCGCACCTTGGCTCCAGTCCCGATAAGATTTTGTCAAGCCAACAAAATCGCCGGGCGTCTGCGGATCTTGCGGAGACGATCGCTCGATAAGATTGTCATCTCCGTCGTACCAATACTGCCAAGCAGCCGCGGTGTTATTGAAATGGCTTGTCCTGCTCGCAATATTTGAGTCGAGATCGTAGGCGAACGCCGTGCTTACTCCAGCTGCAGCCTCGCCTGGGGATTGCGATGTCGCAAGCGACCCGTCGGGAAAATACGTATTCGTAGTAGCCTTAACGCTACCAAGGTCCGCATCAGATGCTGTCAGGAGCCTGCCCATGCCGTCGTATGAATACGTCTGAGCGGCAATGCCGTTGGACATCGACGCAAGGCGGCCAAAGCTATCATAGGTAGCGTTCAGCGTCGGTTGCCGATTGGTCGAATCCGACTGAAGGATTACAGTCCCTTGTTCACTCGTCGGAAGCCCGTAGTCGGTTCCATTTTGCGCAGATGCGCTATACAAAACGGTTTGGCTATAACCACTCGGCGTAGTCACTGACGATACTTCACCAAAAGGCTCGTACGATGGATACTGCACCGTACGAAGTGCGGCACCGCTCGCGTGCGGACAAAGACTGTCGCTTACTACCGGAGGCGTGGTCCAATCGAGTCCGAGCGAATGCGTCTTGTTTGGACTGCAAATTGCAGTTGGATTGTTAAACGCATCGTACGAAATTAATTCTGTCGGATGGAAGGTCCCCTGTGACGTCGTGGCTTGTGGCTGAGCAATAGCAGTGACGTTGCCGGTAGCATCGTATGCAAGTGCCGTCTCGTATGCCAACGCGTTACCCGTCGCATATCCACGCGGATCCACTGTAAAGGCTAGGTTATTATTACTGTCCCAAGCTTCCGAGCTAATGAGATATTGACCTGTGCACGTACTCGATTGGGCAACAGTGCAGGCTTGCGTTTGAATGACCCGCCCGAAGCCATCTGAAATCCAATTCGCTCGATGACCTGCCGTGTCGTAGAAGGTTGCACTTTGTTGAGCGGAGCTTCCGGTCACAGGAAGCGCGTTCGTTGCATAATATTCCGTAGCGTACGTAACGTTGCCGGCCGGGGCAGCAGGTTGCAGGACTCCCGAATTCGTGCCGTCGGGAACCGTCGGGTTGACAAAGCCCACTCTAGACAACGCCGTGACGACGTCCGAGCCGAATACGCCCGAATAAGAGAGCACTAGGGACGCCCCACAGCCATTGATGAGGTCGCTTGCGCAGGATCCGTTGTATCTAGGACTATCGATTTCGGTCAAGCCGACAAATCCGTAATGGTACCATTCTGTCGGAAACGTCTGGCTCGAGTTGTTGGCCGGATACGTCGCTTCAACTAACGCATCCCCCGTGTATCCATATGATATAGTCGTGCCATCCGGGCGAATGAGCGAGACGAGAGATGCCCACTTCATCGCACCGCCCGTCGTTGCAAATAATAATCTCGCTGTCAGCTGCGATTGATCAGTCACGGCATCGATTTCGGCGATTGTATTGCCGGCGTAAGCACCTGGTGTACCAATTAGATTATTCCAAGAATAGTTTAAAGTGATTTTAGAATTATTGTTCCTACCGATCAACTGATAGATCCGTCCCCCAAGCGCAGCATATTGAGCACCACAAACCTGACCGACGTTGGGCAGATAAAAGTACGTGATCGAACCATTCTTTTGCGTCCAAAATAACCCGCACCCACCATCACTCACTAGCGTCGCATACTGCCCCGGGGTAACCGACGTATAAGTACCATTGGTACCATTCGGATTTATATAGTCCCAACGCGCGCCTGTTTCATCATAAACGCTGACGTAATTTCCAGGTTCCTGCACGACGTGAGCGTCAAATGTATTTGTCCAACCGTCGCCATAGTCGTCGACGACCGGATCAGCGCTAGCCGGCAGCTCGTTCCCAATATGGATACTTTGCGAGTTATAGAAGCGCCTGAAGACGAGACCCATACCTTCGTACGGAACCGCCATGTCGGTCTTTTCAACTACTACATTTCCGGTTCCGACATTCACTAGGACATCATCGCCACCCGGTGCCTTTTCGTGCTCGTAGTGCCACCAAGGGGCGATGCCCGTGCCGCTTTGAGCCGGCGGCGGGATCGGTGTGGCAGTCGGAGCCGGCGTCGGCGTTGGATTCGCTGTAACTGTAACGGCGAATGTTTGCGATCGAGAATCAGTGGTGCTAACCTTCATTGCCACGCCGCTACCGCTTTGCAAGGGCGTAAGCGCCAAGCTCAATCCCGAGACAAGCGGATTCAATGGAAACGGGGTCGAGAGGTTAGTCGCGGTATAGGCGCCAGAATATGTTGTAGAACTATCTCCGATGATGAACTGGTACGAGCGATTCACACCGAATTCAGAAAGCGACTGTGCTGCGTCGCCGCCGGGCACAAGATATAGTGAGTTGCTCGGCGCCGAGCCCATTTGAACAACGAGTTGACCCATCGCATATGGAGCGCTGGTTTGATAGAGAGCAATATCAACAAGCGCGTTGCTTTGAGCAGTCGCCCAATTAAACGTCAACACATTTCCGGACAGCGAGGCATTACTAAGCCCCGACGGGGTTTGGACAATCGCGTACGCGCCGCTGTAGCCGCTTACATTCGTAAGCTGTATCTGCGCCGGCGCGACATTATTCGGCAGTACTAGCGCCGTAGGCCGAAACGAAATTGCGCCGCTTCCGCTGCCGACGGCATAATGATTCGCGATCTGCGCCGCAGTAAGGGCGGCACCATATATCGCCACATCTTGAATGCCTTGTAGCTGAGCTTGCTGCGTACCGTCGGGCAGGCCACCAATTGTGATGGTCCCTGCTTGTGTACTCAGCGGAGCGGCCGGGGAAGGCGTCATGCTCGCCACGGGCGCGCCATTAAGATATAGCTCTGCGGTCGTCCCATCATACGTTGCCGCGGTATATAACTTCGAACCGACAAGAGATGTTGGCACAACGTAGCTGAGCGTATAGGCCGGTCCATTTGGATTGCTGGTGGTCGTAAAAAGAGCCTTAAGCGTTTCAACGGATCTATTGTCCGTAGCGATTGAAAGCTCATAAGTCGGCTGCACCGTTCCGCCATATCGTGCAATGATACAGGTTTGACTCGATCGACAGTTTGGGGTCCCCGCCAAAAATCCGCCGCCGGGTGCCGTCCACGCCTCGATTGTTACCTTTGTGCCTCGAAATCGCGAGTTTGTAGTCGCCTGAATCGGAGCAGTTGTAGGCAGAGTGGCTGGTATATATGACGAACCTTGAAGTTCGTTTGCAATTAGTCCGAGCGAAAGCTGCAAAGGCGTAGCGTAAACGCCAGGGCTTGCGAGAGAACCCACGACCTGGTTCGCTGCCGTTAAACCGATATCGCCGAGTCGATAATATGCAAGTGCCCCATCGCTAAGTACCGTTGACGAATACGGGGTCGCCGCGAACGTAGTAAGCGATAACGCTTGCCTCCGCGTCGACGTGGTCTGTGACCGGGCCACAGGTCCACCTAAAGCCAGCGGAATCGGGGTCGCATTGCTTAGGCTTGCGACGCCTACTTGATTCGATCGCGCCGCGGCCAGGGTTCGCGTTTGAATCGTCGGGGCGGCCAACGGCTGATAAGTTGGAAGCGCAACCGTCGCTGAAGACGGAGCCGCAGTTGCGGACCTAAGCTGATTATCTTGAGCAAGTCGCGCAACTTGCAGCGCACGTAATGCTAAGGGCGCCAACATCTTGGGACCCTCAACGCGTTGGCCGGTTCTGGACTCACCTGGGCGATCGATTGGGGAGTGCAGGATCGTTGCGTGCGGTGGAGGCGTCCGACGCGCAGGGTCCGGTACAATCACGCGCTCGACGCGCGTAACTTGCTGCGCCGCTGAAATTCGGGTTTCAATCTCCGCCGCGGCAGAAGCCAAAGGGCTCGATTGAAACACCAACGCTATGGCCTGAAGCATAGCAATGCTCAGACGTATATGCCTGCTCAACTGAAGCCTCCACACCCGGAAAGGCGACGTAAGCCCTGGTATAGGTACCAAGCCGCCGTGCGATTAAGATAGTGCGCTCGCGTCAGTTCTGTCAAGCGGGTGTGTGGTAAATGTTTTCGCGTCGCAAAAACCAATTTTGCCTGGTTCTCGCTTTGCTGCTTTGCATCGGCAGCGCCATCGTGGCCGCTCCTAACACTGAGCGAGTAGCGACAGCGGCCGGTCTCGCCACGTCGCGCTCGCCTGAGAAACTCGTTACTCTTGCGGCCGAGAATGAGCCAATACGATCTGTTTTGATGCGCCTCTCGACTGCTGCGCGCATTGGCGTCGCAATTGGTTCAGGCGTCACCGGTTACGTCACTATATCGCTCCACGGGACGTCCGTACGGGCTGCGCTTGCCGCAATTCTGTCGCCGCTCGGTGATACATTTAGCGTACGCGATGGTACATATGTCATAAGCTCCTCGTCGGAGATTCCAAATCCAAGTGCAGCACTTTCGGAAACGGTACTACCTGTAACGACAATGCCGGCCGCGCGCGCCGAGCGGCAGATTCGCGATCTCTTTCCCGACATCGTGATCACCAGCAATAAAGCGTCTAATGCTTTGATCGTCAATGCAACGCAAGCACGCATCCAGGAAGTGCGCGCGGTGCTACAAGGTATCGATGTCAAGAACCCCCTAACCGAGACGACAACAGCTATTGCATTGCATATAGTGCCGGCAACCCTGGTAGCCGGGCGCCTTCGAAAAGCCTTTGCGACTTGCAAGTTTATGGTCGCTACGCCAAGGCAATTACTTGTCACCTGTCCTCCGCTCGATAATGCGCAAGTCTCCATGGCCATCGCAGTGCTTGACAGTCCGATCTCAACGCCACCTCCCGCGCAAGGTTCATCCGAGGTCGTTACGGTCAGTCAACGTCAGCCTACCGACATTGCACATTCCATTAGCCGCCAAATTCCGGGCTTGCGCGTAACGGTCTCAGGCGGCGCGATTGTCCTCAGTGGCCCTCAAGATGCTGTTATGCGAGGTAAAGCTCTCATTGTGGCCCTTGACGTCCCAGACTATGATGCGAAATTTCTCCAAATTTACCGAGTGCGGACCATCGATGCATCTTCAATGGGCGACCTCATCACACGAAGTATTTCCAACGTCGATGTCACCGTTGAGAAGGACGTCAATGCCTTGGCGGTCATGGCGACGGCATCACAACAAAAACGCATCGCCGATGCGCTCGCACAACTTGAGTCCTCCGGCGCGGGGGGCGCTATCGGAGGAAGCACATTTGGGGCTGGCACCGTCACAGAACTTGTTACGCTAAAGTCAGCAATTCCAAACGCCTCTGGAAGCGGAGATATTGTCGGAACAATTTCTTCGAACTTGCAATCGATCGCCCCTGACGTCAAAGTTATTCCACTATCGGCCACGGGACAGCTCGTCTTGGTAGGTTCGCAGGCAAGTGTTCGAGTCGCCCGGGAGTTTATCGGGAAGATCGATACCGTCCCGCGGCAAGTAACGTTGGACACGGAAGTGTACGAAATTGATGGCTCGGTCGCAAAAAATCTGGGCATTCAGCTGGGGACCGCAATTTTAAGCACAACCTATTCCGAGGCCACGCCTTCCCCCAACATTTTTGGTAACACGCCGGCGTTCGATCGGCTACAGGCGCTTACGCGTACCCCTATATCTTTCACTGCCGAACTGAATCTGGCAATCCAAAATGGCAAGGGCCGCGTGCTTGCCAATCCACGCATCACCACTCTCTCGGGCCGAACCGCATCAATAAAGGCGGGCGACAACATCTCGATTTTGACCACGACCGCCGGTAGCGTTGGAACCATTGCCACAACTCAGGTTCAGAGTTTCCAGACCGGAGTGACTCTCGACATCACTCCCATAATCGATGACGAGGATGGCATCACCGTATACCTTCATCCAGTAGTTAATAGCCTAATCGGCTTGAATAATGGGATTCCCGAAATAAGTACGCGCGATACGCAAACAACGGTCAGGCTTCGCGACAACGAGACGCTGGTTATCGGCGGCCTCATTCAGCAAAATGACACGCGCACGACAACGAAGCTTCCGCTCCTAGGAGACTTACCGCTAGTTGGACCCCTCTTTAGAAACGAAAATGTGAATAATTCAAGTAACGAATTAGTAATCGTCATCACCCCGCATATCTTGCAAACGGATGCCCATGCGCCACGGGAGAACTCTCTTCCTGAAGCTCCTCGCCCGGTTCCGTTACCTACTTTGCCACCTGGCACGCAGCTGCCAAAACTAAGTCAAGAGCCCGCTGCGTCCGCCATAGTCCGGCCTCCGGGGCCTGTGGGTCCAGTCCATACAAACAACAAGAATGATGCACCTAGGCCTCTTGCAACGGCGTTGCCGAGCCCGGCTCCCACCCCGTCGGCTTTCGCCCAGACGAATGTGTTCACTTTCGGTTCACCGCCGCAGAGTAATTTCGCGAGAGAGAGCGATCCCGTCTCGTTTTTTTATGCGTCTCTCTCTCCGACAGTCGTAAACAGCTCCACGCCCATCGGAATCTCCGCGATTACCACATCAAACGTAAGTTCAGTAAAACTGCAGGTCGGAAGCCAGAGCATCGCACTTTCACAGACAGCTCCAGGGCAATGGCAAACAACTTTTGTATTTCCCACTGCCGCCGTCTCGCTCGGACAAAGCCCCTTAAACCTTCCGTTAGTCGCGACTCGTAGCGACGGAGCCACCACCACTATGACCATTCCGGTAAATGTTTCTCAGACCAGAAATCAGTAGAATTCCCCTAGTCCTTACACCAACACAATACTAAATGCCAACTGACGGCCCCACGCATTTGGGTGGACCCCGACACGCTCGTCAGCCTCGCCTTGCCGTGGTGGCACAGGTGTAGTAGCAGCGGTTCCAGCGACGTCTTCATGAGCAAGTCACTAGTGGCCCGTCCTTCGATTCGTTCTGCTACCGTATGAGCTTGTATACAGCGATAAAAACGGCACGACGTAGAGCGCGGCGGGCTTGGTTAAATGGCCGACGTCGGCCGTCATCAGTTCGGGCGGGTTCAACGGGGTGAGCGTGCGGCAACCCGCTGCCGAACAGAGCCGATCGGTTAGCGACACGTAGACGGCGCCGGCCCGCGGAACGAGTTGCCGCAGATTCTGGTCGGCCGCAAAGATCGCAGTAACGAGACCGTCGTTCATAACCGCCGGAACCCCCGCAGCGGGTGCCGCTCGCCAGTGCCGTGCGATCAGCGTCGGCAGAAACGCATCCCAGAGCGGCGACGGTCCGGCAACCACGATGTGTTTCACCCCCACGGCACGTAAGCGCGCGATCGTCGGTTCCACCCCCGCAGCGAGATCGCTGCCCGGTTCGTAGGAACCGTACTCGCTCCACGCGGCGAACACCACGACGACGTCCGGCGGGTACTGCGCGATTTTTTCCATCACGGTCGCGTTGGAGTCGTTGCAGGTCTGGAAGCGCGATCGGCCGAGCAGCGGCACGCACTGATCGCGCGTCATCTGCCGGACGTTGACCGCCGGATCGTACGTCGCCGCGAGACCGATGTAGAGCCGCGCTGCGAACGAGTCGCCCCACACGAAGATGCTGCGTTCGCCGGGCCGTCGCGGCTGATAGCACGCGGGCGCGTACGCAGCGGCGGGGATCAGTTCCGGCAGCGAGCACGTCAGCGCGCGCGCTTCCGCTTTGTAGTCGTCGTTCACGACGACATACCGGCGCAGCGGCTGCGGAATGCGCAGCGGAAATCCGGCGGCCCCGGCGTCGATCGAGCCGATCGCCGCGACGGCGAGCAACGCCGCCGCGAGGCGCGGGACCCAGCGTTCGGGATGCGGCCCAAAGCGAATCGGCCGTTCCACAAACACGTAGGTGAGTTGGGCGAGCGCGAGCGCCGCAGCCACCGCCGCGATGCGCGTGGCAACGGAACTTTCGCGGAACGTCCCGATCGCAAGGAACGACAGCAGCGGCCAGTGCCACAGGTAGAGCGGATAGCTGATCTTACCGAGCCACACCAGCGGCTTCACGCCGAGCAACGCGCGGGCGGCCCACGTCGTGCCGCCCGTTGCCATGAGGCCCGCCGTCGCGAGCGTCGGCAGCAGATTCCACCACGGCGAGGTCGAGCCGTCGGACTGCAGTCCGAGGCGCAGCGCGACCGATGCGACGATGATGACGAGGCAGCCGCCGGCGAGGACGGATGCCGGACGCCGCGCTGGGTGCACCCCGCACGCGCACACCGCGGCGCCGAGCATCAGCTCCCAAAAGCGCGTGAAGGGCAGATAGAACGCGGCGTTCGCCGAGTAGAAGTGAACGATCGCGACGTCGGCTGCAAACGATGCGACCGCAATGCCCAGCGTGATCGGCAGCATCCGCGCGCGCGCCGAAGCGGCCCACATCATCACGAAGGGCCAGACGAGATAGAACTGTTCTTCGACGCTGAGCGACCACAGGTGCAGCAGCGGGTTCGTCAGCGCGGAGCGGTTGAAGTACACCGACTGCAGAACGAACTGGACGTTGGCGAAGAACAGCGCGCCGCCGGTCATGTTCTGCCCGAGCCGGCGAAACTCGAGCGGCAGCAGCATGAACCAGCCGGCGACGAACGACGCCGCCAGGACGAGCAGCAGCGCCGGTACGATGCGCCGGATGCGGCGCGCGTAGAACGCCGCTACGCGGAACGTGCCCGCGGCGATCGCATCGTGAATCAGGCCGGTGATCAAATAGCCCGAGATGACGAAAAAGATGTCGACGCCGAGAAAACCGCCCGGCAGCAGCTCGGGAAAGGCGTGGAACGCGACGACCGCCGTAACGGCGATCGCGCGCAGCCCGTCGATGTCGGCGCGATACGGTCGGAGCGCCATTTCCCGCGGTTGGCCTCGGCGTTCGAGCGAACCTCCGCCGCGTCGTCCAAGGCGGCGAGCCCCCCGATGACCAAGGAGCGCCTATGACGCGCGGGCCGCAAACGCTATTTACCAAAATCTGGGACGAGCATCGGGCCGGCGTCCGTGCCGATGGGCGCGATATCATCTATATGGACCGCCACCTCGTGCACGACTTGCACGGCTCGCACGCGTTCGC
>Ga0182030_10018676_pt1 | contig 13278 bp, 12 predicted proteins | sample 812S3MmetaG_FD_121299 | JGI IMG/M metagenome (GOLD analysis project Ga0182030, IMG submission 121299) | Permafrost microbial communities from Stordalen Mire, Sweden - 812S3M metaG (Illumina Assembly) | ecosystem: Environmental > Terrestrial > Soil > Wetlands > Permafrost | place: Sweden... | reverse complement strand
GCGGGTCTGATTCCCACCACCCGCGGGCGTTCGCGTGCCCGGTGGGGCGTCGCACGATGCGCGTGCTGCGCAGCGTCCCCCGCGGCCGGCCGCTGCGCGTGGTCTGCGGGTTGGGGCGCCTAGGCCTGCAGGATGTTGACGGCGCGCGCGGCGATCAGGAGCACGGCGACGACCGAGACGGCGGACTCCAGTGCCATGAGCGCCTTGATCTTGTAGGTGAGTGGCATCGCATCGGTCGGGCTGAAGGCGATCGAGTTGGTCGTCGACAGATACAGGTAGTCCCAAAGGTGCGGACGCCACCCCGGTTGCGCGAGGGCCGGGTTCTCGTCCTGGGGGAACTGGATGTCCGGTGTGCGTCGCTGGGGCGCGAGTGCGCGTCGGATGGGTCCCCCGCAGTCGAGCTCCCAGAACGCCAACCCGAAGGCGAGAACGTTCGAGAGCCACAGCGTGCTCGCGCTCTGCAGTAACTGCGGGCCGCTGACGACGAGCTTGGCGGGCGCGACCAAGCTCGCAGCGAGCAACCCCGTCTCGACCAGGCTGCACACGAGGATGACCCCCAAAAGGACCTCGACGATCCGGCGTCGCAGCTGGCCATCATGGACCCGGCCGAGGCCGGTCAGCAGCATCAGCGCAAGCACCACGTACGGCACCGCCGCCACGAGCCAGAGCCACCAGCCGACGCCCTGAAAGAGCTTCCATCCGGCGTTCAGGCTCACCAGCGCGAGCAGCACAAAGGCCGCGGCGACGAGCACGGCAAACGGTGCGGCCTCGGCGCGCGCCTCGCGTTCCGCTTCGCGCAGGAAATCGGTCGTCACCTTGGGACTGTTCGGCACGGCGGGGGTGAGCCCTGCCGATCCCGGTGTCCGGCTCGCGGCCCATCCGGCGGGGTCGCACGTACGCACCCGCCCGGAGCCGGCTCAGCGGTCCGGGTCCCGGGCGCCCCTACGCGCTGTCGGGCACTGCGGGGTGCGAGGTGCGCGCCGCCCCGGTCCATGCCGGCAGCATCAGCGCAGCGCTGGCGAAGAAGTACACGGCGCCCAGAAACGTGCCGAGATTGGCCCACCGGACATCCAGCATCGCTCCGGTCTGCGGCAGCACGTAGCTGGAGATCGCCGAGGCCATGAAAAAGATCGATCCGATCATGTCCAGCCGGGCCATCCGCCACGGCGTGACGCCCGGGGCCCAGCCCAGCAGACCCCCGACGGCGAGGATCGCGAACAGGCTCGAGACGAGGAACAGGATCGAGCCGACGAAGTCCGGGTGCCACACGAGCCGGCGGGACTGGCTCTCGGTCGGCACCGTTGCGATCGCAAACCCGGTGCTGACGTTGAAAGCCAGGGTGCCGGGAAACTGGGCCGCGGCCGCGACCCAGCCGCGATCGTGTGGGTGCCAGGCGGCCGTGATGATCGGCTCAGGCGTCATGTCACCGCCGGGCGGATTCGGCGACGTCGCCGGACTCTGCGCTTGGAGCAACTGTCTAAACGATGCGGATGTGAAGCACAGCGACCTGACAAGAAACGTCGTCGCGTCGGCAATCGACCCCACCGCACCCAGATACCCGGGCACCGCGCCGAGGGCGAAGCACGCCGACCCGAGCAGAAACAGGCCGGCGACGCCGGCGTTCAGGTGTCGCGGTCGCGGCTGCACGTCGTCGCGCCCCCGCGTGCGCCCGTTACCGGCGCCGAGGGCTGCAGATCGCCTCGGGCGAGCGCCATCGGTTGGATCGCACCGCGCCGATGCGCGCGCCCCCTGCGCGGTCGCCACGAGGGGCAATCGTCGTGGGCCTGAGGACGCCGATCGCGGCACGCCTTCGGGTCGGGTGTCGCGCGTGGCGTCGGGTCGGTCGGGCCGCGCTAATGTCGGAATCCCTCGTGGGCGATCGCGGACGGCGTGCGATCGGGCTCGGTCGCGAAGGCCTCGAGGACCTCGCCCATGTGCCGCACCAGCAAGCGCGCCAGGTCGTGACTGAAGCCGTGCCGCACGACGACCCGACAGACAACGAGATCGGTGCGGTTTTCGGCCATGGTGTACGCGGGGACCTGCCAGCCGTATTCGCGCAGGCGCGCCGACAGCTCAAAGAGGGTGAAGTTCGCGCCGTCCCTGAGCGACCACGTAAGTACCGGGAGGTCGCTGCCATTGGTGATGACCTCGAACACTTCCATTGTCTCCAAGTGCCCGGCGAGAAAGTGCGCCACATCTTGCGAGGTCTGGTGGATCTTGCGATAGCCGTCCCGGCCGAGCCGGACGAAGTTGAAGTACTGCGCCACGATCTGACCACCGGGACGCGAGAAGTTGATCCCGAAGGTGGGCATCTGACCGCCCAGGTAGTTCACCCGGAAGACCAAGTCCTCCGGGAGTTCGGCTTGATCCCTCCAGAGGACCCAGCCAACCCCGAGCGGCGCCAGGCCGTACTTGTGGCCGGAGGCGTTGATGGACTTGACGCGCGGCACGCGGAAGTCCCAGACCAGCTCGGGCTGCAGGAAGGGGGCCACGAAGCCACCGCTGGCCGCGTCGACGTGGATCGGGATATCCAGGCCGGTACGCTGCTGCAACTCGTCGAGCGCGGCGCCGATCTCGGCGATCGGCTCATATTCGCCGGTGAACGTCGAGCCGAGCACGCCGACGACGGCGATGGTGTTTTCGTCGCAGCGCGCAACGGCTTCCTCGGCGTTGAGGATGAAGCGCTGGCCCTCCATCGGCACCAGCCGCTCTTCCACCCCCCAGTAGCGGGCGAATTTGTGCCAGCAGACCTGAACGTTGGCGCCGGTGACGATGTTCGGTCGATCTGTCGCGCGGCCGGCTGCCCGCTGGCGCTCGCGCCAGCGCCACAGCAGCGCCAGGCCGCCGAGCATGCAGGCCTCGCTGGACCCCGTTGTGGATGTGCCGATCCCATCCTCGGCGTCCGGCGCGTTCCAGAGGTCGGCGAGCATGTTCACGCAGCGCAGCTCGAGCTCCGCGGTCTGGGGGTACTCGTCCTTGTCGATCATGTTCTTGTCGAAACTCTGCGCCATGAGCGCCAAGAGCTCCGGCTCGGCCCAGGTCTGGCAGAAGGTCGCGAGATTGAGCCGTGCGTTGCCCTCGACCATGAGTTCGTCGTGCACCAACTCAAACGCACGTCGCGGATCCCATTCATGCGCGGGCATCTGGTACTTGGGTGCGGTCCAGGACGGATCGCTTGCGACGTAGACGTCGTCGGCGGCGTCCGCGTCGTCCGACCCCTTGACGTGGTGGATTGCCATGCCATTCCTCGCTGGTTCGGATGTGATCGAGATGCTCGCCCCGCAGGCCCCCAACCGCCACGAACATGTCCGGGCATGGCGCCCGCCGCGGTGACGCCGTCCGGCTGCACCGAACGTGCGAATCAGAGTCTATGCGCGCGGGACCGGCGCGTCAGCGGCGGGAGCGTTACACCGGTCCCGGCGCTGATCGCGATCGCGCGTGGTCCGTGTGCGGGCGGGCCCGGGCGGCGGTACTCGCCTGCGGCCCCGCCCGCGCCCCGGGCGAGTGCGTCGTTAAGGCCTGCGGGTCAGCACGACGGTGTTGGAGTAGCCGTAGAGGTCATACCCCGGCCGGTCGACGATGACGGCCCGGTAGGTGGTCGTACCGATGCTCGTGCCCGCCACGACGAACGCGAACGTGCCGTTGATCTTTTCGTGCGTGCTCGTGAGGACGTACCACTTGTGGCCCTTCTCGTCCTCGAGGCGAACCACCTGGCCGGGCAGGATCGGACCCGCCTTCCCGGACAGCGTGGTGTGCGCGTGCACGGTGATCGTCGCCTTCTTGAGTGCGATCTTCACGTCCTGCCCGTTGAGGATCGGGAACACCGATGCCGTGCCCGAAGCGCCCGAGCCGACGAGGATGCCGCTGCCCGAGTGGTCGATGGCGGCGCCGAAGCCGTTGCTCGCCACGGCGTCGCCCAGCACATGCCCGCTGCTCCAGTGGACGCCGTCGGAGGTGACGTCCTGGAAGACGTTGTGCGACTCGCGGCTGGTCTCGACGAACACGTGGACCCGTCCGGCGGGGTCAGTGTCCACGGCGAACCACTCCGGGCCGCCGCTCTTGCCGCCGGGTACCACCGTCGGCGCGGTGAAGCCGTGGCTGGTGTAGAGGCGCAGCAGGACGGTGTCCTCTGCGTCGCCGCGCTCGGTCAAGACCGCATCGCCGGAGATCCCGAGCAGCTCTTCGTTGTGGAAGGTGCCGACCACGCTGTATGACCCGGCATTCGACGGATCGGTGCCCGACGGCGCGAAGCGCACCGTCGTGAGGTCCGGTGTGCCGGCATCGTCGCTGCCCAGCAGCACTCCGCCGCGCGTGGTGCCGAGGCCGACGTCGACGGCGTACCCCCCCGTAGCGACGGTCGTCGGTCCGGGGCTGTCGATCGGGCCGATTGCCGGCGTCGTCTGGACCTGGAGACCGTTGTGGTTGTCTCCCTGGGTGTAGACGAGCGTGCCGTTGGCGAGCGTTGCCGCAGTGACGCCGAGCACGCCCACCTGCACGCCGGTGCCGAAGGTCTTGCCGTCATTGGTCGAGGTGTACTGCAGAGCGCCGGGACTGGTGCTCAGCAGGACAACGACCGTCCCCGGCGCGTGGGTGAAGATCTCCGGCGTGGGGTCTTCGGAACTGGATGTCGCCAGCGTCGCGATGGAGGTGCATGCCCGGGCGTCGCGCAGCAGATGGCAGACGCGGGTGACCCCACTGCCGCTATTTCCCCGGTCGTCCTGGTAGACGATGACCAGGCTCCCATCGGCCTGCACCGCGGCCGTCGCCCCGCCACCGGAACCGCCGGGGATCGTGAACTGCTTCGCCTCGGGCTGCGGTGATCCGACGATCCCGCTGGCGAATGCCGCTCCGGCGGTCAGCGCACAGACGGCAACGACGCCTGCCCCGATCGCGCCGCGGCGGCGCAGTCTGCGTTTTACGGTCGGCGACCATCCGTCGGGGGGTGGGCGTGGCATCGGCAGAAACGATGGCATGGCGTCAGGTCCTCTCAGACTGTGGGCGGTGCAGTCCGGCAGACCTCGTCGGACTCCCGCGCCGGCGTTCGGAGGCCGCGAGTACGACGCGGACGGGTCCGGTGCGGAATCGCCGCCGGACAGCAGCGAACCCGGCTCCGGGGCGCTACACGGCACGTACCGGCCGACGCTTCGCGACCGAACGGGTCGTGGGCGCTGTGTCGCCAATGGCGCACCCGAGCAGATGTGCTCGGTGCCCGGGGGATCAGGTTCTGCGCCCCCCCCGCCGCGTGCCCGACCGCCCGACGGCGTCTACCTCTTCGAGGAAGCGGCCGGCGCCGAGCGCGACGCAGGTCAGCGGCGACTCGGCGATATGGATCGGGATATGGGTCTCCTGCCGCAGGCGCTCATCGAGGCCGTGCAGGAGCGCCCCTCCACCGGCGAGCATGATGCCGCGATCCATGATGTCGGATGCCAACTCCGGGGGCGTCTTGTCGAGCGTCTCTTTGATGGCATCGACGATGCGGTTGACGGGCTCCTGCAGGGCGTGGCGCACTTCTCCCGCGGTGAGCGCGACCGTCGTCGGCAGCCCGGTGATCATGTTGCGTCCACGGACCTCGACGCTGGCCTCCTCCGTCAAGGGGAAGGCCGAGCCGATCTCCAGCTTGACCTCTTCGGCGGTTTGGGCGCCGATCATCAGCTTGTGTTCGCGCTTGACCCAGGTGGTGATCGCCTCGTCCATCTCGTCGCCGCCGACCCTGATCGACTCGGCGACAACGATGCCGCCGAGCGAGATCACCGCCACCTCGGTCGTTCCCCCGCCGATGTCGACGACCATGCTCCCGGTTGGCTCGGCGACCGGCAGGCCCGAGCCGATCGCGGCGGCCATCGGTTCCTCGATCAGATACGTCTGGCGGGCGCCGGCGGACAGGGTTGCCTCTTCGACGGCACGCCGCTCCACTCCGGTGACACCCGAGGGAATGCAGATCACGACGCGTGGGCGTGTCCAGCGCCGTCGGTCGGCGGCCTGGATGAAGTACCGCAACATCTGCTCGGTCACCTCGAAGTCGGCGATGACGCCATCCTTGAGGGGCCGTGTCGCGGTGATGTTGCCCGGTGTCCGGCCGAGCATGCGCTTGGCCTTGGTGCCGACCGCGTAGACCTGGTTGGTGCGCTGGTCGATGGCGACCACCGAGGGTTCCGAGATCACGATGCCCCGGCCTCGCACGTAGACGAGCGTGTTCGCGGTGCCGAGGTCAACGGCAATGTCGTGGCCGCCGAAACCGCGGAGAGATCCCAGGAAGCGGATGAGGGTGCTCCTTCTTGTCGATCGTCCGTCCCGGATCTGGACGGCCCCGCGTGTTGCGGCGCTCGCCCGGCGGGCAGCGCCTGCCGCCGTGCACCCGCGCCATGCCGCGGCGCGAGCGGCGTGCGGTCATATGTAACCGTAGCGGGGCGGCGGGCTGCGGGTGCGAATACGCATATTCGGATGCTCCGGACCCGGTGCTGCATGGCCCCGCCAGGTTCCCGGATGAGGGCGTGCGCGCCGGCGCGGGAACTGCGTTCTCGCGCATCAGGGGCGCACCCGATACAGTAAAGACTGCACGGACCTCGAACAGATCGGCTCTCCAATGGTTGTGCTGATCATTGTCATCGTGATTGTCGTGCTCATCGGCCTCGGCTGGTGGGCGGCGTACAACGGCCTGGTAAAGAAGCGCAACCGGACCCAGGAGGCATGGTCCGAGATCGACGTCGAACTCAAGCGTCGACACGACCTCGTCCCCAACCTCGTCTCGACGGTCAAGGGTTACGCGGCCCACGAGCAAGGGACCTTCGAGGCGGTCACCCAGGCGCGGGCCAATGCGGTCGCCGCCGGTGCGACGGGCGATCCGGCCCACATCGCCCCTGCGGAGAACGTGCTCTCCGGGGCGCTGCGCTCCTTGTTTGCCGTCGCCGAGAACTACCCACAGCTGCGCGCGGTCGAGAGCTTTCTCCAGCTGCAGGAGACGTTGACGGCCACCGAAGACAAGATCGAGTACGCCCGTCGCTACTACAACACCAGTGCGCGTGACTACAACACCGCCCTGCAGACGTTTCCCCGCACCCTGATCGCGGGCCCGTTCGGGTTCAAAGCGGTCGCGTTCTTCGCGACTGACGAGGACGATCGCGCCGTGCCGCAGGTGGACTTTGCCGGCTCGGGGCCGGATGCCGGCGCGGGCGGGCCCGCCGCACCGGGCCCGCCGATGGCGACCGGTGCCGAGGATGGTCCGCTGCCGGCGGGGTCCCAGGGGCCTCCGACCGCCGGCTGACGCCAGACCGCGCCGCGCACGGCGCGGTGCTCAGACGGACTGGCCCGAGACCATCCGCTCCAGCGCGGCGATCCGCTCTTCGATGGGCGGATGGGTGTCGTAGAGGCGGTGGTACCAGGTCTCGTGATGCTGCAGCGGGTCGTCGATGCACATCGCCGCCGTCGCGTGGTTCATCTTCTTGAAGGGCTGGTCGTTCTGCTGCAGCTTCTTGAGCGCGCTCAGCAGGCCCGCAGGGTTCCGGGTGAGTTCCACCCCACTGACGTCGGCCAGCGACTCACGTCGGCGTGAGAGCGCCAAGCGAATCAGCGGCCCGACGATGAAGCCGACGATGGCGAGCAACGCGCCGGCGGCGAACAGCACGATCACGAGTTGATTGCCCCTTCCGCCGCCCCGCCCCATTCCGGAAAAGAATGCGCTGCGCCAGAGGAGGCTCGCCAAGAGGGCCGCCATGCCGATCATGGTGCCCACGATCAGCAAGAGGCGGATGTCGTGGTTTTTGATGTGGCTCATCTCGTGGCTGGTCACGCCCTCGAGCTCTTCTCGGTTCATGATCGCAAGCAGGCCGCTGGTGAACGTGAGGGCGGCCTTGTCCGGGCTGACCCCGGTCGCGAAGGCGTTGGGGGACGGGTCGTTGATCACGTAGACCGACGGCTTGGGGATTCCCTCGCCGATCGCGAGCGCGTCGACCAGGTCATGCAGTTGCTGGTACTGGACCGGGTCTGCCGGTTCGGCTCCGGAGAGCCGGAGCACCAGGCCCGCCCCCGCGTTGAGCGAATAGATGATGCCGGCGATGGCCAGGAACGCGCCGATTACCAGTCCCGCGGCGACCGGGTTCCAATCGAAACCGCCGGTATGACGGGACGTGCTGGTGATCAGGAGCCCGACAACCCCGCCGATCGCCAGCCAGATCACAAAGAACAGCCCAATGAACAGGACGCTGCGCCGCTTGTTCCTGGCGATCTCGCTGTACACGCCCCCAGCGTACTCCCACCGGGCCACGCAGACGCGAGTGGGAGTCGCGGGCGCTGGTGTACCCAGGCATGCATGGCATCCCGCGCATATTGTCGCCGCCGGCGACGCAGCTGGGACCGGCGGGCTGGGCGCTACCGTGCCCGCGCGACGGCCCGCGACCCGCGTCTGCCGCTGCGCTGGCGCGGACGCGAGAACAACAGCAGCAGCATCCCGGCGGCGAGTGCCGGCAGCAGCAGGATGCTCACGATGCCATCGATCAGGCGGATGAGTTCCTGCGCCCCACCGATCACCACGACGATCGACGCGGCGAGCCCGGCGACGATCGCCAGCGCAGCGGCTCCGCCCACGCCGATGCGATCCCCGGAGGACGGGAACGCCGCCATCGGCAGCAAGATCGCGCACGCCACCCAGATCGCGATGCGCCAGAGCGCGAGATGCTGCACGGGTGCACCGGTCCCGAGGAGGCTGAGCGGGTTGGCCGTTCCCAGCAACAGGACGTTGATCCCGACCAGCAGGCACGGCACGAGCAAAAACGGGGCGACGCCGATGAGGCTGCGGCGCAGCACACCGGTCGTCCCGATCGCCACAGCGCCGAGCCGGAGGGTGCGGGTGCGGGGGTCGTAGCGGGGCCGGAAGAGCTCGATCGCACCCCCAGCGCGGCGGCCGATGGGCACGCCGAGGGCGATCGCCATCGTGACGTGTGCGAGTTCGTGGGCGACCGTGGACGGTAGGGCGATCGCATACGCCAACCAGCGCCATCGGACCACACGCGCGATGTCCCAGAACAGCCGCCGCTGCGCTACGCGCAGGGTCCACGCCTCCAGCGGCAGCACGATCATCACGAGGACCCCGGGCGTGGTCATCGTCACCGCGATCCCCCGCCGGCCCTACTGCTCCCGGGTCCAGCCGCGCAGGTCGCTCTTGCCGCCCACCAGACGCACGAGATGCTTCCACTCGCTCGGTTTCGTACCGGGTTCGTTGTCGCGCCAGAGCGGGGCCGCCCCGTGCGGCTCGACAAGCGCGGCGGCCTCGGTCGCGTCGATGCTCAGGTCCACGCCATGCTCATGCAGGGTGGCGATCTGGTCGGCCGGCACGAAGCGCCGGTCCTTTCCGACGCGCATGACGATGCCGTGGAAGATGTCCTCGTCGGGCGCGGCGACGACATGATCGACCGTGCCCACGACCTCACCACCGACCGCGTACACCGGCACGTTCTTGTCGAGGACTTCGTAGGCGATCGGGAGACCTTCATCCATGCCACCCAGCATAGCCGTCGGGTGCCTGGCGCGTGGGCGCACGAGGTACGGTGGCCACCACCAGTAGGCTCCGCTTGAGAACGCCCTGGGAGACCCGTGCCGCAGACCACCCGACAAGCCGATCTCCTGCGTGTCCGCGCATGGTTCGCGCCCGCCTTCGCGCCCGACGAGGTCCTTGTCGCCGCCGTGGCGACGACGCCGTTCCGTCTGACGATGCTCAACAGTCTCGTCGCGACGGGCAAAGCCCTGGTCGGTCACAACCAGGCGCGGATCCTGCTGCTGACCGATCGGTCGATCCACGTTGTCGCGCGCACGTTCTGGCGCCGCAGGTTGCGCGGCGTGGTCGCGTCGTATCCGCTCGGAACGGTTCGGGTGACCCTCGAGCGGGAAGGTCACCACGCGAGCGCCCTCGGTTTGGACTCGGGCGCGGTGCTATGCGTTGGCGATCAGCGCTTCCACCTGAACGTCGCCGGGTTTCAGCTTGGTGGCGAGGTCGGGACGGGTGCGGACGTGGAGCTGTTTCTCGGATCGAGCCGGGCGTAACTGGCTGGTTGGGGTGCGGTGCGGACGCGGGCCGCCTCCGCACCGCACCCCGCACATCGGCAGCTGCGCCCCACCGGCGCGCCCGTTCGGAACGCGACCCGGCGGCGAGGCGCTGACCCCGCCGACGCGCAACAATAGGAGTCGAACATGACGCGTGCATCGGCCACCGCGAGGCGGCCCGTGGAATCGTGGCGGGCCGAGTCGGCTCACCGCATCGATCTTGAGGTGGAGTTGTGAGGAGTCGTCTGATTGGTCGTCAGGTCGCAAACGTTGCGGTGAACCCACCCCAGGGTCCCGCGCGGGTCGTCGGCTTTGATGTTGAAGGCAAGCTGATTCTGGAGGATGAACTGGGGCACCTGTCGCGTCACCAGTTGGAGGATGTGACGCTGAGGCCGCTGCCGCAGCACGGTCGGCACGCCGGCGCTCAGTGCCGGTGTCCGTTGTGCCGCCTGAGCCGGCGCAGGTGCCACGCGCCGCGTCCCGATGCGGGCGGCGGCCCCGCCTGATTGCGCGCGGTGGTCGCCGGTGTCGTCGTCCGGAGTCACCGCGCCGGGGTCGGTGGGGCGCCCGGTCCCCGCCGGCCGGCCGACCGACGGGTTCCGGGTCGTGCGCCATCCCGGAGCACGCGGTCACGCGGCCACCGCCATCTCCGGTCGCCGCCGGATGTGTGTCCGCGCGGCCATGAGGCGTCTCCGGGCGTTCTCCTGCCATGTGCTCAGGGGCTGTTGGGGTCCGTCACGGTGGCGGGAGCCTTCGCCGGGGCGGGGCTGTTGACCGCGGCCGTCACCTGCGTGATATCGATGATGCCGGCGTCCAGCAGCGGAGCGGCGGCCCGGAAATCCGCGCCCGCGGCGTCACGGCCGGCTCGGGCGAAGTCACCCAGCGCGGTCCGGTAGAGGGAGGCGTCGACCGGCGCCACGGGGTCGCGCAGCGCGCCTGTGGCCTCCGCGCCAAGGTGCCGACCCGCACGCTCGATTGCGCTGCGCGACCCTGAACGATGCGCCGCGTTAATGGCGACGACATCGGCATTAACGGCCTGAAGGTTCGTTCCGGCGCGACCGTCGAGCCATTTCTCACCCTTGGTGGTGGCCGTCGTCTTCGCGGCGGGTGTGGACGTGTTGGTGCTGGTGGGTGCGGATCCTCCACCATGCGCTGCAGCGACGATCGCCACCACCACGACGACGATGATCAGCGCGGAAATGAGCGCGGCCGGCAGCTTGTGCGTGCGGATCCACGATGGGCCCTGCCAGCTGTGCGATGACGCGTGATTCACCTGTACGCCCCCTGCGTGTGCCATGGGCCTGTGTTGTTGTTGAGTGCATCGTCCGGCCGGGGCGCGAACTCAAGCACCGGGCCGGATGCCGGTCGCGGCTGCGGCGTACGGGCCGCACCGCATGCGCTGAGGTCAGGTGCCCCAGCGCATGCGGTGTGACGGGTACCTCGTCGGCTCAGTTCACCGTCAGGGTGAACGTCTGCGTCGCGCTGCCGACGGAGTTCTTGGCGGTGATCGCCAGGGGGTAGGTCCCGACGGTTGTCGGGGTTCCCGACAGGGTCGCGGTGCCGTTGCTGTTGTTGACATAGGTCAAGCCCTTCACGGTCCCGGTGTGGGTCACGCTCGCCACGGGATATGCGGTGCTGGTGAACGTGAACGTGAAGGCCTTGCCATGGGTCGCGGTTGCCGTCGACGCGCTGGTGATCGCCGGGGCCTGAGACACGGTCAGCGTGAAGGCCTGCGTCGCCGAGCCGAGGGAGTTGGTGGCGGTGAACGTCAGCTTGTAGACACCGCCCTGGTCGACACCCGGCGTTCCGGCGAGCGTTGCTGTGCCGTTGCCGTTGTTGACCCAGGTGAGGCCCTGTGGGAGGGCTCCCGACTCCGACACTGCCGCCGCGGGCGCGCCCGTGGCGTTCACGGTGAAGTTGAAGTCGGATCCGACCGTGGCCGTCGTGCTCGCCGCCGTCGTGATCGCCGGAGCGGCGCCGACCGTGAGAACGAACGACTGGGTTGTCGTCCCGGCGGTGTTCGTCGCCGTGAACGTGATCGGGTAGCTGCCGCCGCTCGCCGAGGTCGGCGTTCCGGTCAGCGTCGCGGTTCCGTTGCCCTTGTTGGAGAAGCTGACTCCGGCAGGAAGGGTCCCGCTGTGGGTCACGTTGGTGGTGTAGGTGGTGGGGCTACCGACCGTGGCGGCGGTGAAGCTGAATGCCGTCCCCGCGGTCGCCGTGGCCGAGGCCGCACTGGTAAACGACGGTACCTTCTGTGTCGTTCCGACCGCGGCCTTGACGGTCAAGGTGATCGTCTGGGTTGTCGCCCCGCTGGCGTTCGTCGCCGTGACGGGGATGCTGTAGGTGCCGGCCGTGAGGGCGGGCGTGCCCGAGAGCAAGCCGGTGCCATTGCCGTTATCGGAGAAGCTCACTCCGGCGGGCATGGTTCCGGTGGTCAGTTTGGGCGTGGGATTGCCGGTCGTGACGACGGTGAAGCTGAAGGCCGTACCGGCGGTCTCAGCCAGCGTCGTCGCGCTCGTGAATGTCGGCACCTGTCCCACCGTCAGCGTGAAGGCCTGACTGGTCGTCCCGGTCGAGTTCTTGGCGGTGAAGGTGAGCGGATAGGTCCCGTTCACGGTCGCTGCCGGGGTACCGGCCACGGTGGCTGTGCCATTCGTGTTGGCGGTGAACGTGATGCCCGAGGGCAGCGTGCCGGTGTGTGTGAGTGTCGGCGTGGGCGTGCCTGTGGCGGTGACGGTGAAGCTGAATGCCTTTCCCGCACTCGCCGTCGCCGCGTTTGCGCTGGTGATCATGAGCCCGCTGTTGACCGTGAGTGCGAAGCTCTGGGTCGCGGTTCCCGCCGTGCTGCTGGCGGTGACCGTCAGCATGTAGACGCCCTGGCTTCCCGCCGGTGCGGTCCCGGAGAGGGTGCCGTTGCCGTTGCCGTTGTCTTTGAAGCTCAATCCCGTCGGCAGCGCCGGGCTGCTCGTGATCGAGAGCGCCGGTGTCGGGACGCCGGTGGCGCTGATCGTGAACGTCCCCACCTGTCCTGCGGCAAAGGTCGTTGCGCTGCCGCTGGTGATGACCGGGGGGGCGGTTGCCGGGTTGACCGTGAGCGTCAGGCTCTGGGTCGCATTGGTGCCGACTCCGTTGGCGGCCGTGATCGTGATCGGGTACTTGGCGTTGGTTCCCGCTGCCGGGGTGCCGGCAAGGGTTGCCGTTCCGTTGCCGTTATCGACGAAGGTGACGCCCGCGGGCAGGGCGCCG